>Ga0208635_100096_pt1 | contig 55816 bp, 48 predicted proteins | sample LakWasMe93_HOW11_2_FD_183915 | JGI IMG/M metagenome (GOLD analysis project Ga0208635, IMG submission 183915) | Freshwater sediment methanotrophic microbial communities from Lake Washington under simulated oxygen tension - Sediment Metagenome... | ecosystem: Environmental > Aquatic > Freshwater >...
GTGTAGGGCCAGGGGCTGACAGCGCAAGAGGCAATGGCGCTTTGTCGCACAAACAGGACGGCTGCCGCCCCGTACACTCAAATCACATCATGAACGAGAGAGGGTGACATGGACATGAATCAAGCCAGCTTTTGGTGGATCGCCTGCGGTGGGCTGATTGCCGTGGAGCTGGCCACCGGCACCTTCTACCTGCTGATGCTGGCCCTGGGGGCCGCCGCCGCCGCCCTGGCGGCGCATCTGGGCTTGGGCGGTACGGCGCAGATGCTGGCCGCCGCCCTGGTGGGAGGCACGGCCGTGAGCCTTTGGCATGTGCGCCAGCTGAAACAACGCCGCGCACAGCCGCCCGCGTCGGCCAACCCGGACATCAACATAGATATCGGCCAGTCCGTGCATGTGAGCCACTGGGGCGCCGAACGCACCGCCAAGGTCAAATACCGCGGCGCCGAGTGGCAGGTGCGCTATACCGGCAGCGGCCAGCCCGGCGCCGGGCGCCATGTAATACGCGGCATCGACGGTGCCTGCCTGCTGGTGGACGCTGCCGAAGCCAGCCACTGATCGATCATCCAGAACACCAAACGAGGGGAACAAACAATGGAAGTCATCGCACTGGTCATCCTGGCCGCGGCCGTCATCTTCGTGATGCAGTCGATCAAGGTCGTCCCGCAACAGAACGCCTGGGTGGTGGAGCGCCTGGGCAAGTACCACGGCACGCTGGCGCCGGGGCTGAACTTCCTGGTGCCCTTCGTGGACCGCCTGGCCTACAAGCATTCGCTCAAGGAGTTTCCGCTCGACGTGCCCAGCCAGGTCTGCATCACCAAGGACAACACCCAACTGACGGTAGACGGCATCCTCTATTTCCAGGTCACCGACCCGATGCGCGCCAGCTATGGCTCCAGCAACTACATCGTCGCCATCACCCAGCTGGCCCAGACCACGCTGCGCTCGGTGATCGGCCGCATGGAGCTGGACCGCACCTTCGAGGAGCGCGATGCCATCAACAGCTCGGTGGTGCAGGCGCTCGACGAGGCCGCGCTCAACTGGGGTGTGAAGGTCTTGCGCTATGAGATCAAGGACCTGACCCCGCCGCCCGCCATCCTGCACAGCATGCAGGCGCAGATCACCGCCGAGCGTGAGAAGCGCGCCCTCATCGCCGCCTCCGAGGGCCGTCGCCAGGAGCAGATCAATATCGCCACCGGCGAACGCGAGGCCGCGATTGCCCGTTCCGAGGGCGAGAAGCAGGCCGAGATCAACAAGGCCCTGGGCGAGGCGGCCGCCATCACCACCGTGGCCGACGCCACCAGCGACGCCATCCGCAAGATCGCCGCCGCCATCCAGCAGCCCGGCGGCGAACAGGCGGTGCAGCTCAAGGTGGCCGAGAAGGCCGTGGATGCCTATGCGCAGCTGGCCCAGAAGAACAACACCATGATCGTGCCGGGCAATATGAGCGAGGTCTCGGGCCTGATAGGCACGGCGATGGCACTGATGCACAAGGTCACGCCCAAGCCCTGAATTTTGCAGAAGGCCCAAAAATCTGCGCTATGATGGTGGGCTTCGGAGAGGTGGATGAGCGGTTTAAGTCGCACGCCTGGAAAGCGTGTGTGGGCTAATCCCCACCGCGGGTTCGAATCCCGCCCTCTCCGCCAAAAAATCAACTAAGCCCATGTTTTGCATGGGCTTTTTTGTGTCCGAACGCATCAACTGTCAAATCGACTATCAACTCTTGTGTCGGTAGCCAGACCTCAACTTTTGGGCTGAGCGAACAGATGCACCGACCTCGTGAGGAAGGTTGATCGACACGCCTGTCTGAAGGCGCTACGCCCGATTCCGAGCAAGGCATCGGAAGGAAGGTCGTTCAGTCGTCTTCAACACTTAGGCTAGCTTTTGCATCCGCCAGGTGCGTCTGAGTGAAATAGATGGTCGTCTTGCGCCCACCCAAGGTGATCTCGACTTCGGTCGACGCCGCCGTGGAGAGCAGCTCGCGCATCGAGCCCCTCTGAGCATTGGCGTACTGAAACGCAGCAGCGTGATTGGGACAGAGCGCCAGGTACGCTGACCTGACCCTCCACCTTCTTGGTGACCACGCTATCAACGTTGAACGGCGGGTTGGCCATGACGAAGTCGCACTGGCCGATGAGGTGGTCCACCTGGTCGTAGAAGGTATTTCCCTGGCGGATGTTGGACGCGTCCAGCCCATGCACCACCAGGTTCATGCGTGCCAGCTTGATGTTGGTGTCGCTCTTTTCCTGGCCGTGGAAGGTGACGGTGAGGCCGGCATCGAGCCTTCAGTGGGCTCCAAGGGCGACAGCTATGACAACGCCCTGGCCGAGACGATCAACGGCCTCTACAAAGCCGAGGTCATTCACCGACGCGGGCCGTGGCGGACCAAACAGGCGGTGGAACTGGCAACGCTGGAGTGGGTCGCCTGGTTCAATCATCATCGGCTCATGGGGCAGCTAGGACACATCCCGCCTGCGGAGTTCGAAGCCAATTACCATCGTCAACGCGCTGGTCAGGCCGCGACCGCCTGACTTAAACCAACGGGCCTCCGCGGAATCCGGGGCGATTCAGGTCGTGGGACGCAAGGCCCGAAAGCGAGGCGGCAGCGCGGCTAAGCGGGGCTTGTCGCGCGAGCAGATTCCCGTCTTGGTGGCCCGCGACCGTTCCGGCGCCACGACGGACTATGTGCTATCGGACAGCCGCAAGGCTGCCGTCATGGCCGTTCTCAAGCCGCTGCTGCCCGTCCGACGCCGCGGTCTGCACGGACGGTGGCGGTTCCGTCGGCCAGGCCATCAAGGACCTGGGGTTGGAACACCATCGCGTCGTGACCTCCTCGGGTACCCACGCCATCGGTGCCTGGCACATCCAGAACGTCAACTCGTACCACGGACGGCTCAAGGGCTGGATGCGTCGCTTCAACGGCGTCGCCACTGCCTACCTGGAAAACTACCTCGGTTGGTTCCGTGCCCTAGACCGGATGCCACGAAGTCCCCGGCAACCCGCGCAGTTGCTCACTCTGGCTGTCGGCGCGTAACCCCATCACCAGCTAACGCGCAAAGCGCCTTTTCATTTGCTGTGAGCGTCGAGGCGGCACCACCGCCATCTAATGCAGGGCCGCCGGTAGCTGGCACACCCGTCGCTTGATCCACTCGGACTGCAAGTCCAGCATCTCTGACAGGGTATCTCTGATGCGCGCCTCCTTTTGCAGATCGGCAACGATATTGGCCGATCCGAAATCAAGGAGGCCATCCTGCCGCCAGTAGGCCACGCCGAGTTCGGTGTTGAACATGGCCGATTCGCTCGGCGCGCGATAGCCGTCGGCGCCGTAGTACCAATTTGCCATGAAGAACTGACGTCGGCTGGCAATCGCGGGATCCTGCAATGGCAGGCCTTGCCCAACAGGGTGTGGCGCCACTCCCAACAAGTGGCTGAGTTCCGCGGGAATGTCCACATGCGATGTAGGTGCCATCGACGTCTGACCCGAGTAGCCCGCATGGGGCGCCACAATCACCAGCGGCACATGCAATGGATAGGCATCGATCATGCCTACCGGAACTCGAGGATCCTCCTCGGTGGTGCGCACGCCGTGGTCACCAGTCAAGACGATCACGGTGTCATTCAACACGCCGCTGCTTGCCATGGCATCGACCAAAGACTCCAGCCAGTCGAGCTGCCGCATTACCTTGGCGTGACCACGGTCGGCAATGGTCTTGCCCCAGGCCTCGCTCCAGGGGCCATGGCCAGTCTGGGGGAAGTAGGCGACCGCAAAACGCTGCTTCGCCCGCCCCCATTCGCTCACGTCCGAGATCATTTCATTGAGCGCAACGCGATCGGACCCAATTTCCTTCGACTGCGGCCGCCCCTGGCCGTAATAGACCTTGCCGAATCCGGTCGCCTCAAACACGACCTTATCCAGTGGTACCTTGCTGAAATAGGGCAGATAGACCGCGGTCTTGACGCCACGATGTCGCAATTCTCCGAACAACGTTGGCACGGTATCGTCTGCAAAACGGTCAGCCATGCAGGTCCCGTAGTACGCACGTGGCGGATACAGGCCCGCCAAAATCGAAAAGTTTGACTCGGCTGAGGCGGGGAAGGTCGAATAGTGATTTGCGCCGACATGGCGCGATGCGCTCAACTTGGCCCACACCGGATGCGCAGGCAATGGCTTGCGCGTGTCCAGAAACTCGATGGATGCCGTCTCCATCACGAACAGGACCAAGTTGGAGTTGCGTTCCAACCCCACAGGGCGTGGGTCTTGTGTGGCACGCGGATGCATCGCAAGCCGCTCAAATGCAGCGTCCAATTCCTCATCCTTGGACTTGGCAAAGCGATCACCATCCTGGCTATGCCCTGTCAGCGCCGCGGCGGCGTTGAGCATGAAACTGCGCGTCACCGGCGTATCGCGCAGTGTCGAGCGATAACCGAGTTGCGCGGCCCCGGCACAGCCGATCAGCAGCAGCAGCGCAAACGCACCGATGCGATGGCCGTAGGTGCGGTGGCGCTGCAAGCGCCCGGCAAAGCCAAACGCCGCGAGCGTCACCACCACCACCACCGCCAACTTGATCAAGCCCTTGATCGAGATGTAATAGCGCGCGACAGCTGGATTGGCGATGCCGAAAGAGATACCGTCGATGAGCGCCGACAGGTTCAGGAAACGCCCGATCTGCCCCCAACTCTGCAAATTGGCATAGAGAAGGAGCAACGCCAGCAGCGTGAAGGTCACCACCAACCTGCGTATCCACTTGCCTCCAAAATGCCAAGCAAGGACGATCACTAGCGGCGTTACGACGCCGAACCAGAGAAGGTCCTGCCGAAACAGGAATGCGATGTCTGCAGCGTCGCTCTCTGAACCCTGCCGCCCTGAGGCCAGCAGGATCGACTTCATGTACTTGTCGTGAATTCGAATCCATACCGAGTACAACAAGAAGGCCAGCGCGGGCAGCCAACCAAGCACCGGGACGAAAGCCAATAGTGGCTTGCTGACCGACTTTTTCGGAACCGCGGCGGCATCATTGGTTCGAGTTTTCATGCTGGGTCAGGTCGCGAGTCTAGAGAAAGAAGCAAGCCGTGCGGCTTGGTCGTCAAAACGGGTTGCCACGACTCAGACCAACACCTCGACCACGGCCGGGTGTCCAAGGAATGCCTGAGGGCTGGCGCTGGCTCCGTAGGCGCCCGACTGAAAAATCACCACCAGATCACCTTCGCCAGCGGCAGGCAGTTCCATACGATCAGCGAGCAAATCCAACGGCGTGCACAGCGGCCCCACCACTGAGACCGTTTCGGTGACGGCAGTGCCCTGCTTGTTGCCAACGGTCACCGGATAGTTCTTGCGAAGCACCTGGCCGAAATTGCCTGAAGCAGAGAGATGGTGGTTCAAGCCGCCATCCGTCACCAGGAAGACTTGCCCTCTTGACACCTTGCGGTCAAGCACGCGCGTCACATAGATACCGGCCTCGCCCACCAGATAGCGCCCCAATTCGATCACCAACTCGGCTTGCGGCATTTCGAGGCGCGCGCGGCCGACGAGATCGGCCAGATTGGCCGCGATCGGGGCCAGTTCGAGCCGTTGCTCGCCCGGGAAATAGGGAATGCCGAAGCCGCCGCCCAAGTTCAGGAAGCGCACCGGAGCCGGCGCATGCACCGCCAAGCGCCGCGCCAGTTCGTAGGACTTTTGCTGCGCTTCGCATATCGACTCGGCGCGCAGATTCTGCGAGCCGGCAAACAGATGGAAGCCCTCGAATGCCAGCCCCTTATTGCCAATCGCAGCCAGCAGCGCCGGCATCTGCTCCACATCGACCCCAAACTGCTTGGGGCCGCCGCCCATCTTCATGCCCGAGCCCTTGAGCTCAAAGTCCGGATTGACCCTTACCGCCACCCGGGCCGCCACACCAAGCTCTTGCGACACGCGGGCAAGAATTTCAAGCTCGCGGAACGATTCAATGTTGATCAACACGCCCGCTGCCGTGGCCTGGCGCAGTTCCGACTCGCGTTTGCCAGGGCCGGCAAAGCTGACCTCGGCCACCTTCGCGCCCGCGTCCAGGGCCACCTTCAGTTCCCCAGCCGATGCCACATCGATGCCGTCCACCAGGCGCGCCATCTCCGCCACCAGCGCGGGCATGGGATTGGCCTTCATGGCGAAATGCAGCCGGATTTCGGGCGGCAAGGCAGCGCGCAGCTCGGCAACACGGCGGTGCAGCAAGCCGCGGTCATAGGCGTAAAAGGGCGTCTGCCCGACGCGGGCGGCCAGCCGCGACAAGGGCAGGCCGCCGACGCACAACTCGCCATCGACGACGTCGAACTGGGACATGGCTGCGTGCACGGGCAGGCTGCGGGCGGGGCGTTCTGAGGTTGTCATCGGGGCAGAGAGCGGGCTAGCCATTCGGTAGAGAGAAGCTTGCGGTCAATCTTCCCATTCGGATTGCGCGGCAACGGGCCGCTGCGCGCGTCGATGCCGCCGGGCACCATGTAGGCAGGCATATGTTTGCGGCACTCCGCCAGCAAGGCGTCAAGGTCCAGCGTGGCGCTGCCGCTTGGCGGCGTGGCAATCACCTGGATGGCCTGGCCCAGTTGAGCGTTTTCGACCCCAAAGGCCACGCACTCACCCACCAAACGGGTCGCGTAGAGGATCTCCTCCACTTCGCTCGGACTGACGCGATAGCCGGAGGTCTTGATCATCTCGTCGCGACGGCCAATGAAGTACAGGTATCCCTCGGCATCCATGCGTACGTAGTCGCCGGAGTACACCGCGTATTCGGGCAGCATCAAGCCAGCCTCGCGCCCCGGCGCCCCTGAGGGCAAGAGCTTGTAGCGTTCGGCCGTCTTCTCCGCATCGTTCCAATAGCCCATGCCGACCAGGGCGCCGCGATGCACCAGCTCGCCAGCTTCATCGGGGCCGCAGGGTGTACCGTCCTCGCGCAGCACCATGATCTCGGCGTTGGGAATCGCCTTGCCGATCGAGTCCGGCCGCCTGTCCACCTCATGCGGGGGCAGATAGGTGGACCGGAAGGCCTCGGTCAGCCCGTACATCAGGAAGGGCTTGGCGACCGGCACGCGCTGGCGGAGTGCATCCAGCGTCTCACGCGGCATGCGCCCTCCGGTGTTAGCGAAGTAGCGCAAATGCTCTTGAATACCGGCGGGCCATTCCAATTGCGTCAACTGGATGTAGAGCGGCGGCACGGCCGTCAGTCCGGTGACGCGCTCGCGTTCCATGGCCTTCAACACGTCGCGCGGCATCAGGTAGTTCAACAGCACCACCCGGGCACCGCTGAAGAAGGCGGTGGTCAACTGGCTGAACCCGGCGTCGAAGGACAGGGGCAGGGCCGCAAGCAGGATGTCCTGGGCGCCGTTCTCCAGATAGCTGGCCACGCTCTTGGCACCCGCCACCATATTGCGATGTGACAGCACGACCCCCTTGGGCTTGCCCGTGCTGCCCGAGGTGTAGAGGATGGCAGCCATATCGGTGTCGATCACGCGATGCGCCGGGCCGACCGGTGTCTTGAGCAGTTCGGCCCAATCGAGCACGTTGCCGGCCACCGCCGACACGGTCGGCGCCGCGGTCAGCACAATCGCGCGCAAGGCGGCGCAGTGGCCCAGTTCATCACCCAGCAAGGCATGCCGCTCGGGCGATGTCACCAGCACCTGGACATCGCAGTCGCGCAGGATGAAGCCTACCTGCTCGGGCTTCAGCAGCGGATTCAAGGGCACGAAGACCAGGCCTGCCGCGGGCGCGCCGAAGCTCGCCACCACGGTTTCAAAGCGCTTCTCGAGGTAGATGCCCACCCTCGCCCCGCGGGGCAGGCCCAACTGCATCAGGCCGGCGGCGAATGCCTGCACCTGCTGGGCCAACTGAGCGTAGCTCATGACCTGAGCCTGATAACTGAGCGCCACCGCGTCCGGCGTGCGTGCGGCGGTGTGGATGATCAGTTCGTGTAGCAGGGCCGTGTCGGCTGGCGCGGCGGGCAATGACTGAGGCATGGAACTCATCGAAGTGTGGCGTGCGATGCGCGGGCACACGAATGTAGCGCAGGCCGGCAAAGCCAACCGTGATGGCATGCTCCCCCCCCTTCAACTGCGGGGCCGATATGGGCGCGAACGGGCAACAGCGCGCCGTTAAGATGCGACGCATCCTGCCTACCGGCCAAATCCAACTATGTCCACCGAACAACAAGTCCTGCAAATCCTTGACGATGTCCTCAGCCTGGGCGGCCGCAGCGCCAGCTTCAACCGCAGCACCGCGCTGCTTGGCGCCATTCCCGAGCTGGACTCCATGGCGGTGGTATCGCTGATCACGGCCCTGGAGGAACAGCTGGGCATTGCGGTGGATGACGATGACATCGATGGCTCGACATTCGCCACGGTGGGATCCCTGAGCGACTATGTCAGCGCCAAGCTGGGCTGAATTCGCCTAGCCGCCGTTCCTGCGGACTCCTGCGCATGCCAGAAGCCTTCTTCCTTGACGCTCCCGAGGGCGGACAACGGTTCTGCCTGTTTCACAGAGCCGAGCGAGCACATGCGCGCGTGCTCTACGTGCACCCGTTCGCCGAGGAGATGAACAAGTCCCGGCGCATGGCCGCGTTGCAGGCACGCGCCTGGCAGGCCGCGGGTGTATCGGTGCTTCAAATGGACCTGCTTGGTTGCGGCGATAGCTCGGGCGACTTTGGCGATGCCAGTTGGTCGGACTGGCTCGACGACCTCCAGTTGGCGCGGTCCTGGCTGGATGGTCAAGGCAACGCGCCGCTGTTTCTCTGGGGTTTGCGGGCTGGTTGCTTGCTGGCAAGCGCAGTAGCCCAGCGCTGGGGCGATGTGAGCGGTCAACTCTGGTGGCAGCCGCCGGTCAGCGGCAAGCCCTTGGTCCAGCAATGGCTGCGACTCAAGCTCGCGAGCGCCATGAAGGTCGAGGGCGGCGGCAAGCTTGCCCTGGACGATATCCGCGCCCAATTGCGCGCCGAACAGGCCATCGACATCGCTGGCTATCGCTGCAGCGCAGCGCTGCTCGACGGCTTGGAGCGCGCAAGGCTCTTGGCTCCGACGCGCGGCCGACTGGGATGGTTTGAGTTGTCCCGCGCCAGCCCGCCGGCCTTGCTGCCCGTCAGCCAACAGACCATGGCAGACTGGGCGGCCGAGCCGGCCGCCCTCCATGCCGAGGCGGTGAACGGCCCGGCGTTCTGGCAAAGCACCGAGATCGAGGTGGCGCCGCAATTGCTGGCGCGCTCGGTCGATTGGCTGAAACGCGCATGACGGCGCACGGAACCCTATGCGACGACTGAAGATCTGGATGATGCTGATTTCCCGCGCGTTAGGGCTATTTGCCCTGGCGCGCCGCTGGACAGCCAGCAATCCAAAGATCCTTTGTTATCACGGCTTCGAACTATGCGATGAGGCGTCGTTCAGACCCAAGCTCTTCATCAGTCCAGCCTTGTTCGAGCAGCGCCTCGCCAGCTTGCACCGGCTGGGTTACCGCGTAATCACACTCAATGAGGCGGTCGACAGGCTGGCGTCGGAGCGGGTCGAGAAGGACAGCGTGGTCATCACCGTTGACGACGGTTTTAGCAGCTTCTATTCGCGTGCGCTGCCGGCCCTCAAGCGTTACGGCTACCCCTCGACCGTCTACGTCACCAGCTATTACGTGGAAAAGCATGCGCCCGTTTATCGCCTGCTGTTGCAGTACATGTTCTGGAAGGCAAAGCCCATCACCATCGCGGTCAGCGGCTTGCCAGGCATTGACCCCCAGCAGGTGAATCTGGCCAACGCCCAACAGGCCGAACGCCTGATGTGGGCCTGTATTGAGCAAGGCGAGCAACGTTGTGACGAGGCCGGGCGCCAAGCATTGAGCATGAACCTCGGCCACCTGCTTGGCTTGGACATGTCCGCCATTGGCGAGCAAGGGCTGATGCTGTTGATGACGCCGGAGCAACTTAGCGAGTTGCCGCGTGGTGGCGTTGACGTCGAGTTGCACACCCACAGGCACCGCTTTCCGGTCGACCAGCGCGAGCTCGCCGAAGCCGAGTTGCGTGACAACCGCGAGGCTCTCGCTCGCTGGCTGGGCAGCGACTGGCAGCCACGGCACTTCTGCTACCCCAGCGGCGAATGGCACCAACGCCAATGGGCATGGCTGGACGCGATGGGAATTGCAAGTTCAACCACTTGCGAGCCCGGCTTGAACAGCGCAAGCACGCCTCGCCACGCCCTGCACCGGTTTCTCGATGGCGAGGATGTGCACGAGGTCGAGTTCGAGGCCGCGCTGTGTGGCTTCGCAGATTTGATCCGGCTGGGCATCGGCAGGCAGGAGGTGTCCGCCTATGACTGATGCTCGACCCAGCAAACCGCTGTTCCAGGAGCGTGCGCTGCAGTGGCGCGTCGGCACGGACCAGGCGACAGGTGTGCTTAGCACCCCCTTGACCACGGTGCAGCCGGGCAAGCTTGGCGTTCTAATCGTGGTGGGCGGGCCGCAATATCGGGCAGGCAGTCACCGGCAGTTCACGCTACTGGCACGCCGCCTGGCCAGTGCCGGCATTGCGGCACTGCGCTTTGATGCGCGTGGTATGGGCGACAGTTCGGGCGAGCCGCGCCAGTTTGACGCCTTGGACGAGGATATTGCTGCCGCCCTGCAGGCCATGCACGCAGCGCGACCACAACTGGAACAATGGCTGCTATGGGGCCTTTGCGATGCGGCGTCAGCCAGCCTGCTCTATGTGCAACGCTGCCAGGATAGTCGCATCACCGGCGTCTGCCTGCTCAACCCATGGGTGAGGTCCACACAGAGCCAGGCGCGCACACGCGTCAAGCACTACTACCTGCGGCGCCTGCGCGAGCGCGAGTTCTGGGGCAAGCTGCTGAGCGGCAAGGTCGCCGCGGGCGCCTTACTGGAACTGGCGCGCTCGCTGCGCCTGGCCCAAGCAAAAGCCTCCCGGCCGTCCGGCACACCCATGAGTTCGTTCCAGGACCAGATGCTTGCCGGCCTGCAAGGATTCGACGGCCCCGTACTGCTGATCTTGAGCGGCGAAGACTACACCGCCAAGGAGTTCCTTGAGTACACGGCACAGCATCCGCTCTGGCTTGAGCAGCTGGCGCGGCCTAATGTCACAAGGATCGACGTCGCGCTTGCCGACCATACCTTTTCGAACGATGGCAGTCACTTGCAGGCGGAAGATGCACTGCTGTCCTGGATTGCCTCCCTGCCCCATGCCGGACAGCGCCAGTCCGGGCCATCTCTTCATTCCGCACCAGAAGGCTCATGATGTGCTCCACGATCTCGGCTCCCGCCCTACGTACTGCGACCTCTTCAGCCCGCCGCCTGGCTGCACTGCTCTGCTGGGCCCCGCTGCTGGCAATCCCCGGTCTGGTACAGGCGCAAGCACAGGGCTGTGATCTCACCGCGAGGCACGGAGCCGGGCCATTTGACTATCGCTACGAACACCAAATGCTGCCCATCGTCGAGTTGCGTCACTTCACGCCCAAGGTCGAGGCCTTGCTTGCGGGCGAGAGCACCTCGCGTCCGGCGCCGGACATCGACTACACACTCAATAAATTCCCCAACCACCATCGCGCACTGATTTCCCTGATCAAGCTGGGTCAGAAGATGAAGACCCACCACGTCGACGGGATGCGCTACTCGATCGAATGCTTCTTCGACCGCGCCGTGTACTTCCGCGCGGACGACACGATCGTCCGGGTTCTCTATTCGCAGTATCTGGGCGGTGCGGGGCGGCAGGCGGATGCGGTCCGGCAGCTGGAACTCGCAGCCAAGCGCGCCGGTGACAGCGGCTTCAGCCACTTCAACATCGGCATGGGCTTCTTCGACCTGAAGGAGTACGAGCCGGCATTGCAGCAAGCCCATGAGGCGATGCGGCTCGGCTTCACCCGGCCGGAACTGATGGACCGACTGAAGAGCGTCGGCAAATGGCAAGATCCCCCCGCCAATGCCGCAGAGTCTGCCGCCAGCGCCGCCTCCGCACCGGCGTCCGCCGCATCGCAATGAGACAGGCAAGCCCCCTGATGCCCGACTCGCATTCCTCGGGCCGCAGCTATCAATACGCGCAGCCGCCGGCGATTGTGGTGGGCGCCTGCGGTCACGGCCTGGCGCTGGTGCGCGCCCTCAGCGAAGGAAGCGTACCGGTGCTGATGCTGGAGTCGGACCTGGACTTGCCCGGTACTCGCACGCGGCTGGCGGAACTGCTGCCCATTGCCGACATCAACGGCCCAGAGCTCGTCGAGACGCTGCTGAACTTGCGCCAACGCATCCGCTGCCCGGGGAATCCCGTGCTCTTCCTGACCAATGACACCATGGTCCGCACCATTGGTCACGCCTGGGGAAGACTGACCGGCAGCTATGCGCTCAGCTGGGGCGATGCCGCGGAGCGCCTGCTGCCCTTGCTGGACAAGGTGGCTCTGGAGGCACATTGTGAACAGGTGGGCGTGGCCTACCCGAATACACTGGTTCTGCGCAACCCGGCCGAAGCCGAGGCCGCCGCCAGGGCGATCGGTTTCCCCATCATCGTCAAGCCCTCACGCCCGCTCTCACGCTTCAAGACGGCGTTGCCGCAATCTGTGGGTGAGTTGCTCGGCTTGTTCGAACGCTACCAGAGCGACCTGCCCTTCCTGGTGCAGCGCTTCATACCTGGCGATGACCGAAGCATCCACTTCTGCGCCTTGTATCTGGATCGTGGACAGGTACTGGCGCGCTTCGACGGCCACAAGCTCAGGTCCCGGCCGATGGGCCATACCTCGATCGCCGAAGCACTTGTCGATCAGGCGCTGTTTGAGCAGACGCTGCGCTTCTTCGCGCCGCTGCACTTGAGCGGTCCGGTGTCACTGGAGTTGAAGAAAGATCAGGCCGGTGCACTCTGGGTGATAGAACCGACCGTCGGGCGAACCGACTTCTGGATCGGGCTCTGCACGGTCAACGGCGTCAACATTCCCTTGCTCGAATACTGCCACCAGGCCGGTAGGCCCTTGCCAGGCGTGCAGCAGCGCGACGCCGCCGTCTGGTTCAACGAAGACCGAGATCCAATGGGTCGGCTCTGGTTGGGCTGGATCCTGCACCTTATGCGAGGTCGAAGCGCCAGCTATCTGTTCCTTCATCGCGACGACCCCGGGCCATCGCTCGCCTTCCTGAAGGAATTCCTGCGTGAGTTCGGCACCGCGGTCTGGCGCGGCCTGGGCAAACGCCTCGGCAGGTTGCACACATGAGCCGAGCTCGCGCTTGGCACGGTAGTCGCTGGCCATGAGCGGACGCGACGCTGAGATGGCAGCTTGCCCATCCTGGGCCAGCATCGACACCTTGCGCGCCAGTACGACGGGCGCGCGCCTGGCCGCGGCAGCCCAGGGCAGCATATTTGAGAATCTCCCGTGGTTTGAGAACCTGGCGCAGACCTGCGCCGCCACGGCCAAGAGGCAGATGCTGGTTGGTGCCGGCGACGGCGAGCACGCCACCGTGCTGGCGCTGCGGCGACTGAGCTTCGCTCGCCTGGAGTCGCTGTCAAACTTCTACACGGCACTCTATGGCCCCATAACCACGGAAGCCGCAGATTCTGTGCGCCATGCCAAGAGCATCGTCGCCGCACTGGATGCCCATGGATTCGGCACGCTGAGACTGCATCCGATCGCCACCGAGCGACCGTTCTGGGCCGCATTGACGGCAGAACTGGTGCAGCGCGGCTATTGGGTAGACCGCTACTTCGCCTTCTGGAACTGGTATCTCCCGGCGCAGGGACTGAGCTGGGCGCAATACCTGGCGCAGCGTCCGTCGCGGCTGCGGCACACTATCCTGCGCAGCCGCAAACGCCTTGAAAAGACGCCCGGCTACCGCGTCGAGCTCAGCGACGCCAGCACCGCTGCCCCTCGCGTCGAGGCCCTGGTGCGGGACTTCCACACCGTGTACGCGCACAGCTGGAAGCGCCCGGAACCCTTCCCGGCCTTCATTCCCGGTCTGTGCGAATTTGCGCACCGCTTCGGCCAGCTGCGCCTGGGCATCAGCTACCTCGACGAACGACCAGTTGCGGCGCAGATCTGGCTGCACAAGTCCGGCACGAGCTCCATCTTCAAGCTGGCCTACGACGAGCGCTATGCGCGCCACGGCGTGGGTACCGCGCTCAGCGCCGCCCTGTTCGAGCAGGCGCTGGATCGCGACCACGCACAGGAAGTCGACTTCCTGGTCGGCGACGAAAGCTACAAGGCGGAGTGGATGTCGGGCCGACGGCTACGCCAGGGGCTGATCATCTTCAATCCGCGCTCGCCGATTGGGCTGGCCGCGGCGGCCCGCCACTACGGCGCCCAATGCCTGCGGCGCTGGTTGCCGGGCGGCAAAGAGCTCGGGCCCAAGCCCTGAGCCCGTGGCAGCGCGCCGGACCGTATTTTCACCAACGTCACGGAGCCCTTCATGCCATCGGAAACTCTCAGCCTCGCGCTCCTGGTACTGATGTCCATCGTGTTCATCGCCATGCTAGCGCTGCTGTACCACAAGCTGAGCAGTGCGATCGACCGGCTTGGCAAGCAGATGCCCTTGGTGGGCGACAACCTGTTCAAGCAGCTTGAAGCGCTGCAGGCCCTCAAACAGGAACTGCAGCTCGCGCACGCCCTGCCCGCCACGCGCGGCTGGGCCGCGTCGCCGGACCTGCTGCGGCTGCTGATGGAGCATGCCCTGAGCCAACTTCCCGAGGTCATGGTGGAGTGCAGCAGCGGGGTTAGCACCCTGGTGCTTGCGCGCTGCGCGCAGCTGAATGGCCGGGGCCATGTCTACAGCCTGGAGCACGATGCCGTCTACGGGCAAAAGACCCGCGAGTTGCTGCGCCGACATGGACTGAGCGACTACGCTACGGTGATTGACGCCGGCCTGCAACCCTACCAGCTGAACGACTGGCAGGGCGACTGGTACGGACTCGAGGGCCTGCCCAGCGATCTGCGCATCGACATGCTCGCGATTGACGGCCCCCCCTGGTTTGTCGCTGATGCGGCGCGCTATCCGGCCCTGCCCCTGCTGATCGAGCGCTTTGCGCCCAATGCCGCGGTGTTCCTTGACGACGCCGATCGCGATGATGAGCGGTGGGCGGTCGCACGCTGGCTCAAGGACTACCCCCAACTGCACAAGATCGAACCGCAGCCCCAGTGCGAAAAAGGCTGCACTCGGCTGGCGCTGCGCACGGCCGGCAGCGCGGCGCCATGAAGCGTGCGCTCTCGGTCTATCTGGATCTTGCCAGGTTTGCGGCCGCGCTGCTGGTCTTTGTGGTCCATCTCAACTACGACCGCTTCAGCAACGGACTGCCATTTCTGTGGCGCGTGGCCGATATGGGCAATGACGCGGTGATGGTCTTCTTTGTGCTGTCCGGCTACGTCATCGCCTACATTGCCGAACAGCGCGAGCACCGCCTGAGCGACTACTGCGCCAGCCGCATGGCCCGGCTCTGGTCGGTCGCCGTCCCGGCCTTGCTCGTCACCATGTTGCTCGACGCCATCGGCTCCAGGCTGGCCCCGCCGCTGTATGACGGCTGGTGGTATCAGGCCGACATGCCCTGGCTCAGGTTCATCGCCAACGCCTGCTTCGTCAACGAACTCTGGTTCATGTCGGTGCGGCCGTTCTCGAATGGCCCGTTCTGGTCGCTGGGTTACGAGTTCTGGTACTACGTGTTGTTCGCCGCGCTGCACTTCCTGCGCGGCCGGTCCAGGGTGGTGGCCATCACCCTCGTCGCCGCCATCGTCGGCCCGAAGGTGTTGCTGCTGCTGCCGGTGTGGCTGCTGGGGGTGTGGGCCTACCGCAGCGGCACCCAGCGGCGCTGGTCGGTGCGCGCCGGCGGCCTGCTGTGGCTGGGCTCGATCGCCCTGTATGTCGCGATTCGCCTGTTCGAACTGCCGGCGCTGCTGCATGCCGCCACGATCGGGCTGCTCGGCGAGGAATTTGTCAAGAACGACCTGGCTTGGTCGCAGCATTTCATCGTCAGCTACGCGATCGGCCTGGCGGTGGCGCTGAACTTCCTGGGCGCCACCGCCCTCGCCGCGCACCTCGACGACATGACCACCCTTCCCGGGGAACGCGTGATCCGGGCCTGCGCCAACTACACCTTCGCGCTCTACCTGCTGCACTACCCGTTGCTGCAATTCTTCGCGGCGCTCAGCGTGCGTTACTCGCTTGTGCAGTGGCAGCGTCCCATCGTGGTGCTGGGAACCACGCTCGGCGTCTGGGCTATTGGAGGCTGGGCCGAAGCGCAGAAACATCCCTTGAAGCGCGGGCTTCTGCACCTGGCCGCGCACCTCGGAATACTGCGCCGGCAGAGATAGGGCCTAGCACCTGCCTGCGCAAGCTCGCCGTGCTACAAGCTAGCCGGAGCGCGCGGCGGCAATAGCCCTTCCATGTGGGAGCGATTGGTTTCAACATCGACAGCGAGAGAGCACGCATGACAGCAATGTTTTCGGCCTACCTGGATCTTTTGCGATTCCTCGCCGCCCTGGCGGTATTGCTGTCCCATGCCAGGCCCCATGTGCTTATCTCCCCGGACCTGCCCCTGGGCTTCGGACACAACGCCGTCGTGTTGTTCTTTGTGCTGTCGGGCTATGTAATCTCCTACATAGCGCAAACCAAGGAAAAAAATGCGACGGACTTTTGGCTGAGCCGATTTGCGCGCATCTATTCCGTCGCCCTGCCCGCCATCGCGCTGACCATCGGGCTGGATCTGCTGGGTGAGCGGCTCGATCCGCAGTACTACGCCGAGGATGTGACGACGCACGACCAGGGACTCCTGCGCCTGCTGGCAAGCCTGACGTTCACGAATGAAATCTGGTTTCTCGCGATCCTCTCGTTTTCCAACGTGCCCTACTGGTCGCTGTGCTACGAGATGTCGTACTACCTGCTGTTCTCGATCTGGGCCTATGCACCGACACGCCAACGCTGGCCTCTGTTGCTCGCGGCCGGCATGCTGATTGGTCCCAAGATCCTGTTGCTCGGCCCGATTTGGCTGCTGGGCGTAGGGCTGCATCGCTGGCGAGCGGGCTACAACTTGAAGGAAAGATTTGCTTGGATGCTCTGGATCGTGTCGACGCTGCTGATGGCGACGTTCCAGTACTGGGATCTGAATGACGAACTGTCCGACTGGTTGAAGGCCTGCATTGGCGACCGGCCCTTCGAGTTGCTCAATCAGTCCCAGTACTTCGTCGCCGACTATTTGCTGGCGATCCTGGTGGCCGCCCATTTCCTGGGATTCCGCGCCATCGCGCATCGCTTTGCGGGCCTTGGCAGTCTGCTGCAGCGCTACATCGTGCCGCTGGCGGCCTCCACCTTCTCCATCTATCTGTTTCACGCGCCCTTGTTGCACTTCTTCCAGGCCTTGCTGGTCGACCAACTGCACAGCTATGGCGGCCATTTGCTGGCCACGCTGCTGACCATCCTGAGCTGCCTGATCCTGTCCCGCTGGACCGAAGCGCGCAAGGGCCAGTTGCGCCGCTGGTTGGCGGCTCGCTTGTGGCCCCGCATACAGCGCATGCGTGCGGCGTTCCAGCCATCGCGCTAGGCTGCGGCCCGGCGTACGCGGGCATCACCGTCAGCGATAGGCGTCGAGCGTCGAGTCGATCTCGGTGACGCCCAGCTTCAGCAGGTTGTTGGTCGGGCGCCATGCGTCGGCGTAGATCCATTCGCGGCAGCGCTCGCCGCGCGTCTGCAGCAGCGGCTGCGACGCGGCCCCGCTGGCAACAGCCGAGCGGAATTGCAGGCGTACCGTGGCGGGATCGGTAGGCTCGGTCACCAAACGGGCCTGCAGCGCCGCGATCCATCGATCGACAGTCGTGGCCTCGGCGGGCAGCCTGGCAGCCGGGATCGCGGACCAATCCAGGGTCCGTTTCGCATACAGGAAGCTCACCAGGGAGCGCGTGCCCCACAGGCTGCTTGCCGGCCCGCTGTAGGCGTCCAGCCAGCGCAAGTCATCCCTGAACACACCCTGGGTGGGTCGGCCCGCGGCTAGGCCGCCCTCGGCAATGAAGTACTGCCAATTGAGCAGATAGGCGCGCTTGGCAATGCCCGGCGCTAGCGCCTCGGGCGCTTCCAGGGCACAGGCCAGCAATGGCGCGCTGGCCGCGAAACGATAGCAAAGGCTGCGGCCGAACAACGGCAAACCTGTCGGGGTGAACAGGCATTGGTACCAGTCGCAGAATGCACGCAAGGCCACGGCGCCAAAGCTGGCCAATTGCGCCGTCGCGGGCATCTGGCGCAACCAGAACAACGGGTAGTGAAAGCCCCAGGCGTTGTAGAAATCGACCTCGCCCTTGGGTCCATCCACGAAGCAACCATCGCTGCGGGCAAATTCACAGATGCGTGCCAAGCGCGCTGCGCTGCTGAAGCGATGGCGCGGATCCAACTCGGTCAGCACCGCGTCGATCAACACCACGAACAGATGCCAATTGTTGTCGGCCGTTGCGCGGCCGACGGCCTGGCGCAGCCATGCCAGCGGCAACAGCCGAGCCGAGGGAGTCAACTCGGCCCACAGGTCGTCGCGCAGCAGCCAGAGCGCCAACGCCACATCGGCCGCCTCGCAGATCAGCGTGCTGCGGTCATCAATCTGCCCCCAATAGTCCGGCGACGCGGGATCAAAGGCGCGCGAAAGGGTCACGCGCATGTGCGCACGCATCTGGGCCGCCAGGCCGGGCTCGGCACCGGGGCTGGTGACATAGGCGGCCCAGACCGGCATCAGCCGGCTGACGCCTTCGATGGCGTCGTTATGCGCGCCATAAATGCTGGGATATCCAGGGTAGTAGGCGAGCGTGCCGCCCCGCACCGCATAGTGCCGCTGTGCGGCCCAGAAATACGCCACCAGTTCGTCCGACAGGGCCGAGGCGTCATCACCCAACGCTGCGGCGCGCCCAAGCATGGCGGCATCTCCCTGCCGATAGGGGCGGCGCATGCGCAGCAGTCGCTGCAGGCGCTGCCACTGGAAGCGCCCCAGCTTCGCAAGCTCAGCGCTTGACGGCATGGGCCGGCATCCTGTCCTGGAACCAGCGCAGATAGCTCAATAGCAGTAGCTTGTAGGCGCCACGGTGGCTGCGACGATGTTGCAGTGCGAGCCGGAACGCCGCCGCCGCTTCACGAAACCAACTGGCCTGATACAGCTCATAGCCGTGACCGTACCAGCTCTTGGACAGGATGATGTCCAACTGCTGCTGGCTGATTTCCCGGCCAAGCTGGTCCCGCCGGCCGTATTTTTTCAGCGCGGCGCCAATGATCTCGGCGCGGAAGTTGCGCACGAAGGGTTTGTTCGTAATGCTCTGCGGGTTCTGGCGATAGAAGGCGTAGAGATTGTCGAGCTGCGCCATCGGTGTCACATGCAGCAGCTGCAGCCAGAAGTCGAAGTCCTGCCCGCGCCGATAGTCTCGATTGAACTTGATGCTACGCATGGCTTCGCGCGTCACCAGCAAGGTGTCGATGTGGTAAATCGAGGTCTCGAGCAGGCGCAGATAGGTCCAGCCACTCTTTTGCGGGTCGAACACAGCCTCGTCTAGGTACTCCTGCCGATCTGCCTCGTCCAGCGTGTAGTCATCCGGCACCGCCAGGAAGCGACCGCACACCGCCTGATACTCAGTCTGCGAACGCAGATAGGCGACTTGCTGCTTGAGCCGATGCGGCGCCCACAGGTCATCCCCGTCGTTGAACGCGATGTATTCGCCACGCGCCAGCTCAACACCCAGATTGCGAGCCACGGCAGAGCCGCTGTTGTCCTGGCGCACATACTTCACCGCGTCGCCGAAGGCACGCACGCGCTCCGACGTGTCATCGGTGCTGCCATCGTCAACGACGATCAGCTCCAGCGCGGGGTAGTCCTGCCGCAGGATGCTGCTCAGACAATCGCCGATATGCTGAGCGCCGTTGTAGACAGGTACGACGACGGAAACCAGGGGCCATTCATTCATGATGGTGGTGAGCTAGCGCAGTTGATTTGGAGGTCAGTGCTGGCGCATCGCCCGGCCCAATCCGGGCAGCTTGGCGAGCAGAATACGCACGAGATTGGGGCCGAAACACAGCATCGATCCGGGATCGTCGCGGGCCACGCGACGCAAGGCTGTCAGGTCGATATGCACACCGCCTTTGAGCAGGTGCAGGATGGTGCCGACCATCGAGTAGCGCGACTTCTGCAATTGCGCCCGCATATAGGCGCGCTGCTGCACGTCGAGCGGCAGACGCCGCAGAATCAAGCGCGACAGCCGGATGTAGTTGCAAACCAGATTGAGCGAACGTGCCGATCCCCAGCCCGCGCTGTCGAATATGTTGACGCCTACCCCCTCCACCGCACCCACCGCTGTGGAAAACCCGACGCGCTTGGCGCGCAGTGCCAACTCGAGCTTGAAGTAGCGATCCTGGCCATTGAAGAGCTCGGCGTTGAAGCGCAAGTCGGGCGCGCAGGCGCGGCGGTAGGCCAGGGTCGAGGTGCTGATGACGCCGCTGCTGCGCAGGGCGAAGTCAAAGAAGTCGCCGCGATACGCGTGCAAGCCCATGGCGGCATCCAGGCAGTCATGCTCGGTCGCTATCAGCTGTCGTCCCGAGGCCGTCGGCCAATCGAAGCGCGTGCCATCTTTGCCATAGCGCTGGCTGTTCGCAAAAAACATCTCACACCCGGCCGCCATCGCCGCCGCGGCCTGGCTCAGAAAGTCCGGGGTCCAGACATCGTCGGAATCGAGAAAGGCCACCAGGTCGGTATCGGGCTCGACAAGTCCCAGCGCGTGATTGCGCGCGGCGCCCGGGCCGCTGTTGAGCTGCCGCACCACCTGGATCCCGGCATGTTGCGCCATCAATTCGGCCAGCTCGTCGCTGGCAGCGATGGGCGCGCCGTCGTCCACGACGATCACCTTCAGCACATGCCCGCCGGACTGCGCCAACACCGAACGAACGGCGGCCGTCAGCAACCCGGCCTGCCGTTGGAAGAAGGGGATGACAACGGCCACTTTCAGGGCATGCATGGCAAATTCTTTCTTATCGTGCGCTGTCGGGCGGGCGCGCGCTCGCCGCCAAGGCGTGCAACTCCGCAGCGTAAACGGCAATGAACAGGTACCAGGGCGAGCCCGACTGGTGGCCCAGCAACTCCTGCAGCAGCTTCGGCAGCAGGAATCCAAGCCGCAGGGCTCGCCGATGACGCCCCAGCCCGGCCATCAGATAGCGCGCGAATTCGCGCCGCGCACCGTCGTAGTAGCGGCAATCTGCCGTCGTCAGGCTAGCCACCAGCGTCTTGTCCTCGTACGGAACGTCGGCGTACTCCGGATAGCTGGCTTTGATGGTGGCGTCGTGCAAACGCCCGCCCTGCGTCCATTCGAGCGGCAGGCCCATCAGGAAATCGAACAAGCGATGATCCAGATACGGGCAGTGAACGGTCGCGACGCTGGACTGGATGGCGTAAGGGATTGAGGCGATACAGCGCCGGGTGCGATTCCAGAACAGATAGGAGCGCAGCGGATTGGCCTGTTGCTTGTGGCGCTCCAACTCGTCGATCATGCGTGCGACCGCCAACTCGAAGTTCTGTTCGGCCAGCACGGAAGCCGGCAGTACCTTTGCGAGCACGGCTTCATTGCGCGTCTCGTTGAGCAGCAGCACGGCAAGTTCACGCAGTTTATTGGACTGAAACAGCTGCGCCTTTCTGGCGTCCTGCATGTGGCCGGCCGACAGAATGTCGCCCGCCAGGCCGTCGTAGCTCAGGCTTGCCGTGCGCGCCAGTTCGGCCGCTAGCGGCATCGACCAGCCGTGGCCACCACCGCAGTAGCTGGTCAGCTGGATGTCCTTGCGCACTGCCTGGAAGAACGACGCAGGCTTGTCGATGACACGATGCGTCAGCCCCAGCCGCCCGCACAGCAAGCCGGCAATGCGCGCGTCTTCATTGGTGGCGGGGGGCCGGTACTTGACGGTCAGGCAGGCCTGCGGACGCGCGCCCTGGCGCACCAGTTCGAGCAGGATGTGCCGCGAGTCCCGCCCGCCGCTAAGCGGCACGGTGAAGGCTTCCGCATGCGGCAACCGCTTTGAAACGGCTGCCGCGAACAGCGCGCCATAGCAGGCGATGGCGCCGTCAAAGTCGGAGGGAAGCTCCTGAACCAGCCTGGGTGCGATGCCACGCGATTGCAGGTCCAGCCGCCCGGCCTCCCACACCAAGGTGGCACCTGGCGGCAGAAGGTGCACGTCCTCGAACGGCGTGTCCTCGCCCACAAAATGCCCGAGCCGGTGCAGCACGGCCAGCGCGGCGGCGTTGGGCCGACGCGCCGAATTGCCTCGCAGCACGGCCGCCAGCGAGGGCGAGATCCAGATTTCGTCTCCCACGGCCGAGTAGAACAGTGGATAGACACCGAAGCGGTCATTGCGCACGGTCAGGCGTTGCCCATCCCAGCGCCACTTGAGAAACGCCCCTTCGTCGCCCTCGTCGCTGCCCAAGCAGCGACCAAGACTGCACTCGGCCTGGCCATCCACCAGCACGCCATCCGGGCGCCATTGCAGACCCAGGTAAGGACGCGCGTCGCGGTCGCAGTCCAGCCAGCGTCCCTTCGGATCACCGAAATACTCTGTCATCGGCACCATAAGGACCTCGAACGATCAGCACCTACAGTCAAACGCGGCAGCCGCATCTCAGACCCACCGCCTACGCAGCGCCAAGAGGCGCAACACCTCTGCATAGACCGGATGCCCGAGCACGCGCAGGCCCAGCAGCCAGCCAAGCAGCGCCGTCGCGCCCCCGGCCAGGAGCAGCGCCAACGGATGCCCAGACAGAAACCCGACATGGGTGACGGACAGTGCCAGCAGTAGCGGCATGCAGACGGCAAATGGGACCAAGGCCAAGCCACGCCAGATGCCACGCAGGAAGCTGAGGCCGCTCAGTCCGAAGGCCTGCTTCAGCGCCCATTGGGACAGGAGGGCTTCCACGCCATGCGCGATCAACAGCAGCCAAACCACCTGATGCAGGTTGAGCCAGATCGATGTGAGCAGGGCCGCCACACGCACCGTCTGGGAAATCAACTCCGTACGCAGGCACAGCGCGGCCCGCCCTGCTGCGGTCAACGACAGCGTGAACAGTGAATAGGGCGCGGTCAGCATGGAGGCCAGGCAATACACCTGAGCAATCGGCACCGATCGAGCCCACTGCTCACCAAATACGAACAGGATGAGCGGCTCGGCAAGACTGGCCAGCACTGCCAGGGCCGGCACCGTGACTGCGATCAGGTAGGCGCTGGCCTGCGTGTACAGATGCGCGGCGTCGCCACCCTGCCGCAGGCTGCTGGCGAAGGTCGGGAAATGCACGCTGCGCACCATGCTTTCAATGCGCTCAATGGCCATCTTCTGAAGGCCGACACCGCGACTGAAGATGGCCACCTCGACAAAGCCCAAGGTACGCCCGAACACCAGATCCGGCGCACTAAAACCGATCTGGCGCACCACCGAGCCGACGCTGATCAACGAACCAAACTTGAGCACATCACTCAGTCCACGCAGAGTCGGCAGCACAAAGGTCTCACCGGGACGCAGAAAATTCAGAAAGCTGGTCTTGAACACATGCATCGCTATCGAGCCCCAGGCCATGCTGAGATAGCTGGCGCCATGCATGGCAGCGGCAATGGTCACGACCGTTTGCACCACAGCGCCCAGCACGGTTGCCCAGGCCAGTTTGCCAAACTGCAACTCGCGCCTCAGCACCGACAGCAAGGGGGCGCCAAAAGGCATGATGAGAAAGTTCACGGCCAGCATCGCCAGCACTTCGCCGATACCTGGATGCCCATAGAGAGCGGCCATCGGCCGACTGATCAGAAACAGCAACGCGGCAATCAGCCAGGAGCTGCCGATACTCACCGTCACCGCGGCCCGAAACTGCTCCTTTCCGAGCACGGGCGCCTGCACCAGATATTGACCGACGCCAAATTCGCGGAAGATGTGCGCAAACCCGAGCACCGATACGGCCACCGAGAACACACCGATCTCGTCGGGGCGGAGCAGGCGCGACACGATCACGACGTTGGCAAAACCCAGAACGAAGGTCACGGCTTCGGACAGGCCAGCGATTCCCAACGCTCTACGCACCACCATTCACAGCCCTTTTCTTGCTCCCCCAATGGGATCGCGCATTATGGGTCAATGAATTCCTTGACCTGGCACCGCCGCGCCACAAGCCACGCATTCAGGGGGCGCCGCAGGGCCAGCGATGCAGAATAATTCACAGGCTTGGCCGGGCCAGCGGCATAAACTCCGCGCACCGCATTTACCCGCCGGCCGCCGCATGGCCGGCTGCGCATTCAAACCACCGCCCCTGCTTTCTCAACATGATATTGACGCCCCTGGCTACTGGATTCCCGCGTTTTGCCAATCAGGACTGGGACGCCATCGCCAAGCGCGACGGGGCCGCTGCGGCCTGGGCAAAGATGGCCGAGCATGGCGATCTGCCCAAGCTGCTTGCGCAGGTGGGGGGCGACTTCGCCGTCGGACTGCGCGACTCGCGCGGCCGCGTCTGGCTGGCTGTGGACCGCTTTGCGCAACGCACGCTGTGCTACCGCGTCGATGGCGACGAACTGCGCTTCGCCGAGCGTGCCGATGCCCTGGCGGGTGCCAATGAAACCGTCAGTGCTCAGGCGGTCTTCGACTACCTGTATTTTCACGACATCCCTTCGCCCGGCACCATTTACCAGCAGGTGCACCGTCTGCCGCCCGGCCACTATGCGCTGTTCGACCAAGGCAAGCTGACGGTTGCACCCTACTGGATCCCGGCCTTCACAGAGCCGCGCGGCGCCTCCTTCGACGCCCTGCGCGACGAGTTCAGGGAACTGCTCAAACGCGCCGTGCAGCACCAACTGGACGGCAGCAAGCCCGCCTGCTTCCTGAGCGGCGGAACCGACAGTTCCACGCTTGCCGGAATAATGAGCGAGTCGGGCATCGGCCAGGTATCGAGCTATTCAATCGGCTTCGATGCGCAGGGCTATGACGAGATGGCATACGCGCGACTGGCGGCTCGGCGCTTCGGCACATCGCACCACGAGTACTACGTGACGCCAGATGACCTGCTGCGCAGCATTCCCGCCGTGGCCACACATTTTGATCAGCCCTTCGGCAACTCGTCCGCCCTGCCCGCCTACTACTGCGCCAAGATGGCGCGCGAGGATGGCGTCACCCGCCTGCTCGCCGGCGACGGCGGCGATGAACTGTTCGGAGGCAACTCGCGCTATGCCAAGCAACGCGTGTTCGGACTGTATGAGCATGTGCCAGCACTCGTCAGAAAGGGACTGATGGAGCCCTTGCTGGGCACCGGCGCCGCCTCCGCGCTGGCGCTGACGCGTAAGGCCAAAAGCTATGTGGAGCAGGCTCGCATGCCGATGCCCGATCGGTTGCAACTCTACAACCTGATCATGCGGCTTGGCCCGGCCGAGGTGCTGGACGCCGGGTTCCTGCGCCATGTCGACCTGCAGGCCCCGCTACGACTACAGCAACAGGTCTGGCAGCAAACCGGCCACTGCCACGCCTTGAATCGCGAACTGGCCTACGACTGGCGTTTTACTCTGGCCGAGAGCGACTTGCCCAAGGTGAATGGCGCTACCAGCATGGCGGGCGTGAGCGTTGGATTCCCTCTGCTGGATCAGGGGCTGCTCGACTTTTCGCTCAAGCTGCCGCTCGACTACAAGCTCCGGGGCCATCAGCTGCGCTGGTTCTTCAAGGAGGCATTGCGCGGCTTCTTGCCCGACGAAATCATCGCCAAGAAGAAGCATGGCTTCGGCCTACCCTTCGGTGTCTGGACGACACGTACACCGGCCCTGTTGACGTTGGCGCGCGAATCCCTGGACGGTCTGGCCGGGCGCGGCGTGCTCAGATCCGATTTCGTCAAGCCTTTGCTTGAGCAGCGGCTGCATGAACACCCAGGCTATTACGGCGAAATGGTCTGGATCCTGATGATGCTGGAGCAATGGCTGCAAGCCAAGGCGCCGCATTGCCGCTTCAATTGAGCTGGATGACGGCCCCTATGAACGTCTATCTAACTTTTGACATCGAGGTCTGGTGCAATGGCTGGGAGAACCTCGACCAGGCTTTTCCTGGCAGCTTCGACCGCTATGTCTACGGTCGCTCGGCACACGGTGAATACGCGCTCCCTGAAACCCTGGCCATTCTGAATCGTCATGGACTGCTCGGCGTCTTCTTCGTCGAACCGCTATTTGCCGCACGCTTTGGCCTGCCGGCGCTGGAAACCATCGTCCGATTGATACTCGACGCCGGCCATGAAATCCAGTTGCATCTGCATCCGGAATGGACCGACGAGGCGCGAGACCCCATCATTGCGGACTGCAAGGTCAAGCGGCAGCACCTGTGCTACTACACCTTGGACGAGCAGGTGGCATTGATCGCCCGGGGGCGTGCATTGCTGGAGGCTGCGGGCAGCGGCCCATTGACGGCGTTCCGGGCGGGGAGTTTTGCCGTCAATCGCGACAGTTATGCCGCGCTGCGGCGCAATGGCCTCACGCTCGATACCAGCTTGAATCGTTGTCATGCGGTGAGCGGCGCGGATCTGGGCAAGGCCTGGCCATCGGATTCACCCTTCATCATCGACGGCGTCAGCACCTACCCGGTGACGGTATTCAAGGATGGTTTTGGCAAGCTGCGGCCTGCGCAGGTCGGTGCCTGCAGCGCCAGTGAAATGCGCGAAGCCCTGGCGACCGCCGCTGATGCCGGCCACGCTGCCTTCGTCATCGTTTCGCACAATTTCGAGATGCTCAAGGCAGGCAGCAGCGAACCTGACTGGATTGTGGCCCGCCGATTCGAGGCCCTGTGTGCCCATCTCGCCGCGCACCGGGAGCGCTACACCGTGCGCGGTTTTGGCGCGGACCTGGAGCTGGGCACAGACTCGGTGGCGACGCATGACGAATGGCCTCACGCCCAAATGCTCAGCACGGCGCAGCGCCACATCGAGCAGTTGCAGCGGCGTCTGCACTTATGAGGGCAGACCAGATGAGCGAATGGAAGCCCTCAAACGTATGGCTAAGGCTGAGGCTGGGTGACATCACCTTGGCCAGCTTTCGTCTGCCAATGCAAGTCAGACAGGAGCGCCTCGGCGGCAATCCGGATCCATCGAGCGCCTTGCGGCAGGATGCCTCGCTGATCCCCGCGGGCAGCCAGGGTCTGTTGATCCGTGGCCTGCCCATCAACGCCAGCCTGCCAACCCTGTCCAAGCAAGGTGAGTTGCTCTGCTATGCACCGCTGCAGTACCAGCATTGCCACGTTGACCTGGGCCTGGGCTGGGACGCCTATACCCAGCGCTTCTCATCCAAGACGCGCTCCACCATTCAACGCAAGGTGAGGAAATTCACCGAGCATGGCGGCGGCGTCCTTGAATGGAAGGTCTACACCCGCCCAGCGGACATGGCCGAGTTCCTGCAGCATGCCCGGCAGATCTCCAAGCAGACCTATCAGGAGCGACTGCTGGATGTGGGCATCCCCGGCTCGGACGAGTTCACGTGCGATGTGCACAGGCTGGCGGAGTTGGACCGCGTGCGCGCCTTTGTACTGTTCGATCGGCAGCGCCCCGTGTCCTACCTCTACTGTCCGGCTGAGCAGGATGCATTGATTTACGCCTATCTGGGCTATGAGCCGAGCTATGCGAGCCTGTCGGCTGGGACGGTGCTGCAGTGGCTGGCGCTGGAGTACCTGATGCACGAGGCACGCTTCAAGTACTTTGATTTCACCGAGGGCCAGTCGGAACATAAACGCCTGTTCGCAACGCATCAACGCCAATGCGCCAACGTCTATTTCCTGCGCGATAGTTTCCGCAACAGGCTGGTGGTCCATGCGCACAAGGCGACCAATGCGTGCTCGGCCGCCCTGGGCCGCACGCTGCAGAGAGCCGGCCTCAAGGCCAAGCTCAAACGCTGGATCCGCCGCTGAACGCTGAGGCTAGGTAACTGCCATGCTATTGCGCTGCGTCAGCAGGCGATCCCCCACGAACACGGGAATCCCCAAGACTTTTCGCAGCGGCAGCATCGGCCCCTCGAGCTCCCAACCGCGGGCCCGAACCCAGACCTGGGCCATCACGGTCAATGCCATCACGTTGTAGGGCAGGTCGTAATAGGCAAGGCTGAGGAAGGCCCCACCCACCGCGAAACCGATCAGCGAGACCTGCACCATCGCGCCCAGATGCCCGCACCATTCGGACTGCGGATGCTTGGGGCCATTCTTGCGCAGCCATTCCGCCGCAATCCAGGTCGACACCCAGAAGCTCAGATACAGGGCCAGGCCGATGAAGCCGTGCTCACCCATCATGTGGAAGTAGATGCTGTGCGCGGACACGACGAAGTTAGGATCCGGGGCATACATGGAATAGACGTACTTGTTCCAGATGCTGAAGCCGCCTCCGAGCAGGTTGTCCTTGGCCAGATTGAAGGCCAGATGCCAGGCGTTCAGGCGCCCGGTCGCGGACTGATCGGCCTCATAGGTCTGTAGCGTACCCATGCGCGTCCACCAGTTCTCGGGCATGAATGCAAGCGCCGCCGCACCGACTGCCACCAACAAGATGCCCATGCCGAACTTGTTCCTACTGCGAAACCACATCACCGACAGCATGGCGCAGATCGCCAGCAACGCGCCGCGCGAGTGCGAACCCAGCGCAGAGACCCCACAAAGCAGCATGGCGCCCGTCATTGCATGTCTTTGCCAACTCTTGCTCAGCGTCAGTTGCAGGAAACGCAGCATCGGCACCGTCATGATGACGGCCACCGCCAGGGCATTGTTTTCCTGGATATAGCTGCCGCTCGGTCCGTAGACCCGTGAACCGCCGCCGGACGCAAGCGTGAATACGCCTCCCTTGACACCGTAATAGGCCACCGAGAGCGCCATGATCCAGGCAAACACCATCATCTCGCGGCGCGTACGTACCAGCATCACGGTCACGAAGATCATCAGATCAATCTTCAGAACCTTGGTGAGTTGCTCATAGCTCGCCCCAGGAAAGAATGCCGTCGCCGTGGTGAGACACATCCAGGCAATAAGTAGCGCAAACCAAGTCATAGGCGCGCCCAGCCAGGGTGAGCGTTTTTCCCTGTTGGTGAGCATGCCGACGAGGATGCACAGCGCAATGATCTGAGCCAGCGGCGCTTCATTCATGAAGCCGTAGGTCAGGCGATGGGGATTCATGGTGCTGATCCACAGCCACAGCATGGCGCCCACGAAGGGGAAGCGCAGCGCCATCAGGCAACCCGGCGCGATGATCATCAGGAGCAGCAGGTCACGCATAGTTTTTGGCCGACAGCCGAAGATTGCGGACCATGCGCAGGCCGAAACGCAGCCTGTCACGGTCCCAGGGAGTGAAGCGCGGCAGCTGGAACGGATCGGTGCCCTGGCGCCCCGCGCCCCAGGCGGTCGAGACGGCGGCCTGGAAGCCCAGCTCCCGCGCCAGCACGGCATGCTCGGGCAGATAGTCCTTGCCGGGTCGACCATTCGGATAGGCAAACAGCGAAACGGGCTCGCCCAGCAATTGCTCCAGCGCCTGCTTGCTCTGCGCCATCTCCTGGCGCGCCGCGCTCAGATCCAGGCGAGCCAGAATCGGATGCGACACCGTGTGCGCGCCGATCTGCATGCCGGCGCGTCGCATGGCCAGCACCTGTTCGCTGCGCATCATCAGATCCACCGGTGGCGACACCTCGGCGGCATGCGCCAGTCGCTGTGTCAGCGCCACCCTGGCCTCGGGCTGCATATACTTGATCTGCGGCAACAACTGCGCGATGGCCGCGCGTCGCGCCGGCAGCGTCGGCAATGCATGCTGCCCCAAACCGAGAGGTCGCAGATCAAGTTCGGCCTTGCTGGTGCGTCGTATGGACTCGATCACCGTGTCGTTCCACATGCGCCCGCCGTCCAGAAAACCGGTGGCGATGAAAAACGTGGCCACGAGCCCGTGGCGCTGCAGCAGCGGCCTTGCCACACTGTCGTTGTCCTCGTAGCCGTCGTCGAAGGTGATGGCTGCCGCCCGTGCGGGCAAACGCCCGCACGCCAGCTGCTGAGCGGCCTCGTCCAGCGGCAGTACGCGGAACCAGGTCTTGATCCAACCCAGCAGCTGATCGAAGCGCGCGGCATGCACCTCGTCGGGGAAGAGCGCGTCCGGCTCGGGCAGCACGCGGTGGAAAATGAACACCGACAGGCGCGCGCCTGCCGCCGCTGGCGAAAGCAGCGAGAACGCCATGCGCAAGGGGCTCATGCGAGCGCTCCCGGGGCCGGCGCACCCTGCCCCACCACGTGGCTGACGACGTAGCGGTACTTTCCGTTGCCCTGGGCCGGAATATGGTGGAGCAGTTCGATCTCGATCTGCACCCCTTCGCCCAGGCGCTGCCGGAAGCCCTGCAGCAGGCGTTCGCGCAAGGCCGCATCAAGCCCCGAAGGCCGCACCAGTTGCAGCCGGGTCAGGTGCAGCGTCTCCTGGATGATCTTGAAGGCGTCTATGCCATCAATCTCGCGCATCATGTAAGTGAAGGCCTTGCACGGCAGCAAGGTGCCGTCCAGTGCCTGGACGAAGTCGTTGGTGCGCCCCTGAATCTCGGCGAGCATCGGCAGGCCGCGGCCGCAGGAGCAAGCCTGCGCGGCGCGCACGGCCACGTCACCTGTACGGTAACGCACGAAGGGGAAATCGCGCGAGCAAAGATGCGTCACGACAACTTCGCCCGGCGTGCCGTCCGGCACCGGCTGACCATTCTCATCCAGCAATTCGACGATGATGTCCTCGGCGGTGATGTGCAGGCCGCCGGCCGGGCATTCATGGGCGATGAAACCAGCATCGCGACCACCGTAGCCGTTCGCCACCGGCGCGCCGAACACGCGCGAGATGATCTCGCGCTGGTGGTCGTGCAAGGCCTCGGAAGTGACGAACACAACTCGCACGCCCAGATCGTCGAGCCGTACGCCGCGCCGCTCGGCATGGGCGGCGATATGCGCGATCGAATAGGGGTAGCCGAACACCATCTTCGGGCGCAGTGCGCGGATGCGGGCGATGTAGCCGTCAAGATTCGCTTCGGACATCTCGAACGCACTCAACAGCGTGCTGCGCATCAGGCGATCGCGCAGCACGCGCACCCTGTCTTGCGCACCGAGCTCGATCGGAGACCCCCAGATCACCACCTCCGGATCGCCGATATCCACGCCCCACCAGCGCGTGGCGCGCCACTTGGCCGCCACATCATGGCTGACACGCTCACGTCCGATATAAAAGCGCAAGGGCTCACCCGAGGAGCCGCCGGTCGAGGACATGCTCAGCTGCTGTGCCTGCGGATGTTTCATGGCCTCGCTGTGAGCGCGTATCAGCGGCTTGGTCAGCATGGGCAACCGGCGCAAATCGTCCAGCGACCGGATCGCCGCCGGATCGAAAGCCAGTTCGGCGAAGAGCTGGCGGTAATAGGGCACGGCACGACCGGCCTCGCTCAGAAGCTCGCGCAGACGCTGCAGCTGGTGGTCCCTCAGCTGCGCCGCACTCCACCATTGCGAGGCATCAAGCGCTTGACGCACCGCCACCGTGTCATGGCGCTTCAAGCGCTCATGCAGCGGAAACAGGACGCCGGACACGAAGCGGGTATAGATGCTGTAGTCGTTCATTGCGGGCGCCCTGTGCCGATCACTTGGCGATAACTGTTGAGCAAGGCCGGCGCAACCTGGTCCCAGGTATAGCGTTGCACCTCCTCAAGCCCGGCATGGATCAAGGCCTCGCGCAGCGCGGCATCGCCCAGCACCAAGGCAGCCGCGTCCGCCAGCGCGGCCGGTTGCCCGGGTTCGACCAGCCAGCCGGTTCGGCCATGGTCCAGCAGATACGGCACCCCACCTACCGCCGTGCTCACCACCGGCACGCCACTGGCCAAGGCCTCAAGCACCGAGTTGGGCATATTGTCCTTGCGGCTGGGGTTCCACATCAGATCGGCCGAACGGTAAAGCTCGGCCATGGCGCCGCGGTCCAGACGACCGGCGAAGTGCACCGCCTCGTCCAGATGCAGTTGCGACACCAGCGCTTGCAGCCGGCCGAGCTCGGGGCCGCTACCCGCAACGGTAAGGTGGGCCGACGGGATGCGCTCGCGCAGCAGCGCCAGCGCCCGGATCGCCGACTCGTTGTCGTAAATAGCTTCGAGATTACGCGTCACGACCAGATGCGGCCCCGGCGCGCGCACCGCACCGGCCGGCGCAGGCGCATAGCGCGACAGGTCGACGATGTTGGGCACCACGCTGGCAGGCATGTCGAAGCGGCCGAACACCTCAAGCAGAAAACCCGAAGGGACGATCAGGGCGCTGGCGCGCCGCATGGTGGCGCGCACCTGTCGCTGTGCGCCCTGCAGGAATTCGGCCGCGCCACCGCCCCGGTAGTTCACCACCACCGGCGTACCGCGCCACGCGGCCATCCAGATCGCCGGGGCGGCAAACAGATGCCAGGCCCAACCCGAGTTCGCCATCAGGTGAACCACGTCCTGCCTGGCCAGCATGCGCCAGAGCCGCAGCAGATACGGCAGCAGGCGAAAACCCGCACGCAGCCCCGGCAACCGCGCCACCCAGGTGGGCCGGTACGGGGCGTTCGTTTGCAGCAGTTCGACGCGAGCGCCGGCATCGCCAAGCAGGCGCGCCAGCTGTTCGGTTTGCAGGGCCATGCCGCCGGCTGGCGGTGCCAGTGGACCGATCACACCGATGCGCAGGCCCTCGAAGCGCACGTGGCTCACGGGTATGCCTGGCAAGCAGAGCCTGAGCAGCAGGCGACTGGTTTCACCAGCACAGGCCCTGTACCTCGGCCTTGAAGTCCTGGCGGTTGGGCAGCTTCACGAGATCCAGCAGCACCTGATCCGCCCGGGTTAGCGCCGCCACGGCGGCGGCAATATCCGGTCCGGAGAGTCCCATCACCAGCACCTCGGCATCGGCCACCACCTCGGCCAACTCGGGCTTCAGCATCTGGCCGATATGCGGCAGATGCTTTTGTACAAAGCTGCGGTTGGCACCCAGCAGGCTGGCCAGGTGCACCTCGGGGTCGTAGATCGAAAGCTGGAAGCCCTTGCCCAGCAATTGCTCGGCCAGGGTCACCAGAGGGCTCTCGCGCAAGTCGTCGGTACCGGTCTTGAAAGATAGGCCAATGAAGCCGATCTTGCGCTTGCCCAGCGCCAGCAGCTTGTCCAGCGCGACATCCAGGTGCATACGGTTGGACACCAGGATGTTGGAGAGCATCGGCAGTTCAAGATCATGCACCTTGGCCAGATAGCTGGTGGCACGCAGGTCCTTGGGCAGGCACGAACCGCCGAAGGCAAAGCCGGGCTTGAGGTAGGCCTTGGAAATGTTCAGCTGCGTATCCTGGCAAACCAGATCCATCACCTCGAAGGCATCAACGCCAAGCGCGTCACACAGGCGCGCGGTTTCATTGGCAAAGGTGATCTTGAGCGCGTGGAAGTTGTTGCAGCTGTACTTCATCATCTCGGCCGCACGCACCGAGGTCTTGAGGAACTTGCACGGCAGGTGGCCGAACAGGGCCTGCAGGCGCTCGGCGGGATACGCGTGATTGGCGCCGACGATCGTGAACGGCGGCTTGTCATAGTCGCGGATCGACGATCCCTCGCGCAGGAACTCGGGCTGGAAGCAAAGGTAGAAGTCCTCGCCATCGCGCTTGCCGGAGTGGGCCTCGATGATGGGGCGCAGCACGTCTTCCACCGTACCTGGCACCAGTGTCGAGCGGAACACCACCACATGCGGCTCGGCCTTGTGCTTCAGTGCCGCGCCGATCTCGGCCGCCAGGCGCAGCACCGCCCCTTGATCCTGGCTGCCGTTGGCAGCCGAGGGTGTGCCCACACAGATCAGCGAGATCTCGCTGCCCAGCACCGCCTGCCTGGCATCGCTCGTCACGCTGACATGACCGCTCGCGGCCACACGCGCCATCAACTCCACCATGCCTTCTTCGACCACCGGCGTCTTGCCGGCCTTGATCAGGTCCAGCTTGGCCTGCTCGATGTCCACGCCGATGACCTCATGCCCATCGCGCGACAAGCATGCCAGCGACACCGCGCCCACATAACCTAAGCCAAAAATACTGATCTTCATTTTCTGACACCTGTTTCCTGCTTCGAGCCGCGATTGCGGACCCCTTCGATGATCTTGTCCAGTCGCTCCATCGAGCGCGGCCAGGCATGGTGGCTCAGCATGCGCGCCCTGCCCGCCTCTGACAGGCGCGCACGCTCCGCTGGGTCGGCACAGATGCGCAGCACCGCGGCCGCGCAGTCCTGGGCCGAGTCGGCCACCAGCAAATGCTCCCCCGCCACCGCATCCACCCCACCCGCGGCGATGGTGCTTGTGACCACCGGAACGCCCATCGCCATGGCTTCGAGGATTTTGTTCTGGGTGCCGCGTGCAATTGCCAGCGGCGCAACCATCAATGCGGACTTTCGCACATAGGGCTGCACCTGCGGCACCGATCCCGTGACCGTCACGCCGTCGATGTCACCGAGCTTGCGCATCGCCGGCGAAGGATCGGCGCCGACGATGGTGAGCTTCATCTGCGGGCGCTGCGCCTTGATGAGGGGCCAGGTCTCGGCACAGAAGCGCGCCATGCACTCCTGGTTGGGGTAGTAGTCCATGCGCCCGATGAAGCTGATCGTGTCGGGATCGTAGACCGTGCCCTCTCCATCAACATTCGGGCTGAAAGCCTCGGCGTCGACGCCATTGGGGAACCAGTCGCTGGCAGCCCCGGTGCCGTAGGAGTTCAAGGTCTCCCACTCGGCGCGCGTGGTGGCGGTGCAGAGATCGAACTTGCGCGCCAGCAGCTTCTCGGCGCGCAACATCTTGTGGCCTTCTAGCGTATAGCCCAGCGAGAGCGGAAAGGGCTTGTAGTTCGCATACTCCAGCCATTTCTGCGAGTCCATGTCGCCGAAGTCGAGAATCTTGGGGATGCCCTTGACGTCCTCCACATACTGCGCCACCGAGGAGCAGTGCACGAAGATCAGATCCCACTGCTGCGCGGCGAGCAGCCGATCCACCCGGCGCTGCAGATCGCGCGAGTAGAAGAAGCCCATCGACGAGGGCGTGAGCAGCGGTAACCGCGCCACCATGCGCAGTGCCTGCACCGGGTTGTACACACGCGCCAGCTCGAAGGCGTTGCAATGCTTCTCCAGCCCCTGGCCTTCGGCGGTTTCGGCATCCGAGCGGCTCAGCGAGCACACCGTCACCTGATGGCCCTGGGCCGTCAGGTGACGGATCATGTTGAAGGGCCGGATCTTGCCGCCGCGCTTGGGCGGAAACGGGAAGCGGTGGCAGAGGTAGAGGATGTTCATGCGGCCAGATAGCTCTTCAGTTCATGCGCCACATCGGCGGCCGTACGGCCGTCCAGGTAGATGCGGCTCCAGATTTCCAGATTCATCAGCGCCAGCAGGGCGTCGGTGCCGTCGATGCGGTTGGCCTCGTGGTCGGCGATCAGGCCGCTGACCACCGCCGGCACGAACAGGCCGCGCGCGTCCACCACCTCGGGGCAGAGCAGGCGGCGCAGCAGCGGCGCCAGTTCCTTCTTCAGCCAGGCGCCCATGGGCGTGCCGAAGCCGCGCTTCTTGCGATGCAGGATGTCCTGCGGCAGCACATCGGACAACGCGCTCTTCATCACGTGCTTGAGCACCCCGCCCTTGACCTTGATGGCGGCCGGCATGGACGCCGCCAGTTCCAGCAGCTCATGGTCCAGCAGCGGCACGCGGCATTCCAGCGAGACCGCCATGCTCATCTTGTCGGTGAGCATCAGCAGGTCATCGGGCAGCTGGGTCTGCATGTCCACCGCAAGCATGCGGTTGAGCTCGTCCTCGTGCCCGGCCCGCGCGAAGGCGGCGGAGAGCGGATCGTAGGCGGCAGCGGGCTTGAGCAGCAGGCGCGCGATCAGGTCCTGGCTCAGCACCTGCAGATAGCTCTGGTAGCGTGCGTCGGCATCCATCTCGGCCGAGGCGAGAAAGCCCTTGGCCAGACGAAGGGTGTTGAGCAGGCCAGAGTGCCGATCGGCCGGCAGCTTGCGCGCGGCACCGGCCAGCAGGCCGCGCAGCCAGCCCGGCAGCACTTGCAGCTTGCGCGCGTAATGCCCGCCCAGATAACGGCGGTAGCCGCCGAACAGCTCGTCGCCGCCCACGCCCGAGAGGATCACCTTGACATCCTGGCGTGCGAACTGCGAGACCAGATAGGTGGTGATGAAGGCGGTGTCGGCCACCGGCTCGTCCATGTGCCAGAGCAGCTGGGGCAGCAGGTCCACCACATCGGGTTTGACCACGATCTCGCGATGCCGCGTGCCAAAGAGCTGGGCCACCTGGCGCGCATAGGGCAGCTCGTTGTAGAGCGCCTCGGCCTCGCCGCCCTCGAAACCGATCGCATACGTGCGTATCGGCTCGCTGGTCTGGCGTGCCATATAGGCCACCACCGCGCTGGAGTCCACGCCACCGGAGAGGAAGGCGCCAATGGGCACATCGCTGACCATCTGCATGCGCACCGCGCGTTCCAGGCCGGCACGCACCTGCGCGATCCAGTCGGCCTCGCTGCGGCCGGTCTGCATCTGTGGCGAGAGCTGCCAGTAGCACCACTGCTTGACCTGACCGCGCTCCACGCTCAGCAGTGTGGCCGGCGGCAGCTTGCGTATACCCTTGAACATGCTGGCCGGTGCGGCCACATAGCCGAGCTGCAGATAGCTGGGCAGCACCGCGGTGTCCAGCTCGGCGCGCACGCCCGGCAGTGCCAGCAAGGCTTTGGCCTCGGTGGCGAAGGCCAGCTGCTGCGCGTCCTGCAGCACATAGAGCGGCTTCACGCCGATGCGGTCGCGACCGATCAGCAAGCGCTCGCGACGTGCGTCCCAAAGCGCGAAGTCGAACATGCCGTTGAGGCGGTGCACAAAGGCATCGCCCTCGGCATCGTAGAGGTGCAGCAGCACCTCGCTGTCGGAGCCCGTCTTGAACTGATAGCCCTTGGCCTGCAGTTCACTGCGCAGCTCGCGGTAGTTGTAGATCTCGCCGTTGCAGACCAGCCAGAGGCTGTCGTCGTGGTTGGACAGCGGCTGATGGCCGCCGGCCAGGTCGATGATGGACAGGCGCCGCATCGCGATGCCGCAGACGCCATGGATATGCTGGCCCTCATCGTCCGGCCCGCGATGCTGGGTGACATTGCCCATTGCGGTGAGCCAGGCCGGCTCGACCGGACGGCCGTCAAATCGATAGAGTCCGTGGATTCCACACACCTTGGTCGGGCCTCAGCTCAGAACGGGTTGAACATCGCGGCCACGTGCGGCCAGGGCGCGCCGGTAGACCTCGCGGTAGCGCGCCACACTGGAGGCCCAGGTGCGCTCCTTCTCGACGAAATGGCGTGCCTGCTGGCGGATGCGCGGCCATTGTTCGCGCTGCGCCAGCACCTTCTCCAGCGCCTGCTCGAGCGCGGACACATCGCCGGCGCGGAACAGAAAGCCGGTCTCGCCATCGCGTATCAGCTCGCGATGGCCACCGACATCGGAAGCCACGAACATGCGGCCCTGGGCCATCGCCTCCAGCGGCTTCAGCGGCGTGACCAGCTCGGTCAGGCGTATCGGCAGACGCGGATAGGCGAGCACATCGATGAGCTCGTAATAGCGCTGCACCTCGGCATGCGGCACACGGCCGGTGAAGATCACCAGCTCCTGCAAGCCCAGGCGCTGCACCTGGGCCCGCAAGGCCTCTTCCTGCGGCCCGCCGCCCACCAGCAGCACGCGCAACTTGGCGTGGCGGGCATGCATGCCTGCCACCGCGTCGAGCAGCAGATGCAGCCCTTCATAGCCGTAGAAGGAGCCGGCAAAACCGAGCACGGTGGCGCCGTCCAGCCCAAGCCGACTGCGCAGAGCCGCATCGGGCTCGACGCCGAACTGGAACAGCTGCGCATCCACCGCATTCGGAATCACCGTGATGCGCTCGGCGGACACGCCACGCACCGCGATATCACCGCGCAGCCCCTCGCAAATGGTGGTGACCTGGTCGGCCCGCTTGAGCGCAAAGCTCTCCAGCGCGCGCGAGACCTGGTAGCGCAGGCTGCCCTCTTTGGTGCTGCCATGGTCCACCGCCGCGTCCTCCCATGAGGCGCGCATCTCGTAGACCACTGGGATGTTCAGGTCGCGCCGCACCCACAGCGCCGGCAGCGCATTCAGTACCGGCGAATGGGCATGGATCAGATCGGGCTGCTCGCGTTCGCAGACCTCGCGCAGGCGCTGCGCGGTGAGCCGCATCTGCTGAATCAGCCCGGCGCCTGCCGGGCTGGGCGTGCGCAGAAAACGCTGACCGCTGGCCTCTTCTTCCAGTTGCTCGCCCGCCCCCTGCTTGGGCGTGGTGAGGTGCAAGGTCTGCCAGCCCAGCGCATGCTGCTCGCGCAGGATGGCCAGGGTTCGGAAGCTGTAGCCGCTGTGCAGGGGCAGCGAATGGTCCAGCAGGTGCAGTATCTTCAGGCTCATGCGTGGGCCACCGCGCCTTCCGGCTGCTGGAGCTGGGCCTGGCCGCCATCCACCACATTGCGCAGGAAGGCCTCGAACATCAGCAGGGTCCACAGCGGCGCGCTGTAGTCCTGCGCACCGGACTGGTGTTCTTCCACCAACTGGCGCAAATACGCAGCATTGAACCAGCCGGTGGCCGCCAGACGCGGGCCGAGCACGGCGTCCCGCACGCGTTGCTTCAGCGGGCCACGGAACCAGCGCGCCAGCGGCACGGCAAAACCCTTCTTGGGCCGGTAGAGCACCTCATCGGGCAGGCGTGGTTCGGCCGCTTTCTTCAGCAGGTACTTGCCCTCATTGCCCCTAATTTTAAGGTTTGAGGGCAGGCTGGCCAGCCATTCAACCAGTTCGTGATCCATCAGCGGTTCCCGCACCTCCAGCGAATGAGCCATGCTCGCTCGGTCGACCTTGGTGTTGATGTCACCAACCAGATAGGTCTTGGTATCCAGGTATTGAATCAGCGCCAAACCATCGTCCGTGTCGGCGCGCGCGGCATGCCGACTGAACACCTGTTCGGCCGAGTAGCCCGCCAACTCGGCCTTGAAGGCCGGACTGAAGAGCCGGGCCCGCATGGGCCCGCGAAAGATCGACATGGCATGGAAGTAGGCTTGCACCGAATCGCGCGCCAAGCCTTCGAAGGTGGTCTTGGCTCGGAACACGCGCGGCGCCCAGTTGGCCTTGGGGTAGAGCCTGCCCATGGTACCGAACAGCGGCCGGCGCAGGGCGAGCGGCAGCTTGGCTCGCATGCTCTCCTCCATCAGATGCATGCGGTAGCGTCGGTAGCCGCCGAAGCTCTCGTCACCGCCGTCCCCCGACAGCGCCACGGTCACATGCTTGCGAGCAAGCTGGCAGACGCGATAGGTCGGAATCGCCGAGCTGTCGGCATAGGGCTCGTCATAAAGCCGTGCCAGGGTGTCGATGAGATCGAAATCATCGCTGCCCACGACCTCCAGGCGATGGTTGGTGCGGTAGCGGTCGGCCACCAACTGGGCGAACTCGGATTCATTGAAGGCTGGATCGTCAAAGCCAATCGAACAGGTGTTCACCGGCCCCTCGGACAGGCCGGCCATCGACGCCACGACAACGCTGGAGTCCACCCCGCCCGACAGGAATGCGCCCAGCGGCACCTCGGCGATCAGGCGCAGCTTGACCGACTCGTCGATACGGCGCGTCAGCTCGGCGCAGGCCTCGTCGACGCCGATCTTGCGATCGAGCGTGAAGCGTACATCCCAGTATTCGCGCGGCGCGGGCATCGCCTCACCGCGTCGGATGCATAGGCTGTGTCCGGGAGCCAGCTTGCGCGCCTGTTTGAAGACGCAGCGCGGCTCAGCCACATAGCCGAGCGCAAAGTATTCCTCCAGCGCCGCCGGGTCGATGTCGCGCTTCATGCTTCCATGCGCGAGCAGCGACTTCAGTTCAGATCCGAACAGCAAAGCTCCATCGTCAAGCAGGGCATAGAACATGGGCTTGACGCCCAGGCGGTCGCGCGCCATGAAGAAGGTCTGGCGGTTGCGATCCCAGAGCGCGAAGGCAAACATGCCTCGAAAGCGCTGCACACAGGCCTCACCCCAGGCTTCCCAGGCGTGAACGATGACCTCGGTATCGCTCTTGGTGTGGAACACATGGCCGAGTGCCTGCAGTTCCGGAATCAACGATTGGTAGTTGTAGATTTCGCCGTTGAACACCACCACCACGCTGCCGTCCTCATTGAACAGCGGCTGTTGGCCGGTGGCGATATCGATGATGGACAGGCGCCGATGTCCCATGCCCAGCCCTGGCTCGAGATGCAGCGAGCCTTCGTCCGGGCCACGATGCAGTTGCGAGTCGTTCATGCGCTCCAAGCGCGTGCGCTCAATGTCACGAGCGCCGCGGGTGTCAAAGATTCCGGTGATTCCGCACATGGTTGTTTGACTCTAGAGCGTCTCGTAGACGCGTTGATAACTGGCCACCATGGCCTGCAGGCTGAACTGGGTCTCGGCGCGTTGACGCGCGGCCCTCCCCTGGACCCGGCACATGGCCGGATCGGCGCTGTAATTCTCAATCATGTCGGCCAGGTGTTCGACATCACCGGGGGCGAAGGTCGCGCCGACCACGCCTTCTTCCAGCAACTCCACATTGCCGCCCACGGCGGTGGCCAACAGCGGCAGGCCGGTTGCCATGGCTTCCAGCAAGGTGTTGGAAATGCCTTCGTTCAACGATGGCAGCACGAACAGATCCATTGCGCCCATCAAGCCGGCGACATCGTCGCGCGGGCCGGTGAACCAACAGGCTGAGGCGACGCCAAGCGTCTGCGCCTGCTGACGCAATGCGTCCAACAACGGGCCTTCGCCAACAACCACCAAGCGCAAGCGCGGCAGCCATTCGGGCCGGCGCGCCAGCACGACCGCGAAGGCACGCAGCAATGTGGCCTGGTCCTTGATCGCCTGCACCCGCCCGACCGTACCGACGATGAACGCATCACTGCCCGCAAAGCCGCTCGGCAAGAGTTGCGGATCACTTGCGGCAGGCGGCTTGAAGCGGGCGGTATCGACGCCGTTGTAGATCTGCGTGATGCGCGTCGCCGAGATGCCCCATTGCTCGGTCATCAGGCGTTTGAGATCGCGCGACACGCACACATACGCGCCAACCAGCGGCGCGTGCAAACGACGCAACATGGCCGGCCTGGCAGCGCGCCCGCGCAGGTTGGTCACATCGAAGCCATGCTCGCTATGCACGGTTTTTGCGCCCGCCAGGCGCGCGGGCAACAGTCCGTCCAGACCCGACAGATTGCGGCAATGCACGATATGCGGCCGCAGGCGTCGAAACAATCGCCACAGGCGCCAACGCAATCGCCATACCCCGATGCGTGAGCGCCTCATCGCCACCAGCTCTACATCGTCGCGCTCGATGCGCTGTGCGAAGTCGGTGTAGTCCTCGATGCAAGCCACCACATGCCGAAAACGGTCATGCGGCAGGCGGTTGATCAGGTTAACCAGGCCGTTCTCCAGCCCGCCGATCGCCAGCCGGTGTATCACATGCACGATCAGCAATGGTTCAGTTCTAGACGACATCGGCATGCCGCACGTGCCGTGCGGCTCATGGCTCATGGCGGCGTGCCGCGGGCTTGCTGCAGGCTGGTCTCGATCGCGCTCCAATGTTGCTGCACGAAGTCGCGCAGGACCTCTTCGGCAGCTCCGGTGTCGCGTTCGCTTGCGGCAGCGTAAATCATCACGACGGCCGAGTCGTCGCCGCGCCCCAGCAGACGCGAGGCGGCGGTATGGAGCTTTGCATAGATCTCGCTGGAGCTCCATTCGCCTTGCACCCAAAAATAGCGCAACACCAGCAAGCGGCCGGCCGTCCCCGATGCGGCGTCCGCGCGTTTCAGTTGCACGCTTTGTGCCGGCAAGTCGGTACCGGCCAGTCGCAGCGTGGTGGCACTGCTGGCGACGCGCGCCCAGCGCGGATCGCCGGACGCCACGATCACATTGTCCGAACTGATCAGCTTGCTCTGGTGATTCTGCTGACGGTAATAGCCCAGATACAGACCGATGCGCAGCTCGCCTTGGACATAGACCGTCTGCAACTGGGCCGCCGGGTTCGCGTAGAGCGGCGTCCAGTCGCTCAATGCCTCGTCACTGCGCGCCCAGCCCGCAAATGCGGGCGCGTGCAAGCTGGTCTCGCGCTGAGTATCGGCATCTGCATCCAACTGTCGCAGCACCAGGGTCGGAACACTCAAGACCAACATGCTCAGCAGCGCTACCCACAGGGGGTAGCGCGCAGCGACGGCCGCGTGAACGGCCGGGCGTGCCGCGGGCGTCTGCGCGGACTCGGGCTCCTGCCAGCGTGCTCCCAGCATGAACATCGCCAGCATCACCACGCCAAAGAACACCCAGCCGTATATCAGGTGATCAGCTCCAACGGCCAAGGTGTTGCCCGATACATGCCCCAGCAACACGATGCCATAGGCGCGTATCCAGTTGGCCAGGATGGGCAACATGATCGCGAATCCGATGAAAAGCAGACGGCGCTTGTAGGAGCGATAGTTGAGATAGGCAAACAGGCTGCCCACCATCACCGAGGCAATCAGGTAACGCACCCCGCTGCAGGCCTCCACCACCGACCATTGCCCCGACGGGATGATGAACTGCAGGCCCTCCCGGTATACCGGTATGCCCGTCAGGCGCAAGGCCGCAACGGTGAAATCCGCGGTGTATTGCATCAGCACCGGCAGCATGAATTCGCCGATGGGCACACAGAAGAATAGGAAGGCCAAAGGAAAGGCAATACGCTTGCTGAGTTCGACGCCAAGCAGGGTCGGCACCAGCAAGACGATCATGGACACGACCATCAATTGCGTCGCAGCATTGCTCGACACCAATTCGCCAAGCAGCCAACCCAGGCCGAGGACCAGCATTGGCAACAACAGCAGAGGAGCCGGGCGCGCTTGCAGCAGTGCCAACTCGTGGCGCCGCCGCCAGATCAGCCACAAGCTGATCGGTGGAACCAGGAAGGCATGTGCAAAGGTCTCGGAGCGTTCCCAGATCCGCACCATCGCCAACAGGCTGTCATGGAACAGCAGCCCCAACAGCAGCAGCGCCAGCATCAGAGCCAGCAGCGGCCGGCGCCAAGCCTGCGGCGGAAATGCCATGCCCGTGTCGCGCAGCACCCGGCTCATGCGCCGACCTCGTCAATGTGAGGGATTCCAGCTTGATTCATGCGGCGTTTTCTCAGCCCAGGCTACGAACGATGAAAGGGCCTAGCCAATTGGCCCAACTGATCGGCAGCTTGCGCCAGGTCTTGATCAGCAGCTGGTACTTGGCATTGGCCGGATTGTTCTGAGGCACGGATTGGCGCTTGTAAAGGCAATACTCGTAGTGCAGCGGCGCAGGCTCAAAGCCCCAGTTCTTCTTGAAGGCATAAGAACCCGTGCCCTGCTTGCTGCGGCCATAGTCGAACACCTTCAGGCCGCGTGCGCAGGCGCGGCGCATTAATTCCCAATACTTGAAATCGTTCGCAGCCAGATCGCGAGCGGCCTCGGCATCGCCTGCGTAGTAGGGCAAGGCTTCGTCACGGAAGTAGAAGCTCATGACCGAGCTGAGCGGTTGGCCCGCTGCATCTGTGACGGTCAACACCTCGCAGTCTTTTCCAAACACCTCACGCAGCAACTCAAAGTAGCGCTTGGGCATGGCTGGCGTGCCGTGGCGATGCACATTGTCCGCATACAGGGCAAAGAAGCGATCGACCCCATCGTCCAGATGGCTGACCAGCCCGTTCTTGATGCCCTTGCGCACCATGGCGCGCTGCTTGCGAGGAATAGCCAGCATATTGGCCTCCTCGTCCGGCAGGATTTCCTTGCGAAAGGTGACGTACAGGTCCTGCTGCGGCCAGTCCGCATGGCGTTGGTGCACATGGCGCAGTTCGAGATGCTCGGCGCCCAACTGCTGCGCGAGGATCTGCGCTTCGCGCTCAAGCAACTGCGCCGCTTCCTCATCGACAGCGGCCACGCCGCCATACACGCCGAAGGGCAGACTCACCAGCGCATGGCCGAACAGCAGGCTCTTGACCTGGGCCAGCGGCAACACGCCCTCGATACGCCCGCCGCGTTCCGCGTACAGAAACATGCAACGGTGGCCGAACGCCTTGTGAATGACCTGCAGCCAGCCGGCACGGTGGAAAAAACTGGCGCCCGGGCAGGACAGCACGAACTCGTCCCAACGTCGTGCGCTTGCTTGATCATCGACGCGCAACTGCCGCACCTGGCATCCCGCCGCCATCAGTGCGCCCCCTTGGCCTGATTGGCCTGAGGCAGGAAGATCTCGTCCATGCGACCCCATTGAAAGTCGCCGAGCAACTGGGCGATGCGCGCAAAGGTCCGGTCGATATTGACGTAGTGCCTGAAACGCGTCTTTGCATCGATACCGGCAATGCGCGGCTGGTCGGCATCAATCTCCCAGGGATGGAAATAGAACACGGCACTCTGGCCATCGGCCACGTTGACGCGCTGCAGCATCCAGCGTGACAGGCCATAGGGCAGCAAGCGGAAATAGCCGCCACCACTGGATGGCAAATTACGCCCGAGCATGCGCAACGTGGTGACAGGCACCTCCAGCAGACCGTCCCGCACCGGGTAGGCAAAGCGTGGCGAATCCGGCATGCCGTAATGGTCATGCTGGATCGGATAGACGCTGGAGCTGTAGCGGTAGCCGGCTTCCTGCAGCACATCAAAGGCCCATAGATTGCCCGTGCCGATCGAGAAGCTGGGGGCACGGTAGCCCAACACAGCCTGGCCGCCCAGATCCTCCAGCAGCTGCTTGGCGCGCACCACATCGTCACGGAAGGCCTCCGGGCTGAGGTCGCTTGCACGCTCATGACCGTAGCCGTGCGAGGCTAGTTCATGACCGGCTGAGACGATGCGACCAACCATTTGGGGGTAGCGCTCCGCCACCCAACCCAGGGTGAAAAAGGTGGCCTTCACCTCCCGTTCGGCCAACAACGCAAGAATGCGCTCAACGTTGCGCTCGACGCGACATTCGCGACGGTCCCAATCGGCCCGCGCGATATAGGGCGCGAACGCAGAGACCTGGAAGTAGTCCTCCACGTCGATGGTCATCGCATTGCGCGGAACGCTCATGGCTTGCCCTCACCCGTGCCACCGCGTACCGCCTCGACGAACTTCTGCAACAAACCGAGGGTTTGGAGGTTGATGCGCTCAAGCCGCATCAGGCTGGATTCCAAGCTTTGCAGACGGTCCATGACCTGATGCTGGCCGAGTTGGCCGAAGTCCGTGGCAATCCCATCGAGTGCGCCCGGTGCATGCTGGAACTGGCTCACATCGATGCTCACCCCTTCGTCGGGCAAGGCCGCCAGCGCGCGCTGCGCGCCCTGCACCGGGACCACTGCTGGCAACTCGTTTTCCTTGGCCACGTCTTGCAGAACTTCCTCCACATCGGCAACGCACAGGTGCGTACGGCCAGCCATGAAGCCCAGCAGCAGCAGGCGGTCGCAAAGCGAGTTGATGCGCCGCGGAATGCCATGGCTGGCGGTGTGAATGGCGACAAACGTCTCCGGGTCAAAGCTGGGCTTGCCGGTACTGCCGGCGCACTTGAGCCGATGCTCGATGTAGCGCTGGGTCTCGTCCTCGGCGAGCGGTCCGATATGACAGGTAGCCGCTACCCGTTGACGGAACTGCTCCATTTCCGGACTCTGCAGGATCTGCCTGAACTCCGGTTGTCCGACCAGAAATGTCTGCAGCAAAGACTGGTTGCCGAACTGGAAATTCGACAGCATGCGCAACTCTTCCACGGCACGCGGGGTCAGGTTTTGCGCTTCATCGACGATCAGCAGGCAGCGCTTGCCCTGCGTTACCTGTCCAACCAAGAAGGCCTCGAGCGCCATCAACAGCTCGGACTTGGAGAGCTCCTTGACCCGCACGCCGAACGCCGCCCCCACCATGCGTAGGGTGTCTTCGGCATCCAACTGAGTCGTAACGACATTGCCGATCACCACATTGCTACGGTTCAGGCTGTCGAGCAGTCCGCGCAGCAGGGTGGTCTTGCCGGCGCCGATCTCCCCAGTGATGACGATGAACCCGTCACTGCGCAGCACGCCGTAGTCCAAATAGGCCTTGGCACGACGATGCTGCTTGCTGCCGAAGTAAAAGCTGGGATCGGGGCTGAGCTGAAACGGCTTGCTGCTCAGGCCATAGAACGATTCGTACATGCTCTAGAACTGCTGAACCAAGGTGACGAACAAGGCGTTCTCCCGGTAGGGTTTGCTAAGGCTGTAGAACTGCGCGCGCCGCAAGCCAAGCTGGCCGGTCAGTCTATGGCCCAGACGCGCATTCCAATTCGCCGTCAACGACTTCAGGCTGGTGCTCTGGCTTGCCAGGTCGCCACGCGTGCGCAGATAGCTGGCCGTTAGCGATGCCGATGCCTGAGCTGCCAGGCGATGGCTGAGACTGAGCGACGCACCTTGCTGCTTGACGAGTCCGCTGCTCACCAGATCGTCAGGCTGCCCAGGCTGAGGGCCCAAGCGGACCGAGCGGCTCTGGCTGACAGAACCAATCAGCGACGTGCGTATACCGGTCCAGGAGAACGATGCCTCTTGGCGCCGCGAGCGGGTTGCCGCGTTGCTCACAAAACCGCTCCCAACAAAGGCGTCTGCAGCGAGCCCATTGGCCTGCAAGAACGCCTTGACCAATTCGTCGCGCTTGACCGGGTCAGGCTGAATGCTGGCGAACTGCTGGAACAGCAATTCGTAGTTCGTCAATTGCCCACCCGCGCCGATCACACCACCAGCGCTGGCGCTGGTGGTGTCGCTCAAGCGTACAGCGGAACGCGCCATGCGGTGATCGAAGCTCACGCTATGGCTGTCGCCATACACGTGGCGCTGCCAGTTGAGCAGCACGCTGGTGCGCGGCGTTGGCAGCCAAGACAGATCTGCGCCGTAAGTGGTACCTGCCGTCTGACGTACCGAGCCCAGGTCACTGCGCTCGGCACCGACCAGGGCGCCGAGAGTCCAATCGACGTCGGGATGCCAACGCAGCCCGGCGGTTTGGTTGGAAGTCTGGTTGCTGCGGCCCAATTTTATGGTGTTGCGCTGGATCTGCGCGCTCAGATACCAAGTCAGAGGGCTACCTGGAGCGGCCAGACTATCGACACGCAGCGAGGCGCTGCGGCCACTGCCATCGCCTGCCATGCTATTTCTGGTCCGGGTCTCGCTCACGGTACTGCGCAGGTCGTAGCGCATCAACCCGAGCAACTGCCCCCGCATGATGGGCGTAACGCTGGCCGTTGCGGTCTCGGCCTGGTTCTGGTTCACGAGGGCGTTGTTGCTGCCCACCGCGCCGAAAGCCGACAGGGCTTGCTGCCCGACTTGGGCGCGCGTATCCACGCTCAGCCAGTCATCCACCAGGGTGACGCTCGCGTTGGCAGAGAGTGCGTTTTGCGTGCGGTTCTTGCGCTCGCTCTTGTAGTAGAGCAGGCCATTCAGGCTGTAATCGAGCATCAAGCGCGTACGAGCCGAGTTCATCGCCACGCTGACACCAGGGGACAGTGTCGTGACAAGGGCCCGATCCCTGACCGCATCGTCCAGCAGCAGGTTGTCGGTAAACATCTCCGAGACCGACAGGCGTGGCTCCACCCTAACGCCCGAACGAGCTGGTCCAGGCGTTTCAGTCTGGCCAGCAGCATCACCGCCCGCCAGCAGTCCCAGGCACAACAGCCAACTGCCGCCCGCCCTTGCAGTACGGGATGAAGTCGTCTGCCTCAGCACCACCAATTCAAGCGGCCTTGGCAGCATCGTCATGGGTGTATCCGTAGCCGTAGCCGTAGCCGTAGCCGTAGCCGTAGCCTGTCGACGCATTGCCACGGGCATGGTTCAGGATCATCAGCTTGAGCGGACAAGTATCGATCGTTGACAAGGCTTGCTGTACGGCACTTTGCAGTGTCTTGTCTGCATGCACGACGACCACTATCTGCCCCATGTGTGAGGCCAGCACGCGCGACTCAGTGGTAAGCAGGAGCGGCGGCGAGTCGAAAATGATGATCCGATCCGAATACCGCTCAGCCATGTCATTCAACAACGCAGTCATGGCATCGCTGGCGAGCAATTCGGTCGCCCTGGGATGTGGTGTGCCGCTCGGCAAGACCGTCAGCTTGTCGATGTTGGTACGCAGAAGGACGTCGGAAATCGAGGCGCGTTCCTCAAGGATGTCCAGCAAGCCGGGCCCGGGTGGCAAGCCCAGCATGCGCAAGACCGAGGGGCGAGCGACGTCGGCATCCACCAGCATTACGGTATTGTCCATCTCCGCAGCAATGCTCATGGCAAGGTTCAACGAGGTGAAGCTCTTGCCCTCACCCGGCAGCGCACTAGTCACCATGATCAGGTTGGCATGGTTGATGGTCTCGGCACCTTTGCCCATGGCGTTCTTGATCAACGGGCGCTTGATGACCCGGTATTGATCGGCAAGCATTGAGCGTGGCGCATTCGGCGTCAGCAGCCCCTGTGCCAGAAGCATGTCGAGATCAAGATCAACGCGCCGTGACAGCGCCTGGCTTTCTGCTGCCACTCGGACGGAATCCGCCACGGAGTCAATCGCCTGTGGCTCTAGGTCGGGAACATTCGCGCCAGCCTGACGCAGTTGTTCCAGGCGCTGCGCGGCTTGTTCAATAAGGCTACTCATCGCTCATCCCACCTGCTTGGCCAACATAATCGCCATCACTGCCATGCCTACTGCGAAGGCCCCTACCAACCCCAAGGTGGCGGCGCCAAAACGCACCAAGTCAACACGATCACGACGCTTTTCCCCTGGTGTCACGAGGCTAGAGACCACTCCCAAAATTGGCAGACCACTGCGACTGTGCAGCTCTGCAGCGTCATGAAATACCGGGCGCAACTGGCACGCCACAAAACATGTAAACACCCCCGCCGCCAACGATGCAACCAAGGCCCCCGCCAGAAGCAAGATGCGATTGGGCGCAACGGGCTTGTCCGACGCTCGCGGAGGATCAATCAAGCGAAAGTCGGCCACGCCGCTGGCCACATCCAGCTCACCGGATATGGCGGCAGACTCACGACGGGATACCAAATCCTCATAGTTCTTCTTGTGAATCGCGTAATCACGGTTCAATTGAGCAGCTTCTGCCTCAAGCTGCGGCGAGGTTTTCATTGCATTCAGGGCAGCGGCATAGCGACTGGAGTACTCCTGTACGCGCGCACGAAGCGCCGCCACCTGCACCTTGCTTGCTGCCAACATGCGCATCAACTCCTGTTGCGCCAGGCTGCTACCAGCACCGGAAGTTGAAGGCGCCGCCATGCCAGCCTTGCGCAGGTCGGCAACTTCCTTGCGTTTCTGTTCCTCGAGATCCTTGATCAGCTTGCGAACACTGAGAACATCGGGATGGACGTCCGTGTAACGCTGCAGCAAAGCATCAAGGTTGCGTTTCTGCGCCTCAATGCGTGCATCAATCTCAGGCGTCGCCACGCTCAACGCCGATTCTTGCAGCAAGCTCTGCGTGGTGGAACTGCTGCCTTTTGATCGCTCGCCCTCGATCTGCTGCTCCGCAGCATCCCGAGCATTTTCTGCCTCACGCAACTCAAGTCGAGCACGATCCAACTGTGCAGACATCTCGCTCAGGCGCCCAGCCGAATCCTTACCATCAGCGGCCGTGAGTTCGATGTTGCGCAGCCGGAACGCCTTCAGCCGCGCTTCCGCTTCCTCAAGCTTCGCCTCGTAGTTCTTGATCTGTTCGTTGATGAAGGTCGCCGCCGTGGCGGTGTCCTTGCGGCTCGCACCCAGACTCGACTCCACAAAGATCGACACAAAGGACTGCACCACCCGCTTGGCCGTTTCAGGATCCTTGTCGCGGTAGGCAAGCGTATAGAGATTGTCGCGCGCCGTGCTCTGTATCGACAGCGCCTTGGTGACCCGATCGATCGTCGCTTCCTGCTCCGACTTGGATTGACTCTTCAAATCCAGATCAGCCATGCGAACAAGCTTCTCGACGTTAGGTCGACTGATCAGCGTGCGACTCAGCATCACAACTTGCTGCTCGACATTGGGCTGCACAGCCAAGCCCGACATCAGTGGCTTCAGGATCGACTGCGTATCCACATAGATCCGCGCGCTGGCCTCAAACCGGTCGGGCATCAGGAGCACAACAACGGCCGACACGCCACCGACCAACCACGCCACCACCACGCCATACCAACGGTACTTCCACATGCGCTTTGCAATGGAAAGTAGCTGGGCTATCAATAAGTCCATCGGAACAACACTTGGTAAGGATGGGAAACCAGATACACCAACCTGCTCTCGCACCCCATGGGGACGCGGCGAACATCAGCCGATTTCCGGGCACAGAAAACCAGCGAAGCCCCAGCCAGGGCTTCACCACTCAAAACAGGCTTTGCGGGACGATCAATATGTCGCCAGGACGCATCTCCACATTGGCCGACACATCACCGCGCTTGATCAGATCCTTCAGCCGCACCGAGTACTGCTTGTTGCCTTCCGATGAGCGAAGAATGCTCGCATCGTTACCCGCCGCAAAGTCGGTCAGTCCACCCACGGCGATCATGACGTCGAGCAGCGTCATCTTTTGTTTGTACGGAAGGAACTGCGGCTTGGCGGCCTCGCCCACAACACGAATTTGCTCGCTGTAGGGGCCGACAAAGCCCGTCACGATCACCGTAACCACGGGATCGCGCACGTACTTAGACAATTGCTTCTCGATGTCGCGCGCAATTTCGACAGAGTTCTTACCCTGCGCCACCAATTCATCAATGAGCGGCGTCGCAATCTTGCCGTCAGGTCGCACCGGCACCGCCATCGACAACTCCGGATTGCGCCAGACGATGATGTTGAGACTGTCACCCGCACCGACGATGTAACTGTAGTCCTGCGCAGCGACATCGGCCGGCGCCGCCGGGTACTTGGACGACCCGAGGCCAGCACAGCCGCCCAACGCCAACGCCACTGAACCAACCAGCGCGACCCGACAAACGGCGCCGACCAACTTGCTTTTTTGCTTCACGTCACATCCTCTCTACGAACTGTTTCAGCGACTGCACGATCATGGCACATCGCGATGGATGCGCACGCAAATAGAGTCCCCGATCAAGCGACAAAGGAAGGGAACTGCACCATGACCGCCAGTATCGACAACTTTGCCAAGCGCTTGCGGACTCACCTTGCTTGCCTCGTGATGTTCCACACGCAAGCAACACGGCATGCAACGACACTCGACGGCATGCCGTAATTCAACCCCAGCCTGTACCCGTTGTGGAATCCCGCGAGTAGGCGTATTGAGACACAGACGCAACGACTGGCAGCCCAACGGGCCCGGCCAAGTGTCGCGCCCAGCAGTCTCACAATTTCATCGATCCATTTGACCCCGCAGTATTGGTCGGATGAACATCAACATCAGTCGCTGCAGCGGATTGGCATTCCCTAGGGGACGCCAGGTAAACCTAAGTTGCTGCCGATAGGCGTCGAACTGCATGGCCCACGGCGCCGCCCGCAGCCCCCCACGCTTCAGGACAACCTTCAGCACGGAGGTCGCCATAACTCCAGCACACAACTCACAAGCCATCATGGTCGATGGCCCCTGCCGCTGCGCGAAATTAACGGCCCCTGGCACAACCATATAGGAGCGCTGGAGCATGGCCGGCGACAAGCCCGCGATAAAGCGTGCATATTGCTCCTGTACCGAAACACCTTCAAACCTGAAGTAGTCCTCAAAACGCATCGCGCCAGGCTTGAAATATAGGAACGACACCCCCATGCCTAGCGGCGCGGCCGTCAACGCAGGAATTGCCAAGCGCTCACAAGCATTGAAGAGCAGTCGCCGCGCCTCCATCGCGAAGAAATCAATGCCATCTACGTAAACATCAACGCCCCGCAAGAAGTCGCCAATATTCTCTGACGTCACACCTTCCTTGAAAACTCGCACATCCGCCTCAGGGTTGATCTCCAGCACCATGCGCGCCAGCACTTCCGCCTTTGGCTGACCAAGCGTGACCACGGACGCGCCCACCTGACGATTGAAGTTATGAACCTCAAAGGAGTCGAAGTCCGCAATGCAAAATTTACCCACACCCAAGCGTGCCAACGTTAGCGCATGGGTACCCCCAACCCCCCCAAGCCCAGCAATTGCAACCCTTGTTTGCCGCAAGACTTGCTGCTCCTCAGGCGTCACCCAACCAATGTTCCGCGAGAAGGCGCGGCTGTAGTCGAACAAGAATGCAGTTGCCACGACCAAACCTCCAATTCAAGCTTCGATGCCAAGAAGGAACTATCATGCCACGCGCCCCACGAGCGACTTTTAAAATCTGCTCCAACCCTGCGCGGGCACGCCTCCCGGCGCCCTCGCATTGCGAAAGTTTTTTTAAATGACATCGAACGACACGCTCAGGCAAATTCTTGACTTGGCGCGCTGGGCTCCCAGCGGCGACAACACCCAGCCTTGGCGCTTTCAGATTGTCGATTCTCACCATGTAGTGGTGCACGGTTTTGACACGCGCGAGCATTGCGTTTATGACCTTGACGGCCACCCGAGCCAAATTTCCATCGGTGCACTGCTCGAAACCGCCTCAATTGCAGCGAGCAAACATGGCCTGCGAATGCAGGCCAGGCGCAGAGTTGAGGCACATGAGACTCGTCCCGTATTCGACCTGCATTTCCACAGCGACCCGCGCATCATCACCAGCCCGCTATGCGACAGCATCGAGCGACGCAGCGTGCAGCGACGCCCCCTGAGTATGCGAACCCTCACGGCCGGCGAGCACCAAGCGCTGAACGCGGCGACAGGGCCAGACCATGAGGCGGTCTGGCTGGAAGGACTGGGCCGGCGCATGCAGGCCGCCTTACTCATGTTTCAATCAGCCAAGTTGCGACTCACGATGCCCGAGGCTTACGAAGTGCATCGCGACATCATTGAATGGAACGCCCAGTTCAGCCGTGACCGCGTGCCCGATCAAGCGCTCGGCACAGATCCGGGCACCACACGATTGATGCGATTTGTTATGCATGACTGGAAACGAGTGCAGTTTTTCAATCGCTACCTCGCTGGCACCTGGGCCCCGCGGATTCAACTGGACTTGCTCCCAGGCCTCGCATGCGCAGCGCATTTCGTCATTTGCGCGAAAACCGCGCCTAAGGATATCGATGACTACATAGAGGCCGGACGTATCGTGCAGCGATTCTGGCTGACCGCCACGAGTCTGGGCCTTCAACTGCAGCCGGAGGTCACGCCACTGGTCTTCACACGCTATGCGCGCGAACAGCGGGTCTTCTCCAAGGTCGCCGGCATGAGCGACAAAGCAGCCGAGGTCGGCGCAAGACTTGATCGCACGATCGGGGCATCCGCTGCACGCCTCGCAGTTTTCATGGGCCGCATAGGCGCCGGACCAACAGCCCGCGCCCGGTCCATTCGCAAACCACTGAGCGAATTGCTGATACGCAGCCCAGGCGCGTCACATGCGAGTGAGCCGTCCGTCAAGCCCGACCAGCGCTAGTGTCCTGCCCCGGCAGTTCGTAGGCACGGAATCTGCGTGTATTGACGCATCCTTGGTGATGCCTCATGCCCAATGCACACACCCGCACCAGCAACATCGAACTTACCGACACCGAGCGGGCAGAGTTCGTTTCGATGGCCAGATCGCGATCGCTGCCCGCGGCGTTGGCGCTGCGCGCACGTATTGCCTTGGCCTGCGAAGGGGCCGACAAGGCCAGCACGGAGGCTGCAAAGTCCCTGGGGATCGATCGCAATACGGTCAACAAGTGGCTCGCCTGCTATGCAAGAAACCGCATCCAGGGGCTGCACGACGAGTTTCGTCCGGGGCGACCTCGAACGGTGGACGAGGAGTGGGCGGCGGAGCTGATCGACAAGACGCTGCACACCAAACCCGCCGATGGCTCGGCGCACTGGAGCACCTGCGGGCTTGCCGCCGAAACGGGCATCAGCAAGAGCACGGTGGCGCGCCACCTCCAGGTCTATCAACTCAAACTGCACCGCGTTGAGCGCTTCAAGCTCTCGACCAATCCGCTGTTCGTCGGGAAGCTGCGGGCACCACGACGCTGTTCGCCGCGCCCAATGTACTCAATGTAGAGCCGTCCTGGCCGAGTGCAAACCGCGCAATCGGAATCAAGCGTTCCTGGCGTTCCTGCGCTCCATTGACAAGGCCGTGCCGACTGAACTGGACGTGCATTGCATCGTCGACCACTACGCCAGCCACAAGCGTCCGAAGGTCAAGGCCTGGCTGGCCAATCAGCTGCGCTGGCACATGCACTTCGCGCCGCCCCACTCCAGGTGGTTCAATCAGGTAGAACGGTTTTTTGGGATCATCGCCGACAAGGCAATCTGACGCGGATCATCCACCAGCGCAAAGGAGCTGACGAAGAAGATCGACAGCTTCGTCAGCCAATTCAACGAGAACTACATGCCATTCACCTGGACAGCCCCCGCCGATTCAGTCCTCGCCAAGCTCGCCCGGCTCAGCGGACGAATTGCTGGGACGGGACACCAGCAACCATTCAGCCATGTCGAAATTCTTTACAATCACCAATGAAAGACAGCGCAACACATCTTCAAGCTATTGATTTAAAAGAATATTTAATCACTGGCACCAACATTGCTTGGCAAGGGCAAGCCAATCCCGGCGGCAACCGCAAGAGAGTCAACATGAAACTGTTCAAGAAGATGGCCTGCGTCGCAGGCGCAGCAATGGCGCTCGCTGGCACTGCCCATGCAGCTTCGATCGTCAACAACTGGGGCTTCAACCCCAACGGCACCGGCTTTGCCACCGCCACCATCATCAATGAAAACCTCGACTTCAGTGGCCGCGCGCTGATCGTGTTGACGCCCACCAGTCCCACGACGTTCAGCTTCAAGGAATATGCGACGTTCAGCGTGACGCAGTACGACGGCGGCGTTCCCTTGCCGACGCCCAACTACATCACGGCGATTTTCGAAGCATCCGGGACCGGCACTTTCAACGGCAACTTCACCTTTGCCACCGGGACGATGGATATCTACTCGGACACCGCCAACAATTTCGGCTTGCTGAGCGGTAGCACCACGCTCATCAATGGCTCCAATGATGGCACCAAGATTGGTAGCTTCAACGTCTTGGCGGGCGGCGGTGGCCAGGTGGACGGCACGGGCAACCCGACCGGAAACGGCAAGGTGATCGTAAACATGAGCGCAGTTGCCGGCGATCTGACTGCCGGCTACTGGTTCAATCCGGCTGGTGGCGACTTGAGCGCGCAAGACATTCTGTCCTTCGCTTTCACCGATGCCAACCCGCTGCAACAACCGACCGCCTCGAACGTCAAAGAATACGCTTGCGACTTTGCCGGCCTGACGCCGGTGGGTGTCAATTGCGCGACTGGCGCCGGCTGGAACCCCGCCACCAATCCTGGCCTGCTGTGGATTGGCAATAACGGTCAATTCAAGCTGGCAACGGTGCCGGAACCAGCTTCTCTGGCGCTGGTCGGCCTGGCTCTGCTGGGTGCCGGTGTCGCACGTCGCCGCGCCACTCGCGCATGATGTAGAAGCAAGGCCTTTTCTGGACAGGGCCTTTTAGATATCACCAGCAATAAGTAAAGAGGCCGCGAAAGCGGCCTCTTTCTTTTGGTTCTTCACGGATAGCTGAATCGCCCCGGATTTCGAGGACGCTCCAACTGTAGAGAATGGAGCCATGAAGAAGTCCCCGAAGTTTTCACCTGAAGTCCGTGAGCGCGCCGTGCGCATGGTTCTGGAGCATCGCGGTGAGCATCCGTCGCAGTGGACTGCCATCGAATCCATCGCCGGCAAGATTGGCTGTGTGCCACAGACCTTGCATGGGTGGGTGAAGCAGCACGAGGTTGATGTCGGCCAACGCGACGGCGTTTCGACAGCCGAGGCACAACGCATCAA
>Ga0208635_100102_pt1 | contig 51189 bp, 60 predicted proteins | sample LakWasMe93_HOW11_2_FD_183915 | JGI IMG/M metagenome (GOLD analysis project Ga0208635, IMG submission 183915) | Freshwater sediment methanotrophic microbial communities from Lake Washington under simulated oxygen tension - Sediment Metagenome... | ecosystem: Environmental > Aquatic > Freshwater >...
CGCGCAAGATGTCCGCCACCACGGCTTTCAAGCCCTCATCCCACTGAATCAACGTGCCGTAGCAATCGAAGGTCAGCCACTCGGGGCGCGGGGTGATTGTGAGTGTCATGTTCGTTTCCTCTGAAGGGTGATCTTCAGGTTAAAAGCGATCAGTGATAGTGTGAAATTAAATTAATAACGACCTGTCAGTGACAAATCGAATATCAAGAGGCCGCCATGCTCGATCTCGAATTGCTCAAGACCTTCGTTTGCGTGGCGGACGAAGGCAGCTTCACCCGCGCCGCCGAACGCGTGCACCGGACCCAATCCACCGTAAGCCAACAGGTACGCAAACTCGAAGAACTGGTCGGGCATGCGCTGCTGTTGCGTGACCGAACCGGGCAGAACATCAGCGTGACCGAGCATGGCGAGATGCTGATTCACTACGCACGGCGCTTGCTGGCCCTGTCCTCGGAGGCGGTGGAAGCCTTGGCCAGCGACCTCGACCTGGAAATCCTGCGCATCGGCGTACCGGAAGATTTCGATGCCCGGCGCATGGCCGTGATCCTTGCCGGATTCAACCGGGCCAGACCTGAAGCGCGCCTGGAAACCGTCAGCGGCATGAGCACCGATCTCAAGCAAAAACTCGCGGCGGGCACCCTCGATATCGCCCTGGTCAAACGCGAACCGGACAGCGGCCCCTGCTGGGCGGCGTGGCCGGAAACGCTGGTGTGGGTCAAGGGTGTGGGAGTCGACTCCACCAATGGAGTATTGCCCTTGGCTTTGTTCCCACAGGGCTGCATTTATCGGCAACGGGCGATCCGTCTGCTGGATGTGGCGCAGCGGCCCTGGCGCGTTGCGTTTGGCAGCCACAGCCTGACGGGTATTCAGGCGGCGGTGGCCTCCGGGCTGGGCGTGTCGGTGCTGCCCGCTTCGGCGGTGCTGCCCGAGCACCGCGTGTGCAGCGATCTGCCCGAACTGCCGCCGACCGAGTTGGCGCTGATCAGCCGCGAGGGCGCGTTGACCGGGTTGCAGCGAGCCTTGGTGGCGTTTTTGCAGGAAGAGCTGGGCAAGGCATGAGCATGAGGAATGGGCGCGCAATGAACGCCCATTCGTGTACGAAACCCGACCTCATGGCGTAAGCCTCATTCATGAATGCATGGACAATCCTCAGAGCATCCTGTCGACTTCATCCAACGTCACCCGAGGAATAAGTTCGACAGGAATCCTGGAGGAACCGGACAAGTTGTAAACCTGAAAATCATCATTCACGACGTACTTCGACAGGATCTTGAACGAGGGCAGAATTCTCGTAAAAAAATGCTGATCGAGCATGCACGGTGACGCGTCGGCATCGTCTTCTTCATAAAAACGCCGCACTGACTGATTCAAGTCGACACCCACCAGAAACACCTTGTTAAAACCTGCGTGATAGGCGATTTGCAGCGCCAGATAGGCCACCGTGCGCGCATCAAAAAAGCCGCGCTTGAGGTTCTTGCTGAACCCCAGGGTTCTGTTGCGACCGTTTCCAAGCCTGCGACTTCTGATGAGTTCCTTATCACCCCTGAAGACCAGGTCACTCCAGGAAAGCTTGGGCGCCTTGGTCAGCAGGTACAGGTCCCCTTCGGGCATGACGGCCGAACGCCGGATGTGCTCTTCCCACACGGCAACCCGCTCACTGAGGTGCATCCCCGCCGCCAGCAATTCAGGCTGCTCCCGGTAAAAGGCAATGTCGGTGCAAGCATAAAAGAACGGCTTGATAGCGGTACCGATGAACTTCGAGATGGCCCCGTTCATCGTGATCATCGGAATGTCTGCGTAGTTCTCCAGCGGAAAATCCTTGGCGGTTGCCCCCGAGGCAATGATGAACACCGAACCTTTTTGAATGTTGCGGCACTCATCGAGGTCATGCACATGAGGCAAACCTGCAATGGGTACCGAATTTTCTGGCGCAACATCCATCTTCACTGTCCCTGTTCCTTTGGGTCTTTTTCATTGTGGTAGTTTTCAACCATGGCGCAAACCGCGTCGCTGCAGCCGCTGCGGATTGGCCTCGCCGAATGAACAGGAACCGCCCTCTACAACTGTCGCGCCCTGCTACTCGCCAGTGCTTTTTTGCCCGGCCGCCAGCGCAGGCGGTCCTGCCTGCTGCCATTGCGGAGCAGGCAGTTCCGAACGCAGATTCAATCCCCGCAGAACCGCAGAGTCGTACCCGTAGACATCGGGCTTGAACATCACGCGACCATCATTACTCAGGTCCACCGTCCAGTAAGCCAACAGCACCGGCACCTTGACGGGAAGCCGGATGTTTTCGGTCTTGCCGTTGGCCAACTGCGCCTGGATCCCGGCGCTGTTCCAATGCACTGGATCGTTGAACAACAGCTCCACCAACTGCAGCGGGTTCTCGACCCTGATGCAGCCTGAACTGGTGGCGCGGCGAGATTGAGCAAACAACTCGCGATGCGGCGTGTCGTGCAGATAAATCGCGTATTCATTGGGAAACCGGATCACGACCTGGCCCAGCGAGTTGTCCGGCCCGGCATCCTGTCGCAGCGTAACGCCGCGCGGGTTGGACCAATCGACCGTCGATGGGTCGAGCAAGTTCCCTTCACGGTCAATGGGCTTGATTCGGTTGGCGGCAAGGTAGCCGGGATTTTTCTGAATCTTGGGCAGCATGTCCTTGACCAGAATGGTCGGGGGCACGGTCCAGGTAGGGTTGAACGTGACGTAAGTAATCTCTGACTGGAACACCGGCGTACTGCGAAACGGTTTGCCGACTTGCACACGAGAACGCCAGATCGGCTTGCCGTCGCGGTAGAGCGCAACTTTGTAACCAGCTATGTCAACGATGACAAAAGTGCCCTGAAGTTTGTACAGCAACCAACGCGCACGCTCCATGTTCACCCGAACCTGGTCGATCCGCGCCTCAACCGACACATTCAACGCCGCGAGCGTCGCCGCCCCGGCGACACCGTCCGCGCCCAGGTATTGTTCGGCTTGATACTTTTTGACCGCCGCGGTGACAACAGCGTCGTAGTCGCTACGTGGTTTCAACTGCGGGGCCAGATAACCACCGGCCGCCAAACGGGCTCGCAGCTGCGCGACCGCAGGTTCGTCCATACCCGGCTTGAGCGACTTGTCTTCGGCAACCTTCGGCCAGCCACCCGCATCCCGGACCTTGCGCAGTTGCGCCAAACCCATGCGCAAGCTGCCATAAACCGCTTCTTGCGGTGGCGCTTGAGCGAATGCCCGGGCGACGTCATGGCTGTCGAGGGCGGCGAAGAAGGTGTTCACGTCTTCACGCGGATCGACGCCGACCGGGTCGAAATTCCAATGAATGTCCAGGCGCGAAGGGTCGACCTTGCCGCGCCGCAATTGCAGGAGCGCGGCGATGAACGTCCGGGTGGCGACGATATCGAAACTCGCCCGCTGCGCCGGGGTTTGCATCGACGCTCGTGCCTTGGCCAGTTCATCTATATGAAAATCTGCCGGTTCCAGACCATCCGCTTGCGTGTTGCCCAGGCTTTTCAGCAACTGGGTGACATCACTGTCTTGTGTCCACGCTGCGCGATAGCTGCGATGCATATAGAAATCCATGACCACACGGTTGACGTCTACCCGTTGATGCCTGGGGGATGTGAGCAACGGCGGAAACGCCGAAGCCAACGGCGCCAGCATGCTCTGAATCGCCTGACCGACGATGTCATCCGCTGCAGCCTCACTGGCGTTGATAGGTGGAGATGACTGCTCGATCGGCGAAGTTTGCGCAATCGCTGCACCGCTGATCAGAAAGCCCATAAAAAACACACGGCTTATGACGAATAACCTTGTTAACTGCCCCATGGATAATCCTTAATCTCCCGCATTCACCGGCTAGCCGCGCTCTCGCTGCTAGACTCGAAACAATCATGATGAGACACGCATATGGCGCTAGACCGCTTCGGCTTCCTAATTACGGCCCTGCTGCTGAGTTCAACGTCAGTCACGGCAGCCTACGCCGACTCACTTGAAGCCGCTTTGGTCAAAGCCGCTCCAGACGCTAACGCCAAGGTGATTGCACTGGCCGTACGTGCCTCTCAATGCAGCTTGGCCCAAGGTGCCGCGCCTGTCCAAAGACTTGCCGTCATCGATTACTCGCTGCCCTCCACCGAACAACGCCTTTGGGTGTTTGACCTTAAACAGCGCAAGTTGCTGTTTCACGAACTGGTTGCCCACGGCCGCAACAGCGGCGAGAACATGGCGGTCAAGTTTTCCAATCAAAACGAAAGCTTCGCCACCAGCCTGGGCTTGTATCGCACGCAGTCAAGTTACGTCGGGCAGAATGGTTATTCGTTACGCATGGAAGGACTCGAACCGGGCTTCAACGACAACGCCTTCGACCGAGCGATCGTCATTCATGGCGCGCCTTATGTCAGCCCGGTGCTTGCACGGGCAAACGGGCGGATTGGCCGCAGCCTCGGTTGCCCGGCGGTACGACCGGCGATTGCGCACAAGCTGATTGACTCGATGAAAGACGGCCAACTGTTGTTTTCGTACTACCCGGATCAGCGCTGGCTTAAAAAGTCTTCGTATATCAATTGCGGTAGCGGGACGGTGGCATCGACCTCCAAGCCTTCCACCAACCGTTGAACACCACGTTGAAACTGTCAAAACTGTAATCCCCGCTTCAGTCTGCTGAAAGGCATCGCCCGTTAGCCTCGTCGTCAAGTTGTCTCCCAACTGACGGACCGGGAATAAAAACGGCATGCACTCCAACACTTCAAGACGCACCTTCGTAAAGGGGCTGGCCGCGGGCGGATTGCTCGGCGGCCTCGGGTTATGGCGCACGCCTGTGTGGGCGCTCACCCGCCCTGGCGAACCGCAGATGCTCACCGGCAGCGATTTCGAGCTGTTCATCGGCGAAACCCCGGTCAACATCACCGGCAATCCGCGCACCGCGATGACCATCAACGGCGGCATTCCCGGCCCGCTGCTGCGCTGGCGTGAAGGCGACACGGTCACGCTGCGGGTGAAGAACCGACTCAAGGAAACCACCTCCATTCACTGGCACGGCATTTTGCTGCCGGCCAACATGGACGGCGTACCGGGCCTGAGTTTTCACGGCATCGAACCGGGCGGCGTGTACGTCTATCAATTTCAGGTCCGGCAGAACGGCACTTACTGGTATCACAGCCACTCGGGCCTTCAGGAGCAGTCCGGCGTTTACGGCCCGCTGGTGATCGACGCCAAGGAGCCGGAGCCCTTTGAGTACGACCGCGATCATGTGGTGATGCTGACCGACTGGACCGACGAAGACGCGGCCAGCCTGATGAACACCCTGAAAAAACAATCCGACTACTACAACTACAACAAGCGCACCGTGGGCGATTTCATCGACGACGTCAGCAAAAACGGTTGGGCTTCCACGGTCGCCGATCGAAAGATGTGGGCCGAAATGAAGATGAATCCCACAGACCTCGCCGACGTCAGCGGCGCCACTTACACCTACTTAATGAACGGCCTGGCGCCGGACTCGAACTGGACGGGCGTGTTCCGGCCAGGTGAGAAACTGCGACTGCGGTTTATCAACGGTTCAGCCATGACCTACTTCGACGTGCGCATTCCCGGCCTGAAAATGACGGTGGTCGCAGCGGACGGGCTGCATGTCAAACCGGTGAGCGTCGATGAATTCCGCATTGCGGTGGCGGAGACGTTTGATGTGATTGTCGAGCCGACGCAGGACGCTTACACCGTGTTCGCCCAGTCGATGGATCGCACCGGTTATGCGCGCGGCACGCTAGCGATGAAGGCGGGTTTGTCCGCGCCTGTGCCTGCACTCGATCCGCGACCGCTGGTGACCATGGATGACATGGGCATGGGCGGGATGGATCACGGCAGCATGGCCGGCATGGACCACAGCGCGATGGGCGGCATGCAAGCGCATCCCGCGACGGAAAACGACAACCCGCTGGTGGACATGCAAGCCATGAGCACCTCGCCGAAACTCGACGATCCCGGCCTTGGCTTGCGCAACAACGGCCGCCGCGTCCTGACCTATTCCGACCTGCGCAGCACCTTCGAAGACCCGGACGGCCGCGACCCGGGCCGCACCCTCGAACTGCACCTCACCGGCCACATGGAAAAGTTCGCGTGGTCGTTCAACGGCGTGAAATTCTCCGATGCCGAACCGCTACGCCTCAAGTACGGCGAGCGCGTGCGCATCGTGCTGGTCAACGACACGATGATGACCCACCCCATCCACCTGCACGGCATGTGGAGCGACCTCGAAGACGAAAACGGCGAGTTCATGGTGCGCAAACACACCATCGACATGCCCCCCGGCTCCCGACGCAGTTACCGGGTGACCGCCGACGCACTCGGCCGCTGGGCCTATCACTGCCACCTCCTGTACCACATGGAAATGGGCATGTTCCGTGAAGTTCGCGTGGAAGAATGAGGCGCTACCCATGACCAGACTTACATCGATTTTTCTCGCCGTTTGTACGACGGGCCTGACGCTTTCTTCGGCGAGCGCCGCCACCAACGACATGCAGAACATGGATCACAGCCAGATGCCGGGCATGGACCATAGCCAGATGCAAAGCATGGACGACGGCCAGATGCAGCCCGCCGCGCCCACTGAAAGCCGCACGCCGATCCCGCCGCTGACCGATGCCGACCGCGCCGCCGTGTTCGTCAGCCCCGGCGGCCATAACGTGCATGATTCCGCGCTCAATCACTACTTCCTCGCCGACAAACTCGAATGGCAGGACGCCGACGATGGCAGCGCACTGGCCTGGGATTTATCGGGCTGGATCGGCGGTGACATCGATCGCCTGTGGCTGCGATCCGAAGGCGAGCGCAGCAACGGCAAAACCGAAGACGCGGAAGTCCAGGCGTTATGGGGCCACGCAATCTCGCCATGGTGGGATGTGGTGAGCGGCGTGCGTCAGGACTTCAAACCCGGCGCCCCACAAACCTGGGCCGCGTTCGGCGTGCAAGGCATGGCGCTGTACAACTTCGAAGCCGAAGCCACGGCGTTCATCGGCGAAGGCGGCCAGAGCGCGGTGCGGCTGGAAGGCGACTACGACATCCTGCTGACCAACCGGCTGATTGTGCAGCCGACCGCCGAGCTGAATGTCTACGGCAAAAACGATCCGCAGCGGGGCATTGGTTCCGGGCTCTCCAACACCGAAGCCGGGCTGCGGTTGCGCTATGAAATTCGCCGGGAAATCGCCCCGTACATCGGCGTGACCTGGAACCGCACCTACGGCAAAACCGCCGATTACGCCAAAGACGATGGCGAGGATCGCAGTGAAGCACGCGTCGTTCTCGGCGTTCGGCTGTGGTTCTGATCGCACTCACATCACCATCAAAAAAAACCGCTTCGAGCGGTAAAGAGGCCTTGCATGCGCACAATTAAAACCACCGCTGTTGTCATCGGCTTGCTCATGAGCACACTGGCTCAGGCGCACCCGAAACTACTCTCATCCACCCCGACCGAAGGTGCGGATGGCGCGGCACCGAGCACGATTGAGCTGCACTTTTCCGAAAGCCTCATGACTCAGTTTTCCGGCGCGAAACTGGTCATGACCGAAATGCCAGGCATGGCGCATTCCCCGATGCCGATGAAAGCCAAAGTCACCGGCGGCAGCGACCCGAAAACCATGCTCATCACCCCGCTCTCACCGTTGCCCGCCGGCAGCTACAAAGTCGAATGGCGCGCGGTGTCTTCGGACACTCACCCGATCACCGGCAACGTTACGTTCAAAGTGAAGTGATTGATGAGCGACTGGGTCAGCATTGCACTGCGGTTTGGGTTGTATGTGGATTTGATGGTGCTGTTTGGTCTGGGTTTGTTCGGGCTCTACAGCCTTGCGGGCCGGGAACGGGTGTCCGGGGCGGTGCTGCCGTTTCGGTCGATCCTGCTGGTGACGGCCGCGCTCGGAGTGCTGTTGTCCGTGGCCAGCATGCTGACGATGGTGAGTGCGATGAGCGGAGAATCGGACTTCACCGAGCTGCGACCGCATGTCCAGATGATGGTGTTCGAGACGGATTTCGGGTTGGCCTGGTCGGTGCGCATCACCGCGCTGGTTATCGCCGGTTTGGCGGTTACGCTCAATGACCGTGCGCCCGGATTCAGCCTGCTGATTGCGTCTTTTGCCGGCGCTATTGCCTTGGCCAGCCTGGCCTGGAGCGGTCATGGGGCGATGGATGAAGGCAGCCGTCGTTATTGGCATTTTGCGATGGATATTCTGCATCTGCTGGCGGCAGGCGCGTGGCTGGGTGCGCTGGTAGCGTTTGCGCTGATGGCGAAAATCAACGCACTGCAAACTGCGGAACGCATCAGGTTACTGGCTCGGGCTGTCGCTCGATTTGAATCGGTGGGCGCGGTGATCGTGGTCGTCATCACGGTCACGGGCGTGGTGAATTACCTGTTCATCGTCGGGCCGAAGCTTGATGACTTGTTGCTAAGTACCTATGGGATTTTGCTGTTTATCAAAGTGGGGTTGTTTGCCGGGATGCTGGTGCTCGCCGCGTTGAACCGCTTTCACCTTGGGCCGTTTCTGGAACGGTCGTTACAGGAGGGGAAATACGAAGTTGCCGCCAACGCATTGCGACGCAGCATGGTTGTTGAGTTGGCGCTCGCGGTGTTGATTGTGGGGCTGGTGGCCTGGTTGGGAACGCTGAGTCCGGAAATGGAGGCCGCTGCGCAATAGCCAATCGAGCAGCAGAATCCGAAGTACTTATAACCATCGGCAGGAAAAATTAAGTACTCTCAGCCCCAATCCATCACGGAAGTCGGGTACACATGAAAACCAATAAATGCGCAGTAATGCTCGGCAGCCTGCTCGTACTATCGTTTGGCGCCCAGGCCGAACAATCGCACCTGGACAGCGTCATCCAGCAAGGCCAACTACGCGTGTGCACCACGGGCGATTACAAGCCCTACACGTTTAAAGCCGAGAACGGCGAATACTCGGGCATCGACATCGCCATGGCCCGCTCGCTGGCCGACAGCCTTGGCGTCAAGGTCGAGTGGGTACCGACCACCTGGAAAACCCTGATGCCCGACATGCTGGCGGGTAAATGCGACATCGGCATGGGCGGGATCTCGGTCACCCTGGAACGTCAGAAAAAAGCCTTCTTCAGCACCACGCTGGACGTCGACGGCAAAATCCCGTTGGTGCGCTGCGAAGATCAGGCGAAGTATCAGACCGTCGAGCAAATTAACCAGCCTTCGGTTCGCTTGGTCGAACCGGCCGGCGGCACCAACGAAGCGTTCGTTCACGCCTTCCTGCCCAAGGCGCAATTGAGCCTTCACGACAACGTGACCATCTTCCAGGAGCTGCTGGACAAGAAAGCTGACGTGATGATTACCGACACGTCGGAAGCCCTGTATCAGCAGAAACTCAAACCCGGTTTGTGCGCAGTGAATCCAAGCCAGTTCATGCAATATGGGGAGAAGGCGTATCTGCTGCCGCGTGATGACATGACGTGGAAGTTGTATGTCGATCAGTGGTTGCACCTGGCCAAGGTGACTGGGAAGTATCAGAAGGTTTTGGGTGAGTGGATAGCGACGCCTGAGGCCAAATAGCCGTATTTCATGCAGTCGTCCCTCGGAGAATGCGCAACGGCGGAAATATCGCGCCGTTGCGTCACACCTTAATCGTCGTGCAACAAGCCGGAACTGTACTCGCCGAAGCTGCTACCGAGCGCGCTGCCATGGAAACTCAACTGACTGTGGTTATTGGTCGGGCCAGGGCCGAAACCGGCGGATGGCTGGAGGTCTTCTGAATAATTGCTATGAGTGCTCACACCTGAACAAGCGCTCAACAGCAAGACACCGCCGATCATCACGACTTTGAAGAGGTTCGAGATCATTTTTCAGTTCCCTATGGGCTGGAAGTGCCGGACATGGATTTATCCTAAGCCGCTGGGTCATCAAGCAGGGTGAAACCTCGCCAGGCGACAGCATTGGTTCAGGTTCCAGGGTTTCTTGATGTAAACAGGCGCTCTCAAATAACGGAGTGGGCAGTCTCCAACATCGTTGTGCCGAAAGACGCACCTGGTTTGCAAACCGGTTGTAGAAAGGACAGATCGATGACTCGCCCGACAATGATATCATTGTGCCTTCAGCGCAAAAACTTAAAACCGGCGCGCTGACTCACAGGGAATTCCATGAAAAAAATCTTGATTGGCGCGTGTCTGCTATCACTGGCTGGCTGCGCCAACTCGCCTGATGCCTACTTCGCGAATGCCGTACCGGGCTGCAAGACGGCAACTGCCACGGTAAACAACCAGCCGATCACCACCCGCTTCTGCATCAAGACAATTGCTTTCCAACCATCGCAGTACAGGGTCAGCGTTAACGACCAAGCGGTCTTCACCGGTACAGACTACCAACGCGTAGCCTTTGAAAAAACCGTCAAGGAAGGTTCAGTCAGCGGTGGTTGCAATGAGCTGGTCATCGTTCAGGAAAGCCGCACCCAAAAACCTTTGCCGTTAAAGGAACTGCCTGCTGATTTGGTCGCGGGCTGCCGCATTACCGCCGATGCGTCGGGTAACTCTCAGGCCTTCAGCAAGGATGCGGCCTGCGACAAGGTGTTCTACACAGGACTGTTACCACTGCTGGGCCAAGTCGTGCCCGTCGAAGTGGCACGCCAGTGCACCGTCAAGTTGGGGCAGCAGACCGCCTTTGAGGAACGCTTCAATTTTTAACCATTAACCATGAGTGATTCCCCGCGCCGCGCCCCGATCAATGTGTCACCGGCCAGGCCGCGCATTGAAGCCGCGTATCTGTCGACAGGGGCCGCGCGGCGACACACATGGAACAATCCCTGTAGAATCGGCCAGTTCACCACCTTTGAAAGCTTTCCTGTGGCAAGGCCTTGAATGTCTGATCTATCCGCACACATACCGATGCTCCAGCAGTACTTCAAGCCGAGAAACCGGCACTCGAACCACCGCGAGCATCACGAGCGAAATACATGAGTACTCAAGAACTCAGGAACGATATCCAGGGCTTGCGCTCGATTGCCGTTCTCAGCGTGATCATCTTCCACCTGAACAAATACTGGTTGCCCGGCGGCTTCATCGGCGTAGACATGTTCTTCGTGATCTCGGGCTTCCTGATCACCGGGATCATCCTGACCCGCAAGCGCCAGAATGAATTCTCACTGATCAGCTTCTACACCAGCCGGATCAAACGGATCGTGCCGGCCTACCTGGTGCTGATCATCATCGTGGCGCTGTGCGCGGCAATACTCTTCATTCCGAACGACTTCGACGCGTTCAGGGCCAGCGTGAAGTCGGCGCTCTACTTCAACAGCAACACCTTCTTCGCCAAGCAGCACGATTACTTCGGCCCGGCCGTCCATGAGCTGCCATTGCTGCACACTTGGTCGTTGGCGATCGAAATGCAGTTCTACCTGCTGCTGCCGGCCCTCCTGCTGTTGACCCCTCGGCGCTGGCTGGTGCCTTCGCTGCTGGTGCTGACGGCGGCATTGCTGGCCTGGTCAGAGTTCCGCCTGCACGGCGAACATCAGCAACGGGTGTATTTCTCCCTGCTGGCGCGGATCCCGGAATTCCTGTTCGGCAGCCTTGCGGCGCTGGTCCCGCGCAAGGACGTCTCCACCGGCAAGGCCCATCTCATGGCTGCATTGGGCTTACTGCTGATCGCCGGCAGTTTCGCCTTCATCGCCGAAGGACGCACCTTCCCTGGCCTGATGGCCATACCGGCATGCCTGGGTACCGCCTTGCTGCTGCTAAGCCGGAACAGCCTGGTCAACCGCCTCCTCTCGCTCAAGCCGCTGGTGTTCATCGGCGCCCTGTCCTACTCGCTTTACCTCTGGCACTGGCCGATCCTGGCGGGCATTCGCTACCTGTCCGGAACTTATGAGCTGCCCCCCCTGGCTGCCGTGGCCTTCATCGTGCTGACGGGCGTGTCGGGCTATCTTTCCTATCGCTGGGTCGAGTCGCCCTTCCGGCGGCGCATGTCCACCCCCGCAGCTTACGGGCGCCTGGCCGGCATGCTGGGAGTGACGCTGCTGGCGGTGCTGGCGGCCACCACACTCAGCCGCAAGCTGGTGGAGCCGCTTCCCGACGCACTGACCCGCTACGGGATCGATGCCGAACTCTGCCACAGCCATATGATCGGCGACTGCATCCGAGGTGAACGCACCTCTCAACACACGCTGCTGATGCTTGGCGACAGCCATGCCGCGCAACTGAACTACTTCGCCGACGTGGTGGGCAATGCCACCCACGCGCAGATCAGGGTCATCTCCTCGAGCAACTGCGTGACCATTCCGGGTTTCGATGTGGAGCGCATTGCCGAATGGGGGCGCGCCGATTGTCGGGCGCAGATCGCGCAAGCCAGGAAGTACACGCCAACGGCCGACGCGATCATCCTTGCCGGCATGTGGCAATTCCATACGCCGAGCAGCGCATTCCTCACCCAGCTGGAGCAGTTCCTGAGCGAAACGTCGGCCCGCAACCAGCGGGTGCTGGTGCTGGCCCAAGTGCCAATGCTCGCGGCGAACCCCTTGCGCATCCAGCGTGCCAATCATTTCGGTCTAGACATGACAGTGTCGATGCACGCGGAGTGGGCGGGTGCCAACGAGAAGATCAAGGCGATCGTCGCGCGTCATGACAACGCCACCTTCCTCGACCTGTCGCGCACCCCGCTGTTCGCCCACGTGCCGATGCTGAACGGCACCCTGATCTATTCGGACGCGAATCACCTCAATGAGGTGGGCTCGAAGGCCTATGGCGAGGTGGCCGCACCGTACGTCCAGGCGTTTATCGATCGCCAACCGACCGCCACCGGCGCCACCGCAACCCTCGAACCCGCACATTGAAACCACGGCATGGCGCTGCCAGAGCAGCGCCTGGCCTCCGCCGGGCAATCATTGCGATCACCTGAATATCAACTCATTAAATTACTGACAATGCACAAAACCCAGTCGTTTACACCCAACAAAATTGGTCGAGATTTTGTAGTCGGCGACATCCACGGACACTTCAAGCTCTTAGCGTTTCTTTTAAAAAAATCCGGATTTAACAAAAACCTTGATCGAATTTTTTCCGTGGGCGACCTCATTGATAGAGGACCCGACTCCATCGACGTGATGGACTGGCTGCAGGAGCCATGGTTTCATGCTGTGAGAGGCAACCACGAACAGATGCTCATCGACTGTATTTCTGGCCATGGAGACATTGCCAGACATTCTCGCAATGGTGGTGCATGGCTTTATGAACTACCGCCTGTAGTCCAAAAAAAGCTCTCTAACGTATTGCAAAATCTCCCTCTAATAATTGAAATTGAATTGTTGGATGGCCGAAAAATAGGGATTGTGCATGCTGAAACTCCACTCACACACAATAATCACACATGGCAGAACGCCAAAGACGCTATTACTGGTCGGCTTGGCGAGGCCTATCAGCGTCTAGCTTTAGAAAAAGCGCTGTATGCCAGAAATAAAATCGAAACCCGGGATGAAGTTTTAATCAAAGGCATAGACCAAATTTATGTCGGCCACTCAACAGTTGCCTCAGTTACCCGTTTGGGAAATGCGGTATACATCGACACCGGCTGCTCCTTTGATGACGGGGCATTAACCCTCATTGAACTAAACACCCAGACCAACATAAACGTTTCCATGCGCACGATGTAGCAAAACCAAAAAACACTACATATCCCCCCAAAACTCTCGCTCAAGTCGAGTGATACGAGCTTCCAGCTCCTGGATTTTCTGTTGCTCCAGAGTCAGCGCATCGCTCTGCGGAGTAACGCCTTTGCGTTCTTGCTGAACCTCGTCGCCCCACCGGAGTAACGCCGACTCACCGACGCCGGTCAGTTCTTGGCAGGATGTGCTCAACAACGTATTCAATCAGTCTGCTCAGGCTTTGTTCGAACGTCTGGTTAGCCGTATCAATGACCAGATCAGGGGTCAGAGGCGGCTCGTATGGCGCGTCTATACCAGTGAAATCGCGAAGCTCTCTGGCCCTGGCCTTGCGATACAGGCCCTTGGGATCACGCATCTCGCAGGTTGCCAGGTCTGCCGCTATGTAGATCTCGTGGAAAGACGTGTTGCAGGCTGCAGCACGAGCACGAGCACGCCCCTCGCGATAAGGTGAAATAAATGCAGTGATGCAAACCATGCCCGCATCGGCAAAAAGCGCTGCCACCTCACTAACCCGGCGGATGTTCTCTGTTCTATCGTCTTCTGAAAAGCCGAGGTTGGCATTAAGTCCTTTGCGAACATTATCTCCGTCAAGTGTGTAGCACGCGTAACCAGCCCTCAGTAGATGCGCCTCCAAGGCCATTGCCAAACTCGACTTCCCGGAAGCCGAGAGGCCCGTCAACCAAAGTACGGCGCCTTGATGCCCCATGTAATGGGCGCGTTCAGTCTGGGTCACATGGTGGCTGACAGAAGTCAAATTAGGGTTATTGACTGGCGAATTCATAAAATAGTCTAGCGTCTCCCTGCGCATTAGTTAGTCCGTGCCGAGCAACTTACTCGGCATCGTTCCATTGTGATCAGTAGTCCTGGGCATTACTGTTATGACCCGTTCATTAGGCGATCACCCCCAACTTCCGCCAGGTATTTAGATAGATATTTACTCGGAAAGGAATGGTGCCCCAGGCCGCTCAAGCCGCCAATGATTTGCGTACGGCATTTTTCAAGAAGTACCGTTGATACCAAACGCTTGTCGACGCTAACCCCGACCGCCCGAAGCGACCGCTGGCTGCGCCGCATGGAGTTCGGATCATTTTCAAGGTAATACGATAAAAAACTGCGCTTTATCGAGTTTAAATGAGGCAGCAGGAATTGCTCTGGCTTGCCCTGTTGATCTGCTGAAAGTATTTTTACAATTCGATTTAGTACTCTCATAGCCTGAAGTTCATGGCTGGTTAGTGAGCGGTTGTGCTGAATACTCTCAGGAGAGCGAGGCCTCAGGGTAAAGCCTGCGTGCCCTTCAATCATGTCGTAAAAATGAGCGGGGTCGTCACGTAATAACTCTACGGGAACAACCAATACGTTCGATGCACCAAAATATGAAGAGTAAAGCTCGCACAGCCTGGTGTAATTCAGAAGCTCAAGCAACAGGGCACGCCACCGCTCGGCAAACACAAATGGGTTTTCAGAGGCGCCTTCCTTTACAGCCTGATTGTAATAGCTGTCCACAAATGACAATGGACTTCTTGTTACAATCAGTACTTTAGCTCCGGCTAATTCACGCTTCAGCGCCGCCGCCACCAGGTTTTGGTACGTTTGAATTTCGAGTTGCGTTACAGGTCTCGGAGCCCACCCGCAGAGCTCTTCACTGCTAACGAAAGCAGGGGCGCCAGCCAGAGGCTGGTGTGGGGCTATGCTCGATTCACCTGGCCCTCTCAGATAAGCTTTCAGAGAAGCGGCATGAACAATATTCTGCGCGTAATTGTGCCATTGCAGTACCTGCACGTCGCCCCGCTGCTGTGCCGCGGCTTGAATGTAAGTTGACGCGGCCTTGGGGAGCCCGATGTGAATAAGCTTCATTAAATATCCTGTCGAGGGGACGCTCGAAACCTATCGACGCCCCCATGAATAAATTTAGCTATCGGCAGAATTCTGCATGTTTGGGTTTCATCGCCGTAATCTTATCAAACGATCAAAGGTCGAGGTTCCAACGTAAAGAATCAAGGCTCTGGGCTAATACAACCCAATCACTCTCACGCCCCCCGACCAGCCCTCCCTCCGAAAAGCCCGCACATGGCAGGCTATGGCAATTAGATCTAGGTCAGCTTCGAGGCCTGAACTTTGAGCAGTTCTCGTCTGGGAGCGATTAACTTTCTTTTCAGCCAAGAACGCAAATTCAAATGTTTATTCTCTAGAAGCCACGCGCAAAAAGCAGCAAACAGCGTACACAAGAAAACTGAAAGCCAAACATTAGAAACATTAGTTACGCTTATATAATTAGCAATCAACACACGAATCGGCTCATGCGTCAAATACATTGCATAAGATACAAAAGCCCCTTTTGCAGCCACCCACCTTACCGTCGAGGGGATACGAAGGTTCGTGCTGGCCAATAAAACAAGCATCAACCCTACACCTACTAAAATCATAAGCTGCAAGTCATACATATTCATATGACTAGCAAGCGAGAGCCTCTGAAACCTCCACAATATCCCAGCCACAACAGCAAAAAGCGGGATAACAACTTGCTTCCAGCTAATCTGTGGCGCGTAAAAATATATCGCAGCACAGGCTGCACCAAGAAACCACTCCCAAGCGACAGACTCCCAAACCGTAAAGTACCCAACAACGAGGATCGCCGGACCAGCTAGCAGTAACGCAAGCGCTCTTTCAAGTGTTGACATCGACTGCCAAAAAAAGGCAATGCCGAAGAAGACATATAGCCACCACTCAATAGCTATCGTCCAAAGAACACTGTTACCCCCATAAACTTTTATAGGCGGTATCCCTTCGATCATTCTGGAAAACGGCGTGTGCTGAAGCTGCAATACATGCCCAACAAAATCCCAAACCGTTGGAGGTACACGCCCCAACAAAACAATAAAAACCAGATATGAAATAATCATCGCAGGAATATATAAAACATATATTCTGCTAAACCGATCTATCATGTATTCGCCAAAACTATAATTAGCCTTACTCAAACACTGATAGGCAATAAGAAACCCTGAAAGCCAGAAAAAAACAACAACTGCCAAGCTTTGAAATGGCATTATCTGCCCAAACCAGCTTTTTGGGACAACATCTACAAATGTATGCCCTACCAGAACCGAAAATGCAGCCAACGCTCGTATTGCATTGAGGGTAACCGACTGACCACTGGTCAAATTTTTAATCACAAACGAGTCCCTTCTTTGCTGCACACCAACAAATATTGTATTTATTTTCGACTCTTTTCAAACGAAGAGACAAACGTTTCTCAGACACATTGTAAACATCAAAATCCATATTCTCTACTTGGTTTTCATTGAAAAATCGCCGACATTTTTTCCAATGGTGCCCCACCGCACGGCCACGCTATACACACTAGTTGCTCCAGACCCGAGATACCTAATCCTTGCTCAGCAGAACAACCCGTCCAAGACCGCCGACCTCCCTGCATTGCATTCCTCCGAGGCGCTCCAGCCGGACTGGATGAACACCTGCTCCACCGAGTCGACCAGGAACTCACAAACCCGTAGGCGCGTCATCGTTGGGCGACCTGCTTGCGGTCGAAGGCTTGGCTTTCCTGATAAACTGCTTTCCCGTCCCGATTGATCCGTATCTGCGCCATTTAGGCCGTCGAGTTGTACTTGCGCTTGCGTGATGTGATCGTGCCCATTTCCAGTTGGTACATTGCCGAATTCGGTTGATACATTGTAGCAACCGAGTTTGGAAAACAAGGAAAAATGGGTAAAAACCGCTGTATAAAAGATCAGTATCAATGAATTTCGAAAAACCTGAAGCGCCTGTAAACACTAGCCCTGCCCGTCCTGAGCCGTCTCGTCGCTTCAGTGTGGCGCCCATGATGGATTGGACCGACTACGGCGCTGACACTTAAGAATAACTGGCACATACGGATATGTGAAACGTTCCGTACCAGTTATGTACCAACACCGCAAAATTTCGACAGCTGTTGAGGAGAAGAAATCGCAATTTTCCCCGTATCTCCCCTAATTCTGGACGGTTACTATCTACCCCCGCTTGCACATCGTTGAATTGAAACCCGCCACAGCCATGGTACGTAAAAAATGGAAGCTTTAATTGCTACTGGAAAAATCGTAGGAGGCATAATTCTAACCGCCTTCATAAATAAACTATTATCTGCATTCAGGGTGAGACAACTGTATCTATCCTATGATGACATTTTAGATCGTCATGACTTAGGAGAAGACGGTTATACAGCCTCAATAAAAATATACAACCGCGGCAAAGACAAAGAAAAATCAGTTGAAGTCATATTTCCGAATACAAATTCTTGTCAGATAATTTCTAGTGACTACCCCTCTATTTCCACAAGTGGAAATAAAGTTCTTATCGACAGGGTCATATCGGGACAAAAAATTTCTTTCAATATTTTCATATGCGCCCGCGATAAAATATCGGATAAAATCAAGCCAATAATAAAGTCAGAAGATACAAATGGGCGAGCATTTACGAACCGCGGAAATGTACCCCCTAGCCTAGGCCCTGTTGTGATGGGGATCTCGGCATTGATAACCGTATCTCTTGCCTTCGCTTATATGATTGGCACAAAAAACGATCCTGTCATGATTTACTTTAAACTGACAAACCCAGATTTTATAAGCCAAGGTCTCTTACCGCTAACTTCACGCTCTCACAAATTGATATCTCAGCGACGGAGTGACACAGACCCCTACCCGATCGAAACGCTCGAACCGACTTTTGAGAAAGACTCCATAACATTACACTTCAAAATAACTAATCCAACCACAGAAAAACTATATTTTGATGCGCGCACCGACCACCCAGATAAAAACTACTATAAAGAGCTGAGCGCTGCCGGCCGTCTACCAACCATAAAAGAGTCAGTTTCTGCTTACAACGAAATAGATAAAAAATACGGATTCGGCGAAAATATAAAAACAACAAAAATAACACTCGAACCAAAAGAAAGCAAAACCATAGAACTAACTAGCAAGATCATCCCAACATCAACAATCAATAATTTCAACGCTGTCCTTTCCTTCAACGGAACGTCATTATCAGGTGATGAAATTTCCGACACATATACATTCACCCCCGAAACTTCTAAATATGCAGAAGCCTTGAAGAAGCATATCGAAAAAGTACAGACTCCTAAGCCCTAATCTTGAGCCCGCACGCTTCACTATCTATACAAAACTCGTTATCAGTTTCCCAAGCTGATAACGAGGGTTCGATTCCCTTCACCCGCTCCACTATTTTCAAGGCCTGCAGCTCTGTTCATCCTTTACTGCATCCCTCTGGGGCCGTATTGGGGACCGTTTGATAAGAGTAGACGCGAACAGCCTCACAACCTGAGCCCAACCCCCGTATAGGTGCCAATCCTAAAATCCGTGGGGGTCCGAAAAAAAAGTAATATTGGTAATATCCCATCCGAAAAACAGCTGCAGCCCTCGTAGATCAAGGCTTTCAGCGATTTTTGGAAAAGGCGATATTTAAGCGATAGGAAGGCGATACTATTACCTTTCTTAAAAGCTATATTTCTATTCCTTAAAACCCAATGAATCCGGGGGTTTGCCGGAAATATTACTTTTCATATCGCCTCATATTACCTTCCCTTGTAATACCTGAAGCCCAGTAAAACCGGGGCCTCCACACCCACTGCCCCCCCGTATAGCTGATATCGCTCTTTTTGAAACGACCACCCTCCACTTAAGAATAAATCTCAATAAAACGACGTTTTTTCATGGAGCCTGGATCGGTTACAGAAAGACGAACCTGGTCGTCGATCGTCTTCAGTTCTGTGAAATTCATCAAACACGCCACAGCCCCCGCCAGTCGTGGCTTGCAGGGAATCCAGCCTTTCCTCGCCCCCAGCCAGTCCCCGCCCCAAAAAGATCCTGCGCGTTTTTGAAAATCCACCGAAACCCACGTTTTAAAAGGTTTCACCCAATGAAACCGGGGGCTCCAGCCCTGCCACGTTTGTGACCGTCCGCTGCGCCGCTGTGCAACCGCACTGCATTTCTTTGCAAAACCTTGCACAAAATGAAATGGCCGATCGCCTACAGAACCCCACGACCCGCCTGGGCTGCAGGTGCGTTTGCACTACATCTGGAATTGCACAAAAAAAGGACACAAAGCCCGTCGGCGGGAGGGGGATAAGTGCTTTTTCAGCAGTCTTTTTGTTGAGGCGGAAAATTCTCAGAGCAACCAAGAGCCGCAGGGTATTGCCGCCAGTCGATCCGGTGGTGTGCCTGGATGCAGCTGAAGATATACTGTTCATAAATACAGTATCCCTCTGAGATGGGTCTTACCTATGAATAGAGATTTTGCGGACGCTGCAGATGCGAAGTCATTAGTGATGAAGCATTGGCAACTCACGCTGCGCGATGACGTGGCTCTTCTCGCCATGCCAGGCGCCCATCACAGAACGCTGATCAGACAGGCTCACGCGTTGCATCGAGATCATCTAATTGATGCCGACGATCTGAGCGATATGTTGGAGTTGGCAGACGCAGCGCTGGCCTATGCGATCGAAGCGCTCCTAGATATCGACACTGCCGGGTAGGAGACAACCATGCATGTACTGGTTTCGCCGATGCGCCTACGCGGTATCGCGCTGGATGCTAAAGAGAGGCGTCGCTATCCGGCGATCCGGGGCAACGTTATGGTCAACTCTACTATGTGTGATGTGCTTGGGCGGGCCGCGAATGTTGCCCGTGTTGAAGTGGGTATGCCGCTCGACCCCGACCCTTTACCACCGCTGCTCGATGCCACGCTGGCAGGTATGGCAGTGACCGGGTTTGTCCTTAGCGGTATTGAATACATCGATGGATGCGCTTACGCGCAATCTTGGTGGTGCCGCTTAGAGTAGGACAAATAGTAGACAAGAAGTCCTGTTCGTGAGAAGAAGACAGCAAGCGACTCTGCACAATGATTTTTTATAACTTAAAACCGGCTCAACAAGTATCAGGATCAGAAAATGCATTTTGAAAAAAAATGGAGTCGCAGGCTTACTGAAGAGCCCGCATTTTTTTACTCACTGACAGCTCTTATCGCCCTAGTAATATTTTTGGAAGTTCTATATATCTATGCATCTGTCGATTTTTGGGCAATGAAATTTATCGATATAATTAACGCCATTGCTCAATTCGCTACAGCCGGTGCATTTGCGTTTGCAGTATACCAATACACAAAAAGCAAAAAAAATGAAAGACAAGCGATTCTAGTCCAAGAATGCAGAGATTTAATATCTCAAATGAGCGCTGTGGCAAACTCCTTTGAAAACTCACCAGAACATGGATTAGAACGCACTTCTTTTTTTACTGAAAAGATGTTTAGCCTCAGCGGTAGCTTCAACGCTATTCTCAAAGAACTAGTTGAAGATACTCACAAGACAATAGTTAGGATGCGTTGGCAAGAGATGTATTTCTCTGACCTCCGCCGCGCTATGGAAAAATGGTGTTTACGATCAATTTTAGCGGACATCGGCGTCGACAAAAATGCATACGAAATACTTGAGCAAAGCTATCGATACTCCTTAAAAAAACAGCCAACAACAGATTTCCCCGCTTCCGGTGACCCTTTCGAAAAATACCACGAAGCAAAATTTATTGTTTCAAATGAAGATGTGCAAGCTGCTTTAGAAAAAAAGAAAAGCATAGGTAACCATTTCCAGTTTTTTGAGCGGTATTTTTTTACTAATTCCGAATTAAATGATCATCTTTATGGATACTTAAACATCATAGACGTGAGGGCTCGAGCCCCTGTACTAGCAGTAATCAATGAGACACTAGACATCACACTCCGCAGCGCAATCTTGGAACAAGCGAAAGTGGATAAAGCGAAACAGCGATCAGGACGTAATTAGTTTCAGATCTGTTGACAGAGCAACAGCTTTTTCTGCGTCTGCTGTGAATAAAGCCGCAGTTGTAGGAGCAGGGCCTGTACCGTGGATGTGGCCCGCAACTTGGACAGCCATAACTTCGATCAGGTCCAGAGTGTCACATAGCACTTTGAAGATGTTGACGTTTTCGGACCCTACGTGGTTTTTGGGAGCGATCAGGCGCTGACTCATCCCCGCCACACTCTGGCGTAACCCTTCAATCCTCTCCTGCATGTCGCCACCCACTGTGGCGTTGTGCTTCTGGCCCACCACCAGGTTCAGGTCACGGCCGGTGGCCTGGTGCAGATCGTCCACCGCAGCCAGACTCGCGGATCCGCCCGACAACAACTTAAGCGCGCCCAGCGCCTCGATTGTCTTGATGCCCCCCACCGACTCGGTCGAATGGTCGTCCACCGTCCTGGTGTGATTCTGAAAGCTCTCGGTGTTGCCCAGGGCTTCGACTTCGCGCTCGATCGCCTTGTCCTGGATCTTGCCATCCGTTTGGCGCAGCCAGTTGCCTTCGGCGTCGACGCGCTGCTGGCAAGCCTCGCTGTGCTGCCACACTTGGTCACCCTTCGGCACCCGGGGCAGGCTCAGGCCGTGCGGCAGGATCTGGGTAATAAAGGGTTTGTTTGGCAGGCCGTAGGCGAAGCTGATCACCACCGTAGTGCCCTCCTCGGGAAAGCCGAACATGCCGGCCTCTTGTCCACCCATCGGTGCCGGCAACGGCAGGCTGTGGAGGATCGGCAGGTCCGGATCTGGTTCACCATCGGGCAACAGCACTTCGACGTCGACGCCAAAGCGCGGCCGGAAGTCGTCGCACAGACCTGGTGCTGCAGGCGCATCAGGAACGGCCATCACGCGGCCGAAGCGCGGCAGGTGGTAACCACCGCTCAGTTCAGGGAATTGCCGATCTACTGCGCGGCGGATTGCGTCTTCCATCGGATGGCCATCTGGTTGCCGGCGAGCGTCACGGACGTGATCCGATCGCCTTGGTTGATCGATGCACCTGGTCGCAACCCGGGAAGGGCCGCGACCATCGCGCTTTGATTGCTTTGGTAGCCGTCGAACAGCTCGGCCGGCAGCTGCAGCGGTTCGCGGGCGCCGAAAAAACTGTCGGCCCAACTGCCCACAAACACCTCCCCGTCACCCTGCTGCTGCCAGATGAAGTCGGGGATGTTGAACACCGTGGCCAGGCTGTCCATCGCCTGGTAACCGGTGGCCAGGCCGTAAAAGTACGGCGTCTTGACTTTGGCATAGGGCTGATCAGGCACACGAAAGCGCAACCCGGTCTTGGTACTGATCTCGGCCAGCACCGCCTGCAGGTCTACATGACGTAGGTTCAGCGGCAGTGGGTTGGCCAGGATCGCGGCGAGCTCGCGACAGGCCAGCACCTGCTCGGTGCTCGAGGCAGTGGTCGATCGCTCGACGTAGCCGATGAAGTGGCGCTGCAGCGGGGCGTCGTTGTAGCCGACATCGAGCATGACCAGGCCTTTCACGGCGGCGCCGGCCTGAATGGTGAACGTCGCCCGGCCGGGGCTTTTCAGATCAAGCCGAACGTCTTCTTTGACCAGCGGGTAAACGGTGCCATTGATCGTGAGCACCTTGTGCAGCTTCATGCTCATTACGGCGTTCCGCCCAGGTAGTTATCGAGCTTCTTCAGCGTCGCTTCAAAGCCCGACAGTTCCTCGCTCTTTCCATCAGCACCACCGCCAGTACCGTCGCCGGCAACGGCTTGCCCTGGTGCGGATTGCTTGGTGACGCTGTTGCCGGCACGGCGGTTTTCCACACGCTCGGGGTTCGAGAGTTTTTCGGACAGGGTGAACTGCACCAACCAGGCCGCCAGCGAGTCGTCCTCTCGGGCGCTGACGCCTTCGGCAAACTCGACCTCACGGATGCCGAACGCGGCAGCGGTGTCGTTGACGATGCGGTACTTCTTGAGCTGGCCACCGCTGGCCGTGGCTTCCGCCAGGCGCATCAGCGTGCGCAACTGGTCCTTGTCAGCGAATGGGATCATCAGCGTGACCGCCAGAGTCTTGGGCTTGAAGCCCTTGTGTCCCTTGTCGGTGTTGCTGGTTTGCCCCGACATGTCGTCGGCTTCGATGCGCAGGTTGGCGGTGACCTTCATTTTCTTGCCGAGGATCTGCTCGCCGTCGAGTAGTAACGTCATAGGCCCACCAGCTCGCGCACAAAACTCAAGCCTTCGAGCGATCCGACCAGCAACACGCCAGCGGACAGCACCCATTCGTGCCCCGGGGCGGCGCCCTCGAGCAGCGATCGGCGCAGCTCGTTGACATCACCGGGACCGATCAACCGCGCGCGCATGCTGCCGTCGGCCGCTCCGCCGGCGAGCAAGGCCTTGAGGTCGTTCAACTGTTGATCACGGCCCTGCTGCTGAGCGGCCTTGCGGGTGGCCAATGCGGCGAGATCACCCATTGGTGAGCTGTCGGCCGCGTAACCCTCCAGCACCGCCAGTTGGCCCGACATCGATTGCTTGGCAGCCTTGACCACCGTGCAGCGCTCGAGCGGCAGCGATTGCCAGCGCGGTAGCGGGCCGGAACTGGGGATATCCCACTTTTCCGTCTCCAGCGTCGACAGGTGTTGCGCCCGACGTTCAGCGCGCACCAGGTCGGGAATCGGTAGCAACGCATTGAAGCGCGACAGCGTACTGGCCCACTGGGCGAAGTTCGTACCCAGGAACAGCAGCGACAGCGCGTATTGCGGCCCGGTTGGGCGACCGGCGTCGGTTGCGTCGGTCAATTTGCTGGCCAGTTGCTGCAGCAGATTCGGCGCTGACAGGAAACGCTGATTTCCGCGGCCTTGGCCAATGCCGCTTTGAAACGGGGTCACCACCAGGCACGCCGGCGCCTGGCCCATCTGTTCGCTCATCGCGGCACGGCCGGCGGCGATCGCGCTTTTCGCCGCGTCACCGACTGGTCCCGGGTTGGTGCTGGCCATCCCGTCCAAACCGGCGAGACGTTGCGCGGTGCTGGCCAGCTCGCCGCCGGCCAGATCCTTGGCGACGTCCAGACCGCCCATCCACTGCGTTGCCTGCTCGGGCCAGCGCATGGTCACCGGTGCCCAGGTCATGGATGTGCTGCCTCCCACGTCACCTGCTCCAGAGCGTCGATATCACCGGCGGCCAGGGCTTGATCAAGCTGCTGTTTCAGCTCGTTGGCGTACTGCAGCAGCTGCAGTTTGAACAGGGTGAAGTCGTCGCCGATCTGACGCAGCTGGGCGACGGTGTGCAACCGGAAGGCCTTCACCCCCTGTGCGTCACGGCAGGCGTAGGGCATGTCAAACCCGCGCAGCACGGCGCCGGTGAGGTTCAGTTGATCGTCCCACTGGCTGCTGTACTGGAACGATTCGCCCAGCGCAGGCGAAACGAATCCACCCGTAATGACCGCCTCACAGGCTTGGTTGATCTCGATCACTTTGGCCGAGTGAACCGCCTGCGGATCCAGCACCCAGCGCCCTTGCTCCCAGTGATGAGCAGCTGTCGGGGGCCGCTCTTGGGTGACTGTCTCAGGCAGTGCGCCGAGTCGGCCCCATTGGATGGCGGCACCGTTTTGGGTCTCGTAAACCGTCCCCCGGTGATCGTCCAGCTGTTCCACGGAATCGCCGATCAACGCCCAGGCCTTGCCAGGTGCAGGCGCCGCCAGCGGCTCAGTGAGCCGCACGAAACCTGCCGGGATCAGAACGCCGGCACCTGGAACAGCTGGCAATACAACCGGCCCCGTCAGAGCGCCGGCGGTGTCTTGTTGGTAGATAGTCATGGGAGTGTCCTCAGATCAGTTTCATACGGCCAGGGAATGCGACGTTTCGAGGGCGAGACGTACCCCACGTCGATTCCGTGTTGTCCGTAAAGGTGGTGCTGCCCGTGGCAGTCACCGCAAAGCCTGCCGCCTCGGACGGGTAGTCTGCGGCATAGCCCTGATCAAGCCCCAAGGCCTGTCGAGCCCCTGCGTTGTAGTAGGGTGGAATCACGCGGGGGCTTACCACCGTGTTGCTGCCGCCGGTGTCAAACGGCACCGCGCTGCCTTTTTGCACACTGCCGGGCGCTCGACCAGTGACGGTAATTGCCGTTTGCCCTGCGGTGGTGGCGTTGGCAGATAGCGTGACGGTCGATCCGACGACATTGACTGCCGCAATGATGGTCCCGACGGGAATCCCAGTGCCCGTAACGGTCATGCCGATGGCGAGTTGTAGCCCTTTGAAGTCCCGCACGTTGATCACGGGCGAGCCATTGACGAGGGTGCCGACGAGGCCAATCACCTCCAGGCCTCGACCATCGTCAAGGATCCGCAAAAACTCGCCGCGTCCATCGGGGCTTCGAAAGGTCGAGGCACCATCTCCGGCTGTCCAGCATCCTTCCCAGCCTGCGCGGGCTGCTTCGGTCGTCAACATACCTGAGGCCTGGGCGTGATCCCACAGCCACGGCCATTCGCTGCGGTTGTACAGCACGCCGCCCAACGGTCCGTTTCCACCCGGTTGGAACGCGATGGTGGTTTCAAAGGTTGGACGTCCGAGGGGCGCAGAGTCCAAGCGTCCAACAGGCAACCAGCCGCCGGCACCATCGCTGACCAGGTGCCACCAATCACCCGCGCCCATCAGGTAAAAGAAGCCGTAGCCGGCGGCGGTGAGGTGCGTGTGAAATTTGATTTTGTCCGCACCGGCGGCCTTAACGGTCAGGCGGTTGGCAGTATTATCCACACGGCGCACGATCAAATCGATCATGCCCAGGGCGGTGTTGGATGCCGGCAGGGTGAACATCCGATCGCCTGCCGAAGCATCGAGCAGCACCAAGCCTCGGTGTGATGCACTCAACGCGGTGTCGACCGTCAACGCTGCTGTGACTTTCTGGCGAGATCCGCCGATCACCTGGCCGCGTGCGTTGATGGTCAGCAGATCATAGATCCCACCGGCCGCACCCGTGCGCCCTGCCTCCATTTCAAAGACCAGGGGCGTCGTGTTCAGGGTGATCGGGCCGTCCGTGGTCAACCGCCAGAGGCTGTCGGCCAGGGTGGCCCCCTGCTCGACGTGGACAAACAGACCGGGTGTTACCTCCCGATCCGTATCGGCGTCGGCCGATCGGGTCCAGCCGTTTGTGGCTACGTCATAGATCCCGTTCGCGGATCCGCTCGCCTGGTCTTTTACCAACACACGCGCCCCGGCCGGCAACGCCGTGGCCCAATCGCCACCCGCCTGCAGCGCCAGACCCGAAAGCACCACCGGCGCGGTGGTGGTGAACAGCACCGAGTTTTTCGCGTCCAACTGGTCCAGGGCTGCGCGGACCATTTTGGTGGTGGCCAGCACCTCGCTGTCATTGCTGGCTGGATCGTCGGACTTCGCGTTCGGCAGGTTGCCCAGATCCACGTCGTCCTTGGTCGTGGCCCGGGCGCGCAGGTTTTCGTAGTCACCCACCCGGGCGGCGAAATGCTGCACCAGCGGCCCGCCGATCGCCTCCACCGGCCGGCGGTCGATGAGGGTGTTGGCGTTCGGCAGATCCGCGATGGCCACGCAGTAGTGCTTCACGCCGGCGCTGTCGGTGTAGTCCGGGCGATCGGCGGCGAACACCACTTGCCAACTGGCCACCACGTCGCTCAATTCGCGCTGCAGCGCCACGTCGAGCCAGGCCGTGGTTGGAAACGCCGGTGGAACGATCGGTAGAACAGCCGAACGCACCAAGCGAATGCCCTCCACGTAAGCGGTGCCGGTTTTAACCTGGTAAACACCACCGACCTTTTCCACCTGCAGCGAGCTGCCGAAGAAACAGGCCCGACCGAACACGTCGCGGTTGCTCTGGCGTTCGCGCTCGTCGATGCCGGCCAGGCGCACGGTGAAGTCATGCTGCCAGGTGCTGGCATCAATGCTGATGCCGGTCAGCGCCTGGGCACCGTCGAAGGCCACCAGGAAGTTGCGCGTCAGGTTGTTGCCGATCTGCAGCGGCGGAATGTTGCGGCGCTTTTGCTGCAGGGCGACATAGGCCACTGCGAACAGCTCACCGTCAGCCGCCTCGAGGCCAATCCAGTTGAAATCCCAATCACCGACGTCGGAGCCGATCTGCGCGCTGTACACCACCTGGTTGGGATTGACGTAGCCGGCGTTGCCGTCAGGGATGTCGTAGACGTGGACGATCTGCCCTGAAGCCGGTTTCGGTGCTGCGCGATCCACTGGGCCGCTGGGGTCAAGGCCGGGAACGTTGGCAAAGATGAAACGCGCTACGTCGAGCCCCTGGTGGGCGGCTTGTTTCTGCGCGATCAGGCTTTCACCCGCAAGGGTAATACTGGCTCCCATGGGGGGCTCCTACAGGCTGGCGACCAGCGTTTGCTGGTCGTCGTTGAAGTCGACCACGGCCACCCACAGTTTCACGGGGGTCAGGGTCACGAAGTCATAGCGGCGGCAGGTGCGGCCGTATTGCTGGATCAGCACGCGCAGCAGCTCGGGGTTTTGCGCGAGCTGGGAGTCGGAGAAGCGCAGCAGCACCACGTCCCAATCCCGATCGGGCATGCGCTCCTCGATCTCGACGTAACCGACGCCAAGGCGCTGCAGAATGCGTTTCATGCCAGCGGTGCTGCCGGCGTCCACCGCGTTGATGAAGGCGTACTTCACGCGCAGGCGATAAAGCGCCTCGGGCTCGTCCTTGAAGCGGGTGATGTCGCGCTGCCAGGCCAGCAGGTCGAGCACCACCAGGTGGCAGCTGTCGGCATCCAGCTGCAGCAGTGGCCAGCGCAACCAGCCCTCAACTTTCTCCCACCAGGACTGTGCGGCGGCGGTCAGTTTTTCCAGCTCGGTGCCGCCGAGCCAGAAGCGCAGGCTGAGCTTAATCATTGGGCAACACCTCCAGACTCTGAATCCGCGGGATGTTCAGTTCCGAAACGATGTCGTCGTTGTCGAAGTTCAGCGATTCGATGCCCGGGAACTGCTGGTGCAGCTCTTCACCGAGGCGGCTGAAAGAAAAGCGCGATTGCGGAAGGGTCAGCGTCGGTTGGTAGTCGCTGCTCGTGCTTTCGCGAAAGGCCGCACGGATGAACAGCGCGGTTTCGTCGAGCAGGGTTTGCCGCTGGGCCGTGGTCAAGGTCGAGCGAAGCCACAGCGTCACACGTAGCGCGTGCTGGGTTTCGGGCATGACCATCACCAGCAGATCGTCGCCGTGGCCATGGTTGCCCTGGTCACGAATGTGCGCGTTGATTTGCGCAAGGTACGTCGCCGCCGGCACGTCCGCATCGAACAGCACAAAGGCATTGGCGCTGCCCGGGCCACGCGGGGCCCCGTGCTCGAAATACACACCATCCGGACGCACGCCCGGGAAGACGGAAATCATCGCCCGGTACACCGCGTCGGTGTGCCATTGGTTCACCGCCGAGAACTGGTTGCGCACGCGTAGGCGCAGCTCGTCGTTGGGTTCCTTGTCCGCCCCGGGCGTGGTCAACCAGCCATCGGCATTGGCCACTTGGGCAATGCCAGGGATCGGCACCGGCAATACGGCGTAGTACCCCGGGGCCAGGTTGAAGCCGCTGCCCACGTCCACAGCTTCGACCGGGATCTGCAGCTGCATGGCGCCGTCGGTGAAAGTGCCGACCGCCGTGGTCACCAACTGGTAAACGTGGCCATTGATCGCGGCCGACTGCACCACCGTGCCCTTGGCGACCTCGAGGGCGCCGCCGGCGGCGATGCGGGTGAACAACAAGAACCCCTTGGCCTTGGTCGCGCCCTTGCGCTCGACGTTCACGCCCCAGGCCAGCATGTCCAGCCAGGCGTCCACGGCGGTTTTGACAAAGAAGTTCGGCAGCACGGTGGTGATAAAGAAGTCGAGGATCCACATCACCGGCTTGGTCACTAGCGCGGTGACCACGCGCCAGAACGGCGACCAGGTGCTGGTATTGCTCAGCTTGCTGCCCTGGGCGACCACTTCTGCTTCCCACGCCGCCCGCAGGCCTTCCTCGGTGGTTGGAATGCCGGCGTCGGTCAGTGCCTGCTTGAAATTGACGTCGCTCACACCGTTACCTCGATCGTGCCGAACTTCATGGTTTTCGCCGTCACCAGGTACTGCCCGGGTTCGAGCTGGGTAATGAGTGCCGTTCCCGGTACCAGGCGTTCGTCGGCCTCCACCAGCAGCTCCAGCCGCTGGATGCAGTCGCGCTGTTTCAGGCTGTTGCGCTCGGCGACCAGGGTCACCAGCAGGCCGCTGTCGCGGATCATGTGCGCGATGTCCTGGGCGATGCTGGCCCGGTCATCGATGAGCACCGGTTGCCGCGACGGATCGAGCACCAGGTCGTTGTCGACGATCAGCAGATCGATGTATTCGCTCATCCACCCACCGCCATGCTCATCATGTTTTCCATCTCCAGCGGGGTCATCGGCTTGTTGTTTTGAATGGTCAGGTTCTCCACGTGGGTGCCCTTGTTCTGGCTGCTGGTGTTGTTCTGGATGCTGCTCAGCAAGCCGCCCGGGGGCACGGCCGAGGCACGCGTCGGCGACAGGCTCGGGATCGCCGCGTTGATGGACTGCTGGGTGGCTTGCGCGGCGCTGGCCGAGCTGGCCGCGTTCACGGCCGCGTCAGCACCTGGTACTTCCGGGACGCCGCCAAAACGCGCTTCGATGTTCACGCCGGGGATGCTGTTGATCATCTCGATCAGACTGTTGATGGCCTTGTAGAACACACCGACGATGCTGTCCCACGCGCCCTTGGCCATGCCGGACCAGCCGCCCATAGAGTTGAACCAGTCGGACAGCACCTTGAATTGCTCGCTGACCCACTTGAACGCCTCGCTGTTCATCAGGGCAGCCGTCCATTCGTCCCAGTAGTAGACGGCGACCGCGACGATGGCGACCAAGGCCGCGATCCCCATCACGATGACGCCTATCGGGTTGGCAGTCAGAGCCACGTTGACCAGCCAGATAGCGGCCTGCCAGGCCAACATGACGCCGCGCACGACCAGCATGGCCGCACCGAACAGCGTCAAAATGGACAGGTAGGCCAGGATGGCCAGCTTCTGCAGCACGAAGCCGGCAACGGTGCGCAGGTTCAACAGCTGCACGACTTTCCAGACCGTCACCAGCCCCAACCAGGTCATCTTGCTGATGCCGATCACCATGGTCAGCGCAGACATGGCGAAGATGATCCCGAACACGGTCAGCGTGACGATGCCGATCACCCGGGCGATGTTCGGGAACAAGTTCGTCCAACGGGTGAGCGTGGCGCCGATCGCCACCAGCTTGTTCATCAGCGGGGTCAGGATCGGGATCAGCACCTGGCCAAACACCACGCGCAGCGCTTCGACCGCCGATGCGAATTGCTGCCACGGGTCCACCATGGCCTTGGCCATTTGCTCGGCATTCTCCAGGCCGCGAACCTTGCCCAGTTGGTCCATGCCATTGCGCAGGCGATCGGTGTCCTTGGTCAACGCGGTGATGACGCGGGCACCTTCACCGCCGAAGGCCTCGATCAACTTGGCGCCGGCGTCTGCGCTGTTCAGGTCGCCGAACTTGCCCTCGAGCTTGCTGAGGATGTCCATCATCGGCAGCAACTTGCCGTTCTGGCCGGTGAACTTCATCCCCAGTTTTTCCGAGGCTGCGCCGATGTTTTCGAAAAACGCCTTGTAGATCCCGCCCGCGTCCCCGCCTTCCATGGTGCTGCTGAGGGAGCCGATCACCGCGAACTGCTCGGCCAGGTCCACGCCAAAGGTGGTGGCGATCGAGCCGACCTCCTTGAACGCGTCCTTGAGCTGGGCGCCGTCGGTGCGGAACAGCTTCACCGCAAGCGCCGTTTGGCCACCGAGTTTTTCAACCCACTCAGCCTTGCCCATGGCGTCGGCCTGGCCCTTGAACAGGTTGTACATGGTGCCCACGTAGGCGCCCATGGTTTCCGCATCGCCCTTGGTGGCCTTGGCCAACAGGTTGCTGGTGTTGGTGAAGGTGGCCAGTTGGTCACCGGTGAGGCCCTTGATCGCGCCTTCGATGCTGTACGCCGACGCGACAAAATCCCGGGCGTTTTCACCGTAGGCCACGGAGAACTCCAGGGATTTTCGATTCAACGCATTCAGCGCGTCCTCGGCCACGCCCAGCGATCGGACCTCGCCCAGGGCACGGTTCATCTCCAAGGCCGGCGCCAATGATTCGGTGATGCCCTTGCCGGCGCCGATCATGCCGCCCAGCCCCATGCCCATCGTCTTGATGTTCTTTTCGCTCTGCTCGGCAAGGTCGTTGAAACCCATTTTCACCTTGCCCAGGGGCGCGGTGACCTTGTCGGTCAGACTCAAAATGAAGGCCAGGCGGGCAGCGCGGTCAGCCATGCGTATTTATCCGTTCAATGCCTGGGCGATGCCGTTGGCAACGGCGATCCCCATGCGATGCCAATATTCGTCCTCTAGCCACTTGGCGGTGCCCATCACCTCGGGTGTGGGCGCCTCACCAGGAAACCAGCGACCGGACAGGGCCAACAGTTGGCCTAGCCCGTCTTCTTTCAGGCGTTCAGCGTGCTCGAGGGCTTTTTTACGATGACTTCAACGTCCGGGCCGTACTCCTCGACCAGCGCGCCGGCGAGCTGCATCACCATCACCGGGTTGCCCAGCAACGCCTTCAACGTGGCGCGCTCTTCCTGCTTGATGGTGTTGACCAGCAGGTTGTTGGCCGGAGCGACTTTGTTGTTCTGGGTCAGGCTGTTGAAGTACTTGGTCACGTCCTGCGGCGTCAGGATGAAAGTGAATTCTTTGTCGCCGACTTCCAGGGTGATATCGCGTGTTTCGCTCATGATCTTTTCCGTTGTGGTGGTTGGTTAAAAAGGTGCTGCAGCCGCTGTTCCAGCCGGTCTTCCAGCTTTTCCATGGCCTTGTCGATGTGCTCGGCCCGGACGTATCGCTCAGCGACCTCGATGCGAAACTCGAGGTGTTCACGGCGGGCCGCGCTGATCTGTTTGAAGAGGTACACCTGAAAGCCCGCGACGCCGGTCAGGACCAGCTCGGTGATCATCAGCAGTACGCTCACGGTCATGGATGAAAGCTCCATTTCATGCGCTCCAGTTGCCACGGCCGCCAATCCGGACGGCGGTGTACATCAGCCAGGCCAGAGCCTTGGGCATGCCCTCCTCGAGCAGGGCCTCGTAAAACACCTGGTCGGCCTCGGCCTTGGTGAATCGGTCGGTGGCGTTGGTGTAAATGAAGTCATGCACCACCGATGGCCGGCGGGCGCAATCATCGTCACGCGGGATCAGCCACCAGACTGGCCGGGGTACGCTGGCCAAGTCAGTGCGGTAGCACTGCGGCACCGTCACCCACTGGTTGCGGGTGGTCAGGTACATCAGCGGCCGAACCAGCTGCCACTGCTTGGTGCCCATTACGGCCTTCACGACCAGCGAGGTTTTAAAGGGCATCGGCGGCGCACTCCACGCGGATCTTGTTCGGAGCCGCATTTGCGTCGATGAGCTGGCGCATCGTGCTGCGAAGCTCCGCCGGCGCAAGGCAATATGCGCCGGCCACAATGGCCACGTAATCCGCATAAGTGCTGTCGAAGTAATCGGTGAATCTGTCCATGTGGTTGCCCGCCAACAAAGCGAGCACACCGATAAATGCCACCACTCGTGTACGGTGCATTCAGTAGCTCCAGATCGCAGGGCTGGGGAAACGGCCACCGGCCGGCGCCATGCCCAGGTGAAGGAAACGAGCGTTGCCGCGCTGGCTGATCCCGAACCGGGTGAACTTCAAGTTCATCGCCAGACGCAGGATCCCCACGGCATCTTCGCCACGACAGCGCACGTCAACGGCCAGGCCGGTGCAGTGTTCACCTGGTGCAGGCTTGTTCACTTCCACCGGGTGCTTCGGGCAGCGGTAAGCGCTGCTCAGCGCCATCGGCTTGCCAAACTGCTGACGCAGGGTAACCAGCTCGGCCATGAACGCCGGATCCATCTCGGCGCCGGTGCTGTTGCATTTGCCGCATTTGCAGCGCAGTTCAGCCGCAGCGAAGTGCGGCCAGGTGATGAGAGTCATCGGCGTTGTCCTTGCTCGGAAAGAGACTCGCAGGGCGTGCAGCGGATTTTTCCGCCCAGGGCGCGGCGCTTCTCGGGAATTGGGTTTTCACAGTCCAGGCAGTGGGTCCGGCTGGGCCCGATCGGGCGCACCTGGGCGAGCTGGGCCGCGATCGCCTGGTCACGCTGGCGTTGCTCCAGCGCCTGGGCACGGTCGAACGGGCACACCATCAGCGCAGGCCCTCGATCTCGGTAGCGTCCAGGTACGGCACGCCGTTGATGCGGATGAAGTCCGGGCTGGTGACGTCGAACGGCACCTTGTGCTTGGACTTCTCGCCACCCTTGGGATCGATGGCCAGCAGGCTGGACACCTTCAACTTGCAGCCGAAGGCCTCGACGCGCAGCTCTTCGTCGCCAGCCGCCGCGAAGAACACCACGTCGAAGGTGTCCAGCTTGCGAAAGCTCCCAGCCGATCGGGCGGATTCGATCAGCAAGTTGAAGTTGCTGGTGTCGAATTCCATCTCGCCGCTGGCCGAGACGTCGCCATCGACGTGCCCGTTGGGTACGCCTTTGCTCTGCGCCACGGCGGTGTTGTCGGTGATGTCGAGGGTGATGTTGTCGACGTGTACCTGCAGGTCGCCCAGGTTCACGTCGAAGTTCTTGCCGCCGATACGTGCGGTCATGGGGACTACTCCTGGTTGTCGTCAGAAAGATCGAGGGCGATGTTCGCCGTCAGGTCTTTCGGGCAGTTGAGCGGCCGGATCTTGATGTAGATCTCAACCTTGGTTTTGCTGTGCCACACCAGGACGATGTCGCCGTCCTGGGGCGATTCGATCTCGCCCGGGAACACCTGGCCGGCGAACGTGGTGGACTTGGCCATCTGGCGCAGTGGCTTCATGAACGCGCTGACGGCAGCGGCCATGCTGTTAGGCGAGTTGTTCAGGCGACGATCGCCGACGCGGCGGATCAGCAGCGGGCGAACCTGACGGGCAGCCTTGTCGGCCAGGCGCAGGTACTCGACCACCTGGAAGTCACTGGCCGGCGCGTCGAGCATGTTGCCGTCCCCCCAGAACACACCCGGGTAATCGGCGTATGTTTGCGATACGGAGAAACGCGCGGTATCCAGCTCGGCGCGGATCGCGGACGGCAACGGCACGCTTTCTTTGTCCTTCGGAACGGGGCCCAAACCCAACAACGCACCGGACGCCACACGCATCGGGCTGTCAGCAATGCTCACTGCAGCGTTGGCCAAGCGGCCCGCCAGCACGCCCAGGTCATTGCCGTGCAATTGCGGTACAACCAGGACACGCGGCGCGGCCAGGCCGTTGGTGATTGCCTTTTGCTCGGTCAGGTATTCCGCCCAGGTCTGCTGGGCATTGATGCCGGCACTCGCCGCCATGACAAATGCACGTCGTCCGTACGTGTTGTTCAGCGTCACGGCCGCATCGTGCATCTCCGACAACTCAGTTTTGACTGTCACCGGAGTGGTGATCACCACCGCTTCTACGGAAAAGCCTTGTTGCTGGGCCTTTTCCAAGGCTTCGGACCAATCACCGCCTGCAGCGATCGGAGCGGCCAGGCATGCCCAGCGATCGCCACCGTTAAGGCGTGCGGCCGTGATCTGGGTTTTCAGGTCACTCGCCGGAATGCCCAGGGCGCCGTCGAGGTCGCTGTCCGTATTCAGGGGGATCAGTTGGCCGGCGTTTTTCCCGCCGGTGCCGATGAAAAGGAAATAGCGTTCGATCTCAGTCACGGCACCCTGGCCCAGATTGAGATTGTTTACGCTGACTTTGCCGAGTGCCATGCAGTGCCTCGCTAGCGGGGAGAATTAAGGATTTGTTGGAGCACCTGGTTCAGCAGCAAGCCGGTGTCTCGTTCGGGGCTGACGCCGATGAACTGGCGCTTGGGCAAGGTGATTTCCCAGCTCTGCGCGCCGCTGCTCTCGGTCTTTTCATCGTCCAAGATGCGGATCAGCAGCCCCGCCTTGGCGTAGTTCACGTGCTCTTGAATCCAGGCTACGGACGGCCGAGTCAGGGTCTTTTTGCCTTCCTGGCGAACCTTGAAGCCCAACCGGCGCAAGCGCTTGGCCTGCTTTTCCGTGGCGGCTAGACCTGCGGGCACGTTGTTCCAGCGCTTCATCTGCGCTGCAGTGCGCCGCTCGCTGACACCGTTGTGTTGCTGGGCCGCGACCCAGGCGGTCAAGGCGTTTTTCCAGCCCAATTCGGCTTCATCTGCGCTGACCCTGGTGACCTGCATCAGCTTGGCCAGGCCGGCTTCCATCTTCTTTTTGCCCTTGCCTGTGCCCTTGCGCTCTTCGAACGGGGTGCCGTCCAGGTTCTGCTGGTCACGCACACGCTTGCGGCTCATGGTCCGCACGCGCTTGGTCACGTTGTTCAGCAAACGGCGGCGCAGTTGCGGCGGCAGGCTCAGCAGGGCCAGTTGCTCGCGCACGCCCAGGTAGCCCCGAGCATCGAGCTCGAACGTGCTACGACCGGCCATGGCTGGACACCTCGCCGTGCTCGGCAACCCACAGGTCAAACGGCACGAACGACCAGGTCTTATCGAACGCCAGGATCTCGCCGGTAGGATCCTCGGCCAGGTACTGCGGCTCGATGAACTCGAGGGTGATGTCGACGTCGGCCAGGTCGTTGTCGAGCATGGTTATGTCGAACTTCGCCGCCGGCAGATCGTCGCGGTCCTGGTCGTTGCTCTCGAGCCAACTGCCCACCAACGCCATCAGACGCCCCGGGTGATCGGCGAAACGCTCCAGGGCGATCGTGGCGCTGTAACGCATGTCACCCATGCGCATGCCGCCGACGTCGGGCTTCCAGATCAGTTCCAGGTTCACCTGGTCGGTCCAGCTGTCGAGCTGTTCTGGCTCGACCAGGCGGCGCTCGATCAGGTAGGTGGTCAGGGCGCGGAGTTTGATCACAGCAGTGCCACCGTGATGCGGCCACGGCCCTGCAGCGAGCGGACGGCCTGCTGGCTGAATTCCAGAAACGTCTCGCCGCGCTCGGGCAATTCTTTGCCGGTGTTCTGCGCACTTTCACGGCGGGTGACGGTGGCGAACTGCGTCAGCAGGCTGGCCTTGGCGCGGCAGTACACGGCGCGCTTGTACGTCACTACGTGAAATGTGCGCTCCGGCAGCACCGTGGTATCCGCAGATTCCACGGTGGTGACGCCCACGTTCTGCCATTGGCTTTTGCGCTTGGCCAGGTCGCGATTGACCTCGACCACAGCTGTGATCAAACCATCGACCAGCGTCTCGACCAGGTATTCCCCTGGAAGGCGATAGGCCTTCTGGAACTCAGCCAGGGAAAGGTCGGGCCAGAAGCCGTCGTTCTCGATCTGCTGTTCCACAAACTTGGTGGGGTTACCTGAAAAGCCCATTGCTGGTCGCTCGAATAGGGGCGGGAAAACTGCTTCAGTGGGTCAGGGCCATAAATGGTTGGCTCACATCCACAGTTTCTCGCCGGGGGGGGTAGTCGGGTTATTCGGCGGCTTGGGTAGCCAGTTCTTTTGCCAGGGCCTTGCGAGCGCCCTCCAGGCGTGTGCCCACACCAACAGCGGCGTGCAGCTCAGTGGCGCGTTCAAAGTGGGTGATGGCCTTCGTCCACTCCCTGGCGTCCAGGGCGCGAATCCCAAGCAACTTGTGGTACTTGGCCGGGATCTGCTCCGTGAGCTGCCATTCGCCATCGACACGCGGCAACAGGTCGGACACATACGGCTCCGGACTGCGACCGGCCTTCTGCTCACCCTCGGCCCACTCAATCACCGCATCTGCGACAAAGGTCGGCACATCGCGCTTGAAGCGCTCCGGCATTGGCTGGTCTTGCTCCATGGCGAAGTTCGCCAGGTCCAGGCCCGCTTCGAATTGCACCGTGTCGAACAGCCATACCAGGACCTGCATCACTACCGAGTTCGGGAAACTCAATCCGGAATCGCGGTAGCGCTGCACGTAGTCCAGGTACTTGGGCAGCAGATCGTCACGCTTGAGCTGCTGACGCAGTTCGCGACTGTTGATCGCGCTAATGCGCTCGAGGTCCTGCGCCAAAGCGTCCTCCATCAGCTTCAGGTGTTTCTTCGCATTGGCTGGGCTGGACAGCGCGGTGGCGGATGAATACACCACCGCTTCGGCACCGGCGCGTGCAGCAGCTGCAGGGCCTTCGGCTTGAACGCGACGCTTGTGCGCCAGTGCCAGGCTCATCAGATCAACTCCACGTTTTCAGCAGCCGCGAATTTCTCCAGCTGCTCGATCACGTAGCCTTCGTTGCGACCGTTGTAATCCTCGACGCGGGAGCGTTTCGGGTTCTCGATCAGGTGACGACGCCAGCTGCTGTCCTGGAAGTAAATCGACAGGTTGTCCCAGCTGGTGACGACCACGGCGTTGACCGGGAAGTGCGGCACGGTGAAGGTCGGCAGGCCGCCGTAGGTTGCAATCACCTGGGCGCTTTCGATGCGTTCTTTCTCGGTCGGTTTGCCGGCCTGGTTGGAATACAACTTGGCCTTGTCGGCTGCCAGCAGATCACTGCCGACGATCGCCACCAGGTCGCCGCCATCACGGAACACTGAGCTAATCATCTGCTTGGTGTCGTGCACCAGGGCGTCGAGGTTTTCGTAATCGCCGCCGGCACCGAGTTTGATTTTCCCAGCCGTTGCACCTTCGTGCAGGACCTGCTCGGGGATCTGCTCGCGGGCCAATTGCAGCCAACCCTTGTTCACGTCCTGCAACATCGGGTAGGTGGCCAGATTGGTCTGCGCTGCAGCGTGAGTGCCGTGCCAGCCAATCATGATGCGATCCAGGGCGATCTGTTTCTGCACGGCTGCCGAGTAGCGATCGGCGAAGTCCGGGAACTTGGCCCAGCTGTCGATCTTGGCGAACGGCAGACCGACGTCCGACTCGGTGGCGAACAGCTCGTAGCCCTCGCCATTCAGGTCGGAAACATCCTTGGCTTCGCGATCGGTGGTCTTGGTGTTGGTGCGACTGGTCACCGGACCATTCACGCCGAACATGACCTTCTCGCCCTTGATTTCAGTGACCGGAACGACGTTGATGCGCTCGAGGAAGTCCGCACGCTCGGTGATCTTGTCGTTCAGTTCCTGGGCGATACTCGGCTCAACGTTGAACTGACGAGTCACGTCGACGCCATAGGTCTCGCCGATCGCCAAACACAGGGCGGAGTATTGCAACAGAGCGCGGTTGGACAGGGATTTCTGGCTCATATCACAGCACCCGCTTTTTGTTGCCGGCTGGGCCGGTTACGGGTGGAACCTGTCGAGTGGTGACAGTGTTGAACGCCTTGCTCAGCAGTTTCTCGATGTTGGCCAAACGCTTGTCAGCATTGCCATTACGAGCGAACTCACGATCAGCGGCTGCCTGCTCGACGATGCCGGAAACAGCGGTTTCAACATCGTCGACTTCGTCAACGATAGGATCCACGACTTCTTCTGTGACGGGCTCGATCACGGCCTGAATGCCTGCAGCAACAAGCAACAGCTGCTCCAGCAGTGCCTTCAGCGCCTTGGCTGTAGCTTCATCCATTGGGGGTTTGCTCTCGGTTGGGGTTTGCGGGGATGCGGGGGGTTCTTCGATGCCGAAGCGCTTGAGCAACCCCGAAAACAAGGCGACAAACTTGTTCAGCTCGCCTTGCGGCGGGTCGTCGCGCAGGGGGCCAAGCTCATGAGAGGCGGCGAAATACGCGGCCTTGCTGGTTTTCTTCGAGAAGTAGAGTTCTTGAGTGCCCAGGCTGGCGGGTTCGTCGGTCACCGCGAGGCCGGTCAGATAGGCTTTACCGGTGTTCGCGAAGTTGGGGGTGATCTCGATGCTGGTGAACAGTTTTTCGCCCTGGTCGTTGAGCCACAGCAATTTGTCGTTCGGTTTCAACTGGGCCTCGAGGGCGATCTGCCCCGGGGCCAGGTCGTCGCCCTCTTCCACCAGGCGCACCGCAAAGACGGTGCCATGGGAGCCGTACCAGCGTTCGTGCTCGCACCAGATCACCGCCGTGTAAAGGGCGGCTTTGTAGGTCTCAGCGATATCACGCAGTTCCTGGGGAAGGATCTCGCGGCCATCTACGGTCGGGCCGCTGGTGGCGACACGTTTCCAGAACGAAACAAGGGAACGGGGCATGGGCGATAACTGCGCTCAATCGGTGATTTGAGCCGCCAAGATATGGAGCCGATCGCCCTCTAACAAACGGTTAACTTTTGCGTTGGTCCTATTTCGCCGATCTAGGTGGAACGCGGATTTTAACCCCGCGTTTCCTGCGTTTTCGCCGCATAGACTGCGGCCATGCCATACGCCCCCGAACTTAAAGAAGCCGCCAAACGCCTCTATTTACGCCGCTGTAAGCCGCGTGAAATTCAGGCGCAACTGTCCTTGCCCAACATCCGAATCGTTTACTACTGGATCCGCCAGGGTGAATGGGACGACATGCTGTCGGACGAAGAACCGCTGACCGCCGTCGGCCGGCGAATCACCCTCCTCCTGGACAAAGCCACGTCGCTGACCAAGGCCGACTTGGACGAACTCGACCGATTGACCACCGTTCGTGAACGGCTGCTGAAGCAATCGGCGAAGCCGGCACCGGCGCCGATCGGAGAACCGCCGACAGACGATGGCCAGCGCAGGGACAATCAACGCAGTGAGCGTCGAGACCGAGGCGATCGCGGCGACAAAGGCGGGAAGAAACGCGAGAAGAAAGCCAAAAACGAAGTCGGCGAGCTGACGGAAGTCGATTTTCTCGACAAGTTCATCAGCAAGATGTACGGCTATCAGAAGGAGCTGTTTGCCGCCAAACAGAACCCGCTGACGGCCCGGATCCGCAACATCCTGAAAAGCCGCCAGGTAGGCCTGACCTACTACTTCGCCGGCGAAGCGTTCATGGACGCCGTGCTCACCGGTGACAACCAGATTTTCCTGTCGGCCAGCCGCGCCCAGTCCGAGATTTTCCGCAGCTACATCGTGTCATTCGCTCAAGAGTGGTTCGGCCTCGAACTGACCGGCAACCCGATCGTGCTTAGCAAGGACGGCAAGCCATGGGCCGAGCTGCGCTTTCTCAGCACCAACAGCAGTACCGCCCAGGGCCACCATGGCCACGTCTACGTTGACGAATATTTCTGGATCCGCGACTTCGAGAAACTGAACACCGTCGCCAGTGCCATGGCCACCCACAAGAAGTGGCGCAAGACCTACTTTTCCACGCCGAGCGCGGTGTCGCACCAGGCGTACCCGTTCTGGACCGGCGAGAAATTCCGCAACAGCAAACGAAAAAACGCCAAGGATCCATGGCCAAGCGAAGCCCAAGCCGCGGCTGGCACGCTGTGTCCGGACGGGCAATGGCGCAAGGTCATTACCATCCTCGACGCCATTGCCGGCGGCTGCGATCTATTCGACCTCGAGCAACTGCAGCTGGAGTACGACGAGGACAAATTTCAGCAGCTGTTCATGTGCAAATTCATCGACAGCACGCAAAGCGCCTTTTCCCTGGTCGACCTCGAGCGCTGCTACTCCGATCTGTCGTTGTGGACCGACTACGACCCCGACGACCCGCGCCCGTTCGGCAACAGCCCGGTGTGGATTGGCTACGACCCGAGTCGCACCCGCGACGACGCAAGCTGCGTGGTCATCGCCCCGCCGCTCGAGGACGGCGGCAAGTTCCGGATCCTGGAAAAACACAGCTGGCGTGGGCAATCGTTCAAGTACCAGGCCGACCAGGTCAAGAAACTCACCGAGCGTTTCAACGTGCAGCACATCGGCATCGACACCACCGGCATTGGATACGGCGTTTTCGACCTGGTGCGCGATTTCTACCCGCGTGCGACGTCGATCCACTACAGCCTCGAAACCAAAAACACCTTGGTGCTCAAGGCGCAGGACACCATTCAGGGCAGCCGGATCGAATGGGACGCCGGCTGGAACGATATCGCTCAGGCGTTCCTGACGATCAAGCGTGGCACCACCGGCGGTGGCCAAGTCACTTACAGCGCGTCGCGCACCGACGCCTCCGGTCATGCCGATATCGCCTGGGCAATCATGCACGCCCTGGCCCACGAACCCCTCAACACCAACAAACAGCGGCGCAGCCGCTACACACTCAGCGGACCAAGCACCCATGGGCAAACCAGCAAACAACCAGCCGCAAAAACAAGCACCAGGTCCGATGCGGGCATTTTCATTCGGTGCACCGGAACAGGTCCTAACCGAGAACATCGGGCATTACCTGGGCGTGTTCGCCACCCACGACGGAAAGACCTACACGCCGCCGGTGTCACGCCAAGGCCTGGCCAAGCTGTTGCGCGCCAACGCTCACCACGGCGCCATTCCGGGGTTCAAGCGCAACCTATTGCTGCGTGAGTTCATCGCCTCCGAGGGGTGTTCGGTACAGACCATGAGCCGCGCCGGTTTGGATTTCATGGTGTTCGGCGAGGCGTACTTTTTGCGCAACCGCAACGCTTTTGGCCAGGTGCTGCAGATGGATCATCTGCCGACGATCAACATGCGGGTCAGAGTTGGTGGTGGGTTCGTAATGCTGCTGCCGGACGGCAAGGAAGTGGAATTCGAAGAGCATGAAGTCGAGCACGTCATGAACTACGACGTGGAACAAAACATCTACGGCGTGCCCGACTACCTGGGCGGCATGCAGGCACTGTTGCTCAATGAAGCCGCAACCCTGTTCCGCCGCCGCTACTACAGCAACGGTGCGCACGCCGGTTACATCTTCTACACCAACGACCCGAACCTGAGCGAGAAGGACGAAGAGTCTCTGCGCGATCAGATCAGCGCGAGCAAAGGTGTCGGTAACTTCCGCTCGATGTTCGTGAATATCCCGGGCGGCGCCGAGAAGGCGATTCAGATCATCCCTGTGGGGGATTTCCAGGCCAAAGACGAGCTGGAGAAGGTCAAGAACATCACCCGTAACGACGTGATCGCCGCTTGGCGCATGAACCCCGCGCTGGCCGGCATCATCCCGGAAAACAGCGCCGGCTTTGGCGATATCGAAAAGATCGATCGCGTGTACACCAGCAACGAGATCCGGCCGATCTGTCAGCTGTTCAACCAGCTCAACGACACGTTACGCGAAGACAGGCGCTTCACCTGGAGGAAACACGATGAAGCAGTTGATTCCACTACATCCAGTGCGTAGCTAAGAGATTGCCACTACACATTGTGGCAATATAGTGGCGATTGGCTGCCCTGGGGAGGGACACAATGCGAGTTGAATGCAAGTGCGGACACAAAGGGCGGATCGCTTCCAGAGAGAAGCTTTCCACGGATTTCGCGAAGCTGTATTGCCAGTGCCTGGACGCAAAGTGCGGGCACACATGGGTGGCGAATTTGACGTTTTCACACACGGTGAGCCCGTCGGCTCAGTCATTTGAACGGATGTTGTTCGACCGATTGAGGGATATGCCCAGAGCAAAGCAGCGGGAGCTGTTTGAGCAGCTTGGGTCGCAGGCGGTGGCGTGATGTGCAAACCGCCGACTCGGGATGGTCGGCGATCGGTTACGGGGATATCAGCTTCCGACAGTTTCTTCTGGATTGGACGCCAATAGCTCTGACATTCGTCGCAGTTGAAGTTGCTCCTGCTCACTCAACAGGCGGTACAGCCGTATAAGCCGACGTTCAATTTTGGTCAGGCTGAGCCATTCGAATTCCGGGATTCCAACGCAGACGCCGTCGCTTTTCGTTCGATCCAACATGCTTACTACTCCATAAAGTGCATTGCTGAATCGACGTTATCGGGGCGGAAATTGGCTTTAGAACGGGGGCGCGACGAATGTCGTACATGCTCTGTTACGGGTTAATTCCTTTGGCGGGCGGCATCGTCCGCCATGGCTTGCAAGAAACGACGGATCGCCTCCTGATCGAATGCAGTGATGCTTCTGTACTGCTTAACCAGTCGATCTTCTACTTCGGAAAGCGAGTCCTGGGTAAGGGTAGTTCGAACGCCGTTGAGAATGTAGGGGATATCAAAACCGATCTGACTCGCCGCTTTGCTCAAGTAGGACGCCGTCGCGTCGCTGGTTCCCGCCTCATAGTTTGCTTGCGTCCGCTTAGCAATTCCGAGCGCATCAGCAACCTGATTTTGCGTCATGCCATATCGCTTCCGCTCTTCTTGCAGCCGAGAACCTATATCTTCAGAAAGATGCAAAATTATTCATCCGGGTTATTTACAAATGCATCGAAGTGCATCATTGTGCATTCCACACCACATGAAACTGCACGGAATTGCACTATGCCCAACACATGCATCACTGAGCAAGCCCGCAAACAAGCACGTGAAGCCCTGGAGAAGCGCGGTCAATCCGCGAAAGACTTTGCTGAATTGCATGATCTGAACCCCAGCACCGTCTACGCGGTGCTGAGTGGCCAGAGCCGTTGTCGCCGTGGGGAGGCACATCGCGCCGCCGTATTACTCGGCATCAAAGACGGCGTGATCGAACAGTAATGGCACCGGGCCACAGGGAAAAGCAGAACATGAAAAGCTCAGTTCTAAAGACTCGGCGTCAGGTAGTCAGCGCAATCATCTGCGCCTACCCAGGCGGACGCGAATGCGCAGCAGCTCGCATCGGTCTGTCACTCAAGAAGTTCGATAACCACGCCTACGAGAACAACAACAGCCGCCCGTTAACCGACGCGCAGATCTATCAGCTTGAGCTCGAGGCAGGTACGACGTTTTTACCCGAATACATTGCGGCCATGTTCGGCGGCATGTTCGTTCCTGTCGTTGAGCCTGAATCGTTGGACAACGTTGAAATGTACGCCAGGTGTGTAGAGGCAGCGGCCAAGAAGGGCACCGTGGACCAGATCATTGCGAAGGCACTGGAGGACGGCACTATCAACGACGCTGAGGCCGAAGCCATCCTTCAAGCCGACACCCTGCATTTGGCTGCCAGGCACGCCGAAGTACTCGCACTCATTCAACTGCATGCTTCGAAAGCGGGGAAGTCGAAATGACTCAGTTGCCTGCGGTACAGGAATATCAGGACGTGCTGAAAGCCGCCGCCCTTGTTTTCCTTGAGCGTCACCATTGCGAACACCTGGGCGACGATCAACAGTTGTTCGACCGGGCCGTGCAGCACCTGGTCAGCGACTACGACGTGCTGACACAGACCGCTGAAAAACTGGTGCATTTGGCCTGCAGCGATATGTCCGCCGTCCGCGATCGGCAACGTCTGGACATCGTCAGCAGCACGTCGACACACACCGTCATCATCGACCCGGCCACCGGCAACGCGTGGGCCGTACCGGTCAGCTTGATCTACGAACGCATTCTCAACGCACCAGACAACGGTCGTTTCCGCGTAGCCGCACCGTAACTCCCAACCAATAAACCCGCCTGTCCCACCCCCGTGGGTTTGGGTGAGCTGCGCCCGAAATTGAGGTTTGACGATGGAAAACGCCCTGAACATCAACGCAAAGCTGCCGCCCGATCAGGCTCAAGCGCTCTTGGCCAACCTGCGTGAACAGTACCGTCTCAGCCTCAATGACCTTTGGTACGCAGACCAATACCGCCTTATCCCCGAGGGCCTGCGCCATGGATCGATCCTCACCAACGATCCAGTGATGGCCGCTCGAAAACACCTGATCGGCGCTCTCTCCGGCGCCCTGACCCAAAGCCTCAAAACAGTGAAAAAACCATGAGAGACGATCTGCGTCACGACGTCCTGCAGCGTATCGAGTCCGAATTCGGCCTTAAACATCGCGCTCCCACGAACTACATGCGCGGTGGGACTTGCCCCAAGTGCAACAAAAAAGAGCTGTATACCCGCTTCGATAGTCCGTGGCAGCTGATCTGTGGTCGCCAAGAAAAGTGCGGTCACACAGTGCATGTAAAGGAAATCTACGACGACCTGTTTGAAGACTGGAGCAAGCGAGTACCCGCAACTGAGAACGCACCCACAGCGACGGCTCGAGCATATTTGGAGTTCAGCCGCGGCTTCCGCATGGACCTCATTTCTGGGTGGTTTACTCAGGACACCTACTACTCCACACAACACGAAGCGGGTAGTGCGACCGTTCGGTTCGCACTGGAAAAAGGCGGCTACTGGGAAAGGCTGATCGATAAGCCGGCGCGCTTCGGAAAAATGAAAGCCCGTTTCCAGCCTGGAGAATCATACAAAGGCGTGTGGTGGTGTCCGCCCTGCGTCGACGTGCTCGAGGCGAAGGAAATTTGGATTGTCGAAGGGATCTTCGATGCCATTGCCCTGGTGCATCACAACATTTCCGCCGTGTCTGCCATGTCGTCTAACGCGTTCCCTGCGGACTCATTGCAGGCCCTCGTGACAGCGCGGCCCGGGAATCTGCCGAAGCTGGTGTGGGCACTGGACAATGAACCAGGTGCACACACTTACACCAAGCGCTGGGTCCGTATGGCCCGTGAGCTGGGCTTTACCTGCGAAGCAGCCCAAATCCCTCAGCGCGACAAAAAGAAGGTCGACTGGAACGATCTGCACCAGCGCTGGCAGTTCCTGGACGAAGGCGAGAAGCGAGATAGCCAAGTCGACAAAGATCTCACCATTGCACGCCACCACGGTGCTCTGCTGATCGCTGAGAGCGCCACGGAAAAGGCGCTGGTGATGTTCGACTGGAAGCGTCGCAGCGAATTCCACCTGGAGTTCGGCAACCGCCTGTACTGGTTCAAGCTCGATCTGGAGAAATACAACAAGGCGATCCAGGAGCTGGAAGACAGCGAACACCACGACGATCAGCAACTGAACAATAAGCAGATGCGGGCCAAGGCCATGCAACAGTGCGGCGCCTTGCAGCGTATCGCCACCTGTAACCCGAAGGCTCTGTACTACCAGGAAAACAAACTCACCGACGAGTCCTGGTACTACTTCCGGATCACGTTCGCCCACGATGCGGCCCCGATCAAGAACACATTCACCAGCTCGCAAATCGCCTCATCTGCAGAGTTCAAGAAGCGCCTACTCGGTATCGCCCCGGGCGGGATGTTCACCGGCACCACCCAGCAGTTGGACGTCTTCATTGAGGAACAGACCGACGCCCTCAAGACCGTCCAGACGATCGACTTCACCGGGTATACCCGTGAGCACGGCGCCTACGTGTATGGCGACGTGGCGGTTCGCGACGGCAAGGTGTTCAAGTTGAATGAAGAAGACTTCTTCGATATGGATCGGCTGAGCATCAAGACTCTCAGCCAGTCCGTAACCCTGAACCTGAACACCGACTTAGAGATGTTTGATACCGAGTGGCTGGATCTCATCTGGCAATGCTTCGGCGCTAAGGGCCTTGTTGCCCTAGCCTTCTGGTTCGGAGCACTTTTCGCCGAGCAGATCCGCCAGCACCAAAAGAGTTACTCCTTCATGGAGATCATCGGGGAGCCAGGCGCTGGTAAGTCAACGCTCATCGAGTTCCTGTGGAAGCTGTACGGTCGCATCGATTATGAGGGGTTCGACCCTACCAAGGGCACCCCTGTGGCTCGTGCCCGGAACTTTGCCCAAGTGGCGAATCTGCCAGTAGTGCTGATCGAGTCGGAGCGAGAAAAGACCGACGGCGGCGCGACCAAACAGTATGACTGGGACGAACTCAAAACCGCTTACAACGGCCGTAGCGTCCGCTCCACCGGTGTGAAAAATAACGGTAACGATACTCGGGAGCCCCCATTTCGTGCTGCGTTTGTCTTCGGCCAAAACCATCCGGTGAATGCCTCCGAGCCGATTTTGCAGCGCATCGTGCACATCGCCATGACGAAGGATGGCCATACGCCGCAGACCAAGGTGTTGGTGGAAAAACTGGAGCGCATGCGGGTCGACCGCGTGAGTGGATTCCTGCTCAAGGCCACCATGAAAGAAAGCGTGGTGATGCAGACCGTGCGCGAAAAGGTGCCCATCTACGAACAGCAACTGCTGGCCTTGCCCGAGATCCGCACCGTCCGAATTGCGACGAACCATGCCCAGTTACACGCCTTGGTCGACGCGCTAGTGCACGTCGTCCCGCTGAAAAAGCACCAGGTGGAAGCAGCCCACGCCGAGATCCAGAGCATGGCCAAAGAACGCCAGCTGGCGATCAACGCTGATCACCCGATCGTCGTCGAGTTCTGGGAGCTGTACGAGTATCTGAACAGCGCGGCAGGTGGCCTGAACCACTCCCGCAATGACGGCCTGATCGCCGTAAACCTCAATGACTTCGCCAAAGAGGCGGCAGAGAAGCGGCAGAAAGTGCCGGATCTGACTGAACTCAAACGTCACCTGAAAACCAGCAAGTGCCCGAAATTCGTGGAGACGAACCGGAACGTGTGTTCGTCCTGGGACGTTGACGCTGCCAATAAACCAAAAACCGTGCGGTGCTGGATTTTCCAGGCTGCCTGATACCACCGAAGGAGGAAGCGTAGATGCAAGTTCAAGTCTTCATAGGCAGTGCTGGCGGCGGCCAGGCCAGCAAGCTGCAGGAGGTCCAAGACCGGCTGATCGCGGCAGGGCAAAACACATCGATCATTCAAGCCGGAGCGTATGGCGAAGACGGGCTATTGCAGATTTTAGAAGTTCGAGCTGCAGGTGGACAGCGCGAGATCCTGGTGGACTACTGCAGCCGATTGCAGATTTTGACGGTTTTGGAATGGCGGTCCTGCACCGAGGACGAGCCCGCCTTTGAAGACCTGGTAATTCACCTGGCTCGAAAGGATTAACCGCGATTGAAGAGCGGTGTCGAGGAGTTGGCCCTCCCCGACACCAACCACCACTGAGGAGCAACACCATGCAAGCACAGCACCAGAGCAGCAGCAATATGAAGGCTAACACACTGACCAATCAGAACACCTACTCAACAAGGCATCTGATGGCTATCCGAATCGTCGGTACCGCCCTGTTTGAATACCAGGTACGGAAAACACCCGATGCGCGGATCCGCCTCGAATGCCTCGCCACTATGGCCCATGAACTAGGCGATATCAGCCCAAGTGAGGCCGCCGTCGTGGCCCGACTGCTGGCCAAACCAATTTCCATCAATGGAGCAACGCTATGAAAACGCTATTCGTCCTCATGGCCCAGTACAACGGGCAAGTAGTTATTCCGTTGGAACGAGTCTGCAAGGACTACTTCACCCATCTCACTACGGACATGTTCCAGCGCAAGGTGGGGGCCGGACAGATCAAAATCCCCATAACGCGCATAGAGCCGAGCCAAAAGAGCGCGAAAGGAATTCACATCACGGACCTTTCTGAATACTTGGATGCGCAGCGCGCTGCTGCCGTCAAAGAGAGCAATCAATTAAACAGCGCACCACGCAGTAGCTAATTTACTTCAGCGTCTTGGCGCCCAGTTTAACGGGCGCCTGTAGGATTTTCTCGAACCACTCCCATTTCGCATATACGTCGCCTCTACCTCGTAGATGAGTGTATCGCCGCATTGAGTTCCAATCGCGATGCCCCGATACACTCGCTACCCGAGGAATGTCCCAGTCCATTTCGAAAAGTCGGCTAACGCCTTCGTGGCGCAGATCGTGAAAGTGCAGATCTTCGATGCCAAGTATCTGACAGGCCCGGGTCCACGAAGTGGATACAGACTCTGCGCTGTACGGAAATATTTCGGGCAGTGTTTTTGGCATGGTTTGGAGAATGGCCCAGGCCTCTAAAGGCAGATGGCACCAAACATCGTTGCCAATCTTCTGTCCCGGGTTTTTCATGTCGCGCACCAATACTCGTTGACCCACCTCATCCAGATCCGCCCATTGAATCCGGGTAATTTCTTCCTGGCGGCGTGTTGAGAACAAGGCGAATCCCGCCATCTTCAGCATGTTGATCGAAGTAGGACGACGGAATTGGATACCTCGAAAGTGCGTCAGCAGTTTGTCGAGTTCACCCAAAGTCGGGCGTCGATCGCGCTCGCGACTTTTCATGTTGTACCCCAGCTTTTTCAACACCCGTCGGGCGTCCGCCATGGCATGTGGCTCAACCTCATACCCCCAAGCGGGACGTGCGATTGAAAGCACTGCGCCAAGGTGTGCGAGATCATTACCAGCTGTCTGCGGCTGTACGCTCCCGCCCTCCTTACCCATCCGCCAGAGCGCATATTCCACCAGCACCTGACTGTTGATGTCCTGGTCATTCACTTTGCCCAGGTACGATTCGCTGATCGCTTTGAGGGTGGCGAGTTTTGTCTTCCCTAACGGCCGGACTTTCTCCATTTCAAGTAGATAGCGGTCGATCATTTCCTTAATCGTCGCGCCTTTGCGATTTGCTCGCTCGATAGCACCTGGCTGATCCAACTCCGCTTCTCGTTTTCGTACCCATGCTTGGGCGGCCTGTTTTCGGGCGAAGGTCTGGCTCTCTTGGTAAACTTGCACACCATCGCGGAACAGGCGTATCTGTGCCGTGTAACTGCTGCTGCCGTCGGTGCGTTTCCGTGCTCTGATCGTGGCCATAGTCGACTGGTACAATTTCAAAAGGGATTGGTACATTGTACCAATGCTTCTGAAATAACGCCTATTTACCCCTTCAAATTAGCTTTAAACACGTAGAGTAAAATGGTAAATAATTCAGCTATATACCCAGCAAACTCAGGCTCTACAGTGTCTAGACGCTTCAGCGTTGCGCCCATGATGGATTGGACTGACAGGCATTGCAGGTTCTTCCTGCGCCTGCTCTCCAGGCACGCCCTCCTCTACACCGAAATGGTCACCACCGGCGCGCTGCTCAACGGTGATCACGATCGTTTCCTGCGTCACAACGAAGCCGAACACCCCCTCGCCCTGCAACTCGGCGGCAGTGTTCCGCTGGACCTGGCTGCTTGCGCCCGCATGGCGCAGGAGCACGGTTATGACGAGGTGAACCTGAATGTCGGCTGCCCGAGTGATCGGGTGCAGAACAACATGATCGGCGCGGTGCTGATGGGGCACCCCCAGTTGGTGGCCGATTGTGTGAAGGCGATGCGTGATGCAGTGTCGATTCCGGTGACAGTAAAGCACCGCATCGGGATTAACGGGCGGGACAGTTACGAAGAGCTGTGTGATTTCGTCGGCACGGTTCGCGACGCCGGGTGCACGAGTTTTACGGTGCATGCGCGGATTGCGATTCTGGAGGGGTTGTCGCCGAAGGAGAACCGCGACATTCCGCCCCTGCGCTATGACGTGGCGGCGCGGTTGAAGGCGGATTTTCCGGAGCTGGAGATTATTCTCAACGGCGGGATCAAGACGCTGGAGGCCTGTCACGAGCATTTGCAGACCTTTGACGGCGTGATGCTCGGTCGTGAGGCGTATCACAATCCTTATGTGATGGCTGAGGTGGATCAGCAACTGTTCGGCAGCACGGCGCCGGTGATCACTCGGGCGCAAGCACTGGCGCAGTTGCGGCCTTATATCGCGGCGCATATTGATGCAGGCGGTTCGATGCACCACATCACCCGTCATGTGCTGGGGCTGGGCACCGGGTTTCCGGGGGCGCGCAAGTTTCGGCAGTTGTTGTCGGTGGATATCCATAAGGCCAAGGAGCCTCTGGCGTTGCTGGATCAGGCGGCGGAGTTGCTTGAAGGGCGTTAACGGTCACCCGCGTTGAACCTGCGCCCGGATTTGGCATCGTATTTACGGACACCGCGCCCCGCCTTTCAAACATCCGTTTTCCAGATGTTACCGCCGGGGCCTTCGATACGTACATGTGCCCTTGAGTGGCTGTCAGCGCTCGGGTAATGTCATTAGACCCATAGGACAGAGCACGCCCATGACTTCCAAGCTGGAACAACTCAAACAGATGACCACC
>Ga0208635_100106_pt1 | contig 49562 bp, 56 predicted proteins | sample LakWasMe93_HOW11_2_FD_183915 | JGI IMG/M metagenome (GOLD analysis project Ga0208635, IMG submission 183915) | Freshwater sediment methanotrophic microbial communities from Lake Washington under simulated oxygen tension - Sediment Metagenome... | ecosystem: Environmental > Aquatic > Freshwater >...
GCGGCGGCGTGGTGTCGCAGGTGGTCAGCACCATGCAGTCGATCGACAGCTCCTCCAAGCGCATCGTCGACATCATCGGCGTGATCGATGGCATCGCCTTCCAGACCAATATCCTGGCGCTGAATGCCGCCGTGGAGGCCGCGCGTGCCGGCGAGCATGGCCGCGGCTTCGCGGTGGTGGCCTCCGAGGTGCGCAGCCTGGCGCAGCGCTCATCTGGCGCGGCCCGCGAGATCAAGGCGCTGATCGACGACTCGGTCGGGCGGGTGCAGACCGGCAGCGAGCTGGTGCAGCAGGCCGGCGCCACCATGACGGAGATCGTGGCCAGCATCAAGCATGTCACCGAGATCATGCAGGCGATCGCGGCCGCCAGTGGCCAGCAGATGATGGGCATCGAGCGCGTGAATGCCACCGTCGACGACATGAACACGGCCACGCAGCAGAACGCCAGCATGGTCGAGCAGGCCGCCGCCGATGCCAAGGCGCTACAGGAACAGGCCGGCCAGCTCGAGGCGGCGATCCGGCTCTTCAAGCTCAAGCAGTGAGCGCCCAAAGACAAAGCCCCAAGCGTCTTGCGATGCTGGGGGCTTCTCATTTGGCTCCTCGACCTGGGCTCGAACCAGGGACCTACGGAACAACAGCTTTATGGGCTGTCAGGAAGTCCGGAGGCCGGTGGGCCCTCTGCAAGAAGTGTGAACTCAGCGCACCTTGACCTTATCGGCCACGATCTCTTTGTCCCGATAGGCCGAGTTGCTATTTCGCAGCTTATTGATAGCGATCTGAATAGCCGTCGAATCGGATTCGGCTTCCACAAACACGGTTTGGCCATTGTTCTTGCTCTGGCCTTGATTTCCGTATTTCAGATGCACTTCATAACGCTTCATATGACTCCCTGATTGATTGATGTTGTTGCTCAGCGCTTCTGAGGTTCTATGGGGTTGCGTGCATCCACCCAGGGATCACCTTCCCGTTTGCGCCGGTAGACCAGCTGCTCATCATGTCCGTCGATGAGCGGCATTACTACGACGTGTTCAGCCTCATCATCAACAAGACGTTTTGCTCCGCACTTATCCGGATCGGACCATGCCTCGTTGATGCGTTCCTGCGACCAGATTGACATACTTACGCTCCCTTCTTGGTGGTTGTTCTTCCTGTTGGCCAATGGCCGAACATCAACGTATCACGACACAATAGCGCTGACTGCAGTGTTGGGGATTCAATGCGCACGAGTTTGTGCGAAGTTCCCGAACATCAATCGTTCGATCAAGAAAAAAGCCCCACACGCGATCAGCATGCAGGGCTTTCAATTTGGCTCCTCGACCTGGGCTCGAACCAGGGACCTACGGATTAACAGCGCTATGGTCGAGCAGAGCGTCCGGCGGGCTGTGGATCCTTTGGGCTTAGCGCCCGGGCGCGGCGACGATCGGTCGCAAATGCTGCACTATCAGCTTGCAGTGATCGCTCAGCGCCTCGGTGACCGCGTCTTTGGCCAGGCGCTTGATCTCGGCATGCCACTTGTTGTGGAACCATGCACTGACAAGGGGTCTGCGCTCCAACAGGCGGAACTCTGGGTAAACATCGGCAAGGGCGGGGCGCTCCAGTTCAGTTGCGCGCTCTGCTAGGAAGTCCATGAGCGCAAACCTGGCCAGTGCAACGCCTTCAACATGGATCTCTTCCACGCCGTAATGTCCAAGGCCTTCTGGCAACGATCCATGAGGGACGACAACTGACCCGGTCAAGAGCTTGGGTTGGGGTCTCGTGATGAGAATGGCGAACTCCACCTCAGCGGTGTCGGGTGCTTGCGGTCGCACGCGGTAGGCTGTAACTGCATAGGATTCGCCGATGACACCTGCAGAAAGCGCAGGGCGAATGTCGTAGAACTTCAGCTTGTCATCTGAGTTGGTTTTTGCTTGGCTCATGTCGAATATCCTGACAGTGCAAAGAAAAAGCCCCACAAGCTTTCACCTGTGGGGCTTTTCTACCTGGCTCCTCGACCTGGGCTCGAACCAGGGACCTACGGATTAACAGTCCGGCGCTCTACCGACTGAGCTATCGAGGAATTGATCGGTACTAAGACTTCAAAGGAAAGCCGCTACGGATACCGAAGCGGCTTCCAAATTCTGTGGCTCCTCGACCTGGGCTCGAACCAGGGACCTACGGATTAACAGTCCGGCGCTCTACCAACTGAGCTATCGAGGAACAGAGCCTCGCATTATAGACTGAATTTTTGGAACCTTACAAGCTGTATTCCAAACTTGCGCGCCAGGTGCGCGGCGCCAGCGGGTAGAGGTAGCTGTGCTCGTACTGGTAGGGCGATTCGCGCCAGGCGCGCTTGTCGGTGAGGTTGTCCACGCCCAGGCGCCAGGTCAGCAGCTGGCGCTGGCCGAGGGCCTGCTCGTAGCGCAGGCCTGCATCCAGGCGCAGCCAGCCGGGAATGCTGATGCTGTTGTCTGGCAGGGCGGCGCGCGGGCCCTCGTAGACGAGGCCGGCGTTCAGTTGCAGGCCGGGCAGTGCGGCGAGGCGCTGGCGGACATTGAGCTTGATCGAGGTCTCGGCCACGTTGGGGCGCTTGAGCGCATCCAGGCCGGCGACCGAGCTACCCTCGGTGCGCGCCTTGAGCTTCATGGCGCTGGCGAGCAGGCCGCCGCCGGCCCATTTGATGTCGGCCTGGGCTTCGACGCCGCGATGGTGGGATCTGCCGTCCGCCTGGCGGGTGCAGGTGGCGGCGTCGTCGCAGCTGCCGATGTCGCGCCATTCGGGCTTGCGGATGTCGAACCAGGCGAGCGACCAGTCCACCGTGCTGGAGCCTGCCTTCAGGCCCAGCTCGAACTGGCGGCTGCGCAGCGCCGGCAGGGCCTGGCCCGCATTGGCATAGCGGCTGCGATTGGGCACCACTTCGGACTCGATGCCTTCGCCCCAACTGCCATAGGCCATCAGCTCGGCGGCCAGGGTGTAGCTCAGGCCCAGCCAGGGCGTGGTGAAGGACTGCTTGTAGTCGGTGGCGCGCGAGCCATCGGTGCGTACCGATTCACGGTGCAGCCGGGTATGGCGCAGGCCGGCCCAGGCCTGCCAATCGGCGCCCAGTTGCACGGCATCGCGCAGATAGAGCTCGGTGCTGCGCTCGTCGCGGTTGGTGTTCTCGTCGGTCAGGCTGGGGTCGGCTGGCGTGACCACGTCCTGGTAGATATTGCCCACGCCCGACCAGTTGTAGGCCTGGCGATTGAAGCGTGCCTCATAGCGGCTGAACAGCAGGCCGGTGCTGAGCTCGTGCCGCAGGCCGGCGGTGCTGAACTTGCCGGCCAGCGAGAGGTCCAGGGCATCGCTGTTGCGGCGCTCGCCCTCGCTGCGGAAGTCGTAGCGGTCGAAGTCGCCGTTGCTGCAATAGCGGTCGTAGTTGTTCTCGTTCGAGCAACCATAGGCGTAGGCGAGGCGGTCGTCGCTCTTGAGCCGCTGGGCGCCCCAATGCGCTTGCGCACGCCAGTCGGCGTTCAGGCGTTGCTGCCAGCGCAGCGAGGCATGGCTGTTGTCGAACACCACCGGCAACGTCCAGGGCAGGCTGTTGAGGTTGGTGCGCGGGTCGATGGTCTTGGCATCGGGCAGGCGGTTGCCCAGCAGGCTGAAGCCGGGCTGGCTGGGCTGCGACTGGCGGTTGAGCTCGAATTCGGCTTCCAGCAGGCTGTCGGCGCCGAGGCGCCAGTCGCCGGCCACCGCCAGCAGGCGGCGCTGGCCATGGGCGCTGTAGAGCTCGGGGCGCAGCTCGGCCGCGCTGGCATTCACGCGCAGGCCAAAGGCCTCGCCGCTGCCGAAGCGCTGGCTCCAGTCCAGTGCTGCCTCGGTCGTGCCGCGCTCGCTGAAGCCGAGGCTGACGTTGAGCAGGTTCGCGGTGGGGCGCTTCACCAGCAGGTTCACCAGGCCGCCGGGCGAGCTGGTGCCCGACTGGATGCCGCTGGTGCCCTTCAGCACCTCGATGCCGGCCTTGTTGCCGAGCGCCAGCGCGGTCTCGGCGTTGATGGGCAGGCCGTCACGGCGGTAGTTGAAGCGGTTGTCCAGGTCGAAGCCGCGAATCTTCAGGTAGGACACATAGCCGGCCGCGTTGTAGGCGTCGCCGATGCTGGCGTCCAGGCTGGTGATGCCGGCCAGGCTGCTGAGGCCGGCGTCGGCCAGGCGCTCGGCATTGATGAGGCTGGCCTGCAGCGGCAGGCGCGCCACCGGCGTCTCGCCAAAGCCACCGATGCTGACCGGCGCGTCGGCGTTGCGACCGCTCACGGTGACGGTGGGCAGGCTGGTGGAGGATTGGGCCAGGCTCAGGCCACAGCTCAGCGCGGCGGCGCTGGCGATTGCGATACGGGAGAAATGAAATGAATGTGCCATCGTCCTACTCATTCGATGGCAGGGCGGCAAAACAGACGGGGCTGCGAGGCCCTCTTGCTGACTTGCTTCCCTGCGCGAGGATTACCTCGTGCCAACAAAGTAAAACAATGCTGGCATGGCGGCCAGGGCCGCCGATCAGGTTCAAAGGGACTATCTCAGCCGGCTCATGCAATGAGCCAGCACCCCTAGCGAATGCCGCCACACACGGTGGCGACGGGTGGATTCTATGGCACGAAAAAAAGCCCGCGTGGTGCGGGCTGCTTATCGGCCTATCTGGCTACTCGCCTTCGTAGATGAGGGACAGGTTATGGATGACGACCTGCCCGCCCTGCAAGCGCTCGTCGTCCTTGACGAGCATTCCCTTGAGCTGCCTGTACTGCTGCTGTGAGGTGGGCCGCTCTTCCAGGGTGACGATACCGTCTACGTGAGCGGTGGTTCCATTGAGGTGCACCACCGCGAGGTAGTGATAGATGTACTTCATGCGCCGATCTTATTGCGTGATCGGCTTGCTCAGTACGCGCAGCCAGCCCTTGCCCTGCAGCATCTGGCGGTAGCTGTTGATGGCCACGGCCTCAGCCTCGCGTGCCACCTGCTGGCCGGCGGCGATCACGCGGCCGTCTTCGGTGACGATGGCCAGGCGGGCCGGCTTGCCGTCAACGGTGACGCTGAGCCCCTCGTGGCTGACTGCACTGATCACGACGCCGTCGATCGCGCCGGTGGGTTGGGTGCCGATCATGCTGCGATCCTTTCGACTGCTGCTGACTCTTGTTGCGCCCGCTGGGCGCGCTCGTCGGCCAGGCCGGCCACCAGCGCTTCTGACCAGTTGGCCGCCGCCACGGCCGTGGGGCGGTCGGTTAGCTCAGCCAACTGGTCCATCACGCTGATGCCGTCCTTGGCCAGCTGGTACTCCTCGCCGCTGAAGCCGACGCGACCTGTGCGGTCGTAGCGCTGGATCATGGCGTGGGCCAGGTGCAGCTGCTCGGTCATCTCCTCGACGCCGGCCTGTAGCAGCTCGGCGACCCTGGACCACAGGAACACGCTCTCGACCCACTCCATGAGCAGCGCGAAGTCACCTTCACCGCGCACGATGGTGTCGAGGTTGACGATGTGCACCAGGCCGAGATCGCGCACCTGGGCGGCGTCGAGCTTGGGGCGGAAGGCGCGAGGCATGCGGGCGAGCAGCTCGGCCTTGGTGGCGGGGCGGCGCTTGCTCATGACAGCCTCACATTGCCTTCGATGAGCGCCTTGGAATAGGCGCCCGTGGTTTGATCCGAGAACCCGCGCCGCCAGTCGGCCCAAGCCGACGAGTCAGGTGCGTATGGGTTGTCGGCCTGGGTGAGGCCGCGGGCGGCGGCATCACGGCCTTGGTCGTAGGCGTTCATGAGCCCTCCTGGACATTGCCGTCCGCGCTGCGGTCATGCTCGATCGCCTTGCCTGCTGGCGCCGTGCGCCAGTCGGGCCAGTTGCGGCTTTCGTTCTTGGTCTGCTTGGCCACGATGGCCTCGCAGATCTGCTCGGGCGTGGCGCCGCTGCGCCAGGCGCCATCGAAGCCGAGGATGATCACATCCACCCATTCACTGAGCGCACCGCCACTCTCGCGGACCTCGATCAGCTCCTTGGCGATGTGGTCGGTGACGCCCTCCACGCGGGCGCCGGGGCCGAAGGTCTGCTCGGAGAACTCAGCCTGCCGGCGCAGGTGGGCCAGCATGTCGAAGTGGGGAGCGGTGGCTTGTGCCTGCGCGTCCGAGTGGGCGGCGAGCTGCGCTTCCAGTTCCTTAATGGTCTGGAGCTGCATGTTGATGACGCGGGTGCTCAACTGCAGGTCTCGGACGAGGCCGGCGTTATCTTCGCGCAGGCGGGTCAACTCAGCGTCGGACTCTGCCTCTGCGACTCGCACGGCCGCGGCGGCCTTGATTGTCGTGCCGACGAACCCCAGCAGCAGTTCGGCGGCCTGCTGCTCTGCTTTCCAGCGCTGCTCGCGCTTCGTGAGTCCAAACATCACGCGCCTCCCGTGGGTTGTACCGGGGGACTAGATTCGCCGATGCCGTGGTGGCGCTCACGCCGAGCCCGCCGCTCAATCTCGGCGAGGATCAGCGCGCCGGCCTTGATGAGGTTGCGGAGCGGGTCGGCGGGCTTCCACCAGCCGGCGTGCCAGGGCCACCAAGCGGGCGCGCCCTTCAGCCCCGGATCGTCGTGGTGCATCGCGTAGCAGCCGGCCGCAAGGGCCATCGATCCGTCAGCGTGCTCATCGTCATGCTCCGGCGTCCAGCCTTCGACCTCGACCTGGCGGCGTCGCTCGGCCAGAACCATGATGGCGGCCGACACAGAGCTGTCGAGCGCGGTATCGGCCAGCCGGGCCAGGCGCGCGTATTTCTCCGGTGTGGTGTGGCCGTCCCACTTACCCGCGTAGGGCGGCAGGCCGGCGAACAGATGCGCCTCGCGCGTGTGGAAGTGCCAGCTGGCCTGGCCGGTGGGCAGGTCGATGTACACGCAGCCCCACCACTCGGGCGCCCAGCCCTCGATGGGTGTTTGTGCGATGCCGGCCGGGAAGCAGCGCGCCAGCGCGGCGACCACCTGGTTGCGCTCCAGGTAGGCGGCGTCGAGCGCGGCCCTGGTAGCCAGCAGATCCTCCAGCGCGGCCACGATGTTGCCCTCGTGGCCGGCCTTGGCCAGCAGCTCGGTGGTGCGCGTCTGCGCCAGGCGCGCCTCGCGCTCGCGTTGCTTGGTCTCGCAGGGTGTGACCTGGCGCGTGGCCACGCGGGGATCGTCGCCGCAATAGCTCGTGCATTCGCACTTGGGCTTAGGCATGGTGGGCCTCCGGGAATCCGTCATGTGTGCGGCCGTCGAGCAGGCGGCCGGCGGCCTTCTTGCCAACGCGCACCGGATCGTCAGTGGCGTTGAGCTCCATGGGCTCGTGGGCGAAGTTGCCGTCTTGCTTCTCGCCCAGGTGCTCGCCCCATTGCTTGAACAGGAACGGAACGCCAGCGGCAGCGCACTGATCGCGCAGGCTTTGCGCCCACTGGGCGCGCATCGGCCGTGCGCTGGGGCCGCTCTCGCCGCCGACGATCACCCAGTCCAGCGGGCGGCCATCCAGCGAGACGACCCACGGGCAATCTAGCCCGAGGTCCACCAGCCCAAGCAGCGGCTCCATGCTCAGGAATCGCCTGCTGGCTGGGGTCTGCATGAGCTTGGGCAGATCGCGATCGGCCTCCTCCTGGTTGACCACCGTGGCGCCGATCCAGACGCCGGGCCACGGGCGCTCATCCCAGGTGTTGAGTCCGTGAGACAGCTCCTCCACCACCTCATTGAGCATCTGGCGGGCCAGGCCGATTCGCTTGGTGAGCAGCAGCCAGTCAATGTTGGAGGTGCGGCCGATCAGCTGGAACAGTTCCACGCGCCAGGCGAAGGGCACCTGGTTGTCGAAGATATCGCCCAGGCTGGCACAGAACACGCGGCGCCGCACGTCGCGCAGCTGATCGATGCAGCCACAGGCGCCGCAGCCGATCAGCTCGGCCGCGCACTCGCCGCGCCAGCCGCACTTGTCGCACTGCATGAAGCGCTTGGCGTCCCAGCGGAGGGGCAAGCCCCAGTTGCTGGCGCTGGTGCGGCGCCGCGGCGCGCCTGGGCCCCAGTTGCTGGCCTGCCCGCCACCGAAGCGCGCGTTGCGCGCCTCGGCATAGCAGTGATCGCAGCCGGGGCCGACCTTCTGGCAGCCTTCCCACGGGTTGAAGGTGGAATCGGCCCACTCGATGTTGGTGGCGGCGCTCATGGTCAGGCACCCGAGACCACGAAGTCTTCCAACCGCGCGCCATCGGCGATCGCTACCTTCATCCACTTGGGCTGCAGGCCGCGGCCGCTCCAGGTCTCGCCGGTCATGGCGTTGCGGTACTTCACCGGCGCCTTGGTCTTGCTGGGCGCGTGCGCCTGCACGAATGCGCTGGTGGCGTCGGTGTGGCCCATGCGCTTGGCCTCTTCGTCGCGCACTTCCTGGAAGCCTTGCTCGTCCGCGGCGGCCTCCAGCTCGCCGAGGGTGTGCTCGATGCCCAGCTCGCACATCAGCGAGTAGGTGGGCGCGTTGAGCCAGTCGCTCAGCTCAACGTCTTGGGCGCAGCTGTGATCGGTCAGCTCCTCGATCACCAGCGTTTCGATGAGCAGCTCGCCCAGCTGGGTCGGGCCCATGTCGTTGAGGCGATGCTCCACATCGGCCAGGTAGGTGGCGTGGTGGCCTGCCTCGCTGCTGGGCAGCTCCCAGCCGTGGCCGGTGTAGAGCAGCTCGAAGCCCTCGGCCGAGCAGGTGTCATCCAGGCGCGCCAGGATCAGCAGGCAGAGCGCCTTGACGGGCAGCACCTGGGACGCCTGCAGGCCCTCGCGGATGCGCTTGAACACGGCCTGGCCGAAGAGCTTGCCAGCGCGAGCCTCGGACATGTTGGCCAGCACGCGAGCCGGTGTGGGCTGGGGCGCAGCAGCTGGCGCAGCACGCTCCACAGTGCCGCTGGGCGCCGGTGCGGGCGCCTGCGCCTGCGGTGCAGCCGCTGCCGCATCGCTGATGCGCGGCGGCGGAGCGATGGGCGCTTGCGGCCGCAGCAGGCCCTTGGTCTTGAGCAGCTTCTTGGCGCTGGCCTCGGGCACCAGGCTGATCACGCCGCTGCTGGACATGTCCAGCGTGAGCACGTCGCGCTGCTTGCTGCCGAAGATCTCGCGCAGAGGGCGCGGGTCGGCAGTGAGGGCGGGCAGCGGCTGGTCAAACCAGTAGTAGCCCAGCGGCAGGTAGGTGGGCGAGGGCATGAGCTTGCGCGCATCGGCGCCGACCAGGATGGTGTGGCCAGCAGCGCGGGCGGCTTCGAGCTTGCGCTCGTGGGCCTCGTCTTCCTTGGCGCGGAAGCAGCTGCGGTCCTGGCACATGTCGCCGGCCTTCACGTCATCGCCGAAGAGGTCGGGGTTGGCGCCGGTGCGCTTGCTGCACTGGCCGCATGGGCCGGCCACATCGAAGGTGGCGGTGATGTCAAACGGCGCGCTAGCCAGCTTGAGCATGTATTCCTTGCGCAGGAACTCGGCCGCGGAGCGGAAGCTGTAGGGCTCGCCGCCAAAGCCCTGCACGATGCTGGCGGTGGCGGCAGCCTGCTCGCTGTGGTCAGGGATGGTGGCCAGCAGGCCGGCCACGGTGGCTTTGAACTTGTCGGCCAGGAAGGCCTCGCGGGCGGCCGGGCATAGGTTCAGCAGCGCGAGCCGGCCGAACACCCAGCGCCGGCCCTTGTTGAGCATGTGGGCCACTTCGTCCACGGTGGTGCCGGTCTCGGTCATCAGGCGCTTGATGCCCTCGGCCTCCTCCAGCTCGTGGAGGCTCTCGCGGTCCACGTTTTCCTTGAGCTGGATCTGCAGGGCCAGGCGATCGCTTAGCGGGCGCACCAGCGCGAGCAGCGTGGTCATGCCGGCGATCTTGCTGGCGCGCCAGCGGCGCTCGCCGGCCACGATCTCATAGGGCGGCTGGCCGTTGCCCTCGCGGTGGGCGGGGTTGGGCCGGGCGAGGATGGGCTGGAACACGCCGCCGAGTTCCTTGATGCCTTCGGCCAGCTCTTCGAGCTTGGCCTGGTCGAACTTGCGGCGCGGGTTGGTGGGGCTGGGGGCGAGCAGGCCCAGGGGGATGTGCAGCGCGGCTTCTTGCTGCAGGGCGGGCTTGGTGGCCTCGGGCGTGTCAGTGGTGGTCATTGGTGCCTTTCTAGCGATTGGAGAGAGGGGTTACTCGTCGTCGGGCCGCTCGCCCGAGGCCGCGCGCTTGCGGTCGAAGATGGGCGGGTGATGGGGGCGAGGCGGGCCCGGCGGCACAGGGGGCCGCACGACGGGCGCTGGAGGGTTGACGTTGGGCGGGAGAGCCCGCGGTGCAGGCGTTTGCACTGCGCCACGCGCGCGGCGTGCCGCGGTGCCAAGCACCAGCTCGTAGCGCGCGGCGGCCTGGGCCAGCTCGTGCAGAGGCGGCCAGTCGCGCCTGGCCACGGCGCGCCAGGCGGCCTGCAGTTCCTCGGTGCTGGGTGTGGGCTTGCCAGAGTTGCTGTGCATGGCTGGTGCTCCTTGCAGGGGCTCGCTCAGTGCTTGAGCCAGGGCGCGCTCATGTGGATGGCCTCGGGGCCGCAGCCCCCGTGCAGCTGGCGCACCACATGCACGGGCCGGGCCTGGCCGGCATAGACGAGGGCCGGGCAGCCGCAGCGCAGCTCGCGCTCGGCCCAGGTGTGGTGGTCGCAGTGGTTGCAGGCGCTGAACTGGCGCTGCTCGGCCTGGCGCCAGCCGGCGGCGACGGCGGCGAGGTGGGGGCTCATGCCGCGCCTCCAGCGCGCACCACCAAGAGCGCACCATCCTTCGTCAGGCCAATGCAGCGGCCGTCCGCGGTGTCGGCGTCGAGGTGGTCGGCCAGGCTGTGATGGGCATCGCGCCAGAATTCGGCCGAGTCGTCGGCTGCGGCGAGCTGCTGCTCCAGCTGCTCGATGCGCTCCGCCTGCTCAGCGGCCAGGGTGCGGAGGTGCTGCAGCTCCCAGCGCTCCAGCTTGGCCTGGATGCGTGCGAACTCGCGGGCAGCCTCGGGGCCGATCACCACAGTGTGCTTGGGCGGTGCAGGTGGCTGCTGCAGCATGGACGCGGGCCAGTAGGCGCGCATGGCCTCGTCGTCGTATTCATGCAGATCTGCATTGGCGAGCGAGAAGTAGCGCGAATCCCAATCGCTGCGAGCCAGCATGCCGAAATCGTCAATGACGTAGTAACCGCGCATGGTGCTGGCGGCGTCGGAGGGATCGCAGACGAACCAGGCAAATCGGGACGCCTGGTCCGGTGGGAAGAGGCGCAGCGCGCTCACGGCTGCACCTCCGCAGCCGCCTGCGCGTCGGCGATCTCCTCACCCGCGCCGGGCGGCCAGGTGTCGCTGTTGTCGGCCAGGCCGAGCAGCAGCAGGATGGCCATCACCAACAGCCAGTTGGAGAGCCGCGGCCACCGGGCCATCCAGCGTTCAAACAGCCAGGTGCGCGCAGCGCGGGTGTCGATGGCATTGGCGCCCAGCTCGGTGGCGCACTCAGCTGGCATCGGCGGCTGGTCCATCGGCACGGCCCAGAAGCGGCGGTCATCCGTCAGGGGCAAAGCGTCCACAGCGCCGCTGGCGAACACGATGTGCAGCGGCTGGCGCTGCCACTGCTGGGCGTCACGCGCCTGGATGGTGCGGATCAGGTCGGCCGCGGTGACGGGGCCGGTGGGCTCGTCGTCATCGTTGAGGTTGACCAGCACGCGCCGCGATGGAGCGACGCGCGGGATGCGGTTGGCGCAAGGGGTCGGGCTGGTGGGGTGCATGGTCGCCTCCGTGGTGGTTCGGTGGCGACTATGCAGCAACACATAATTCGTGTCAATGCACAATCACATAACTTGGGGTGTCAGAATTTGCAGGCATACCAACCGTTAGGTTGGGCCGTAGCAACAGGGGGAATGAATGAGACGCTTACTTCTAGGGGTCGTCGTAGCTTCACTGGCGGGCTGCGCGTCACAGGAAATCGATGACGCTATGCGTGCTAGGCTTGCCGTAACTGGGCCAGATGCGCCCGTAAGTTGCAAAGGTGCGTGCAAGACAGAATGGGAGCGCGCTCAGTTATGGCTGGCGCGGCACTCGATGTGGAAGATCCAATCTGCCACCGACGTGGTGCTACAGACCTACGCACCAATTAACCATGAGGTTAGCTACGGATTTGCAGTGACGCGTGAACCGAGTGTTGATGGGTACCGGATTGGCATGACGCTCCAATGCGGCAACCTGTTGGGCTGTGACTTGCAACCGGCAGACGTCCGCCGAGCCTTCTATCACTATGTTGTTTCTGGGCAGGATGTGCTCGGAAATCTCGGGTACGTCGGTTCTATCAGGTAGCTTGCGGCACGGTTGTGCGCAGAGTGAATAGTACGTAGCAGACTTCCTACCTGTGGGGGATACGGGCCGGTAGCGGCCATTGGTAGATTTTGCTGGGGAGTTCTATGCGCGCCGCGCTTTCCCAGCATGAGCGTGCATAGGGTCGACCGCATCCAGGTATGTCTCCATCATGGAGATCAGGCCTTTGCGATGCTCAGCCTTAAGTCTCTTAATGCGCGCCATCAACACGGCCGGCAGCGCTTCTTCAGCCTCGTGATACTTCCGCACAGGAGCAGGCTCTTGAGCAAGAACCACGGGTGGCAGCCGCGTATCGGGCGCAAGCCCTCGCTCCTTGGCGATTCGAAGCGCTAGCGCCTTGTCGTATAGCGCATCAACCGGGAGGTTGAAGTAGTCGGCGATGGCCTTGGCTGTTTGCCTGGTCGGATTGGAGGCGTTGCCATTGATGTACCGGTGCAGCGTTCCCTGAAACGACGCTTTCTGCATTTCACGCGCCACCTGAAGGGTGGACTTTCCAGTCCGGCGGACCAGTTCGGCAATGAGTTCGTGCGGCTGCATGGGCAAACTATGCAAGAACGAATAATGCATGTGTGGATAGACAAGTTATGCAGACACACATAACATGTGCGCATGGCTTCAACGACCGACCTCATCCGGAAACTCACCGAGCGTGGGCTGACCCAGACTGAAATCGCAAAGCGAACAGGCATCCCACAGCCCCGGCTGTCGCGCTGGGCGGCGGGCGACGTCCCACAGGGCGCTGACGACGCGTTGAAGCTCCAGCAATTGGTACTCGAGCTGCAGGCTCAGCCTGAAGGAGCCAGCCATGCAGCGTGAAACACCAGAGCGCGGGCCAACCAAGGGCGTCGATGTGCCGTTTACCAGGTACCGCCACCCATGGCCGGCTTTTCCTAATGCACCGATCCAGTGGTACTCAGGGTTCGTAGCGTCCCCGCTGGAAGGCCTTGCCGACGGCGATCTGATCTTGCCGGCTGCTACGGCTGATGCAATACGACAAGCTCAAGATTCAGCTGGATGCGCTGAATGTGCTCGCCGCCGAACCGGTGAGCGCGAGACACCACTCGGAACGCTGCCGGCTCGCCATCGGGGTAGTGCATCCCTGCATGCTGGAACACGTCTCCCGCGATGGGGACTGTGCCTGTTGGGCACTGGATGGTTGCTGGCTGCGGCACTCGCAGCCCGGCTGCTTGGAGTGCTGTGATGTCGTGGAAATTCAGCACGAGTTGGATGAGTTCCATGCGCGCCCTCCGTGGGCTGGTTGGTGTAGGAGCCCCCAGCATAACCACGGCAGGGCGCGCGCCCATTTCCTACCCACTGGAGGCCTGCCATGCATAGCCGAACCGAGCGAGTGATCGCCCATACCTCGTGCCCCGAATGCAGCCAGGCGCTGCAGATCGAACTGACGCATGCGCGGGCAGCGGCTGCCGTGCAACCCAGCGCCACGCCGTCTGACCTGGCGGCATACATCCGCGCTTCAAGACGCCTTCGCATCGAGATCACCGAAGCAGACGGCGGGCTGTTCATGGTGCAGAGCTGGATCGGCGCGCAGATCGATTCGAGCTACGTGCCGCTCAGCTTGCGCCGAGTGCTTGAGAACGTGCTGCCGACGCTGGTGGCCGAGTGGCGCAATGCGCACGCTCAGTCGGATGCGGCCGTGGTGGCGGGAAAGCAGGAGGGTCGTCATGCGTAACCATCTCCCACCAGCGGCGCTCGCCCTGAAGCAGCGCCGTGAACGCCGCCAGGAGCGCGCCGCCAAGAGGTGTTGGCTTACTACGGTTTCGGAATGGATCGCGCGGCGAGGGCCAATAGCGGATGCTCTGCCTGTTCCAGTTGCACATGCCACGTGTGCGAGTTGCCCCTTGGCCCAATCTCCAGCCAACGTGCCGCCACCCGCAGCGCCAGGCGGGGACTCGACGCAGACGTGATGACGTCGCCCACCATGAGCGAACACCGGTCTGGCGAAAGGCTTGGAATATCGATGCCTGCGGCAGCAGCAAGCGACTTCAGGCTGTCTGTTACGAAGAATTCGATGGTCATGCGCGCCCTCCGTGGGCTGGTTGGTGTAGGAGCCCCCAGCATAACCACGGCAGGGCGCGCACCCATTCCCGCTTTCATCCCCAGCCGCAATCACTGCCGCCAGCAGGCGGCCCGGGGCTTTTCTTCTCAACGCGAACTTGCTTGCTTCCATGCCCTCAGTCTCGGCCTGGCAACTGGTCGCGTCCACTTGAACTTCCAAGGTGACTTCGTATGAACGTCCTTGACGCTGCTTTGCACACCGTGCACGACAGGGCCCATGGCGGGAGCCAGGGCATTGCGCCCCGCATGGGCAAATCGCACCAGGCGCTGAGCGCTGAGGTAGCCGGCAAGCCGGGCTCCAAGTTCGGGCTGATGGATGCCTTGACGCTGCAGTTGCTGACGGGCAATCACCGCATCCTGCATGCCATGGCAGCCGAGCTGGGTGAGATGTGTGTGCCGCTGCCCGACATGGCGTTTGAGCCGAACTCGCTGTGCATGGTGAAGGTGTCCACCGTAGCGCAGGACTTTGGCAGGCTGATGAGCGAGCTGGCAGAAGATCTGGCGGATAGCAGGATTACTGACCCCGAGCTGGCGCGCATAGAGGCTAAGTGGGGCGAGCTGATCGGTGCGGGCCAGGCCATGCTGCGCCACCTGGTAGCCATGAATGCCAACCTCCCTGGCAAGGCCTCGGCGGGGGATCAGGCATGAGGCCCCGCGGCGAAATCCGAAAGGCGCTGAGCGATGCCGCCAAGGAGCTGGCAGCCGAGGCGCAACGTGCTGCAGCGCAAGGCACGGTAACTGAGGTGCGCCTGCCGACCTGGCGCGACATGGCGCATCGCGCCATGGTGGGGCTCAACGTTGGGCGGCGCACGGTGGTCAACATGGCCAAGGCTGGCGAGCTGATGCCCATGGGGACAAGGCGTGTGGAGCACTCATGCCGGCCCATGGTGACGTATGCCCCGGGGCCCGAGCGGGTGTGTGGTGGGGCCCCGGCGCTGGAGCTGGTGGTGCGCAGCTGGGGCCGCTGACATGAAGCCCAGCCTCATTAGTGACCGCGACCCGCACGAGCGGCTGAGCGTGGATGACCTGGCCGCCCAGCTGGGCGAGTTCTTCCTGGTCGAAGCCATCCAGCAACAGCAAGACGCCGCGGCACGCACCCAGCCATCCATGCGCGGCGTTTGCACCAACTGCGGCGGCGCCTGCTTGCCGCAGGCCGTGTACTGCGACACGAGCTGCCGGGATGACCACCAGCACCGAGAGACGGTGCAAGCACGCCAACACGGCCGACGCTAATGTCTTCACGCCAAGAACAACTTGCGCAGCGTGCTGCGCAGATCGAGCGTCTCCGCACGCTGCCCGAGGCCATGCGATGCCTGCCGCAGTGGCTGGTGTGGAAATTCCTGCCGCCACGCTCGGCCGGCGCCAAGCCCCCGAAGGTGCCGTTCTACTTGAGCGGCCAGCCGCGCGGGTGGCCCAAGGGCAAGCCCAAGGATGGCAAGCCGACGCCCGAGCAGCCGCAGGTCGAGCAGGGCGACGAGCTGGACCGTGCGGAGCTGGTGAGCTTCGAGGCCGCGATCGCGGCGCTGCAGAGCCGGCAGACCTGGGCCGGCATCGGCTTCGCCTTCCTGCCTGGCGACGGGCTGATCGGCGTGGACATCGATGGCGCCATCGATCGCGAGACGGGCGAGATCTCGAAGCGCTGCCAGATCGTGATGGCCATGTGCCCGAGCTATGCGGAGCGCAGCGTCAGCGGTACGGGCGTGCACATCATCCTGACCGGCCAGAGCGAGTGCTTCAAAGAAGACGCGATCGGGCTGGAAGTGTATTGCGGCCACCAATACTTCACGTGCACGGGCGACCATTGGGCTGGCACGCCGGCCGAGCCGGTGCCGATGGATGGCGAGGCGCTGGGCATCTTGCGCGGCATGGTGGACCAGGCCAAGCGCCAGCGCCAGGCCGACAAGGAGGCCGAGCAGGCGCTGAAGCGAGCCGCCCAGGATGGCCAGGCCAAGCCGGCGCGCGCGCCGCAGCCCAGCAGCGCGGGGCCGCAGGATGGCAACGACTTCCAGCGCGTGAACGCGGCGGCCTACCAGCACCTCGATGCCTGGGTGCCGCATCTGCTGCCTGGCGCCACGCGCTGGCGCGATGGCTACCGCATCACCTCGAAGGCCCTGGGCCGCGACCTGCAGGAAGACCTGCAGATCCTGCCCGAGGGCATCATGGATTTTGGCGAAGAGCAGGGTAAGAGCCCGGTTGACCTGGTGATGCAGTACGGCGGCAAGTCTGCTCGCGAGGCCCTGCTGTGGCTGGCCCCGTTGGTGGGCGTGACGCTCAAGCCTGCGCGGCCGCGCGCCGATGGCGCTGGCCGGCGCGAGGAGCCGCCGGACGAAGGCGAGCCAGCTGGAGCGGGCGCGCGGCGCGCATCCTCCCCCCCACCCCCTTCAGAGAGCGGGCCGCCCGCGAGTGGCGGCGGGGGAGGGGGCGATGGTGGTGAAGGCGGCCCGCCAACCGCCCAGGATGGGGGCGAGGGCGATGAGGCGGACAAGGGTGGGGGGCAGCGCCGCCGCAAGCCCTCGAAGCGCTCGCTGGCGAACCTGGCGGTGCTGCACGAGCGCTTTGCCTACCAGTACGGCAGCAAGTTGGCCTGGGACACGCGGCGGCTGGAGGCTATCGAGCTGGCGAACCTTCGCAACACCTATGGCTCGGACGCTGTGAAGCTCTGGCTCGGCAGTGACGATCGTTGGATGGTGTACCAGGAGGACGTTATGTTCGAGCCTGGCAAGGATCTCGGCCCGCACCGCATCAACCTGTACGCTGGCATGTCCGTCGAGCCACTGGAGCCCGAGCCGGGCGAGTGCGAGGTGATGCTGGAGCTGCTGCGCTATCTGTGCAGCACGAGCGAAGCGCCGGGCATGGGGCCTGAAGACATCGTGGACTGGGTGCTGTGCTGGCTCTCGCTGCCGCTGCAGCAGCCTGGCGCCAAGATGGCCACGGCGCTGGTGTTCCACGGGCCGCAGGGCACGGGCAAGAACCTGTTCTTCGACTGCATCAGGGACCTGTACGGCGAGTACGGCGTGATGGTGGGCCAGACCGAGCTGGAGGAGAAATACAACGCCTGGCTGAGCGCCAAGCTCTTCATCGTGGGTGATGAGGTGGTGAGCCGGCAGGAGATGTACAAGGAAAAGAACCGGCTCAAGTGGATCATCTCGCAGGAGAACAAGATCCCGATCCGCAGCATGCATGCGGACACGCGCTGGGAGAGCAACCACGCGAACCTGGCGTTTCTGAGCAATGAGGGCCAGCCGCTGGCGCTGGAGCCGGGGGACCGGCGCTTTCTGGTGGTGTACACGCCGTTGCCCGATGAGGAGACGCTGTATGCACGCGTGCGCGCCTTCCTCGCCAACGATGGCGCCCGGAAGTTCTTGCACTACCTGCAGCATCGGCCGCTGGGCGAGTTCGAACGCCACACCAAGCCGCCGTTGACGAAGGCGAAGGCGACGCTCATCGAGCTGGGGCTGAAGCCGGCCGAGCGATTCATGCACGAGCTGTTGGACGGCTATCTGCCGCTGCCCAAGAAGGTCTGCAGCGTTGAGCAGATGTATCGCTGCTTCAAGCGTTGGTGTGATGTGACCGGGGCGCGCTTCTTTCCCCAGCAGGCGGAGTTCACGGCGCAGGCGGGGCGCTATGCGCGGGAGCGCATCGAGCGCGACGCCGCCGGCAAGCGGCAGGACCCACCCTACCTCAGCAAGAACGTCCAGGTGCCGGACGAGGCGGCCTCGACGGGGCGCAAGAGCTATCGCATCTGGATACCGCGTGGCTGCGGCTTCCGCGAGGAGTCGGCGCCTGTGGATGGCGAGGATGACCCCTACCCACCCACCGAGGGCCGCTGGGCCAGGAAGTGCATCGACGACTTCGAGCCGATTGCATGGTCCTTCATGCGGTCGCCGCGGCAGGCGGGTGAGGCCGAGGGCGAGGGCGACGGGAATGCCTAGCTGTTGCGCCTGTTTCGCCGGCTGTTGCGGCGCTAAGCCGCGCCGTTGCTTGTGTTGCAGCTGTTGCAGCCTAGATGCGCGCATGCGCGTGCGCTCGCGTGTTTGCACGCAGCTTGCCATCAATTCTCTTGCTATACCCGCGACCCCCTCGCAACAGCGCAACACAAGCAACGGCGCGGGTTAGCCGCGCAACACGTTCTCCAACAGGCGCAACACATCTCTCTATGCATGTTCTTGTTTTCACTCGGAAGAAGAAGAGGAAGGAAAGTTAGATGGCTCGCATCGACGACATTGAACGGCGGCTGTTGAACTGGGCCAGGTGGCGATTGGGCGGCAGCGGTGGCGGTCTCGGCTATTCCAGCGTGGACCTGACGCTGGCCAACGCTGGGCGGGATGGCTATGCCGAGGCTCGAATTCCAACGCTTGACGTCGAGGCCGAGGAGACCGATCAGGGCGTCATGGCGCTGGAGTCGCACTTGCGTGCGACCGTGGAGGTGGTGTACCTGGCGGCCGGGCCCACCAGGGAGAAGGCAAAGCGGCTGTGCTGTGCCGAGTCCACGCTGTTTGCACGCGTCGACCAAGCGCACTACCTGCTGGCATCGTGGCTGAGCGCAAAGGCCCGGGCAGCGCGGGACCACCGGCAACGCGTCGAGGCGCTGCAGCAGGCGGCTCGGCCTGTGGCGCCGGCCCTGCCAGAAAAGCCCAAGAGGAAGCGCCGGGGGAGTTTTACGCAATAGAGTAAATGGCTACATTTCAGGCACGCTAGTGAAGTTGTGACCAGATCGAAGCGCCCTGCGGTTCACCCCGGCAGGGCGCTCGCATTTCAGCCCCACCCAAGCCATGTTTCCAGAGATCAGCGTCAAGTCAGATCTGGACAACCTCACGCGCTGGGCGAAGGTGGTGGCCGCTGATCAAGTGCCCTTTGCGGCGGCGCTGACCTTGACCTTGACCGGCAAGGATGTGAAGTCGCGCATTGAGCAAGAGCTGCCGGCTGTGTTCGATCGGCCCACGCCGTACACCACCAAGGGCTTCGAGTTGAGGCCCGCAACCAAGAAGCGCCTGGTGGCGACGGTCGGCTTCAAGTGGGATGCCCGCAACTACCTCGGGCCTCAGGTGGGCGGCGGGCCTCGGAAGTCCAAGGCGCTGGAGACAGCGCTGCGGGCAGCTGGGCATCTGCCTGCCGGTTGGAGCGTTGTGCCTGGCGCCGGGGCAAGACTCGATCAATACGGCAACGTGGACCGGGGCCAGATCATCCAGGTGCTGTCGCAGCTGCGGATCACGATGACAGCTGGCTACACACGGAACATGTCCCACGACGCCCGTAGTGAGATCAACGCGCAGCGCCGGGCGGGCGGGCGCTTCTTCGTCATCAAGCCTGGCAGCACGGGCAAGGCTCCAGCTGGTGTGTATCAGCGGGAGTTCATGGGGCGCAACGTGACGCCCGTGTTCATCTTCATCAAGTCCACCAGCTATCGCGTGCGTCTGCCGATCGAGGAGATCGGGCGGCGCGTGATCGCTGATCGCCTCGAAACAAACTGGGGCATCGCATGGCGCAGGGCGATGGCCGACGCCAGGCGCGCCGGCCGCTGAGGTGCGGGCGACCTCTGCTCAGACCATCGGAATTTTCACGGGTCCTTCCCAGGGGCCCGGCCCCCGTGGGTAATTCGGGCCACGGGGATTTGCCGCCTTTAAGGCTGTGAAGTTACTTAACAACAGGCACTTAACAGGGGGTGTTAACTTAACCAACCGGCGCGGATCAGCATGGACGGCTATGTCAGCAAGGCTCAGTTCGCGCAGATCTACGGATGCTCGCGGCCGTACATCAGCCAGCTGGTGAAAGACAAGCGGCTGGTGCTGAGCGAGGACGGCAAGCAGGTCAACGTCGAGGCCTCGCTTCGTTTGCTCGATGTGTCTGCCGACCCCAGCAAGGCCGGCGTGCGTGAGCGATGGGCGGCGCATCGTGAGGGGAGAGACTTCGCTGGAACCGCGACCGGCGTGCCCGAGCCGCAAGGGGGAAAGGGAGCAGCTGCTGAACCTGAGCAACTGCCGATCGAGGCGGCGGCAGCAGCAGCGGCAGCGGCACCCAAGGCGCCGAACCACTACCACGATGCACGCACGCTGCGTGAGCAGGCGCAGGCACAGCTGGCGCAGATCGAGCTGGCCAAGGCCCAGGGCAGGGCGCTCGATGGCGAGTCGACGCTGAGGGCGATTGCCGATGTGGTGACCTCGGCGCGTACGGAGATCATGATGTTTCGTGATCGCCTGGCACCACTGGTCGCGCCGATCACCGATGCCCGCAAGGTCTACGACCTGATCGAGGCCGAGTGCGAACGGCTGCTGGAGAAGCTGGCCGCCAGGTGCGAAGCTGCGGCGAGAGACGGGGCGGCGCAGTGAACCTGCGGGATGGCTATGCCGCCGTGATGGAAGCGGCGGCAATCGGCTGGCGTTTGCCGCCTCGCCTGACGGTTAGCCAGTGGGCGGATGCAAACCGTGTCCTGCCTGAGGAATCGTCTGAAGGCGGGCAGTGGCGGACCTCGCGCAATCCGCTCCTGCGTGAGCCGATGGATGCGCTGAGCGACCATCACCCATGCAGCCAGGTCACCGCGATGGCCTGCTCGCAGAACGGCAAGAGCGAGATCCTGAACAACTGGGCCGGCTACACCATGGATGTGGCGCCGGCCTCGATGCTGTTGGTGCAGCCGGATGTGATCGCTGCGGAGCGCTACAACAAGAAGCGCATCGCGCCGATGATCACGGAATGCGAGTCCTTGAGGCTCAAGGCGACCGTGACGCTGCTGGACATCACGTTCCCAGGCGGCTTCCTGATGCTGGCCGGCGCGGGCAGTCCGTCGGCACTGGCCAGCACGCCCATCAAGAAGGTCGGGCTGGACGAGGTCGACAAGTTCCAGGTCGACATCAAGGGCCAGGGCAGCCCGGTCAAGCAGGCCGAGCAGCGCTCGGTGACTTACCCGCGGCACAAGCACTACTACGGCAGCACGCCCATCAAGCTGCCGATCGATGACGAAGAGGCGGTAGGCGGGTCTGAGATCTGGCGGCAGTACCAGGCGGGCAGCCGAGGGCGCTACCACGTTCCTTGCCCGCATTGTGGCCACCTGCAGGAACTGCTGTTCCAGCACCTGCGGTGGCAGAAGACCATCGACGAGAAGGGAATCAAGCGGCACCTGACCGAGACCGCGGTCTACATGTGCCAGGGCCCCGACTGTGGCGAGGCCATCGAGGAGCATCACAAGCCCGAGATGCTGGCCGACATCCCCATGGGCGGCCAGGCGCGCTGGGTGCATGAGCGGCCTTGGATCACGGACCACCTGAGCTATCACTGGAACGCGCTCTACACGCCGATCGGGCTGGGCAGATCCTGGGCCAAGATCGCCGACGAATGGATCAAGGCCTGCCGCGATCGCAGCAAGCTGATCACGTTCTGGAATCTGATCCTGGGCCTGCCCTTCGATGACCATGCCGATCGCATGAGCGAGGCCGACATCGAGGACCAGGCCGAGAACTACCCGCTGCGCAAGGTGCCCCGCGGCTACTTTGTGCTCACGGCTTCGGTGGATACGCAGAAGGACCACCTTGACTTCTTGGTGCGGGCATGGGGGCGCAACGAACGCAGCATCGTCATTGACCGGGTGAAGATCTGGCACAACCCGGAGGGTGATGACGCCTGGAGCGAGCTGACCAAGCTGCGGCACCAGACCTTTCAGAACGCCTTCGGCATCCCGCTGCGCATCGCTATGACCGCGATCGACACCGGCGGCGCCAGCACGCAGCGCGTCTACAAGTACTGCCGGCAGATGCAGTACGACAGCGTCATCGCCGTCAAGGGCAGCTCGCTGCGCAAGCAGGTGCCGCTGGGCAAGCCCAGCCGCAAGGAAAGCAAGAACTCGAAGGGCGACACGGCGCGGCACGGCCTGGCGCTCTGGATGGTTGGCACCGACACCATCAAGGAGGCCCTGTTCCAGCGCCTGATGGACTGGGCCGACGAGCAGTGCCTCAAGGACCCGACTAGGCGCATGGTGCGCTTGAGCAAGCAACTGGGCCATGACTTCTTCCGGGAACTCACGGCCGAGTATTTCAACGAACAGACGGGGCTGTGGGAAAAGATCCGCGAGCGCAACGAAGCGCTCGATCTCTTGGTCTACAGCCATGCGGCGGCCTGCCATCCGGCGGTGCGTGTCGACAAGATGGTCTCGGCCGACTGGGACGCCATCGAACAGTACCTGGAGCCCGTGAACGGAGACCTGTTCACCGGCGCCGTTGCACCCGCTGAGGAGACAGTGCAAATGTCTGCACGCGCTGAAACGCCTGCTGCTGCCGCCGACGCCGATGCTGCACCGGGCTCGGAGGCGACGGCGCCTGCTCCGACGCCGGCCCCGGCGCCTGTTCCCGTTCCTGCTCCCTCGCCAGCCCCAGCGCCAGACGATTGGCTGGGCAACACCGACAACTGGCTCAACGACTGACCGATATGGCCTTCACCCTCACCCAATACCAGGCGATCAGCGACGCCATCGCCATGGGCCAGCTGATCGTCCAGTACGACGGCAAGCGCGTGCAGTACCGCTCGATGAGCGAGCTGATGCAGGCCAAGAAGCACATCGAAAGCGAGTTGATCGCCAGCGGCCAGTTGGCCCCGCCCACGGTGGGCGGCGTCGAGCGTGGCGGCACCACCTTCGCGTCGTATGACCCGAGCTAACCCAAGGCAGCACCCGTGAACTTCATCGACCGTGCCATCGAGATCCTGGCGCCCCATGCGGCAGTGCGGCGGGAGCAAGCGCGTCTGCAGCTCAGCGTCATCCGCAAGTATGAAGCAGCCACCACGGGCCGGCGCACCGCTGGCTGGCAGGCCGGTGGCGGCAGCGCCAACGCGGAGATCATCCAAGGCATCGGCCTGGTCAGAAACCGCGCCCGCCAGATGGTGCGCGACAACGAGTACGCCAAGAAGGCCGTGCACACGCTGGCCACCAAGATCGTTGGCAGCACGGGCATCACGGTCATCCCCGAGCTGAAGAGCGAGCGCACCTTGTGGGCCTCGTGGACGGCAGACGATTGCGACGCCGATGGGCAGCTCGACTTCGGCGGCATCCAGCGCCTGGCCGCGCTCACCTGGAAGGAAAGCGGAGAGGTCCTCTTGCGTCGCCGCTGGCGCAAGCCGCAAGACGGCTTGGCCGTGCCCATGCAGATCCAGCTGCTGGAGCCGGACCATCTCGACCACCTCAAGACTGGCGTCGACTCAGCCACTGGCGACGTCATCATCATGGGCGTCCAGTACAACCTGCTCGGGCAGCGCACCGGCTACTGGTTGTTCCCGGAGCACCCGGGCGAGGTAGCCGTGATCCGCAAGAGCCTGCAGAGCAAGTTCGTGCCGGCCAGCGAGGTCATCCACCTCTATCGCAAGGACCGCATCAGCCAGGTGCGCGGCGTGCCCGCGCTGGCCGTCAGCCTGATGCGCCTGCGCGATCTGGATGCCTACGAAGAGGCCGAGCTGGTGCGCAAGAAAATCGAGGCCTGCTTCACCGCCTTCGTCACCACCGACCAGCCGCGCATGTCGCTGGGCGATCTCACCAAAGAGCAGGGCGCCACAGCCACCGCGCCCAACCGCACCATCGAGAAAGTCAGCCCCGGCCTGATCAAGTACCTCACCCAGGGCGAGAGCGTTGCCTTCGGCACCCCGGCCGCGGTGGGGGGCTACGGCGAGTACACCGCCACCCAGCTTCACGCCATCGCAGCCGGCGCCGAGGTCACCTACCACCAGCTCACGGGCGACACATCGCGCAGCAGCTACACCAGCCACCGCGCGGCACTGCGCGAGTTCTATGACATCGTCGATGCGGAGCAGTGGCTCACGTTCATCCCGATGTTCATCCGCCCGATCCGCCGCTGGTGGCGTGAGGCCGCCCAGCTCAACGGCGTCAAGGTCGGCGCCAAGCCCGACCGCATCACCACGCCGCGCAAGGCCATGGTCGATCCGCTCAAGGACACCATGGCCGACAAGGAGGAGATCCGTGCTGGCCTGAAGAGTCTCAGCGAGGCGCTGCGCGAGCGCGGCATGGACCCCGAGACCGTGTTCGCCGAGATCAAGACCGAGCGCGACATGCTGGCGCTGATGAATCTTGTGTTCGACACCGATGCGACGGTCACAGACCTGAAGCTGGCACCCGCCGAGGTGCTGGCGCTGGATGCAACTACCAAGGACGCCTGACTATGTTTTTCAATCCTGGTGGGCCCTCGCCCGAACTGGTGCGCGCAGGCGTCCCGGTGAAAGAACTGAACGTCAAGGCCGGCGAGGATATCGCCGCCGATACCCAGCGGATCAGCGATAGCGGTACGCCCCAGCGAAGCACCGCCGCCGCTACCACCGTCTTGTTTGCTGGCCGCGGTGTCCTCAAGCGCCTTGTATTGCCGGCCGCACTGATCGGCACGCTCACCGTCTACGACAACACGTCGGCCGCTGGGCTGGTGCTCGCGGTGCTTCCCATTGGGTACCCCGCAGGCTCCCATGAACTCGGCTTCGACTGCGCCACCGGCTGCACGATCGTGACGTCGGCCGCCGATCAGGTCGTTGGTGTCACGGGCAAATAGTCATGTCGTTCACCGTCAAAATCGAAAGCGGGACGTACGCCGGGAATGGCTCGGCTCGCGAGATCGCGCCCGTCGGTGGCGGCCCCGATCTTGCGCTCACCAAGCGCATCAATGGCACAGCGACGGTTGCTTACACCATGTGGCGGAGCATGCGGCGCAACCTCGCCAACTCGCCCGGCGGTGGCTTTGCTGCCAAGCCCAACCAACTGACCGATCTGACGCGGGACGGCATCTACGTCGGCTCCGGCCAATCGCAGGCCGGCGCGTTGTATGCGTATCTGGCCATCAAGGCACTGCGCGGCAGCAAGCACTTCGCGGCAGGGCGGTACTACCAGGCCGCCAGCGCTGCTCGTAATCTGCAGGGTATGGAAGGGTGCCCATTCCGGCCCGATGTGCTCTGGCTGCATCGGGCGACGGATGGCAATGGTGGCTGTTTCACCACCAGCGCGCATCCAGCTGGCTTGGCGAACGGCTTCGCGGGCGCTACTGGCGCGACCTTGGTGACCGCCCTGCTGTCCGATGGGTTCAGCATCGGCAACAGCCCAACCACCAGCCCGGCGGGCGACTATGTCGATTGGTGGGCGCTGCGCGAGATCCCCGGGGCGGTCAAGGTCGGCATGTTCACCAGCGATGGCGGGGCCGCCAGCATCGACGTAGGCTTCGAGCCCACCGCGGTGCTGGTCAAGAACATCGACGCCGCGCAGCCGCTCATGATCCTGACGGCCGGCATGGCTGCAAACGGCGTCGCATCCATCCCTGTCACGGCGGCCGCGACCGACGCCGCCGCCATCGTCAGCCTCAGCAGCACCGGGTTCAGCCTCGGCGCGTCCGTTGCCGTTGCCGGCGCCGGACAGCGCGTCGTCTGGATTGCGTTGCGCGATGGCGAGTACAGCCCGGGGCGAACCTGATGCCAAGAGTCATTGACTACCGGGATCACGTCGAGGTTGTGCCGACCATCATCAGCGGCAGCCAGCGTGGCGGCATCGTGCAGGAGACCAACAGTGGCGCCCTGATCCTGGCCACGGCCCAGGATGGGAATCCGCGCCTCTACAGGAGCACCGATGCGGGCGCCAGCTGGACCCTGCGTGCCACGATGACCGTGGCCACCGTAGGCGTGGTGATGCGCGGCGCGTTCGTCGACAGCCGTGGCCATATCTACATGGGCGGCGGTACGACCGACTGCCTCTGGTCAACCTATGGCCAGGCGGTCGGCGGCAAGTTCCTGTTCGCCGAGCTGTGGAAGAGCAGCGATGACGGCCTGACCTGGCGCAAGGTCTGCACTGGTGAGGCGGGGGCATTCTGGCACCTCGGTGAGGACTCGGCTGGGCGCATCTACGTCAACGAGTACAGCGTTCTCAAATCGGCCGGCGCCAATGGCCCGACCTGGCCGGCCGACTACGGCTCGATCCCTGACGAATACCCGGCCGTCAACGTCTGGCGCAGTGATGCCACCGGCGAAGTCTTTAGCAAGTGGTACAGCGCGCCAAAGCCCACGGGCGCGGGCCTGCGCGACGGGACGCGCCACATCCACGCCGTCTACGTTGACCGAGCCGATCGGGCCTATGTGGCCTGCGGGGACTACAGCGCGGGCGACGCTAACTTGAGGTGGGCCGGGGTGGCCGGCAAGGTACTGAGGCTCGATGCTGCGGGCGCTGTGGCTACAGACTACGGCCAATTCGGCAACGGCAGCACCAGCTTTATAGACACCCCCGGTGGCACCGTGCTGGTGGGCAAGGACAACGATCCGAGCGGCATCGATGCGCTCCACCCCACGCTGCCGCTGGCCTGCCAGGCCTGCAATATGTCCCTGGACTTCGGGCAGCGATTCGGCACCTACGTGTTCGATCTCTGGCGCTCTGCCGATGGCGTCATTTTCGGCAACGGGAATTTGTCCAGTCGCTATTCCGGCGTGCTGTTCAGCACCGATGAGGGTGCTACCTGGGGCCTGCTGGACATCGGCAACCTGCAGCCTGTGACGATGACTCACAACCCAGCAGCGCCCAGCGGGCAAGCGTTCCTGAGCGGCGGGACGATCCGCCGAATCAAGTGCCCAAGCAAAACCGAATTGCGGTGGCGAAAGCCGTGGCACGTGCCACCTTGATCAGCCGCTGCCGCCGTAGCTATTGGCCCGCTCGAAGCGGGCATTTTCATTTCCGGAGCTCACCATGCCCCAAGCAACACTTCCCGCCCTCCGCACCGAAGTGCGCAGCATGCCCCTGCAGACCCGCAGCGTGCCGGTCACCTCGGTCAACGAGACCGAGCGCACCTTCGAGTTTGTCTGGACCTCTGGTGCTCGCGTCAAGCGCTTCGACTGGGCCACGTGGTCCTACTACCTTGAGGAACTGTCGCTCGATCCCGCGCATGTCCGCCTCGATCGCCTCAAGGCAGGCGCACCGCTGCTCAACTCGCATCAGCAGTGGGACCTGTCCAGCGTGCTGGGTGTCCACGAGGACGCCTGGCTCAAGTCGGGGGAAGGGCGCGCGGTCGCGCGCTTCAGTGATCGCGACGAAGTCGTCAACGCCTACTGGCGCGACGTGGTCAACAAAATCATCCGCAACATCTCGACCGGCTACATCGTGCACCGCTACGAGAAGACCGACCCCGACCAGGAAGGTGGCTTGCCGATCTGGCGCGCCATCGACTGGGAGCCCTGCGAAAACTCCCTGGTGCCGATCGGCGCCGACCCGTTTGCCGGCGTGCGCGCACTCGGCGAAACGGGTGAGCGCCCGGACGCCGAGGAACTGCTCGCCCAGGCGTCCCTGGCAGTGGGTGGCCGCACCTTCCCCTGCGAGTTCATCACTCGCAGCGGTACCCCGGCCTCCGAAGTTTCCCAACCCGCAACAGCAGCCGCTGTTGATTCCAACCCTCCAAAGGAGATCTCCATGCCGAACAACACCCGAGGCGCAGCGGCTGACCCCGTCGCAGGCGCAAACCCCGCGCCGGCCGTGCCGGCACCGGCCGCCGCGCCGGCCACCGGCGCCGAGACGCGCTCTCCCGAGCAGATCCTGGCCGACGAGCGCACGCGCTCTGCGGCCATCCGCTCGGCGGTGGCCAGCTTCCGCCGCACCGCCCATGGCGAGCTGGTCACCGAAGCCGATGTCGAGAGCATGCTGTCCCGCGGCCTCACGCTGGACCAGGCGCGTGCCGAGATGTTTGCCAAGCTGGAAAGCGGCAGCAACGCCAGCGGCCCGACGCGCGGCGCTGCCGGCCTGCAGACCACGCAGGACGAGCAGGAGCAGCGCCGCGTGGACATGGGCGCCGCTGTCGCGCACCGTGCCAACCCCGGCACCAACCAGTTGCCCGAGACCGCGCGGCGCTTCCGTGGCATGACGCTCTTCGAGCTGGCCCGCCGCAGCCTGGAACTGCAAGGCCTGAACACCGACGGCATGGGCCGCAACGAGATCGTCAGCGTGGCCATGGGCAACAGCGATGCCATGGGCTTCCGCTCGATGCACGGCACCAGCGACTTCAGCATCGCCCTGGCCAGCACCGTCAACCGCACCTTGCGCCAGGCCTACCAGAGCGCGCCCCAGACCTTCAAGGCCTGGGCACGCCGTGGCACCCTGAGCGACTTCCGCGCCGCCACCCGTGTGGCTGTGGCCGGCAACCTGACGCTGGAGAAGGTCAACGAGTTCGGCGAGTTCAAGCGCGGCAAGCTGGTGGATGGCGGCGAGACCATCCAGCTCGCCACCTATGGCAAGGTGGTGGGTGTGACCCGCCAGGCCGTCATCAACGATGACCTGGACTTCCTGAGCCGCATCCCCGCCATGTACGGCCGCGCCGCCGCCGACTTCGAGAGCGACACGGTCTACAGCATCCTCAAGGCGAACGCGGCCATGAGCGATAGCGTCGCCTTGTTCCACGCCACCCATGGCAACCTGGGCACGGCCGGCGTCATCGGCGAGACCACGCTGAACGAAGCGCGCAAGGCCATGCGCCTGCAGAAGGACCCGAGCGGCAACGGCTCCCCGCTCAACCTGGTGGCCAAGTACGTGATCGTCGGCGCCACGCGCGAGACCGAGGCGCAGAAGAACTTCCAGGCGGTGGTGATCGCCACGAAGTCGGCCGATACCAACGTGTTCAACAACGCCTACGAGATCATCGTCGAGCCTCGCCTGGATGCCAGCAATCCGCTGGAATGGTTCATGGCCGCTGACCCGAGCCAGATCGACACGGTCGAGTACGCCTACCTCGATGGCGACGAGGGCCTCTACACCGAGCAGCGCATGGGCTTCGATGTCGATGGCCTGGAAGTCAAGGCGCGCCTGGACTTCGCCACCAAGGCGATCGACTACCGCGGTCTGTTCAAGAACCCGGGCGTCTAAACCAGCGCGCCGCGGCCGCCAACAGGCCCGCCAGGCATCGCCCGGCGGGCCGCTTTCCATCCAGATCCAGCACACCATACCGAAAGGACCTGTGCCATGAAGAACTTCGTTCAACCCGGTTGCACCGTCACGGTGACCGCCCCTTACGCGCTGAGCCCTGGCGACGGCTGCCTGGTCGGCATCCTGTTCGGCATTGCCTGCGGCGCCTACCTCAACGGTGCCGTGGACGCCGAGCTGCAGACCGAGGGTGTCTTCGACATCACCGCGCTGTCCACGGATGTCGCCAGCGGCACCGTGCTGGTGGCCGCCTACTGGGATAACGCCGCCAAGCGCATCACCACCACGTCGGCGGGCAACACCAAGGTCGGTGTGATCACCAAGGCCAAGGCCAACGGCGATACCACCGCCCGCGTGCGCTTGAACGCCGCGTTCTGATCGCGCAGGGGTTGGCCATGCGTTTCCCCCATGAGGTGCTGTTCGCTGCCTGCAAGAGCGCGGGCATGCTGGAGTCGGCGGTCTATGCCCCGGCCTCGGCATCGCCCGTGCCCTTCGATGTGCAGTGGGTCCGCCCCGAGCAGCTCGTGCTCGGCGACGAGGCCATCAGCGCCGAGTACCAGATCGAGTACGAGACGGCCGCCGTGCCGCCGGTCAAGCACCACGACCCTATCCAGGTCGGCCTGGTGCTTTACCGGGCTCGGCAGCCGGCGCAGGTCCAGGGCGATGGCTATTTCAGCCGCTGCCAGCTCGAGCTGGTCTGAAGAGGTAGCGCATGGCCACCTTCCATCATCAGATCCTGCAGGCCGCGCTGGCTTCGCAGCAGGCCCTGCCCAGCGTGCCGGCGCAGCGCGTCTTCGTTGAGCGCACCGCACCCCTTGAGCGCGAGGACTGCCCGGCGCTGAACCTCAACCCAGGCGACAGCCGGGCCGAGGTCTATGGCTCCGATGGCGAGTGGGACATCCTCAAGGTGCGCTACCAGTTCACGCTGGCCGTGCACACCCGAGGCGACCCGCAGACCGCGCTGGCCGATCCTGTCATCAGAGACGCCAACGCCGCACTGATGCTCGATCCCTCGCTCGGCGGCCTGGCGCTTCGGCTCTCCTTCGTCAGCAGCCGGCCGCGCAAGGCCGGCGCTGATGGTACGGCCGGCGTCTTCGAGCTCACCTTCGAGGCCACCGTGCTGGTGCACGAGCGCACCCTGCAGGTCTGGTCCCAGTAGCTCAGCAACACTGCTCTATCACCCACCCTTCGAGCCCCGCCTGACGGGGCTTTCTACTTTCAGGAGCCCATCATGGCCGGTCGCGGACAAATCGCATTCCATAGCGGCGCCCTGTTCGTCAAGAACAGCGCCGCCAACTCCACCCCTGTGCAGGTGGCCACGCTGCAGGAAGTCAGCTTCGACTTCAAGGCCAGCAATAAAAGCCTCACGGGCGAGAACCAGTTTGCCGAGGCCGTGGGCGCCGGCACCAAGTCCATCAGCGGCAAGGCTAAGTCCGGCCGCTTCAACGGCAAGCTGCTGAACGAGGTGTTCTTCGCACAGCCGGCCGCCAATATCCTGGCCCAGGCCAAGCTGCTGGCGCTGGATGAGCTGGGCACCGTTGCCACTGCCGCGGTAACCGTGGCCAATGCCGCCAACTTCGTCGAGGACCTGGGCGTCCAGAACAGCGTCACCGGTGCGGCCTATACCCGCGTCGCCGCGGCCCCCGCGGCGCTCCAGTACTCGGTCAACGAGAGCACCGGGGTGTACACCTTCAACGCCACGGAAAACGCGAACGTCCTGAAGTTCAGCTACCTCTACAAGACCACTGCGGCTGGCGCCAGCACCCTGCAGATCAAGAATCAGCTGGCCGGCGAAGCGCCCACCTTCCGCGGCATCTTCGTCAACAAGTTCCAGAGCCAGACCATGACGGTGATCTTCAACTCGCTGGTCTCCGAAAGCCTGGGCTTCGCCTTCAAGAACGAAGATTTCTCCATGCCCGACTTCGCGTTCGCCGCCCAGGTCGATTCGCTCGGCGCGCTGGGCGAGATCTCCATGACCTCATTCCAATGAGCGCCGCCGCTGTGCCCTTCAAGGGCATCCCCGTCACGCTGGGCGGGGTCGATTACCTCATGCCTAAGCTCAGCTTCGGCGGCTTCGAGAACTCGAAGCACCGCATGCAGCAGATCGCCGAGGGTAGCTTCACCGATCCTGTGCAGCTGCAGAACGCCTTCGTCGATGTCATTCACTCGGCGCTGCTTCGCAACTATCCCGAGATGCCACGCCAGTTGCTGGTCGACGAGCTGGACTGGGACACCGCTCCGGAGATTTTCCAGCGCTTGATGACCAACAGCGTCCCCTCGGCACCGCCGGGGGAGAGCAGGGTGGAGAGCCAATCTGGTGCTTCGACTGGCAAGCGGCGATCGCGGAAGTGATCGACCGCACCGGCTGGACGTTCGAGTACGTCGAGCATCACATGGACCTGCACCGCTACGCCGCGCTCCAGCGGCAGTGGCGGCGCTCTCCACCTCTGCAGCAGATGGTGCAGGCCTACCTGGGCATCGAGAGCCCTGAAGAACGAGAGCCGCTCAAGCCCGCCAACGAGTCGGCGGCGATCGCCGAGTTCATCGCCAACTTTGCCGCCGCGGGCGGCACCGTCCACTGAAAGCAACCTTCCATGTCCGACCAGCAAGCCAAGGTTGACATCGTTGCGAATGCCGGCCAGGCCAAGGCCGAGGTCGACTCGTTCGCCGCGCGCGTCGCGGCGGCCAGCGCCACGGTCAAGTCCTCGTTCAGCGGCATCGCGTCCAGCGTCTCGGCCATGCATGGCCAGGTGGCGGGCGACCTGGGCAAGGTCGAGGGCGCGATCGGCGCGGTCACCAAGCGCTTCGCGGCCTGGGCCGCGCTGCTGGCCGGCGGCGCGGTACTCAAGGAATCCGTGCAGGCCACCTCCGGCTTCACCAAGGAAGCCAACAGCCTTGCCAAGGCGCTGGGCATCAACACCACCGAGGCCTCGGCCTTGAATGTGGCGCTTGGCGATATCTACAGCAACTCCGACGCGATGACCAGCGCGGCCTCCAAGCTGGCCAAGCAGCTGCGCACCAACGAGGATGCGCTGGTAGGCATGGGCATCAAGACGCGCGATGCCAACGGCAACTTCCGCAACATGAACGAGCTGCTGATGGACTCGTTCAAGGTGGTGCGCACCTATGCCGAGGGCACCGACCGCACCATGGCCATGCAAACGGCCTTCGGCAAAGGCGCCGAGGAGCTGGGAGGTCTGCTCAAGCTCAACAACCAGGTGCTGGAGGATGCTCGCATCAAGCAGCAGGAGCTTGGGCTGGTGGTGGGCGTCGAGAACGTCGAGGCCAACAAGCGCTACCGCGCCGCCATGAATGACGTAGGCGACGTAATGCTGGCGGTGCAGAAGGCCATCGGCGATGCCGTGATGCCGGTCTTCACCAAGCTGGCGGAATGGTTCTCGGCGGTGGGGCCCACGGCGGTGCTCGTCATCAAGGGTTCCATCGGAGGCTTGGTGTCCGTCTTCTGGGGCCTGAAGAACGCCGTGGCCATCGTGTGGGAGATCCTGGACTCGTTCGTCTACTCGATCGCCGAGCCGCTGCGTACCCTGGCTGAGGGCCTCTACAAGGTGGTCACTGGCGACTTCAAGGGCGCGGCCGATGTGATGATGAGCTGGCCCGATCGCATCGGCCAGCGTTGGGACGCTGCCTGGAAGAGCATGGTCGAGAGTAGCGAGGAAACCCGCGACCGTATCGTCCAGCTGTTCGCCGCCCCCACGCCCACTGCGCCCAAGGACGAGCAGGGCAAGAAGTTCAGGGCCACGCCTGAGGGCGACCAGCGCATGCAGGGCTGGGAGGCCGAGCTGGATCGCCAAAAGGTTGCTCACGAACGCATGCAGGCCGAGCAGGGCACGTTCTACCAGTTTGGCAAGGAGCGCGAGGCGGCCTACTGGCAGGAGATCCTCGGCACGCTCAGCGCCGCCGACAAGCAGCGCTTCGCCGTGCAGAAGAAGTACTACGCCCTGGTGCTTGATCTGCGCAAAGAGGATTTCGCGGCTGAACAGGCCGAGCTGCTCACGCGCATCGACGCGGCCAAGGGCAACTTCGTCGAGCAGGAACTGCTGGCCGAGCTGTATGCCGACCGCATGCGCCAGCGCTATGGCAGCGACAGCAAGGAATACCAGGACGCCTTGAAGCGCATGCAGGGCATCTACCGCGCGCACCACGAATCGCTGCGCGAGATCGACAACATCCGCCGCCAGGTCTCGCGCGAGGACCAGCTCGAAGACATCGCCGCGATGGAGCGGGCCAGCGAGCTGGAGCGCGAGCTGGGCACCATCACCCAGATGCAGCTGCTGCAGATCCAGCGCCAGGCGCTGGAGATGCGCCGCCAGATCGAGGAGCAGGCCAAGCAGGGCGAGATCGACGCCATGAAGGGCAACCCCAACGCAGACCCGGTCGCGCTGGAGAAGCTGGAGGCGGAGCTGCTGGCGATCCGCCGCAAGTACCGTGGCCTCAAGAGCGAGAACGATGGCAAGCAGACCGTCGAGCAGGCCAAGCCCTTTGAATCCATCTTCGGTGCCAGCCAACAGGCCATCGAACAGGGCTTGAACAGCATGGTGGCGAATATGAAGGTCACGCTGGGCGGGCTGCGCAGCGTGGCGCAGCAGATCGGCAGCATCATGCTCACCGAGCTGGTCACCAAGCCTATCGCGGGCTGGTTGGTCGGGCAGGCGCGCATGGTGCTGATGACCTGGGTGTTCGGCAAGCAGCGCGTCGCTGCAGAAGCGGTGGTGGCGGCGGAAAGTACCGCCATCCAGGGCGCGGCCTCGCTCAAGACCATCGGCATGAAGGCCTACGAGGCAGCGGCCGGCGCCTACGCTGCGATCGCCGGGATTCCCTATGTCGGCCCCGTCCTGGCGCCAGTGGCTGCCGGCGTCGCGCTGGCCGGCGTGATCGCGTTTGCCAAGCACATCTTCAGTGCCGAGCAGGGGTTCGACATCCCAGCGGGCATGAACCCCATGGTGCAAACGCATGCACGCGAAATGATCTTGCCGGCCAAGCATGCCGACACGATCCGCATGCTGGGCGACATGGCGGCATCGGGGCAATCCATTGGTGGCGGCGAGCTGGCCGTGACGCTCAACGCCACGCGCCTGCCCGGCGGCTACTCCATCATCAGCGACGACGAGCTGGTGGCTGCATTCAAGCGCGCGCGGCGCAATTTCAAGCTCTAAGGGTCTGCCATGTCAGATGCAATCTATCCGGTGCTGGCAGGCCAGGCCTGGCCGCGCGTCAAGGTGATCCGCACGGCCACCACCGTCAAGCGTGCCAACGGCCGGCGCTATGCGTTGTCGCAGCAGCTCTACCCCACCTACCTCATCAAGATCGCGTACAGCTTCCTGCGCAAGGCCGATCTCGATGCGTTGAGCGGCTTCTTCCGCGCGCGCCGCGGCGCGCTCGATGACTTCCTGTTCGATGACCGTGACGATCGCGCGGCAGAAGACCAGATCTTCGGTATCGGCAACGGCATCGCCACGCAGTTCCAGCTCGTGCGTCAGCAGGGCGGCTTCATCGAGCCGGTCTATGCCCTCAACGGCGCCGCCGTCGTCAAGAAGGACGGCACCACGCAGACCGTCACCATCAGCAGCACCGGCCTGGTCACCTTCGGCACCGCCCCAGCCGCCGGCGCCGTGCTCACCTGGACGGGGCTTTTTTACTGGCGCTGCGCCTTCACCAAACACGAGCAGGAATTCGAGGAATTCATGCGCCTGCTTTATGTGGCCAAGCAAGTCGAGTTCGAGACCTTCCACCCATGATCAACACCACACCCGAGCTCGCGGCCTGGATGGATACGGCCATCAAGTGCATCCGTATCGATCTCTACACCCTCACGCTGACCAGCGGCACGGTTCTGCGCTGGTGCGGCTCCACCACGCCCGTCACCCTGCCCGATGGCCGCAGCTTCGCCTGCGGACCCTTCGTTGAGCGCAACAAGCTCAGCATCATGTCGGGCATCCAGGTGGACGAGCTGCAGCTCGACATCACGCCGCGCCCGGCCGACCTGATCGGCGGTGTACCGCTGCTGCGCCTTGCGCGCCTGGGAGGGCTGCGCGGCTGCACCGTGCTGCTGGAATGGGCCTACTTCGACGAGCAGCTCGCCTTCAAGGGCGTGATGCCCAAATTCCAGGGCAGCGGCTCGCCCACCGGCTTCGACGCCACTACCATCACCCTGCAGGTCAAGAGCGAGCTGGAGCGCTTGCTGATCATGATGCCGCGCGATGTGTTCCAGGCCACCTGCCTGAACACGCTGTACGACGCGGGCTGCGGCAAGAGCAGGGCCGTCTACACCGTCACCGGTACGTGCACGGGCGCCGCCTTCACGGGCCCCAGCGCCTTCACGAGCGATCGCACTGAGGCGGCAGGCTACTTCGAGCAAGGGGTGCTCCGCTTCACTTCTGGTGCAAACGCGGGCGTCTCGCGCACTGTGCGCTCCTATGCCGGCGGCACCTTCAGCTTCGCGCTGCCATTCCCGTTCCCCTTCGAAGCGGGCGATGCCTTCTCGGTCTATCCCGGCTGCGATGGCGAGAAGGGTACGTGTCAAACGAAGTTTGCCAACCTGCTGCGCTTCCGCGGCCAGCCCTACATCCCCGCGCCTGAGGTGGCCACATGAATTCGCACGCCGATATCCGCGCCGCCATCGCCGCCGAGGCCAGCAGCTGGCTCAAGACGCCGTATCACCACCTGGGCGACGTGAAGGGAGCCGGGGTCGACTGCGCCATGCTGCTGGTGCGCGTGTTCGCCACCTTGGGCCTGGTCCCGGCCGAGCTGGACCCCCGGCCCTACACGCCCGACTGGCATCTGCACCGCAGCGAAGAGCGCTACCTAGGCTGGCTGGAGCAGTACGCCGAGCTGCAGCTCGATGGTCAGCCGGAAGTGGGCGACGTGGTGGCCTGGAGGTATGGCCGCACCTACAGCCATGCCGCCATCGTCATGGGCACGGGTCCGCAGGCGCCCATCATTCACGCGCTGCGCCAGGCGCGCGCGGTGGTGTGGGGCCAGCTCGATGAAGCCGAGCTGATGGCGCGCCCAGCGCTGCGCTATCGCCTCCACGCCCTGATTGAACGCCAAGAGGAGCCCGCAGCATGAGCGGCAAGCGCAGCACCCTGAGCAGTGCCGACCCCAAGCTGGGCGGCATCCAGGTCCAGACCAGCTCCTATGGCCTCACCGTGGGCCTGCTGTGGGGCCGGCCGCGCATCCCCGGCAACCTGCTCTGGTACGGCGATTTCAAGGCCATTCCACACACCGAGACCACCGAGAGCGGCGGCAAGGGTGGCGGTGGCGTCAAGCAGGAACGCACCAGCTACACCTACGAGGCCGCCGTGGCTATGGCGCTGTGCGCGGGCCCGGTGAACGGCATCGTGAGCGCCTGGAAGGGCAAGGAGCGTTTCACCGGGCAAACCGTCACCACGCGCACCCGCACCTCCACCTACCGCGCCACCGTGCCGGCCGGCAGCAACGCGATCACCGTGCCCGATGCGGCGACCTGGGTGCGCAACGCCTCGGTCTCCATGGTGGAAAACGAGTCGGCGGGCTACGGCGCCGGGGTGCTGCCCGAGGGCGCGGCCTACAGCTGCACGGCCGGCACCTATATCTTCGGCATGGCCTGGGTGGGGGTGGAGGTCGACATCACCTACCAGGTGCAGGAGAGCGGTACCGCCACCTCAGCGCTGGCGCCGCTGGGCCTCAATCTCGCCACCGGCACGCTGGGCCAGCCCGTCTGGAGCCACCTGACGGCGAACCATTCCACCGAAGCCATCGGCTACAGCGGGCTCGCCTACGTCTATGCCACCAACTACGAGTTGACCAGCACGGCCCAGGTGGACAACCACAACTTCGAGGTCTCAACCCCCAGCGAGTTCAGCAGCTCGATCGTCGACGCCAATATGGCCGTGGTGGTGCGCGAATTCCTGACCGATGGCTTGCGCGGCTGCCTGTGGCCTTCGGCCAAGATGGGCGACCTCACCGAGTACAGCAACTACTGCATCAGCCACGGCCTCTTTATGAGCCCGGCCATGCTCGAGCAAACGGCCGCGGCCGACACCCTGAAGAGCTGGCTCAAGCTCACCAACAGTGATGTGGTCTGGAGCGCCCTGCAGCTCAAGGTCATTCCGCTGGGCGACGAAGCCAAGACGGCGAACGGCGCAACCTTCACACCCAACACCACGCCGGTGTACGACCTGGTGGCGGGCGACTTCCTCGGCGATGGCAACGAGCCCCGCATCAAGATCACGCCGCGCGTGAATGAGGATGCGTACAACCATGTGCGCGTCGAGTACCAGAACCGCGCCAATGCCTACAACATCGAGGTCATGCCTGCCAAGGATCTGGCTCATATCGAGCAGTTTGGTGAGCGTGTGATGGAGGTCATCAAGGCGCACGAGATCAAGACGCCCGAGGTGGCCAGCTTCGTTGCGCAGATGGAACTGCAGCGCCAGATGGCGGTCTGGAACACCTACAGCTTCCAGGTAGCCTGGACCAAGGCCCGGTTGGAGCCGCTGGACCTGGTCACGCTCACGGACGCGGACCTTTATCTGGACCGCCTGCCGGTGCGCATCACCAAGGTCACCGAGGTGGATACCGACAGCTTCGAGATCGAGGCCGAGGACGCGCCCATCGGCCATGCCAGCGCGCCCCTGTACGGCGCCCAGGCCGGCAGCGGCTACGCGCTGGACTTCAATGCAGCGCCCGGCAATGCGCTCACCCCGGTCATCTTCGAGGCGCCAGGCGTGCTCACCACCACCGGGCTGGAGCTGATGGTGGCCACCGCCGGCACCAACCCGCTTTGGGGCGGTTGCCAGGTCTGGGCCAGCTATGACGGCAGCAACTACCAGCAGATCGGCGAGGTGCGCGGCGGCAGCCGTTTCGGGCAGCTCACCGCAGCCGTGGGTGCCGATGTCCAGCTGCAGGTCAATGGTGGGCAGCTGCACAGCGGCAGCGCTGCAGACCTCGCGGCCCTGGCCACGCTCTGCTATGTCGGCGGGGCATCGCCGGAATATCTGGCCTACCAGACAGCCACGCTCACCTCGGCGAACCACTACACCCTCACCACGCTCGCGCGTGGCGCTTACGGCAGCACGGTGGATGCTCATGCCATTGGTGATGCCTTTGTGCGCGTGGACAACGCGGTAGCCCGCAGCGGCCCGCTGGATGCTTCGCTGGTCGGCACCACCGTCTACATCAAGCTCACCTCGTTCAATGTGTTCGGCGGCGGGCAGCAAAGCCTGGCCGATGTCTCGCCGGTGACCTACACCATCACCGGCGCCTTTATCGAGCCCGTGAGCGGCAGCTTCTCCCTGCGCGCCACGGCGCAGGCCTTCACCTACGACGGCACCGGCGTGGCCAGCCCGGCCACGCAGACCATCACCTTCAAGATCTCGCCCACGCTGGCCAGCCCCGCCACGTTTGTGGCCACGCTGTACAACGCCTCTGGAACCAGCCTCGGCACGGTCACCCTGGGCGGCACGGGCAACGTGCGCACGCTCACCGACACCCAATTCGGCGTGGCTGCCTACTGCGTGGTGTCGGCCACTCAGGGCTCGCTGAGCGACCAGGTCACCGTGGTGCGCCTGCGCGATGGCTCCGACGCGCTGATCGGCTTCCTCACCAATGAATCGTCCACCGTGGCGGCGGATGCCTTCGGCACGGTGGCCAGCTGGGCCGGCACCGGCGGCGAGTTCAAGGTATGGCGTGGCGCCACGGAGGTGCCCGACGCCAGTGTGACCTTCAGCGTGCAAGCCGCCTCTGGCGTCACCATCAGCATCAACTCGGCCGGGGTCTACAGCGTCAGCGCCATGAGCGCTGACACTGGGTCGGCCACCCTGCGCGCGGTGGTGGGATCGGTGACGGTCGACAAGGTCTACAACATCGCCAAGAGCAAGGCGGGCAGCCAGGGCCCGACTGGCCCGACCGGGCCCACCGGACCTACGGGTGGCGACGGTCCAGCTGGGACCCGCACGGCCGATGCCAAGGTCTACGCGTGGGCGTTGACCATCCCTGCGGGGCCCACAGGGACGTCGACCTATACATGGGCCAGTGGCGCGTTGAGCGCAGCGCCATCGGGGTGGACGCTATCGCCCGGCGCGCCGACGCCCGGCTGGACGTTGTGGGTGGCCACGGTCCACCTCAGCAACAACAGCACCAGCACCGCAGACACGGTCAACTGGACGGGGGCATCCATCACCAGCCAAGGTGCGGCAGGTGCGACCGGCTTGTCGGCCAAGATGGCCTACACGGTGCTGGCCAGCGGCACGACGCTGGGCACCGGCACGCGCACCTCGACCGGCGCGAGCAGCGTGCCCGCAGCAAACGCCTGGGGCGGTGGCGAGACCTGGGTGAGCGCGGCGCCGGCCTATGCATCGAACCAGACCGTGTGGCAGGCCAATGGGTCCTACGACGCAACGTCGAACACGACCACCTGGGACTCGCCCTACATCAGTGCGCTCAAGGTGGGCCAGATCAGCGCGATCAGCGCGAACCTGGGCACGATCACTGCAGGCGACATCACGGGCGTGACGGTAACCGGCAGCCTCATCCGAACCGCAACCAGCGGCCGATCCATCCAGCTGAACGAAGGTGGCGGAAACACGCTGCGGGTCTATGGGGACATCGGAGCCGGCGTCGAAAAGCTTGTCGAGTTGGGGCAGGTTGGGTCTGGGTCCTATGGCTTGGGGACCACCCTGGTCAAGATTGGTAAGAACACCTCTCCGGCCGACGGCATCGTTGTGAACTCCTACGGCGGTTGGGGGGTGTTCGCGGCTTCGGTCACAGGGAGCGGCGTCTACGGCTACTCCAATTCAGCCAAGGGCGTCTGGGGTGTATGTGACGGCGGCGGCGTGGCTGTGATGGCAGAAGCCTCTGGTGGCGCCGTTGGGCTATATGCCAAGTCGTCCGTGGCTACGTCGCCAGCGATCAAGGTGGACGGCGGTGGCACCTTCGCGCTGGACGGCCAAGCGCACGATCCCTATGGCGCGGTTAGCGTCACCCGCAGCACGGCCTCCAACTGGGGCTACTACGGCATGGTCCGCTCCGGCCAATACGCCATGGGCATTGGGATCGATACCACCAACCTGTTCTTCGTCGGTGCGCTCACCTCGGGGCACAACGGGGTGCTGACAGGCTCGCCGTTCTTCACAGCAGGCGTGCCAGGCCTGCGCGTGACTGCCGGCTTTGGTTGCAACGGGAAGACGCCGCAGGGCGCATACGGCGTGCCCGGTGCCGCCGCGGCGGACATCGATAGCGTGCGCTACGTGCTGAACGAGATCCGCCAGGCCCTCATCAACAACGGCATCTGTGTGTGAGGTCAGTATGAAACGACTACTTTGCCTGGCGCTGTGCGCCTTGCTCACCGCCTGCGGTGGTGGTGATCCCGACCCCGACGAGCTGCGCACCGTCGACCCGCCACGCTGTAGCCAGCAGCCCCAGCGCTGCACCTAAGCCAGCCCGCCTCGTGCGGGCATTCTTTTGACTCAACCAACACCACCACATGGCTGAGCCTGCATCCACCGCCCTCGGCACCATCGCGGCCTCCACGGCCGCGGTGCCCATCCTCACAGCCTTTGGCGCCCCGCTTGGGCTGCGTGCTGACCTGCTCATCGCGGGCTTCAGCGGCAGCTTGGTGGCCATCATTCTGCTCAACGCGGTGCCCGCAACCGGCGATACCTGGCAGCAGCTGGTGCGCACCACGCTGCGTCGCATGGCGGTCGCCTGTGCAAGCGCCATCACGGCCGGCTATTTGGCGCCACTGGCCCTGCTCATGGCCTCGCTGCCGGACTCGCTGCTGCTGGGCTGTGCGTTCGCGGTGGGTGGCGGGGCGCAGGAGGTGCTTCGTTTCGCCATCCGCCGGTTTTCAGGGCAAGTGCAGACGCCTGCACCTGCAGAGGGTGGTGGCCATGAGTGAGGCGATTCAGATCCTCCATTGGCTGGCGGGCCTCATCACCGTGGCCGAGGCCCTGAACAAGCTAGAGCGCACTGCGCCATTGGCACGCGGCCTCGATGCCCGCGAGCGCGTCACCGAGTGGCTCAAGGCCCTGGCCTGGGCCTGCCTGGCCATCGGTGGCGCCGGTGCCGTCATCACCCCCTTCCTGCACCTGGAGGCGCCGACGCTCCAGGACGCCAGCGTACTCGTCGGCTTCGCGGTCCTCATTGTCCGAACCCGTGTGAAAGAAGGCTGACCATGATCACTGTTCAAACCCTGGTGGCTGCCGGCGTGGCGCCCACGCAAGCGCGGCTCTATGCCGACCCGCTGGCGGCGGCCTGCAGCCGCTTCGACATCAGCACGCCGGCCCGCATCGCGGCCTTCCTGGCCCAGGCCATGGTGGAGTCGGCGCGCTTCGTCCACGTCGAGGAGAACCTCTTCTACAGCACGCCCGAGCGCATCCGCGCCGTGTTCCCCAGCCGCGTGGCCAGCCTGGCCGATGCTGCCCGCCTGGCGCGCAATCCGCAGGCCCTTGCCAACTGCGTCTACGCCAACCGCTGCGGCAACCGCGACCAGGTCAGCGGCGATGGCTGGCTGTATCGCGGCCGCGGTCTCATCCAGCTCACCGGCCGCGCTGCCTACCTGGATGCGTCCATTGACTTGGGCCAGCCCTATGCAGACCAGCCCGACCTGGTCGCCACGCCCGAGCACGCCGCGCTCACCGCGGCCTGGTACTGGCACGTCAACAAGCTCAATGTGCTGGCCGATGCCTGGCAGATCGACGCCATCACGAAGTCCATCAACGGCAGCGCCATGCTGCACCGCGCCGAGCGCCGCCAACTGAGCGACGACACCCTGCACGCGCTGGCCTGCTCGGCCTGAGCGGCGGCCGGGCGACGTTTCCGATTTCTCCCACCCGCCTCGATTGAGTAGGCACCACACTGAAAGGCTATCTATGTCCACCACCATGCGCGCCAAGCTGCAGATCTCGAAGATCGAGCGCCTCGCCGGCAGCGAGAAGCTGACGATGAACGCGGTCTGCCCGCCTTCCTTTGACAAGGACGGGCTCCACGAGGACAGCACTTTCTCGAAGTACTCGCCGAGTGCGACTCTCGACATCCACATCACGAACCCGGCGCTGCTGGGCAAGTTCAACCCGGGCGAGAAGTACTACGTCGACTTTACCCAGGCCGAATAGGTCAACACAGAGCAGGGTAGTGGCAGGCCGGTCACTCGGCCTGCTTTGTTCCTGGCCCGCGCAACGCTGCTGCTGCAGCATGGAGATCTCGATGAACATCCTTTCCAAACTCGCCGCCCTGCTTGGCAAGCTGGGCCTGCCGGCTGACAAGGCCATGCACCTGGTCATCGGCCTGCTGGTCGCTCTGTTCGGCCTGGCGCTGGGCCTGCTGGCAACGGCTGCCGGCCTGCGCCCTGCCGCTGTGGCTGTGGGCGTGGCGGCCATCGTGGCCGGCATCGTCAAGGAGGCGGCCGACTGGCTCGACAACCGCAGCCAGCCCGGCCTGCATGGTGTGGAGCCGCTCGACGCGCTGGCCACAGCCGCGCCTGGGCTGATGGCCGCCATCGTCATCCAGGTGGCTCCCCATGTGGTGGGCCTATAAGCTCGGCGCCCTGGCACTGGCCATGGCCGCCTGTTTTGGCAGTGGCATGGCCTTCCAGGCGCACCGAGCGAGCGTGGCCCGGCTTGAAGAGGACATCGCCGCAGAGCGCGGCGCCCGCGTCTTAGAGGGCCAGCAGACGCGCAACATGGCAAGGATCAACGATGCGCTCACGCAAGACCGCCTGGCCACTGATCGCCGCGCTGCTGGCCTTGAGCAGCGGCTGCGCGACATCGCCAGCTCCTCTCCCGCCCCGGGCCCCGGTTGTCCCGGCCGAAATGATGATCCCCGCCCCGCCGCCTCAGTCATTTCAGACCAGGCTCGAAGCGATCTTGTCGCGCTCGTCCAAGACGCCGACGCCGTCGCAGACCGGCTCAGAGGCTGCCAGGCAGTAGTTGGGCAGCAGGGATGGACAAGCACACCGTGAGAAAAACCGCAAGCCATTTACGGGCTGGGTTTTTATTCACTTGCGCATATTGGCCTGGCCATTAAGATGAAAACAGGCGCCACAAGTCCCCCTTGTAGCGCCCGTTCGAGCAGTCAAGGCTTAGGCCTTTACTTCACCGGGACGATAAGCGGGAATGCCCGCTTGCCGACCTGGGAAGCGTAGAGCCGGCTGCCGTCCTTCCTGGTGATCCATGGTCGAAAGACCAGGACGTGACCAGCAGGGATCGGCGGGTAGCTTTTAGCTTGAGTCATGCATGCTTTTCCTCTCTACCGATTCCACGGTGGGGTTGGAGTGAACGAAATAGGCACCGGCTGCTCAGTCGTGCCGCCCTGGTGGCCCTGGTAGCGCTCCTTCCGCCAAGTTGTCGCGCTATCGGGGCCTTCATTTATCTGCATCCTAGCGTGTCGGTTTTGACCCTGGTCACTGCGGCTACGTCTGCCGCTGAAAACTTGTTCGTACCGTGCCGTGCTTGCGATGCATTAGGGGAAACTATATCTGGGGGTCAAGGGTGTAACAAGCGCTACGGGTAGCGTGTGAACCAAAGCCCATGCAATTTGTGAGTGCCTACTCGCGCGCCAAGTTGGGTACACCCTCGATGAAACATTAAATGCACGCCGGCCCGGACTTACCCTGCTTGTGATGCTGCTCACAATGGCGCATCAAGGTCTTGATGGTCTCGTTGTAGAACTCGGCCAGCGCCGGCTACAGCCGGTGGTTTATGAATGGGCAGGGCGATCGCCCCGGACGCCCTCCCGGGAGTCCGCCGCGGCCAGCGCGCTTGTGTGCACCCAAGCTGCCCTAGGCCCTGCGGCTTGAATCTAGGCGCCCTGGGCTCCGTCCGCATCCCTCCGATGGGTGGAAGCCCACAGTGCAGCCTGGGCCTCCTGCTGGCTGACGAACCCGACCGGCTGCCAGCCATCATCATCCACACCTGGCATGCGCTCCCAGCTGCAGCAGCCTCGTTCGGGTTGCGAGCAGTTCATTGGATAGACCGGGTGGGCGCACCTGACCAGGCCGGAACTTTTGGAGAAATAGCCGTAGTGCTTGCAGTACCAGCAGGGCGTCCAGTTGGGCGGATCGAGCGATGCCATGCTGCAATGATGCACCTCCAGTGGCTCGCCAGGCGCACCAGGTTTCAGACCTCGGCCAAGTCATCTGCCGCCAGCCAGCCCCCCTTCGGATCGACCCTCAGCGTGCGAGCATTGCCACCCTTGGCGAGCAGCAGCACGTCGATCGCATCGGTGGCATCGTTCGGGCGCATCCCGCGGCTGTACACGACGATGCGTTCAAACGTGTCGGCCACCAGTTGGCGGGCCTGCATGCGCGCGGTGTAATCAAGCGCCTCGACACCTTCAGCGATCACCCGCCAACGCTGGTCGGCGCCGTCAAGGTTGGCGCGCGCAGCTTCGGCCACAGCTCGCTCGGCGGCCTGGACCTTGGCCAGCACGTTGCCTCTTTGGTCCTCCAGCTCCCGCGCTCGTTTGGCGAACGTCGCCGGCACCGGGCCGTCGCTTGTGAGCAGCGCCTCGGTCAGGCGTTCCAGCTGCTTGTCGATCCCGGCCAGCTCGGCCTGCGCGGCAGCCAGCTCAGCGCGAGGCAGGGCGCTGCGGTCGCCGTGATACAGCCCCTGCAGGTTGACCAGATCAGAGCAGTAGCGGATCAGTGCGCGCTCGATCGGGGCGGCCGAGCATGAGCCTGGAACCTTGCAGCCCGCCCCCGAGTTAACGCTGACGCATTGCAGGCGCCTGTGACAGTCCAGCAGCGTGCCGTCTGCCTTGCGCTTGCTGGCCATCGTCTGGGCCTTCATGGGGCTGCCACAGTAGCCGCACATGGTGATGCCCGTGCCGGTGAGCACTGACGGGATCTCGCCCTTCACGGCGCGCCGCCCGCGCAGCTCCACGGCTTGCTGCAGGCTCTCCCAGGTCTGCCGATCAAGGACGGCCGGGTAGTAGTCCGCCAGGACGTGAGTCTCCCCGTCGAGCTCGAGGTGCTTGTCGCCAGCCAGCGCAGGGTGTGTGTACAGGCGGGTCAGATGGCCCGAAGTTGGCGCGCTCGCGCTGAACTGCAGGCCCTGGGCGTGCAGCTGCTTGGTGATGTGGCCGGCGCCATAGCCCTGCAGGCACAGATCCACGGCCAGCCGCACAGCTTGAGCCCGCTCTGGAATCAGCTCCCATCGGCCATCCACCACGCGCATCCAGCCCGGTGCCTGCCCGTAGCGGATCAGCCCCTTGTAGGTGCCGGCTTTCCACCCGAGGCACTGGCGCCGAATCGCATCGCGCACGCGCTTGCTCTTGGTGTCGCTCTCCTCGTGGGCGCGGATCATCACCAGCAGGCTGTAGACCAGATCCATCGGGTTGGCCTTCAGGCGCTCGCGTGAGTAGATCTTTCCATCGCTCGCGGTGACCACGCTGATGCCGGCATTGATGATGCTGGCCAACTGGGCCTGCGCCTGGATTGGCTCGGCGCGGCTGAGTCGGTCGAGGCCTTCCACCACCAGCACCGAGTCGCGGGCCACATGGCCGTCGTGCACGGCCTGCAGGAAGACGCCCAGGGCGCCTTGCGTGATGTGTTTCTGGTGGAAGGCGCTGAGGCCCTCATCGCGCATGCTCAGCTGGTCATCCAGCACAAGGCCGTGCTGGGCCGCCCACTGCTCGGCGTAGGCGCTCTGGCGCTCGCTGCTCGCGCCGCTGGCCTGGCGTGCGTCGCTGAATCGGATGTAGCTGTAAACCTTCGGTTCGCCCATGCCTGCCCCCTGTTTTTGGCAGTTTACTTTGTGGGCGTGGGGCTTACCTCAGTCAGGTTCAAAGGGTGTTATCTCAGCCGGCTCATTCGATGAGCCAGCACCCCTAGCGAAGAGCCGCATTCTATCGGCCCGTGAAAACAAAAAGCCCGCTGCTTGAGCGGGCCTTGTGTTGGCGCAACAGCCGGTGCTCAGTCGAACACCGGCGTTTCCACGCCCAGCACCTTGTGCAGCTTGGGGCTGGTGGTGGTGTACTGCAGGTGGATGCGCTTCTCGGGGAAGATGTAGGGCGCGGCGGCAAAGGCGGCCAGCGCGGCCTCGTGGAAGCCCGAGAGGATCAGCTTCTTCTTGCCCGGATAGGTGTTCACGTCGCCCACGGCAAAGATGCCGGGGGTGCTGGTCTCGAACTTCTCGGTGTCGACGACGATCTGCTTGCGCTCCAGCGCCAGGCCCCATTCGGCGATCGGGCCCAGCTTGGGGCTGAGGCCGAAGAACACCAGCACCTGGTCGCAGGGCACGACGCGGGTGACGCCGTCACCGCCGGTGACCTTCACGCCCTTCAGCACCTCGTCGCCCTCGTCGATGTCGGTGACCTGGCCGACGATGAACTGCATCTCGTAGTTCTCGCACAGCTCCTTCATCTTTGCCACGCTGGCCGGCGCGGCACGGAAGCCGTCGCGGCGGTGCACCAGGATCACGCTCTCGGCCTTGTTGGCGCTGCCGTCCTCATTGCCGGCGCAGAAGTTCAGCGCCCAGTCGAGTGCCGAGTCGCCACCACCGATCACGATGATGTTCTTGCCGGCGAACTGCGCCGGGTTGCGCACGCGGTAGTGCACCTGGCTGCCTTCGTATTTGTCCAGGCCTTCCACCTTCAGGGTGCGCGGCTGGAACGAGCCCACGCCGCCGGCGATGAAGATGGTCTTGGTGAGGAACTGCGTGCCCTTGGAGGTGGCGACGAAGAAACGGCCGTCGTCCTGCTTCTCGACGGTGGTGACTTCCTGGCCCAGATGGAAGGTCGCGCCAAAGGGCTCGATCTGCTTCATCAGGTTGTCGGTCAGCTCCTTGCCGGTGCACACGGGCACGGCCGGGATGTCGTAGATGGGCTTGTCGGGGTAGAGCTCGATGCACTGGCCGCCCGGGTAGGCGAGCGAGTCGATGATGTGGGCCTTGATCTCCAGCAGGCCGAGTTCGAACACCTGGAACAGGCCGACGGGGCCCGCGCCAACGATGACGGCATCGGTTTCGATCACGCCGGCGTGGCCGGCATTGGAGGCAGCGTGTGTCACTTGGTTTTCCATGGAGGTCAGGGCCCCAGACAAAGGGGCAGGGGACGAAAGTCGTTCAGCGAATCAGCTCGGACAGCTTGTCGGTCCGGTCTTTCCACTCGTCGGCGTCGGGCAGCGAACCCTTGCGCTTGGTGATGCTGGGCCATTTCTTGGCCAGATCGGCGTTGATCTTGATCATGTGCTGCTGGTTGCCCGGCACATCTTCCTCAGGCACGATGGCGTTCACCGGGCACTCGGGGATGCACACCGCGCAGTCGATGCACTCATCGGGGTCGATGGTGAGGAAGTTGGGGCCTTCGCGGAAGCAGTCGACCGGGCAGACATCGACGCAGTCGGTGTACTTGCAGCGGATGCACGATTCGAGGACGACGTGGGTCATGGAGCAGCTCTGATGTTTTAAGGGCCCTGGGACGTCAATGGAACTCCCCATTGACGGCAAAGCGCGGATTTTAATCGTTCAAGCTCTGGTGCTGGCGTTGACGGCGCGCAAGCGAGGGCTTTTGTTCCTTGGGGGCGGCCTGGGGCAGGGCCTTGGCGCCCGCGCCCACCGTCACCACGGTGGGCCGGCCGCGGTGCAGCATAGCCGCGGCGGCAAGACCGGACACTTGGGTGTCGCTGGCCAGCGCATCGGCGCAGCCGGCGCGCGAGACCACCGCCACCGGCGTGTCGGCCGGCCAGCCGGCTTCCAGCAGCTTGCGGCCCAGCGCGGCCAGCTGGCGGCCGGCCATGTAGAAGACCTCGGTGTCGGCGCTCTTGAGCGCCTGCAGGTCGCCGTCCTTGGTCATCGCGGTGGTCAGGCTGACGCTGCGGCCCAGGCCACGGCGCGTCAGCGGGCGCTGCAGCTGGGCGGCGGCGGCAATCGCCGCGGTCACGCCAGGCACCACCTCGCTGGCGATGCCCGCTTCGGCCAGCGCCAGCAGCTCTTCTTCCAGCCGGCCGAAGATGCTGGCATCGCCGCCCTTCAGGCGCACCACCAGGGCGTGTTCCTGCGCCTGCTTCACCAGCGCCGCATTGATGGCGGTCTGGGCGGTGGAGTCGCAGAAGCCGCGCTTGCCCACGTCCAGCCACAGGGCCTGGGGGGCGAACTCGCGCAAGGCCGGGTCGGTGAGGGCGTCGAACAGCACCACGTCGGCCTGCTGCAGCGCACGCGCGCCGCGCAGGGTGATGAGGTCGGCGGCCCCGGGGCCGGCGCTGACGAAGATGACCTTGCCCATGGCTTCTTGCTTACCTGACCAGCAAGGCACCGCTGGTGCGGTTGCTGGTGGGGTCCACCACGATCAGCGCGCCGCCGACGCGGTTGGCCGTGTAGGGCTCCACCGGCAGCGCGGCCTGCAGCTCGATGCGCACATGGCCGATCTCGTTGACCGCCAGCTCATGCGCCTCGGCCTCGGCCAGGCTGTTGACGTCCAGCCGGTGCTCGATGGCGCTGATGCGCGCCTGCACCCAGCGGTTGCCATGGCGCACCCAGTACTTGCGGCCCACCACGGCGGGTTCGGTGTCCAGCCAGGCCAGCGTGGCCTCGAAGCTCTGCCGAGGCGTGGCGCTGCCGGGGGTGACGATCCAGTCGCCGCGGCTCACGTCCAGCTGGCGGTCCAGCAGCAGGCCGGCGGATTCGCCCGCCACGCCATGCGCCACCGTCTCGCCGGCCTTGCGCACCTCGGCCACTTTTGCCGTCTGGCCGCTGGGCAGGATCTGCACTTCGTCGCCGGCCTTGACTTGGCCATGCGCGATGCGGCCCCACAGGGTGCGCGGTTGGTGGCCGGTGCCTTCTCCATTCGTTGCCACGTATTGCACCGGGATCAAGAGCTGGCCTTCGACCTTCTCCTGCACCGTGGGCAGGCCTTCCAGCACCTGCAGCAGCGAGGGGCCGTCGTACCAGTCGGCGTCCAGCGGCTGGGTCACGTTGTCGCCGCGCAGGGCCGAGACGGGCACGATGGCCGTCACTTCAATGCCGGCCGCCTGCGCGAACTTGCGCAGCGCCACACTCACCTTGGCATAGCCCTCGGCCGGAGCCTCCAGCGCATCGATCTTGTTGATCGCGAACACGATGCTGGGCACGCGCAGCAGATGAGCCAGCAGGCTGTGGCGGCGCGTCTGCGGCAGCAGCGTTACTTCGGCGTCGTCGAGCTTGAGCTTGGTGATGTCCACCAGCACCACCGCGGCATCGCTGCCGGCGGCGGCGGTGACCATATTGCGCGTGTACTGCTCATGGCCGGGCGCATCGGCAATGATGAACTTGCGCGTCTTGGTGGCGAAGTAGCGGTAGGCCACGTCGATGGTGATGCCCTGCTCGC
>Ga0208635_100109_pt1 | contig 46207 bp, 57 predicted proteins | sample LakWasMe93_HOW11_2_FD_183915 | JGI IMG/M metagenome (GOLD analysis project Ga0208635, IMG submission 183915) | Freshwater sediment methanotrophic microbial communities from Lake Washington under simulated oxygen tension - Sediment Metagenome... | ecosystem: Environmental > Aquatic > Freshwater >...
CGGCCTCGCGCAGTTCGATGCGATCCGTAACAGCTCGATGTGGCCGTACCTGCGCGATCCGTTCTGGTGCGCCACGGCGACCATGACCTTGCACACCGCGGCCTACATCGCCGAGATCCTGCGCGGCGCGATCCAGGCGATCCCACCGGGCGAGATCGAAGCGGCGCGGGCGCTGGGCATGTCCCGGGCCAAGGCGCTGTTCTACATCATCCTGCCGCGAGCGGCGCGCATCGGCCTGCCGGCGTACAGCAATGAAGTGATCCTGATGCTCAAGGCCAGCGCGCTGGCCAGTACCGTGACCCTGCTGGAACTGACCGGCATGGCTCGCACCATCATTGCCCGGACGTATTTGCCGGTGGAGATCTTCTTCGCGGCCGGAATGTTCTACTTGCTGATGGCTTACGTGCTGGTTCGCGGCTTCAAGCTGCTGGAGCGCTGGTTGCGCGTCGATGCCTGCCAAGGGCGTTGATTGCCACGTGTTGACGGGCGAGGCCCTGCTCGCCCGCTTCATGGCGCTGGATGCTTTTCTGATCGAGCATCAGGCGCTGTGGAAGCCTCGACCGTTTACTCATCTGCAACTTCCCTGGGAAGCGTCCTACCCGGAGCTGGCCGATTGGCTACGCGGGCGGTCGCTGGATGATGCGGAAAACAGCCATAACCAACCTTGTCTTCTGGATGCGCCGGAACCGTTTGCTTCGCTGGCGGCGCTATCCCTTGAGCTGGGTTCGGTAGGTGAGTTGCCGGCACACACGCTGGAGACGGCCGGGCATCGGTTGAATGTCGATGTGCCGGGGCGCAAGTGGCAGCAGATCGAGGCGTTTGCCAGTCGGTTGTCGTTTGCTGCGCCACCGATGCACTGGCTGGATTGGTGTTCGGGTAAAGGCCACTTGGGTCGACGCCTGCTGCAAACCGGTCAGCAGCTCACCTGCCTGGAGCATGATCCTGCACTGGTGCTAGGCGGTCAGGCACTCAGCCAGCGCCATCAACTGCATGCGCTGCATGTCGAGCAGGACGTGCTGGCGCCTGGCGCCGCCTCTTTGCTGAGCGCAGATCACACACCGGTGGCACTGCATGCCTGTGGCGATCTGCATGTGCGATTGATCCAGCTCGCCAGCGCCGCCGGGTGCAAACAAATGGCCGTTGCGCCGTGTTGCTACAACAGGATCAGTCTTCCTGCATACCAGCCAGTTTCCGCTGTCGGTTTGCACTCCGACCTACAGCTGTCACTCGACGATCTCTCACTCCCAATGAGCGAAACCGTCACCGCCGGTGCCCGCGTCCGACGTCAGCGCGACACGTCCATGGCCCGACGCCTGGCCTTCGACCTGCTGCAACGGCAACTGCGCGGTGTTGATGAGTACCTGCCCACGCCTTCCCTGCCGAGCGCCTGGCTGGACAGATCTTTCGCCGACTACTGCCACCATCTGGCCGCATTCAAAGAGTTATCCACAGTCGGCCCGCAAGACTGGTCAGCGCTCGAAGCCGCCGGTTGGCAGCGACTGGCCGAAGTACGCAATCTGGAGCTGCTACGCGGACTTTTCCGACGTCCGCTGGAGCTTTGGCTAGTACTCGATCGAGCACTATTCCTCACCGAGCACGGTTATACCGTTCGCCTCGGCACCTTTTGTGAAACCCCACTCACGCCGCGTAACTTTCTATTGCTGGCGGAACGCGCCTAAAACAGCCACAGCCTGTGGATAACTCTGTTGATGAAATATCGTGGATCCAATGTTTACGCCTGTTTCAGGACTGAAACTAAACTGTTCAATTTTCGTACACACTAATAAAAAACCGGAAAAACAGGCATTTGCGAGAAAATGAGACTGGATCCACATTTTCGATCTTAACCGCGTGCACCGCATTCCCCGTTGTGCATAAGCATTAATTCAAAAGAACATAAACGGCCCGGAAATCCTCAACTATCTTTGCCAAGCGTCAGAATTCTCTGATGTCAGGGACAGCAAGGAGCTGGGAAAACATGAGCACATTGAACAGTGCACAGGAAGCCGTCGATATCGTCGCCAACGAAGCCATTGACGCTGCGCTGCAGCAAACCTTCGCGGTGGGCGGCGCCATCATCAACAACGCAACGGGCGAGGTCATCGCCGCGCTGCACAACAACGTGCTGATGCCTTTCCCTGGCAGCGGCACGACTTACTTTCTACCCCACGACCCGACCGCCCACGGCGAACGACAGTTGGTGGACTGGTACTACGAAAACGTCGCGCCACTGAACCTGCCACCGCCCAATCAACTGACCGTCGTCACCACGCTCGACCCGTGCGCCATGTGCGCCGGTTCGCTGCTGACCGCAGGATTCAACGTCGCCGTCAGTGCGATCGATGACTACGCGGGTATCAACTACAACAGCCAGTTCACCTTTCCGTCGCTGCCGCCGCAGATCCGCCAGCAGGCGCAGGACACCTGGGGCTATTACGCGATCGCAGCGCCAGTCAGCCGCGCCTATCAGGGTTCGAACAGCCCGGTGTTCGGCGGCCAGACCATCGACTCGGCGGCGTACTTCCTGTGCAGCTCGATCTTCTCCGCCAGCGTCAACACCGTGCGCGATGCCAGCAACAACAGCGGCCTGCCGCCGGATCAACTGCAAAACCCGGCCACCCTGCCGGCCAACAGCAAAGTGCGCCAGGCACTGACAGCGCTCAGCCCATTCGCACTGACCGTGCAATCGGCGAACCCACGGGATCCCGGCGCCGAACTCGCGCCGCCGCTGCTGAAAACCGCGCAGCAAAGCACGGTGTTCAACTCAGTGGCGCTGATCGACCCGTTCGGCAACCTGCTGGCGTGCCTGGGAGGCGTCGAGAATCAGTCGCCGATTCGTACAGCGTTCATGGAAACGACCCGCAACTATGCGGTCATGCGCTGGACCCTGATGAACGACCCCGATCCGGCCGTTCGCGCTGAAGCCGGGCTTTACCTGACCCATCCAAAGTACGGCACCTTCGTCTTCCTCTACGCCCCCGACCCGACAACACCGCAGGCCGTTATGACCTTCGGCGCGTACGGTTCAACCATGGAAGGCCCCGTGCCGCAGAGCTATCCGTCCAACCTGCAATACGTGCTGTTACCGGGCAACACCACCGCACAAGCGTTGTCGACACTGGCCCAGAACCTGCCGCCGTTCTATACGCAAAGCGTGCAAGTGGCGCCTGCGCAGGTGCTGAGTCAGGACCTGATCAACGCGGTTAAAAACGGCGTGTGATGCTTCATTGGCCAGCCCCGCAGATGCGTCTGCGAGGCCGGTCTGACGGGTGCGTAAAAATAGTCTGAATTCAGGGGTTTACAGAAGCTATCCAATCGCTATAATCGTCGCCCTAACACGCCGGTATAGCTCAGTTGGTAGAGCAACTGACTTGTAATCAGTAGGTCCCGGGTTCGATTCCTGGTGCCGGCACCAATCAAATCAAAGGCTTGCAGCGATGCAGGCCTTTGCTTTATCCGCGATGCGTAACAACGCACGTAACAAGCCGTTATAACGCGCGCTCGCCTGCAGGCGTCATGGGCTTGTATCCCCCCTCAGATTTTTTCGGATTTTCAAAAAGAGTAATTTCCGTAACCTCTGTCTAGAAATCTGCGTAAGACCTTGATCTACAACGGTTTTCCGGCGATTGAAAAAGGTAACTTTTAAGTAACTAAAAGGTAATCTGATTACTCTTTTTAGAGGTGATATTCAGGCTATAAAAAAGCCTTATAAATCAGCATCTTATAAAAAATTACTTTTTTGATTACTACAATGTTACTTCTCTTTGTAATGTCAAAACCCTTATAGGACGTGGCCTGCAGGGTCGGTTTTCCCCCAGATTGCTGAAGTTACTCTTTTCAAAAATCAATTCCGGCCAGCCCCTGGAATCTGAGCGCATTCCACAGCCCCCAAACCCCCCCACAGTGCAGGGAATCGCAGGTTTCTGCGTCAACCCATACCTGCCGCCAGCCCGCCGCCTGGATCACGTTGGGCGGCCTGCGGGGGTGCAGAAAAAATGACACGTTTAGCCCGGGGGCGTGGCGGGGGGACGAGCGCGCGCGCCAGGTGAAAACCGAGGTCGACAGCAGCCCCAGGCCGGGCACCCAACCCACAGGCCGGCACCCTCGACCAGCCACACGCCCGCAGCATCGCGCCACCTGCTGGCCGCTCGTCGCCTGCCTCGCTGGAAGCCCCGGAAATACTGGCGCGCAGCCCCCGCAACGCTGGCTTGAAGTGACTGGAAGTGGTAGTGTTAGCTGGGGCTTTTCACGCTGAAGAAGCCGCAAACTTCCGCGTGTGGAGCCCAAAAAAAAGCCGCCTCAAGGGCGGCTTTTTCGTGTGAGCTCGACAGTCAGTTGACGGCGGCAGGCAGCTCATACGGGTTGAACCGCACCACCTCTTCCCCCAGCCAATCGTTGATCTGCGCCAGTCGAGCCTGAACCGGCTCCAGCTCGTTGAGCGCCCATACCTGGGCGGCGTCGCGGATCGACCCGAACCCGCCCGCGTTCTGCGGCACGATACCCATGAGCTGGGGCGGGATGCGCAGCGCCGCCAGCAGGTCATCGCGGCTGATGTTCTTGATCGAGGCGAAGTCATCCTTGGCCGCCACCTCGCTGATCGGGATCAGTTGCATACCATCCTTCTTGCCGCCCGGGGCGTACATGAACAGGTTGCGGAAGTTGCCGGGCCCTTTGCTGCTCTTCATCGCGTCGCGCAGGTTAGTGACGAAATCCTCGTTCTGTGCCGCATCGGTCATGTACAGGATGAACCCCGCATGCGAGCCGTTCTGGTAATACTTGCGGCGGAATAGCGTGGCCGACTCGTTAAGCAGCGCGCTCTGTAGGGACGCCAACCACTCCGGCAGGCCGTAGACCTCCTGGTTGATATCCGCCTCACGCAGGTGACAGACGCTCCCAGTCTTGAACTCGTGCTCGTCCTTCCATCCGCGCACCTGGTAGTAAGTAACCAGGTCGGTACCGCGCCGCATGTACTTCGCCAGGCACGGCTGTAGGCCGAGCGCCTGACGCAACATGTTGTCGCGCTTCTCCAGGTACAAGTTGCCACACCATCCCCAGTCCATGACGATCTGTTCGAATGCCGCCCGGCTCAGCAGCCGATGAGGTTTAAACGTGCGCGCCAGTGCATTGCGCTTGAAGTTGAGCCCAGACTGCAGGTACACACTCGCTTTAGTCGAGCGGGCCAGGCCGTCCAGGGATACAGGTGGCTCATACCACCGGCCGTTCGCCCAGCACTCCAGATAGTCGAGAATCTCCCGGCCATCCAGCACCGGTACCGGATCGCCGAAGGTGAAGGCCATCGACTGGCCACCCTGATCCTTGACCTGCACCTCCGCCTCTCGATCCTGGGTGGTTGCCGCAAGGTCATGCTGGCTGAGGTTGCGACTCGTGCTCATCAGTAAATCTCCATGATGCCGGTGTTGGCCGCTGTGCGGCCCTCCAGCGGCTCGTTTTGCAATGCGTGAAAGAGCGCCCACGCCAGATCGGCGTGGCCGGTGCTGTCGTTGCGGCCAGCGACATAGGTGAACTGGCGTCCACCTGGGGTGATGGTCTTGCGGATGGCCATGAGCGATTGCGCGATATCGATCCAGCCGGCATCGAACTCAAGGCGACCTTTGCTGATTACGTCCCACGCCTTCATCACCAGGCGGGTCTTGACCTCGGGGTTGTAGGAAAACGTCTTAAGCGCTGGGAAGAACTGACGCACCAACTGAGCCACGGCACTACCGATGCCCGTGGTGTCGATCCCGATATAGGCCACGTTATAGCGGCGAGTGACGTGCCGGATCGTCTCGGCCTGCGCGGCGAAATCCATACCTCGGAACTGGTGGCGCTCCAGTACACGGAACTTGCCACCCGCCACCAGCGGCGGCGCCACGACCACCAGGCCGGCGGAGTCACCGCTCTCGGCGGGATCGTATCCAACCCAGACGGGGCGCTCTCCGAACGGCCGCATCGCAAAAGGGCTGTAGTCCGGCCAATCCCAGCTTTCCACCATGCACGGCTGCAGCATCGACAGCGGGAAAATGCTCTGCCCGTCATCGACAAACTGGCACATCAGCAAGTTTTGGAAGGCTGCAGCGTCGTATTCCTCACGCAGCTCGTCCAGGTCAAACAGATCGCAGCCGCGTGACTCCGCGTCGAGGATGGTGACAATCTGGCGCCAGATGCGGTCCTCGCAGTACCGCCCCTGCTGCAGCGCCTCGTGACTCACGTCGAGCTGGATATGGTTGGCCGTTGGCTTGCCCTTGTTGAAGCGTTCGCCCGTCCAGTAGTTGTACGCAGGGTGCGCCATGCTGCTCGGCGTCGAGAAGTAGGTTTTGCGCCACTTCTTGTGCAGCGCCATGCCCGACGCCACCTTGTTAATCTCGGCGAAGTTGTGGACCCAGAAAAACTCGTCGAAGTAGAAATTGCCGCTGCGCCCCTGCGCTGTGCGGTAGTTGGTGCCCAGGAAGTGCAGCTCGGCGTTGTTCCACAGAACGATGGGGTCGCCAGTGAGTTTTACCCCCAGCACTTCGTTGAGGAAGGACTGCATGTAGGTCTTGAACTGGTGCGCCTGCGCTTTGCTGGCCGACAGGAATATCTGGTTGCGTCCTGTGGTGATGGCGTCGATCAGCGCCTCGCGGGCGAAGTAGAACGTCGCGCCAATCTGCCGGCTCTTCAGGATCATGCGGGTGCGCATGTTCCCCGAGCGGTGCCAGTCGAGCTGATAGTCGAAACAGCTGTCGCGGAACGCCTCGACCAGCGTCTCGATCTGCCCCTCGTCCAGCTCGTTGCGCTTGGGCGCCTTTTTCGGCCCCTCGTTGCGCTTGGCGATGTTCGGGTTGAGATCGGTATCGGTCCCGCCATCCTGGTAGCGCTGGATTCTGGCTTGCCGCTCCAACTGGCGGTGCAACAGATCGATTTCCTTGAAGTCCCCGCCGGACTTGCCGTCCTTGAGGATCAACTGCACCAGGCGCGCCTCCAGCGCACCGCCGATCCGCTCCACGTTGTCCGCCCGGTCCCACTCGTCCCGGGTTTTCCAGCTGTGCAGGGTCTTCTCTTTCTCGCCGAGGTAGTCGGCGATATCGGTGATGCGCCAGCCCGTCCAATACAGGAACTTGGCGTGGCGGCGCGGATCGGTGGTCGGCTGGGCGATAGAGTTCATGACGCCGATGCTGCCGCTCACGCGCGCGAGCCCCTAACTCCGCGCCCTGTACCGGGACTCGTTACAAGGTCAGAGCGTTGCCGCGCGTTCGCCCACTGTCGACCATGCCCTCAACGCAACGGCAACCGCCGCCAACGCATCGAGGACAGCCCACATGGCCGCAAGCAATGCCCCAGCCCAGAAATTCCGCTCCAACTGGTTCCGTGTCGCCGTTGAAGGCTCCACCACCGATAAGCGCAAGATCGAGCGCACTTGGCTGGAGCAGGCCGCCAAAAACTTCAGCCCGAACACCTATGGCGCCCGCGTGTGGCTGGAACACTTCCGCAGCCTGCTGCCGGACAGCCCTTTCAAGGCCTACGGCGACATCACCGCTGTCAAGACCGAAGAGGTTGAGATTGCCGGACAGAAGAAACTCGCCCTGTTCGCCCAGATCGAACCGACCCCCGACCTGGTGGCCATGAACAAGGCCAAGCAGAAGATTTACACCTCCATCGAAATCGACGAGAGCTTTGCCGACAGCGGCGAGGCGTACATCGTCGGCCTGGCCGTAACCGATTCGCCGGCAAGCCTGGGTACCGACGTGCTGGCTTTCTCCGCGCAGAAGCCGGACGCCAGCCCATTCAAGGATCGCCACTACTCCGCGACCTCAATGTTCACCGAGGCCCTGGAGGCTGAAATCAAATTCGAGGAAGTTGCAGAACCCGAAAACAAGGCCTTGGGCCTGTTCAATCGGGTCATGGAAGCCCTCGGCAAGAGCAAGGACAAAACGGTCAAGGATGACGCCCAATTCTCCGAACTGACGGAAGCCGTTGAGGCGCTCGCCAACCACGCCAAGGACCAGGGCACAGCCTTCACTACCGAGCAAACCAAACTCAACACGCTGCAAACCGCCCACGAAAAAATGGCCGGCGAATTCGCTGACCTGCTCAAGCGCCTGGGTGACACCGAAGACCACAGCCAGCAGCACCGCCCACCAGCTACGGGCGGCGACGGCAAAGTGCTGACCAAGTTCTGACACCACCCAGCCCGCAACCGGAGAACACCCAATGCGTAACGTAACCCGCCTCGCCTTCACCGCCCTGGCCGCGCAGATCGCTCTGCTCAACGGCGTTGCCAGTGCAACCGAGAAATTTAACGTCGCCCCGAGCGTTCAGCAGACGCTGGAAGCTGCCATGCAGGAATCCAGCGCCTTCCTCAAGGCCATCAACCTGATCGGTGTCAACGATCAGACGGGCGAGGCTCTGCTCGGCGGGGTCAATGGCCCCATCGCCGGCCGCACCAACACCGCAGCGGGCAACCGTCGCAACCCGGCCGACGTCTCCAAGCTGACCAAGGACGAGTACGCCTGCAAGCAAACCAACTTCGACACTGCGTTCCCCTACGCGCTGCTCGACGCCTGGGCCAAGTTCCCCAATTTCCAGGTACTCCTGACCAATGCCATCATCGAGCGTCAGTCCCTCGACCGCATCATGATCGGCTTCAACGGAACCAGCGTCGCGGTGGCTACCGACCGCGTCAACAACCCCTTGCTGCAGGACGTCAACAAAGGCTGGCTGCAGAAGATCCGTGAAGGCGCTGCAGACCACGTCATTGACGATGGCGCCGTCGCCGGAAAAGTCACCGTAGGCGCCACCAAGTTGATCAAGGTGGCGGGCGTTGATACCGAAATCAGCGGCGACTACCAGACCCTCGACGGCCTGGTGTTCGATGCCATCCAAATGCTCGCCCCGTGGCACCGCAGCCGTCCCGATCTGGTGGTACTGGTCAGCCGCGACCTGATGCACGAGAAATTGCTCAAGGCCGTGGAAAAAGGTGCAGCCTCCAACCAGGAAGAGAACGCCGCTCAGGAGATCGTCAGCCGCGCCCGTCTCGGCGGCCTGCCGGTGGTCGATGCCCCGTTCTTCCCGGAGGGCACCGTACTGGTCACCTTCCTCAAGAACCTCTCCATCTACTGGCAGGAGGACGCCCGCCGGCGCCACCTGAAAGACGAGCCGGAATTCGATCGTATTGCTGACTACCAGTCCAGCAATGACGCCTACGTGATCGAGGACTTCGATGCTGTCGCCCTGGTGGAGAACATCGAAGCGATGACCTACCCAGCCCCGACTGAGGCATAAGTCATGGCCCTGACCCTTGCCCAAAGCACTCAGCTGCGCAAGCGTGCCGCCCAGGAGGCGGCGCGCACCGCGCCTGCCGCTCTCATGGATGGCCTCACCAGCTACGAGCTCATGCTCGCCAAGCTCCAGCAGGATCAACTGCGTCTCAAGCAGGTCCAGTCGCAACAGAACAAAGCGAAGGTCAAGGCCGAGCTGCTCCCAGAATACGTGCCCTACATCGACGGCATCCTTGCCGCCGGCCAGGGCGCTCAAGACGACGTGCTGGTCACCATCATGGTATGGCGCTTCGACGCGGGCGATTACGCCGGCGGCCTGGACATCGCCGAGTACGTGATCCGCCACAACCTGCAGACGCCGAACCGCTTCAACCGCACCACCGGCTGCCTGGTTGCAGAGGAAGTGGCTGAAGCCGCACTGACGGCTCAGAAGGCCGGCAGCGTATTCCCCCACGACATCCTGACCCGTACCGCTGTGCTCACCGAGGAACAGGACATGCCGGACGAAGCTCGCGCCAAGCTCACCCTCGCCCTGGGCCGCTCCACATTGGTCGGCCTGGACGAGAACAACTCCGGCCAACCCGGCCAGATTCAGGCCGGTATTGACCTGCTGAAAAACGCCATCCAGCAGCACAACAGCTGCGGCGGCAAGAAAGACCTGGAGCGCGCCGAGCGCCTCCTCAAGAAACACGCTGGCCCTGCCAGCTAACCGAGCGGTCCCCCGCACCCGGGCGGCTCGGGGCGGATCAGCAGGGTTACTCCTTCCCGCGCTGTGAAGCCCCGACCACCGCCCACTAATTCAAGGCCCGACCATGAGCGGATTTGCAGATCAGTACCTGGGCACCTTCCGACAGACACCTGCAGAGGCGGAACTACGTCAGGCCGCTGAACGCTATGTGAGCGAGGCAGAAACCTACGACCGCACGGTCTGTACCGGCCCCATCGGAAAGGACGGCATCCTACCGGCCACTCCGCGCGAGTTTGCCCTGGTAAATCGAAACGCTCATTCCTTGCTGACCAGGATTGCCGGCGAGCATGCCCACCTGTTCAGCCGTAGTGAGCTGCTGCGCGAAATTGGCCGAGTTGATCGGCTGGGAGCGACTGCATGAGCGGATTTATCGCGGGCGGCGACACCAGCGCCGCCTACCCGATCAGCAACGCGGACTTCTGGCCGGATATCGACGGCCAGCAACTGCGCGCCGCCATGCGTATCGACTCCAGCGTCACCGACGACCGTCTCGAAGTGGCCACCGTCAACGCCATGATCGAGGCCAACCGCGAGCTCGCCACCTATCGCACCGCGCGCCAGGCCGAAGGCCATGCCACCCTGGCCGACGTGCCGGCCGAGCAGATCAAGGGCGAAAGCCAGTGGCTGCACCTCTACCGCCGCGTCATCTACTGCGGCGCTCTGGCTGAGCTGATTGAGCGCTACAACAGCTTCGACGCCACCAACAGCGGCGAACAGAAGGTCACCGAGGAAGAGAGCAGCCCCGACCAGCTGCGCCGCGACGCCCGCAAGGCCCTGCGCACCATCCTCGGCATCAGCCACGCCACCGTGGAGCTGCTGTAGTGGCCACCGTCATCGCCGCCCAGGGCGACACCGTCGACAGCCTCTGCTGGAACTACTACGGCCGCACCGCGGGCGTCACCGAGGCCGTCCTCGACGCCAACCCAGGCCTCGCCGACCTCGGCCCGATCATCCCCCACGGCACCGCCGTCATCCTGCCGGACGCCGCCCCCCAACCCGAACAGCGCCAAGTGGTGAACCTATGGGACTGATCTACCTCGCCGTCTACAAAGGCGAAGGCAAGCTCTTCAACCGGCTCATCCGCCTCTGGACGCGCTCGCGCTACAGCCACTGCGAACTGGTCATGCCCGACGGCCGCTGGCTGTCCGCCAGCGCCATGGATGGCGGCGTGCGCGCCAAGCACATCGAGCTCGACTTCGAACATTGGGACCTGATCCCACTGCCATGGGCCAACGCCAAGCTCATCGAGTCCGTCTTCGACCGGCACGAGGGTAAAGGCTACGACTGGCTCGGCATCCTGCTCGCCCAGTTCCTGCCCCTGGGTATCGACAGCAAACGCCGCATGTTCTGCAGCGAGTTCTGCGCAGCCGCCCTTGGCCTGCAGCGAGCTGCCCCACGATTCAGCCCCGTGCTGCTGAGCGAAGTGGTCCAGCGCATCAACCGCTTTCCGTTCGTGCAGCTCGCCCACTCCCTTCCACAGGACGCAAGGAATGTCACAGATGCCTGATCGCCCCGAAACCTGGGCCATGCTGCTCGCCTGGATGGAGCAGCACCACCCGCTCATATATGCCGCCGTGCTCTCGGCGCTGCTCGCCTCGGCCCGCTTCATCTATTCCGGCGGCAGCCTACGCCGTGCCGTGGGCGAAGGCTTCATCTGCGGCCTCATCACTCTGGCGGTAACCAACGGTCTGGCCCTGTTCGGCATTCCTGAGCAGTTCGCGCCCTTCTTCGGTGGTGTGGTCGGTCTGCTCGGCGCCGACTACGTCCGATCCAGCCTCAAACGCATCGCTACCCGCAAGGCAGATCAGCTATGACCGAAGCCCTCAAGCACGGCGACAAAGGCCTCGCAGTCCGCCGCCTGCAGCAACAACTCAACGTGCACGGCGCCAAGCTGGCCACCGATGGCGACTACGGCGACGAAACCGAAAAGGCCGTCCGCGCGTATCAAGCCAAGATCGGCCTGGTGGTCGACGGCCAGGCCGGCGAGAAGACCCTCGCCGCCCTGGCCGGCACCGACTGCAGCAAGCTGCTGCGCAATGCCACCCTCGTGGCCGCCGCTGCTCGGCTTGGCGTCGAGCTGGCCGCCATCTACGCCGTCAACGAGGTGGAGAGCGCAGGCTCCGGCTTCCTTGCCACCGGCAAGCCAAAGATCCTCTTCGAGCGTCACGTGATGCACCAACGCCTGGCCCTGCCGCGCGCCGAAGGTGACGACCAAGCCGCCCTGCGCCGCCACGCCGACGAGCTCGCCGCCCAGTTCCCCGCCCTGATCAACACCAAGCCCGGCGGATACATCGGCGGCGCCGCAGAACACCAGCGCCTGGCCCAGGCACGCATGATCGACACGCTCTGCGCCAACGAGTCGGCCAGTTGGGGCGCCTTCCAAATCATGGGCTACCACGCCGAGCGCCTGGGCTACGCCAGCGTCGACGAGTTCGTCCGGCTCATGTGCCAGGACGAAAACCAGCAGTTCGAGGCGTTCGTCCGCTTCATCGAGGCCGACCCAACCCTGCTCAAGGCCCTCAAAGGTAAGAAGTGGGCAGCCTTCGCCAAGGCCTATAACGGTCCGGCTTACGCCAGAAACCTCTACGACGTGAAGCTCGAACGCGCCTACGAGCAGCACGCGGGCTGCGGCTGCAGCAAGGACGCGGCATGACCACCCTGCGCCAGGTGCTTTACGGCGGCGCCCTGCTCGGCGCCCTAGCGCTGCTGTTGTGGGGCAACCACCAGCGTAGCCAGGCCGAACAGGGCCGCACCGCTGCGGCCCAGGAGAAGCTGGCCACCGTCAACGCTCGCGTCGAACGCGACGCCACCGCCATCACCACCCTGCGCACCACCTTGGCAGACGAACGTCAGGCCCAGACCACGCTGCAACAGCTTGGCCATGACCTGCGCCGCGAGCTGGATGTCCGCAAGCAACAGATCAAGGAGTTGAAACGTGAAAACGCCGAACTACGCGAGTGGGCTGTTGTTCAACTGCCTGCTGCTGCTCGCAGGCTGCGGCAGCGCCCCGCCATCACCGGAGCAGCCGCATATCGTGACTGGCTGTCCGGCCGTAACGCGCTGCACCCTGAGCGCGACTGATCCGGCCACCAACGGCGAGCTGCTCGACGACCAGGACATCACCGAGGCCGACTGGGCAGCCTGTGCCGCCAAGGTCGACCTGGTATACGAGTGCCAGCAGAAGGCAGCCAACCGATGAACAAACCCAACAGCCTCCGCGAGCACCTGCTCACCGCCGTCGCAGGGCTCAAGAATAACCCCGACCGGCTGCTCATCTTCATCGACGCCGGCAGCGTCCGCTGCACAGCAGCCAAGGGCCTTTCCTTCGAGTACACCTACACCCTGCAGGTGCTGCTCACCGACTTCGCCGGTCACCCGGACAGCGTATTCATTCCGGTGCTGGAGTGGCTGCGGCTCCAGCAGCCGGATCTGCTCACCAACCTGGAGCGCGGCAAGGATGCCATCGCCTTCGAGGCCGACATCCTGGACGGCGGCAAGGTTGATATGTCGCTCAAGCTGCCACTCACCGAACGCGTCATCGTCAAGCGTCTGGATGATGGCAGCCTCGACATCAGCCACCCCGATGAGCCGGACTTCGAGCTGTGACCGACAACCTCCACGCCCTGGAAGAGTGGGCCGGCCTGTTGCTCGCAAAGCTCTCCCCGGGCGAGCGGCGCAAACTCGGTAACACCATCGGCCGCGACCTGCGTCGCAACCAGCAAAAGCGCATCGCATCCCAACGCAATCCGGACGGCACAGCCTACGCGGCCCGCAAGCCCCGCCAGCTGCGCAACAAGGCCGGCCGCATCAAGCGCCAGATGTTCGCCCGTTTGCGCCAGGCGAAGTACCTGCGCCTGCAGAGCACCCCCAATTCCATCGCCATCGCCTTCGCCGGCCGCGTCTCCCGCATCGCCCGCGTCCACCAATACGGCCTTCGCGACCGCCCCGGGCGCGGCCAGGACGACGTGCAGTACGACCGCCGAGAGCTGCTCGGTTTCACCGACGATGACCTCGAAATGATCCGCGACCGCCTCTTGACCCACCTCACTGCCTAACGTTGCGCTGTAGCGCGCCCCGCTACAGCCCGCACCAAGTGCACCCCGCGCGCGCGCGCTGCAGCATCAGCGGCATGAACCAACTCGCCGAACTTGCCCGACTCATCGAAAACCTTGTCCGCCTCGGCACCGTTGCCGAGGTGCAAGTCCAGCCGCCCCGAGTGCGCGTGAATACCGGCAACATCACCACCACCTGGTTACCCTGGCTGGCCCTGCGCGCAGGCACCTCAAGGGAATGGGACCCGCCCTCCGTAGGCGAGCAAGTCGTCCTGCTCAGCCCATCCGGCGTGCTCGCCCAGGGCGTCGCCCTGGTCGGCCTGTTCAGTGACGTCAACCCGGCCAACGGCGACCGCGAGGGCCTGCACCGCCGCACCTACACAGACGGCGCTGTTGTCGAGTACGACTTCGTTACGCATGTGCTCCGGGCCACCCTGCCCGAAGGCGGCGTCACTCACCTGGTCAGCACCGGCGGAATCAATATCGAAGGCCCTATCACTCACAACGGTGACTACACGCAGACCGGCAACCAGCACGTCACCGGCACCGTCAACGTCAGCGAGGACGTCATCGCAGCCGACATAAGCCTGCGCAACCACCGCACCAAGGGCGTCACCAGAGGCACCGCCGTTTCGGACGGGCCAACCCCATGATCGGCATGAGCGCCAAGACCGGGCGCACCATCAGCGCCCGCCAGCACCTAGCCCAGTCCATCGCTGACATCGTCACCACGCCCCTGGGCAGCCGCGTCATGCGCCGAGAGTACGGCAGCCCGATGGCCGACCTCATGGACTGGCCGCTCAACAGCGCCACCCGCCTGCAGGCCTATGCCTCCATAGCCATGGCCCTCATGCGCTGGGAACCACGCATCCGACTCAGCCGTGTGCAACTCACCCCCACCGACGTCCCGGGCGGCGCCGTGTTGGACATCGAGGGCACAGTCACCGACACCAATGAAGCGCTCAGCCTGCGCGTGCCGCTGAGCCTGGGGGCCTCCACATGACCACCACCTTTACCCCTATCGACCTCAGCCGACTGCCAGCGCCCATTGTGGTCGAGCAGATCGACTACGAGGCGATCCTCGCCGAGCGCAAGGCCTACGCTGTCAGCCTTTGGCCGGCCGAGCAGCAGGCCGACGTGGCCGCCACCCTCGCCCTGGAGTCCGAGCCGCTCACCAAGCTGCTCCAGGAGAGCGCCTACCGCGAAACCCTGCTCCGCCAGCGCGTCAACGAGGCCGCCCTTGCCGTGCTGCTGCCCTTCGCCAAGGGCGCGGACCTGGAGCAAATCGGCGCCCGCTTCAACGTCTCCCGCCTGGTCATCGTCCCGGCCAACCCGAACGCGGTACCGCCAGTCGCGGCGGTCATGGAAGAAGACGACAGCCTCCGCGAACGCATCCAGATGGCCATGGAGGGCCTCAGCACCGCTGGCCCGCGCAACGCTTACATCTTCCACGCCCGCAGCGCGGACGGCCGCGTCGCCGATGCCTCGGCAATCAGCCCGGCGCCGGCCGAGGTCGTCGTCACCGTGCAGAGCGTCCTGGGCGATGGCACCGCGGCGGCTGACGTGCTCGCCGTGGTCGCCGCATACCTCAGCGACGAGGATCGCCGCCCAGTGGCCGACCGCCTCACCGTGCTGAGCGCCGAGGTGCTGCCCTACACCGTGGAGGCCGTGCTCTACCTCAACAGCTCCGGCCCCGAGTCCGAGCCGGTCCGCGCCTCCGCCGAAGCTCGCCTTGCTGCCCTAGTCAATGCTCGCCGCCGTCTTGGCCAGGAGGTCAACCGTTCCGCTTTGGATGCTGCCCTACACATTGAGGGCGTCAAGCGCGTCGAGCTACCCGGCTGGTCCGACATCGTCGCCAGCCTCACCCAGGCGCCGTACTGCACCGCCTACAGCGTATCGGTGGCCGAGTAATGGCCGCCCGCCTGCTGCCGGGCAACGCCACCGAGCTGGAGCGACTCGCCGCCCAAGCCCTGGCACAGATCGAGCGTCTGCCCGTGCCGCTACGCGACCTCTGGAACCCGGACGCCTGTCCCGTGGCGCTTCTGCCATACCTAGCCTGGGCCTTCTCGGTCGACCGCTGGTCCCAGGTCTGGCCGGAGAGCGCCAAGCGCAACGCCATCAAGGCCGCTTACTTCATCCATTCCCGCAAGGGCACCATCGGCGCACTGCGCCGCGTGGTTGAGCCGCTGGGATATCTGATCGAGGTGCGCGAGTGGTGGGAGGAACTGCCCCTGGGCGTGCCTGGGACCTTCCGCCTGCTGATAGGCGTGCTCGACACCGGCATCACCGAGGCTATGTATCAGGAACTCTCCTGGCTGATCGATGACGCCAAACCGCTCAGCCGCCACCTGGTGGGCCTCGCCATCGGCCTGGAGGTGCGTGGCGCTGCGTACTTCGGCGCGGCCGCGCTGAGCGGCGAGACCACCACCGTCTACCCCTACGAACCCGGCCCCATTGAGGTCAGCAGCCCGGCAGTCCTCACCGGCGGTATCGCCCACATCATCGAAATCACGAGCGTCTACCCATGAGCCAAACCTACTACGCCATTCTCACCGCCGTCGGCGAGGCCAAGATCGCCAACGCCGCAGCGCTCGGCACTCAACTGCAGATCAGCCGTATGGCCGTGGGCGACGGCAACGGCGTCCTGCCCACGCCCATCCGCACCCAGACCGCCCTTGTGCACGAGACGTACCGTGCCGACCTCAACGAGCTAAAGATCGACCCGCTCAACGACAGCCAGCTCATCGCCGAGCTGGTCATACCCGAAACCGAGGGCGGCTATTGGCTGCGCGAAATGGGCCTGTACGACGCCACCGGCGACCTGATCGCCATTAGTAACTGCCCGCCCAGCTACAAGCCTCAGCTCGCCGAAGGCAGCGGCCGCGTGCAAATCATGCGCATGGTCCTGGTGGTCAGCAGCACCACCGCCGTGCAGCTCAAGATCGACCCGAGCGTGGTGCTGGCCACCCGCGATTTTGTCACCACCACCATGGCCGCGGCTCTGGCCAAGCTGGACGGTAAGGAAAGCGTCAAGGTGGCCACCACCGCCAACCTCGCCGCCGTCTCTGGCCTGCTCACCGTGGATGACGTGGTACTGGTCGCCGGTGATCGCGTGTTGGTCAAGGACCAAATCACCGCCAGTCAGAACGGCATCTACGTTGCCGCCATCGGCGCCTGGGCGCGCGCCGCGGATGCCGACAGCAGCGCCGAGGTGACGCCAGGTATGACCGTGCCGGTGGAACAAGGTACCGCCCACGCCGACACCCTCTGGGAGCTCACCACCAATGCCCCGATAACCCTCGGCAACACGGCGCTCACCTTCGAACTCACCGCCGCGCTCAACGCCAGCCAGGTCGATGCCGAGGCTGGCACCAACAACACCCGTCGCATGACGCCACTGCGGGTCAAGCAGGCTATTTCTGCCCAAGTGCAGGTAACGCCCCCCGGAGCGATTCAGCCCTTTGCCACTAACACGGCCCCATCCGGCTGGCTCAAGGCCAACGGTGCCGCCTTATCACGCACAACCTACGCCGCGCTGTTCGCCGCTCTGGTGACTGCGGCCGGCTTTACCCCGCAAGCGTTTACCGTAACCATCGCTAGCCCTGGCATCTTCACCAAGGCCGGCCATGGTTTTGCGAATGGCGCACGTGTCCGCCTCTCCACCACCGGCTCGCTACCGACAGGCCTGTCCACCACCACTGACTATTACGTTGAGGTGATCGACGCCAATACCTTCTACCTATCCACAACCCTAATGGGCTCGCGCATCGTCACCAGTGGCGCACAAGCAGGCGTGCACAGTTTTCTGCAGAGTTGGTTTGGTCTCGGCGATGGAGTCAACACGTTCAATCTGCCGGACCTGCGCGGCGAGTTTGTGCGGGGCTGGGACGATGGGCGGGGAGTTGATTCGGGCCGGGTATTCGGCAGCTCGCAGGCAGGCGATATTCAGGCGCACGACCACTTGACCTACGCGGAAAACAAATATTCCTCGCCCGCCACGCTGGGCAGTAGCGGCGCCGTCGCCCCTCACAACACTGGCTCAACATCCGGGATCAAAACAGGTGTCACAGGCGGCACCGAGACTCGCCCGCGCAACGTCGCCACGCTCTTGTGCATCAAATACTGAGGCCCACCTATGAACGCCCCCGTTATCTACCTCGTCGACCTGCAAACAGCCGCATTCGTCGGCACCTCCTACGCCGACCCGGACCCTTTAGCGCCAGGCCACTGGCTGCTGCCAGCGCATGCCTACCTTGACGCACCTCCAGCCGTACCCGCTGGCTTCGCTGCCGTGCGCCTGGACGACGAATGGGAGCAAGTACCAGATCATCGTGGCACCGTGTACAGCACCGAGACGGGTGAGCCGAGCGAACACAACCAGCTCGGAGAGTTGCCAGAGGGGTTGACTCCACACCCGCGCCCCTCTGCTGACCACAGTTGGAACGGCAATGCGTGGGCGTTCAACCTGTCGCTGAGGGACGCCAACCTCATGGCGCTGCGCTCACTCCTTTGCCAACAGGTAGATGCCGCCGCCGATGCCGCACGCCGCGCCGTCGCCGGAGATCCGCTGCGCGCCGTCGAATACGAGCGTGCCGCAGCCGAGGCGCAGGCCTTCACCGATGCAGGCTACCAAGGCGCCGTGCCGCCCATGGTCGCCGCCTGGGCCATCAGCGGTCGCACCCCGCGGCAGGCCGCCGAAAGCATTCTGGTCGAGGCCGCGCAGTACAACGGCGCCCTGGTGCAGCTGCGCATCACCCGCCTGCAAGCCAAGGAGCTGATCCGCGCTGCCATGGCCGCCGGCGACATCGAGCAGGCCCAAGACATCGCTGCAGAGACCGTCGCCGCCATCGAGGCCACTGCCGCCGGCATCGGTAACAACGCTGGCGTCTGATCTTTCCCAGGGGAGGGATTGCCCCGCTTCGGCGGGGCTTTTTTATGTCCGCCCTGTACCGCGCCCCGCTACACCGCCCGCCGCTCGCCCCGCTTGCGCGCGCGCGTCACCCTCAAGGCTCACTGAAACGGCATCACGCCCACCAGGAGCTGCCCAATGGCCACCGATTACCATCACGGCGTTCGCGTCCTCGAAATCAACGAGGGCATCCGCCCCATTCGCACTATCGCCACCGCCGTGGTGGGCATGGTCTGCACCGGCAGTGACGCCGACGCGACTGCCTTTCCGCTCAACACCCCGGTCCTGCTCACCGACGTGCTCACCGCTTCCGGCAAAGCCGGCGAGCTCGGCACCCTGGCCCGCAGCCTGGACGCCATCGCCGACCAAGCCAGCCCCGTCACCGTCGTGGTACGCGTGGCCGACGGCGAAGGCGCCGACGATGCTGCCAAGGAAGCGAACCAAACCACCAAGATCATCGGCGGCGTCACTGCCCAGGGTCAGTACACCGGCCTTAAAGCTTTGCTGGCCGCCGAAGTGCAGCTCGGCGTGCGACCGCGCATCCTGGGCGTGCCGGGTCTGGACAACCTCGCCGTCACCACCGAGCTGGCGGCCATCGCCGAGCAGATGCGTGCCTTCTCCTATGCCAGCGCCTGGGACTGCGAGAACGTCTCCGAAGCCATCGCCTACCGTGACGGCTTCGGCTCCCGCGAGCTCATGCTCATCTGGCCGGACTTCGTGAACTGGGACACCGCCACCAGCACCAACGCCCCGGCCTCGGCCGTCGCTCGCGCCCTAGGCCTGCGGGCCAAGATCGACGAGCAAGTCGGCTGGCACAAAACCCTATCCAACGTGCCGGTCAACGGCGTGTCGGGGCTGTCCAAGGACATCTTCTGGGACCTGCAGAATCCTGCCACCGACGCCGGCCTGCTCAACGCCTCCGAGGTGACCACCCTAATCCGCCGCGAAGGCTTCCGCTTTTGGGGCAACCGCACCACCAGTGCCGATCCGTTGTTCGCCTTCGAGAACTACACCCGCACCGCCCAGGTGCTTGCCGACACCATGGCCGAGGCCCACTTCTGGGCTGTGGACAAGCCCATGCACGGCAGCCTGGTCAAAGACATCGTCGACGGCGTCAACGCCAAGTTCCGCGAGCTGAAAACCGGCGGCTACATCATCGACGGGCAGTGCTGGTTCGACCCTGCCGCCAACGACGCCACCACCCTCAAGGCCGGCAAGCTGTTCCTGGACTATGACTACACCCCCGTCCCGCCGCTGGAAAACCTGCTGTTCCGCCAGCGCATCACCGACCGCTACCTCATGACCTTCGCCGAGAGCGTCAAGGCCTGATCCCACTCACCCGCGCGGCTCCGGCCGCGGCGTAGGAGCGCCCAACCATGGCCCTAGCCAAGAAGCTCAAGCACTTCAACCTGTTCAACGACGGTAACCTCTACGGCGGCATTGCCAAGACCGTCACCCTGCCCAAGCTGGGCCGCAAGATGGAGGCCTACCGCGGCGGCGGCATGGACGGCCCGGTCAAGGCCGACCTCGGCTTTGCCGACGACGGCATCGTCCTAGCCTGGACACTGGGCGGCTGGGACCTGCTTGCTCTGCGCCAGTTCGGCGCTGTGCGTGCCGATGGCATCGCCCTGCGCTTCGCTGGCTCGGTCCAGCGCGACGACGACGGCAGCATCAGCTCCGTGGAAATCTCGGTGCGCGGTCGGCATGAAGAGATCGACTTCGGCGAGTCCACCCCAGGGGAAGACACCGAGCACCAGATCAGCACCACCTGCACCTACTACAAGCTCACCGTCGACGGCGAGGTCATCACCGAAATCGACCTCCTGAACTTCGTGTTCATCGTCGACGGCGAAGACCTGCTCGCCGCGCACCGCAAGAACATCGGCCTCTGATCCGCCACCCGCCGGCGCCCATGCCGGCCTTCCCCTGAACCAAGGAGCACCACCCAATGCAGACCCCAGAAGCCAAGCACGACGACAGCACCACCGCAGCAGCGACTGCACCGGCCCAGACCAAGAACCCCAACGAGGAAGTCATCGACCTCGACACCCCGATCATCCGCGGCGAGCAGAAGATCGAGCAGGTAACCCTGCGCAAGCCCATGAGCGGCGAACTGCGCGGCGTGACTCTGTCCGACCTGGCACAGATGGACGTGCTCGCCCTGCGCAAGGTACTGCCGCGCATAAGCATGCCCAGCCTCACCGATATCGAAGTCGGCCGCATGGACCCGGCGGACCTGTTCCAGTGCGGGCTGGCTGTCGCGAGTTTTTTGCTGCAGAAGTCGGCGAAGGAAGCTGCCCTCGTCGCGTAGAAGACGCCATGGCCGACTTGGCGATGGTCTTTCACTGGGGGCCGGCGGACTTGGACCCGCTGTCCCTGTCGGAACTGATGGAATGGCGCGAGCGGGCCAGAAGCCGCTGGGAGAAGAACGATGGCCAATAATCTGAGAATGGAGGTAATCCTCCAGGCCATCGACCGGGCCACCCGCCCCATCCGCGAAGTGACACAAGGAAGCGTCGGTCTTGGCCGTGCTCTCAAGGAGTCACGCGATCAGCTCAAGCAGCTGCAGGCAACGCAGAACGATGTCAGCAGCTGGCAGCGCCTGCGGGCCATCAGCGCCAACACCGAAACCGCCCTCCAGGGCGCGCGCGATCGAGTGAAAGAACTCGGCCGCCAAATGGCCGCCACCGGCGCGCCGACCAAGCAGATGACAGCGGACATGCAGGACGCCATCCGCGCAGCCACCACACTCAAGCAACAACATCAGGAACAGCAGGCCGAGCTGCAGGGGCTGCGCAACAAGCTCAGCGCCGCAGGCATCAGCACGCGCAATCTCGTGCAGGGCGAGCGAGAGCTCCGCGACCGCATCGCCAGTACCAATGAGCAGATCAGCGAGCAGACCCAGCGCATGCAGCGCTTGGCCGCCCAATCCAAGCGCCTAGCCAACGCCCGCGCCCAGTATGACAAGTCACAGCAGCTTGCCGGCAGCATGGCCGCCGGCGGCGCCGCGGGGCTCGGTACTGCCTACGCCATTTCCAGGCCTCTCAAGGGCATCGTGGACGCATTCGCGCCGGCCGAGAACGCCGCCACGCAACTCAAGGTGGCCATGATGGATAGCACCGGCCAGGTACCGGCCGACTTCCAGAAGATCAGCGACTTGGCCACGGGCCTGGGCGACCGCCTACCAGGTACCACCGCCGACTTCCAGGACATGATGACCACGCTGCGCCGGCAGGGCATTAGCGCCCAGTCGATCCTGGGCGGTACCGGCGAGGCAGCCGCCTACCTGGGCGTCCAGCTGCAGAAGCCTGTGGCCGAGGCCGCCGAGTTCGCGGCCAAGATGCAGGACGCCACTCGCACCAGCGAGAAGGACATGATGGGTCTCATGGACACCATCCAGCGGGCCTTCTACCTGGGCGTCGATGACAACAACATGCTCCAGGGTTTCACCAAGCTCAGCCCGGTCATGAGCATCATCAAAAAAGAAGGCCTTGACGCGGCCAACACCTTGGCACCGCTGCTGGTGATGATGGATCAGACCGGCATGGCCGGAGAGTCCGCAGGCAACGCGATCCGCAAAGTGTTCCAGTCCGGAGTTGACGAAAAGCGCTTCACGAAGGCCAATGCTGCCCTCGCCGAAATGAAGGCCGGCTTCGACCTCGACTTCACCGATGGCAAGGGCGAGTTCGGCGGCATGGACCAACTCTTCGCCCAGCTGGAAAAGCTGAAGAAGCTCACCAGCGTGCAGCGCACCAGTGTGATGAAGGAGCTGTTCGGCGACGACTCCGAGACCCTGCAGGTAGTAAACACCCTGATGGACAAGGGGCTTGCCGGCTACCAGGAAGTCGCCGACAAGATGCGCAACCAGGCCGACCTGCAGACTCGCGTCAAAGAGCAGCTCGGCACCCTCGCCAACACCATCGAGGCCGCCGAAGGTAGTTGGTCTAACGCCATGAGCGAGATCGGCGCCACCATCGCGCCCGAGCTCAAGGACCTCATCAACGGCATCGGCGAGCTCGCCGTCAGCGTCAAGAACTGGGTCAAGGAAAACCCTGGCCTCACTTCCGCCCTCGTCAAGACTGCGGGCGGCTTGGCCATGCTGTTGGCCGTCGGCGGCGGCGTAACACTGATGATGGCCAGCTTCCTCGGCCCCTTCGCCATGGCACGCTATGCCCTCACCTTTTTAGGCATCAAGAGCCTCGGCGCCGTCACCGCCCTGAAAGGTCTGGGCAGCGCCCTGCTGTGGGCCGGCAAGACCGTGCTGTTGTTAGGCCGCGCGCTCATGATGAATCCCATTGGCCTCGCGGTGATGGCCATTGCAACCGCCGCTTTCCTGATTTACAGGTACTGGGACCCCATCAAGGCTTATTTCATGGGGTTGTGGACAGAAGTGAAGGAAGGCTTCAACGGCGGCTTCGCCGGCATCGCCGCGCTGATCCTCAACTTCTCGCCGCTGGGCCTGTTCTATCGTGCCTTCGCCGGCGTGATGAACTACTTCGGCGTCGAGATGCCCGGCAAATTCAGCGAGTTCGGCTCCATGCTCATGCAAGGCATGGTGCAGGGCATCACCAACGGCCTGACCGCCGTGAAGGATGCCATCACAGGAGCCGCAGACAGCAGCATCACCTGGTTCAAGGAGAAGCTCGGCATCCACTCGCCCTCACGCGTGTTTGCCGAGTTGGGCGGCTACACCATGGCCGGGCTTGAGCAGGGGCTCACGAACAACCAGCAAGGCCCGTTGGCCGCAGTGACCAACATGGGCAAGCAGATGGTAGACGCCGGCGCCGTTGGCTTCGGGAATACCGGCGGTGCCATCGCCATGGACAATCGCCCACCTCTGTCGGCCAACGCGAGCAGCGGTATCGTTGTCCAGGGCGACACTATCGAAATCAACATCAGCGCTACCCCAGGAACCGACACTGACGGGCTGCGGAACATGCTCAACCAGCTGTTGGACGAACGCGAACGCGCTAAGGCCGCCCGCATTCGTTCGCGCCTGGGCGACCAGGAGTAACCCACCATGATGATGACCCTTGGGATGTTCGTTTTCGGACTGCCCACACTCGCTTACCAGGAGCTTCAGCGCACCACCGAATGGCGGCACGCCTCCACCAGCCGCATCGGTACCAACCCGGCCAGCCAGTTTCTGGGCCGCGGCGAGGACACCATCACGCTACCTGGCACCCTGCTGCCCGGCCTGGTCGGTTCGCCCCTTGGCCTTGACGTGCTGCGCAAGATGGCCGACACCGGCAAGGCATGGCCCCTGATCGGCGGCACCGGCCGCATCTACGGCACTTGGGTGATTACCTCGATCAGCGAGACGCAGCAGGTCTTTTTCGAGGACGGCACGCCCCGCCGCTACGAGTTCACCATCAACCTCAAGCGCATCGACGACGGCCGCATCGACATGCTGGGCAGCCTAATCGGCGCAGGCGGCGGCATCCTGCGCGGCGCACTTGGTGGCCTGCTTTGAGCCTGCTGAACCAGCCCGGCGAGCTGCTCGGCAAAGCCTCCAAGAAGTACCGCGAGCTCACCGCCTACCCGCGTCCGATCTGCAAGGTGGTGGTCAACGGCAACGACATCACCAGTCTGCTGGTCGGCGGGCCTAAGCCGCGCTTGGTCAGCATCGAGCTCACCGACAACCGCGGACTGGAGGCCGATCAGCTCGACATCACACTCAGCGACCACGACGGCCTGCTCGCCATCCCGCCCCGGGGTGCCACCGTGCGCCTTTGGCTGGGCTGGGATGACACCGGCCTGGTCGACAAGGGCAGCTTCACCGTGGATGAAACCGAGCACAGCGGTGCACCGGACACCCTCAGCATCCGCGCACGCAGCGCGGACCTGCGCGGCGGGCTCAAGACCAAGAAAGAGCGCAGCTTCGACGCCACTACCCTGGGCACAGTGATCGGCGCCATCGCCACCGCTCAAGGCCTCACACCCGTGGTCAGCGCAGTGCTCGCCGGCATCGAGCTGCTGCACCTGGACCAGGCCAACGAGTCGGACGCCAACCTGCTCAGCCGCCTCGGCCGTGAGCATGACGCAATCGCCACAGTCAAGGCTGACCGCCTGCTGTTCCTGCCCACCGGCAAAGCGACTACGGCGAGCGGCCTCTCCCTGCCCCATGTCACGCTCACTAGGGCAGACGGCGACCAGCACCGTTTTCTGCAGGCCGACCGCGACTCCTATACCGGCGTCAAGGCCTACTACTACGAGGTCAACAGCGCTGAGAAGAAAGAGGCCATCGCCGGCGGCGGCGAGAACATCAAGGAGCTGCGCCACAGTTTCACCGACCAGGCCAGCGCATTGCAGGCGGCCCGAGCAGAATGGAACCGCCTACAACGCGGTACCGCCACGCTCAGCTACACCCTGGCCAGGGGCCGCCCCGAGCTGACTCCGGACCAGACCTACAGCCTCACCGGCATCAAGGCCGAAATCGCCGCTATCATCTGGCTCGGCGGCAATCTGCGCCACAGCTTCACTTCCGACAGCCTCACCACCTCCATGGAGCTGGAGTCACAGCTACCAGACGGTGACGAACTGGGGGACTTGGCCGATGGCGATGGCGACTACACGGGTCTTCTTGCTTGGTACCGGGATGAGAAGACCGGTGAGCAACATAAGCTCACCGAGGGTGACCAGGCCAAGCCCCAGCGCCTCACTCACCTCTACCAGAGCAAGGCAGCGGCGAAACGTGCTCTTGATCGAGAGTGGAAGCGGATGCAGGAAAAACAAAAGGCCCCGTGATGGGGCCTTCTCATATCAATCGGGCGCTGATCGTGCAGCTAGCGCCGAGATCATCCGCCGCATCCATACCTGGTCGTGTTCATCAAGACCACGGTAAAGCCGGATAATCGTCCATTCCTCATGTGTCAGCTCCACAGACTCGGAAGCGCAAGCCCCGTTGATCTCTGGCACAGCAACCGCAACAGCAACCTCGCAACCCATCTGCATACTCCGTTAATGGCAGGGAGCTTTGACCATAACGGCAGGTATACCTCGGCTCGCAGGGATTGGACTTTCGTCTACGAGAAAGCATTAAAAAACCCGGCGCTAAGGCCGGGCTCCTGGGCTAGTCATTCCTCTCAGCGCTGGCACAGCGCCTGGGCGCGCTGCACCAGAGGGCTCACATCCATCGGGATTTCTGGGACTTCTGGGTTAGGTTTGGTCAGCGCCGCGCCGTCGATCCAGCCTTTCTCTGCAGCCGCCGTGCGGGCGCTGCCATTCAGGGCGTACAGCTTGCCATTCACCTTCGCCAACGCCGCCGGCGGCGTGCCTTCGCACAGCAGCTCAGCCGCCGGCACCGTGAGCGGCCAGGCCGCGCCGAAGTCAGCCTCGGTGACCTCCTGACCCTTCGAAGTGGGGGTCATCAAACCCCATACCCACCAGAATGCCAAGGCGAATAACCCCAGATAGATCAGGCCGCCAATTCGCCTTCCCGTGAACGCAGCTGCGTTGTGCGCGCCGCACTGAGGACAGGCCTTGGCATCGGTGGAAATTTGCGCCGAGCAGTCTTTGCAGGCGGTTAAAGTCATTGCGTCACTCCTTGAGCGGTGGGAATCCAAGGGCAGCGGCTCAGCGCTTGCCGGTCAGCACGTACTGGATGGAAATGTCCGTGCGCAGGGCGATAGCCTGCAGATAGCGGATAGGGATGGTGGCGGTCCCCTTCTCGTATCGCTTCTGGATGTTGACGGGCTTGCCACCGAGATGGCCGAGGTCATGAACCTCAATACCGAGGCGCTCTCGCTCTTCCCGCAGTCGCGCGCCAAACGCAGAGTCTTCATCCAGGTGCACGGTCATCGCGGAGCCTCATTAGTGATCAAGGGTCGCGGCCAAAGCTGATGCTGTGCGCACCAGGTTGGCCTGCTCGCCATCGGGAAGTTGACGGAAGAAGCCCAGCATCGCGGCCTCACGTTCGGAAAGAGCGCCCGGGTCGTTGGAAACTCGGGAGCCTGTAAGGACGTAGTGCACATCCACACCCATCTCCTGCACGGCGCAGAGGTAACGAATGTCGGGCGAGCTCGTCTGCAGCTCATAGGCTTTCTGGGTGCCCCGGCTGACGCCTGCGGCCTTGCCAAAATCAGTCTGACTTTGGCCAGTTTTCTCCCGTTCTTCTCGCAGGCGTTCACCTGCTCCAGCTGCGATGAGCATTTTTTTGATCAATACCAGTTGACTTGAACAGTTTTCTGCCCAAGAATCCTTGTCGTCGAACACGATTAAACACGGATGAACACTATGCACGGCCCATTAACCCCCGAGCAAGCCCGCGCCACGCTTGACCGCGAGGGCAGGTCCATCGCCGACTTCTGCCGGCAGCATGAATTGAACAGAAATTTGGTCAGCGACTTGCTCAACGGTCGGAAGAAGGGCAAGCGCGGAGAAGCCCACCGCGCAGCCGTTCTGCTCGGCATCAAGGAAGGCACGGTCGCACAGTAGTGCGGCTGGCTTACGGAGAAAACGAGAACATGACCCGACCAATTCTTGACAGCCGCCGCAAGGCCGTAATGTCTGCCGTAGCCGCCTTTCCTGGCGGCCGCGAGTGCGCTGCCGCCCACCTGGGGCTGGACCTCAAGCAATTCGATAACAAGTTGTACGAGAACACCGGCCACCGTCCGCTGACCGACGAGCAGGTCCGCCAGCTGGAGCGGGTAGGCGGTACCAGCTTCCTGCCCGACTACGTGTCAGGCCTCTACGGCGGCGTTTTCGTCCCCATGCCAGACGACACCCCGCTCGACAACCTGGACCTCTACCAGCGCTCTCTGGTCACCGACGTGGCCGAGGGCCGGGTCGACCTGATCATTGCCAAGGCGTTGGCCGATGGCCGCCTAGACGAGGCCGAGCTCGGCGACATCATCGCTGCACACCGCGCGCACATTGCCGCCCGGCATGCAGAGGTAGGGGCCGTTATCACGTTGCACCGGAAAAATCCGGGCAACCAGGAACAGCAATAGACGCACGAGGCGTCGCAATTTTTCGGCTTCGGCCAATGCCGCACTGGCGGCAGGGGGAGAGTTCATGAGCACCAATCACGGCGGCGGTTACAAGTGTCTGTGTCCGGCCTGCGGCAGCAGGATGCGCATCCGCAATTCGGAAGAGCAGACGCCAATCTTTAAAACCATGTACGGCGAATGCACCAACCTGGGCTGCGGCGCGACTTATGGCGGCTCGCTGTCCTGGGAGTACGAGTTGACCACGTCAGGTCTGGACCGCCCCCGAGTCCGCCTTCCCGTCGCCCCTTCGGTCAAGCGCATGCAGGCCATCCGCGACAGCGCTGAGAAAACCAACCAGCTCGACATGCTCGCTATCCTGGAGGCCTAAGCCATGGAACTCGTCCAGTTCACCGCCCCGCAGCTCAACGACTACCGCACCGTCATGCAGAGCAACGCCGCTGCCTTCATCGAACGCCACCAGCAGGAACACCTGCACGACGACAGCCTGTTCGACCGCACCGTCGACCACCTGGTTGGAGTGTGGGACGTGCCAGTATTCATGGCCGACCGCCTCGTCCACCTGGCCATGACTGAGCGTTCACCAAAAAGCGGCCGCTGGATCGGCATAGACATGGCCAGCGGCCGGGACCTGTCCATTTTCCATGATCGCCGCTTCAACAAGATCATCCAGGTACCGCATCGGGACCTACCACACCGCTTCCTGGCCAACCCGGCCCCACGCTAACCCAAAAACGCCCAGGCCCACTCCCGTGGGTTTGGGGAAGTTGCACCCGTAATCCGAGGACGCGCCATGCAAAACGCCGTTGCGATCCAGATGGACCTGCCCAAGCCCTGGGCCGAAGCGCTGCTCAACAGCCTGCGCGCCGAGCTGCGCCGGAGCATGACCGAGCACTGGTATGACGACCGCTACCGCACCGTCCCGGCTGGCCTGCGCAGCAACCGCATCCTTGATGACTACCCGGCCCTCGCCGGCCACAAACGCACCATCGGCGCGCTGCAAGCCGCCCTTGCAGCTAACCAGTAAGGCAACTCCATGACGATGCACGAGAAACTACGCGGCGAGGTGCTGCGCCGGATTGAGTCCGACTTCGGCCTCAAGCACATGGCCAACACCAACTACATGCGCAAAGGCAGATGCCCGGCGCACAAGTGCGGTAAAAACACCCTCTACACCTTCCATGACTCGCCTTGGATGCTGATTTGTGGCCGGCCGGAAGCCTGCAATCACCGCGTCCACGTCAAGGACCTCTACAGCGACCTCTTCAACGACTGGAGCGAGCAGGCACCGTCAACCGCAGAAAACCCCACTGCCACTGCCCGCGCTTACCTGGAAATGGCCAGGGGCTTTCGCGTCGAACTTATCGCCGGCTGGTTCTCCCAGGATAACTACTGGAACCGTGAAATCAGTGCCGGCAGTGCGACCGTCCGCTTCCCCCTAGAGAAGGGAGGGTACTGGGAGCGCCTGATCGACCGCCCCGAACGCTTCGGCAAACAGAAGGCCCGCTTCAAACCGGGCGACAGCTACAAGGGCGTCTGGTGGTGCCCGCCTTCGCTCACGTTAATGGATGTCGACGAGCTGTACATCGTCGAGGGCATCTTCGATGCCATCGCCCTGCTGCACAACGATATCCCTGCCGTCTCCATGATGAGCAGCGCTCCTTTCCCCGAGGAATCGCTCCGCGCCCTCAAGAAGGCCTGCCAGGAGGCGGACAAGCGCCTGCCGCGCCTGGTCTGGGCACTGGATAACGAGCCGGTGGCCAAGGCCAACATGCGCCGCTGGGCCAAAGAGGCCCGCGCGCTGGGCTTCAAGTGCGAAGCCGCTGTCATCCCGCAGCGCGGCGCCAAAAAGATCGACTGGAATGACCTGCATCAGCGCTGGGCTTTCATTGAGGGCGACGACGAGCGCGCCAAGCGCGTCGAGCTGGACCTTGCCGAGGCCCGTCACCAGGGCGCCCTGCTGCTGGCCGACTCGGCCGAGGAAAAGGGCCTGCTCATGTACGAGTGGGACGAGCGTAGGGAATTCAACTTTACCTACCGCTCCCGCCTGTACTGGTTCAACCTTGACCTGGAAAAGTACGAGCGCGCTGCCCGCGAGCTGGATAGCTCTGATCGCCAGGAGGATCAGCTACTCAGCGACAAGCAGCGTCGGGACAAGGCCCTGCGCCAGAGCTCGTCCGTTGTGCGCATCGCCAACTGCGCTTTCCAAGCGCTGTACTACATGCGCAACGACGTGACCCAGGAGGCCTGGTACTACTTCCGCGTAGATCGACCAGACAGCCGTGCCGTCAAGACAACCTTCACCGCCTCGCAGATTACTGCCGCACCGGAGTTTAAAAAGCGCCTGCTCAACGAGTGCAATGGGGCAATGTTCACCGGCACTGCGCAGCAGTTGGAGCGCATGCTCGGCTTCCAGCTCGACGACCTCAAGACCGTCAACACCATCGACTGGATCGGCTACACCCGTGAACACGGCGTCTACGTGTTCAACGATCTGGCCATCGCCGGCGGCAAGGTGCACAAGCTCAACGAAGAGGACTTCTTCGACGTCGGTAAGTTGAGCGTGAAGTCGCAGAGCCAGTCCCCTGTGCTCCACATCAACCCAGACCTCAGCGCCTACAACGAAGGCTGGTTCGAACTGTTCTGGAAATGCTTCGGCGTGCGCGGCGCTGTGGTGCTGGCCTGGTGGCTGGGCGCCCTGTATGCAGAGCAAATCCGCCAGATTCACAAGTCCTACCTGTTCCTGGAGCTGATCGGCGAAGCCGGCGCCGGCAAGACCACTCTGGTGGAACTGCTCTGGAAAACCACCGGGCGCGTTGAATATGAAGGTTTCGACCCGTCTAAGGCCACCCCCGCCAGCCGTGCGCGGAACTTCGCCCAGGTCGGCAACCTGCCGGTCGTGCTGATCGAGTCCGAGCGCGAGCAAAAGGAAGGCGCCCCGGTGAAGCACTTCGACTGGGACGAGCTCAAGACCGCCTACAACGGCCGCAGCGTGCGCTCCACCGGCGTGAAGAACAACGGCAACGACACTCGCGAACCGCCGTTCCGGGCCGCCCTGCTGATCGCCCAGAACAACGCGGTCAACGCCTCAGAGCCGATCCTCCAGCGCCTGGGCCATGTGCACCTGACCCGCGAACACCAGACACCGGAAACCAAGCTGTTCGCCGAGCAGCTGGAGCGCATGCCGGTAGAACAGCTCAGCGGTTTCATGATCAAGGCGCTGCAGCCCGAGGCAAAGGTCCTCCATCTGCTAGACGAACGCACCTCAGTCTACGAGCAGCAGCTCCTGGCGCTCCCGGGCATTCGCACTGTGCGTATCGCCAAGAACCACGCCCAACTGCGCAGTCTGGTGGATGCCCTCCAACTGGTCGTACCGCTGAGCGACGAACGTGCCGCCCTGGTGCATGCCGAGGTGGAACGCATGGCCCAGGAACGTCAGGAGGCCATCAACGCCGACCACCCACTCGTGCGTGAGTTCTGGGACATGGTCGAGTTCCTCAACGGCCCCCTGGGCGACACCGGCGGCAAACTGAATCACTCCCGCAAGTCGACCTTCTTCGCCATCAATCTCAACGAGTTCGTCGAGACGGCGGCCAACAAGCGCCAGCAGTTGCCGAACCTCAGCGAGCTCAAGCGCGTGCTCAAGACCAGCAAGTCGCCCAAATTTCTGGAAACCAACAAACCGATCAACTCAGCCCTCGCCGTCGACACCCACGGCGCGGCAAGGACGGTTCGCTGCTGGCTGTTCCAACTCGTGTAACCCCCGCCGGCGCGGCAACGCCGGCTTCAACCCCAAGGAGAAGCACCATGCAAAACGACAACGACAACTTCTACCAGAACAACCGCGGCGACACGCTGCTCACGCTGGTCATTAGCGGCCTGACCCTGTTGGCCCTCGCGCTGGCCGGCTACTACGCCCCGTCTCTTCTGACCGTGGCACTGCACTAAACCCATTGCCCGGGCGCGGCAACGTCCGGGCAACCAACCCAAGGAGAAGCACCATGCAACTGAACGTAGAACGCGGCGCGCCCGCCACCGGCAAGACCATTCGCCTGCGCCAGATCGCCCAGGCCGACGGGCAAAGCGAGCAAGAGATTCTGGTAGGCCGCCACTGCACACCGGACGCATTGGCGCGCTCGGTACGGTGGCTCGCGGGTCTAGGCGCCAATGTCATCTGCATCGACGAATGCAGCGAAGAACAGATTGCACTTTTGCAGGTCCTGCAGCGCCGCCTGCCGGGCAACCTGACCATCCACGCCGTCGTGGCCAACTGAGGGGACAACCATGTCGAACTACTTCTACAAGTCCGAAGCCCCAGAGGTTGTGTCCATCGTCCAGGAGTACTACCAGGCGAAAGACTTACTGAATGAGCAGTTGGTCGAGCTGGGCAAGCTGTTCGGCGGTGCCATCGCCCCGATGCGCGACATCACTTCGCACTTCGCCGGCGGCGTGAAGATGTCCGCCAGCCGCGAGCTCGACGTCCACTGGTGCCGTCCTGACGACTATGGCTACCGCAGCCTCCGCCAACAGGCAGTACCACCCAAGGGCATCACCAAGGAGCAGCGTGCAGCTATTCGAGCCGAGCACGAGCGCCTGCGCGAGTTATGGAAGGAACACTGCCCGCCTCGCCTGAACACCGATGGCTACTGGGGCCGGCTGAATGTGAACACCGGCAACCTGCTGCTCGGTGGAGGTATCAAGTTTGAGCACCAGGGCGTGGCCTATTTCTGCCTCGGTTTCGATATCAACCAGGCCCAGCACGAAGCCAACGTCGCAGCCGGCAAACCAACGTCCGGATGGATCACCGGCGCTGTGGAGATTCTGCCCAGCGAATACGAAGCCGCCCGCGTAGCCAAGCTGGGAGAGCGCGCATGAACAGCCTTAATAGCCTCAACCTTCAACTCAGTTTCCAGGACTGGGCCGAAGCCGAAGGCTTCGATCTGGATAACAACGACGGAGCCTATACCGACCCAAAAACCTTCGATGCCTGGCGGGGCTATCTCGCCGCTCATAGTGAGCTGCGCCCACACCTCGGGGGCCAGCAGCTCTTCGCTGAAATCAAAAAGTCCAGCAAGTACGCCAGCCAGGCCGAGCTGTGCCGGACCAACGGCTACGGCTACCCGTTCAAGGTGCGCATCGTCCACGACGGTGGTGGCGACTACTGCGTCAAGGGAGGCGTGGGCGGCCAGTATCGCCTGGCGGACGTAAACCTGTACGTGATCGAAGACGGCAAGAAAATCCGCGTCCGTTGACCACACGAAGGCCCCGCCGAGCGGCAACTCGGCAGGGCCTGCCCCCAAGGAGAAGCACCATGCACCACTTACAACATCACCACCGTTGGCCATTGCTGGCCATGGTCACCGCACTGGCGGGCGTGACCGCTACATCGGTGGCTCTGGCCATCGCCGCGCTGATCGACAACACCCTGCTCGCCGTCCTGTTCGCCTCGGCCGCGGTGGTCCTGGACCTGTTTAAGTACGTCGCCTGGCCGCTGGCCCTCGGCCTGCTGGCCGTGCGCCGGACTCTGTGCGCGTTGCTAATGATGGCCTGCGCCCTGGCCCTCGGCATCGTCTCCGGATGGGCCACCTACGACCGGCTCATGTCCTCCATCGTCACCAGCCGCGCCGAGCACCAGGCCCGCCAGGAGCAACGTCAGATCGACCTGGTGGAGCAGCGCGACGCAGACGCCGCCCGTATCAAGCAGCTCGACAGAGATACCGCTGCCATCTACCAACAGGCCAACGCACTCCGCGAGCGCGGCATGGTTACTCGCGCCTTGGAGTTGGAAGCGGCATCCATTGCACGCAACGACGCCGAGCGTGAGCGCGCCCAGGAGCGCAGAGACCTCGCTTCCCAGGAGCTGACCGCCCTACTGGCCCAGCCGACCAAGGCAGCCGGCCTGCCGCTCGAACTGGCCGTCCTGCTCTGCCTCGGCTTCGCTGCCGCGCTGGAGATTGTGCCGGCCCTGATCCTTTCCGCCGTGCGTCCAACGCCCGCGCAGGAACGCGCCCCGGTACCAGTCGCAGCGGAACAGGAACAGGACGAGGAACAACAACAGGAACATCGGGAAACGGAACAGGGACCAGCAGCCAGCGACGGGCTACCGACCGATTTGCTGCAGCTCATAGGCAGCACGGAAAGAGGAACGAAGGTGGCAGTGCGTCAGGTCGCCAAGGTTCTGCGGATAGGCAGCGACAGAGCCACCAGGCTGATGCAGAAGGCAGCCGAAGCCGGTCTGCTGAGCAAGACCGCCGCCGGTTACGTGGCGGCATAAAAGATGGCCCCGGAGGGCGGCAACCCTCCGAGACCGACCAACCCCAAGGAGAAGCACCATGCAAGTGAACCCCCAAGAAGTCAGCGGCGAGAAGGCTACCACACCGCGTTACGACACCATCGTCATCCGTGGTGCCACCGGCAAGGAAGTCCCCCGCAGCGTCGACTGCGGCGAGGTGGTCAGTTGGGCACGCGGCCATGAACTTGCCGCCGGAGACGCCCTGCTGGAGTTCGTCAACTACGTGGCCGATGGTGACTGCGGCATCAGCCCTGGGCTGAGTGCCAAGGCGCGCGAGTCACTGGATTTGATGGAGCGACGCAGCAGACTGGGCTGGGAGGCTGACAAACAGCCAGAAGACTGGCAGACCTCGGTTAACCGTGCAGCGCAAACGGCCCGCGAAGTTTTCAGCGAATCCCATGACGACGCCATCCAAGCGATTGAGTACATGCAGGCTCTGCTGCAGCTGGCTGCCCCTGTCGTGCAAGGAGGTGCTGCATGAAGTCGCCAGCCGAAGTCGGCCAAATCGCCGAGTACCTCATCACCACATATTGCAGCGCGGCCGGTACCGAGACGCCGGACGACCTGCGCAAGGCCTGCGAGCTGCTGATCAGCAAGGCCGCTCGTGCCATCGAGAAGCACAACGACCAGGCAACCGCCGTGGGGGTTCTTGAGCGCACGTCCCGCTACGTCGCCACCCATCCGATGGAGCCGGAACCCGCTGACCCGCTTTACCGAGAGGCCGTCGAGGCCGTCGTCAAGAACCAGCGCGCCAGCGCTGCCTTCCTGCAGCGCCGTTTCGGCATCGGCTACAACCGCGCAGCCCGCATGATCGAGGCCATGGAGCGCGACCGCATCGTCAGCGGCATGAACAGCGAAGGCGCCCGCGTCGTGCTGATGTTGGAGGTGCCCCATGCGTGAACGTCCAACCATGGCCAGCCACCGCCTGGACCTGCCCAGCATCTGCGACATCTGCGGCAAGGCCCGATCCACCCGCAAGCACGCCGTCTGCAGCCGCACCCGCCAACAACTCAAGCGCGAAGAGTGGGCCAGCTACATGGACAACATCGCCGCCAAGAAAGCCCAGGGAGGCAGCCGCCATGCAAACTGATAACACCTCGCCCATCACCATCAGCGTCCGCCAGAGCACCGGCACCTATATCGCCAAAGCCAATGGCCACAAGGCAACCGCAAGCTGCACCACCGGCCCGATCCAGGCGGCCGAGTCGCTGGCACGCAAGATCGGGCTGGCCCCCAGCATGATCCAGGAGCAGCAACGTGACGGACTCGGCTACGGCTGCTCACGCTTCACACACCCCGGCGAGCTGGCCACCAACACCAGCGACAGTGCGCACTGCCCAAACTGCGGCATTTGCCACACCCGCGAGGAAACCTGCATCGAGGCCAGGGCACGCATCGGAGGTGTAGCATGAAAGCGCTGAGCACCCGCCAAGGCGACATCTTCTCCACCGGCGCGCAGCGCCTGCAGATGACCGAAAGCATTGAGCTGACGGTCCAGTCCCTACAGGCCTACGGCGCCGATCACGATCACTGGGGCATTGCCTGGTCGGGCGGCAAGGACAGCAGCGCCACTCTCACCCTTGTCATTTGGCTGATCGACACCGGCCGCATCAAGCCACCGAAAACCCTCACCGTGTTCTACGCCGACACACGCCAGGAGCTGCTGCCCTTGGCCAGCGCGGCCAGCAAGATCATGGACGAGCTGGAAGAGCGCGGAATCCGCATCGAGGTGGTCATGGCGCCCATGGACAAGAGGTTCATGGTCTACATCCTCGGCCGCGGAGTTCCACCTCCGAACAACAACACGCTCCGGTGGTGCACTCGCCAGATCAAGATTGACCCGATGACCCAAGCGCTGGAGAAGCGCCTCGCAGACCTGGACGGAAACGTCCTGATGATCACCGGCGTGCGCCAGGGCGAAAGCGCGATCCGCGATAAACGCATCGAGATGAGCTGTGGCAAGGACGGCGCCGAGTGTGGCCAGGGCTGGTACCAGAAGATACTGCCCGAGGCCAAGGGCCTGAAAGGGCGCCTCGCTACACTGGCTCCGCTGCTGCACTGGCGCGTCTGCCACGTCTGGGAATGGCTCAAGCATTGGGCACCTCTGGTTGAGTTTGGCGACTGGTCAACGGCCACCATTGCCGACGCCTACGGCGGCGACGAGGCTGAGGAAATCAACGCGCGCACCGGTTGTACCGCATGCCCGCTGGCAAGCGAGGACAAAGCGCTCGACACCATCCTGCTCAATCCGGCCTGGGCCTACCTCGCCCCGCTTAAACGCATCAGGGCCGTGTGGCGCGAGCTGCGCGAGCCTCAGCACCGCTTGCGCAAGGCCGGTATCGAGCGGTTGAAAGATGGCAGCATTGCCGCCAACCCGCAGCGCATGGGGCCGATCCTGCTGGAGTCGCGCCTCATGGCCCTGGAGCGCCTGCTCGGCATCCAGGCGGAAATTAACGAGGCCGCGCAACGCCTTGGTCGCCCCCTCGTGGACATGATCAACGCCGAGGAAGAGGCCCGCATCCGCGAACTGATTGCCGCCGAAACCTGGCCTGACGGTTGGGACGGCGACGAGCCGGTCGCCACCACTCCGCTCGACAAGGTCTACGCAGATGGCTCGGTCCAGCCGCTGCTGTTCCGGGAGGTGGCCCATGGCTGAACCGTGCGACTGCCTGAACCAATGCGGCGATGACGAGCGCGTCGTCCAGTACCTGGTTGAACCATGCGAGTGGCGGATGAACTGGGCTCTTCGAGAGAAGGCGCGGCTAGAGGCTGAAGTTTCTTTGCATGAAGACGCTGCCAAGTGGCGGGCTTTCTGCGCCGACATGGAGGTGGCCAATGTCTGACCTCTTCTACCTGCAGGACATCTACCATGGCTGACCAGGATGAACGCCAGCACATGCTGGAATGCGAGGCCCGGTACTGGCTCCGGCGTGGGAACACCACACCGGAGAAGGTGGCCGAGCTGAAAGAAACCCACCTCAAGAAGAGCGGCGAGCAGGCCATCAACCTGCTCATTGAGGAAATGCGCAAGCAGTGGCGGCGGCGCCATGAATGGCTGGGGAAGGAGCATGGGTAACGACATGCGGCGAGAAGGCCGGAGCTGCGATTCTCGGCAGTGGCTACCGGCCACCCGCAGTACACTGGAGGCCCAGCCATGAGCGAAGCCTCCCGCGTGCTGACTTTCGACGACCTCAAGCGCATTACCGGATATGCCCGGCGGGCAGACGTGGAGCGGACCCTGCACGAGCAGGGCATCCGCATTTTCAGGGGTCGCGCCGGCCCCTGGACCACCGTGGAACTGATCAACCAGGCCGGCGGGCTGAAAGCCGGCACCCAGGAGCAGTACGGCGTCGAGATTCTATGAGGCGAGCCAGGAAGATTAACCCCAACATACCCCCACACATCGACCAGGCCGCTATCCCAGCGGCCGTTTTCTTTGACCACCGAGGCAAGGGGAGCTGGTACGCCCTGCACCGTGACGAGGCAGGCCGGCAGCGCCGGCAGAACATCGCCAACAGTTCGGCCACGCTGGCCGATCTGCACAAGATCATGGAAGTTCGCAACGGCGTCGACCGCGAGAGTCTCAACCACCTGTGCGAGCAGTACCACGACAGCGCCAGGTTCAAGAGGCTCGCGCCGAAAACCCAGGACAGCTACACCTGGTCGCGCGACGTTCTGGCCAATATTCCCACCAAACTCGGCAAACCCCTCGGCGAGCTGGCCGTGCGCAAGTTCACCCCTGCGCTGATCCAGCGGCTAATTGACCGGATCGCCGACGAGGGCACGCCGTCGAAGGCTGCGCATGCGTTACGGTACCTGCGCTTGGTGATGCAGTGGGGCCGAAACCGCGGCTACCTGGACAACAATCCGGCCATGGGCATCGAGGCTCCTGCAGAGCGCAAGCAGCGCCGCCTACCATCGCATGACGTGATGCAGCGTCTGATCGGCCGAGCCCGCGAGCTGGGCCAGCTGAAACGCGGGCAGAAGGACGCGGTACCTCCGCACCTAAGCTACGTCATGGAGCTGGCCTACCTATGCCGGCTGCGCGGCATCGAGGTCGTCACCCTGACCGACGCCAACGAGCTGGCAGACGGCGTGCTGACCAACCGACGCAAGGGCAGTCGTGACAACGTGGTCACCTGGACGCCGCGCCTGCGGGCAGCCTGGGACGCTGCAAAGGCCCGCCGCGCCCAGGTATGGAAAGCCCGGGGCACGGCCGTGCCGGTCAATCCCGATAAACGCTTCATCATCACCGCCGATCACGGCGGGCCGCTGGGCAAGTCCGGCTTGGACACTGCCTGGAACCGCTTCATGCGTAACGCCATCGTGGCCGGCGTCATCACCGCCGAGCAACGCTTCGGCCTGCACGACCTCAAGCGCCGCGGCATCACTGACACCCCCGGCACCAGGGCCGACAAGCAGGAAGCCAGCGGCCACCGCGACGAATCCATGCTCGACATCTACGACCTGAGCGTCCCGAAGGTCGCCCCCTCCGCACTCTGATCCCCCCCCAAACCTGCGTAACAAGCGCGCCGGACTCCGCATGGAATCCGGCTGTCAGCGCTGTCATTACGTAACAAGCCGCGACCTAAGTGACTGACCAGCAGGCCGAAAACGGTTTTCTTGTAATCAGTAGGTCCCGGGTTCGACTCCTGGTGCCGGCACCATCCAAGGTTCCATAGAAAGCTTTCAACATCTCTGGAACCCCCGAAAAACCCGCCTTCTGGCGGGTTTTTTCGTTTTGGCGTTCCATCGGTTTCCGTCAGAAACTGGTGGATTCCAACCGTTTTAGGGGTAGTGTTAGGGGTAAGGTAATTCGATAAAGGGGGAGTACCCTTATGTCGCGCACCACTGCTCCACTCTCCGATTCGGCTTGCCGCTCAGCCAAGCCCACCGACCGCGCCTACAAGCTTTTCGACGGCGACGGCCTCTACCTTCTAGTCCAACCCAATGGCCGTAAAGGCTGGCGTCTCAGGTATGTCAAACCTGATGGACGCGAAGGACTAACCTCGTTCGGCAGCTACCCCGTGGTCGGACTCGCCGATGCGCGCAACAAGCGCCTAGAGGTCAAACGGATGCTGGCGAAAGGCATCGACCCCATAGAGACCAAACACCAAGCCAAGACGCAGGCTGCAATCAAAGGCCGAACCTTTGAAAGCGCCGCACTGGACTGGCACAAAGCGATGTCTGCCAAATGGGCTCCGGGCCATGCCAAGACCGTCCTGAGCCGCCTCAAAACCCATGTCTTCCCGCTGATCGGCGCTCGCTCTATTGTCGATCTGGACACCCATGACCTGATGCAACCTCTGGAAGCGATCCAGAAGCGTGGCACGATTGACGTCGCTTTAAGGGTACAAAACTACCTGCAAAGCATCATGCGCGAGGCGAAACGTGCTCGACAGATCGCGGCAAACCCTGCCTCCGACCTTGAAGGTTTGATCAAAGCTCCGAGGGTGATTCACCGCCCTGCTTTACCCTTATCGCGTCTGCCTGAATTGCAGGAGCGTATCGACACATACAAAGGCCGCGCACTTACCCGGCTGACGGTCATGCTCTCGCTGCATGTGTTCGTACGCTCCAGCGAACTGCGATTCGCCCGCTGGGGCGAGTTCGACCTCAAGCGCGGCACCTGGGAGATACCGGACACTCGTCCGGCATTGGACGGAGTGCCCTTTTCCACAAGGGGTACAAAGATGGCCGGGGACATCCACCTTGTACCCTTATCGCCACAAGCCGTGACTCTGCTTGAACAGATCCACCTCCTCACCGGCGAATTCGACCTGGTGTTTGCAGGTGATGCCAAGCCCTGGAAACCCATGTCTGAAAACACGGTGAACAGCGCGCTCAGAAAAATGGGCTATGACACCAAAACCGAAATCTGCGGGCATGGGTTTCGTTCGATGGCCTGTAGCGCGCTGATTGAATCAGGACTGTGGTCCGAGACAGCCATTGAAAGGCAGATGAGCCACAAAGAGCGGAACAACGTCCGCGCCGCTTACATCCACAAGGCCGAGTTCATCGAGGAGCGCAGGCTGATCATGAACTGGTGGAGCCGGTATCTGGAGGCCAACCGGCAGGAACATGTCACTCCACATGAATTCGCGAACCAGACCGGAGCGAACGTCACTCGCCTAAAAGCAAAACGTGGCGCAACCGAGTAAGCGCTCGGCCTTCATATCTCAGCGACCCGCTTGTCCACGCGGGTCCATCCAAGCAGGGCTGCAAAGCCGCCCTGCTTGGATGGACCTCACTTAAAAAATCTAAAGCCCACGCAACTATCTGTGGAAAACCACTGATTTCCACCGGTGGATAATTTCATCCACAGCCGCAGAACTCCCGAAAATTCGAGCCTTGACCCGAATTATCCACAGGCGTAGAAAAGATCGGGCAAAGCGCTGTCGTTGACAGCAACCCAGGTAGCCAGAACCTTTAAGGCTACGCCACACCGTGGTGGTTCTCCCAAAGTGCGATTAGCGTCCGGCGGCTCGCACGGTCACAGCGATGTGATGGATGCCTACTTCTACCAGAGTGCCACTGCGGCAACTCATACCCTTTTATAGCTGCCCTGCAGCAACCTATTCGCTTGGCCATTTCATTGCGCCAACCTGCGCCCGTCTCTTTCTCCCGGAAAGAGACGGGCGCTCCTACCGCTGCTGCAGCCCAACTCGTACAAGGCTTTGCGGCATTCCCCTTCGTGACAATCGGCGTGACAAACACCGAAGTCACCAGCAACAGCGATGCAGATGATGGTGCCGCAGCCTACGGAATGGACTGCACCTGACTGACAGTCAGGCATGCCCGGTCATCGCTTCACTGCCTTCACCCGACTCAGGATCTCGCGGCATTGGTCTCGTCAACCGGCGCAGCCTCCACCCGCCCACTTCTTCGGAAGTGCTCAGGAGGCCAGATCATGAGGTGCCCAAGCTCTCGGTCGTAAAGAGCCGCCAGTCCCGCGTTAGTGGACAACCCTCACAGGTCGCAGGGGCCTTGATCCCTGATAACACTCAACATTCTTGGCGGGATGACGTGGGGAAAATCTTCAACGTTTTGACTTCGAGAGGAGTTTGATCATGGCGTTGGTCGGTAAACGGGATGGGCGCAATTTTGGGTATGGACGACAGCTGAGCTACGCCGGGCCGCAAGCGTTGAAAGACATGTTCGGCGGTGGGCATTACGGGACTGTCAAAGCACACACCGATCGCTGGCAAGCGTTTGTGCGCTGGTGTCGGTCCGAAGATGGGCCGGGATTCAACGATGCGAGGAAAATCGACCGGCAGACCTTGCTGGACTACGCCGGGTATCTGCGCCAGCAAGTTGAACATGGTGAGCTTGCCATCGCGACTGCGCAAAACCGATTGTCCAGCGTCAACCGAACCTTGGCAGCGCTGCGTGGTGATCAGTATGTAAGGGTGGCGAGTCCGAGCAAGGCGCTTGGTATGCAGCGCACCAGCGTCCGCACCATGCCGCCGCAAGGCCAGGACCGCGATCACGTAAAACGTATCGTCAACATCCTATCCGAACATCTGCAGCCGCGCGCCGCGGCCATCGCTCAGCTGACGCGAGCAACCGGCATGCGCTTGCGAGAGGCCATTTTGGCTGATCTTCCTCGACTGCGAAGGGAAGCCGAACGATACGGCAAGATCAACATTCAAGATGGCACCAAAGGTGGCCGCTCAGGTGCGTCGGCGTCTCGTTGGATCTGGGTGGATAACCATATTCGTGAAGCGCTCAAGTACACAGAGCAGGTCTCTCCCGTCGGAAGCGGCAACTTACTTGCACCGAAAGAAAGCTACCTAGACTTTCAACAGCGAATCATCCGCCCTGCACGGGACATCCTTCACGCGTACAACCTCAAGGGATTCCACGAATTGCGTGCGGCCTACGCATGCGAACGGTATGAGCAGATTACAAACCAACTTGCGCCAATCAAAGGAGGTAGTTGCTACCAGCTCGACCAACACCTCGATCAGGAGGCACGCGCACAAATCAGCTATGAGCTGGGGCACGGTCGTATCGACGTAGTTTCGGCTTACATCGGTGGCCGAGCATGAGCAAGCCATTCGATATGGAGGTATTCCTCGCGGGAGTCATGAGCGGATCGCAAACGACACGTCAGCGCCACCTACACCAAGCAAAAGCCATCCAAGCAGCTATAGCTGTGCGCTGGAACCGAGACAATCCATGGACGTGGCAAAGAAAGCATGTGCTATGGTTTTTGTGCAGGAAAATACGACATCGAGCCGCGTCCACGCGTTATTACTATAAGCTGACTGCAGAGTTAATTGCTATGCGATTAAGTAAAAAATGGAGATTTGACACATGAAAGAAACAACGCGAGCTAGGGTCGCCGCCATAGTCGGCGCTGCCAAAAATAAGAAAAAAATAAATTCTATTTACGACTATTCGACTTCATGCCATAGGAATATTTCAGCTAGCATCTCAAACGGAAAAGTTGAAGGGTATGACTACACAACATCTAGCTTCTTTTCTGGAAGCAGCAACAACTCACTAGACTTCTATGACTACAACAATTCAAAACATGTAAATCTCAAAATGAACGGAAAGAAATTTGATGGCTATGACTACGACACAAAAAAATATTTTAGCGGAACCATAAATGGAAAAAATATTTCTCTGTACGATTACGATACTGGAACACACTACAACTACAGCATTTAAACGTTAAGAATTAACTAAAAGCGTCACCAATTAAATATGCATCTGAACTTCATTAGCACTGCCTGACTTATCCAGATTTCCAGATAGTATCAGGCACTGCCTTCCAGCACCGGAAGCTAATCTAGATTTTTTACGTTCTCATGGCCGAACCAGTCCTTCGCTTTTTCAACAACTGCGTCAGATGGCGAGTGATAAAATAAAGCCAAATTTGATTTTGCACGGGTACAGCATACGTAGAGAATTTTACGCGTCCTATTCACCACACTTTCTTTATCCATACGATCAGTAAACAAATAATCAAAGTTATAGGAGTTCCACCGCCCATTATTCAGAACAACCAGAACATCAGGAAATTCTCGACCTTTGGTTTTATGCTGAGTAGAGAATGGTGTGAATCCTTCAAGATATTCAAATAATTTCTGAAATTGAGAGAATGGGAGCGCAGCCACTTGGTTATAAATATAACGTTTCGACTCGATAAATGATTGAAGGCGATCGTCAACCCTTACAAGGCCATTTACATTTGCCTCATCGATAACTTGCTGTACTGTTTTATCATCGATTTTAGATAATTTGACAATCCTCTCCTTCAGTCTAACTTTATCACTCTTAGATGTGACCGCATGCTCAGTTACGCGAAGAAACTCATTAAAATTTCCATCCAAGTAAAGCTGGACATTTTTTTGTATTTTAAATAAATGTTTTATCAGGTCATCTCTATTACCACCGCCACGCCCCAGCTCACTTCGATCAGATTTCTGATCGTCTATAAGCTGGTCTTTGTCGATATATAAAGAAGCCAGCTCACCATATGGGAAATCTAGCGCTCGATCATATATAGCTTGGTGTTCTGCAATATATATGGCCATGCCGTCTGTGGGATCAACTTCTTTTAAGGCTTTACCTGTCTTTTGATACTTCAACTCGGCCAATACTTCTCCGAACGATTTTCCCTCGGAGTTAAAAGCAGGCTCCTTTTTCTTAATATAACTTTTGATCCGACGGACATACTCTAAAATCTTATCGCCATCATAAATTCTCATCAACTCACTAAACCCTGCTTTGGCAGCGATAAGGTTATGAGTGAGATTGAGTTCCTTAGCGCCTGATGACTCGGAGAACTCCCAGCCCAAATATTCTTTTACAATATTAACGTCATCATTGGATGAATATAGAAATTGTATATGACCATCTTTTACACCCCCATCGCTGGTCATATTGGGAGCATTTAAATCTTTAGAAGGAACTTGGAAAAGCCCATCATTCCTAAGTTTGTTTGCCAAATCGATTACATTTTTTGGATTTCTTCGATTTTCTTCTTTCTTTATTTCTCTAACCTGCCCAACCCCCTCCCCTTTGTAAGCATCTAAATCACCAATGCCTTCATCATAAATTGCCTGCATTGCATCGCCAAAAAAACCAATAACATTTGGATCGCCAACTCTAGTCAACTGCGTAAGAAGTATATCTACAACTTCCGCCTGAGTATCTTGATACTCATCCACCATGATATATGGATAACAATCTTTCAGTATTCGGCATAGTTTGTCGTATCTTTTAAACATCTCGTTAGCAAGTACAATAACTTCATCATGTGAAATTACCCCCTCCCTAAATTTTACGTACTCCTTATACCTAACATCCCCCTCAATAGCATCTAACTTTTCTGGTTCGCCGTTGCCATCTAAAACTTTAAAACCTAATATTTCGTCATCATTAATCAGCGCTAACAAAACCTCCTTTAGTTCTACTTGAAAATGTTTTATTACTCCCCAGAGAAAGTCATGAATCGTAGAAACGTGCAGATTTGGATGGCTGGCTCTGCCCTCAATCTCCCGCACCGCGGCGTTGGTGTAGGTAATACACGCTACGCGTGCCAAAGGCTTGAGGGTAACCAGATTCGTTATAACTTCTACCAAAGAGTAGGTTTTACCACTTCCAGCACCGCCACTCAGTAAAAAACTCTTACCCTCACAGATAGTATCAAGAATCTTTTTCGCCTCGTCACTAACCTCCTCTAAGTTCTTCATTTGCGCAACCATCCCAGGCCCTCTTGGATATAGTGAGGAGTCTTCCAATTGGAAAAGTCAGATTTTTTATCAGGTATACTATTAAGCAAGATTTCAATCGCTAACGAAGGCTTTTTGCCAACTGCCTTCTCTGCAAACTCAAATGCATCGCACTCGCCATTTATATATTTGTTGAACCACTTAGGCGTTAGAGATGGAAATTTTTCAGAGTCAGTTCCAAGTAGTGCTTTGTTTAGCGAAAAGAATGCATCTTCGAAGCTTCTTCCATGATAGCCATCGTCTTTAGTTTGATATGCTAGAAAAATACAGCCATCGACATCGACCTTCCATTCGCCTCCGACTTTAGATAAAGCCTTACCTTCAATATTAAGGGAGGTAAAGTAGCCCAAATCCTCTCTGACCTTGCCGTGATAAAATATTAACGATCCATTAGCTGTATGGTCTGCCGCTGGGTCATCAGGACGACATTTTATAGTCTCTATTTTCTGAGTGCCTTTTTTGTATAGCTGGGGAGTAACTCCATCCTTTTCAAAAAGCAATTCTTTAATCCCGCTATCTATATCAGTCAAAATTAAAGCTTTAATACCAATAAAATGGATAAACTTTTCAAAAATTTGAGCATGTGCTCCTACCTCCACAATTGAAATATTCTGTGAAAGTAGAGGTATAGCGCCAGCATCAGGAGTCTCTTGGTCAAACTTTCTCATCATTGCTGGTAGAAGAATTTTCTCAGTATCACCCTCAATAAGTATTGCTTTATCAGCAAAAAATAGCTCGGCGCGGTTCAACGTAAGATATTGCTTAAGGAATTTGTAGTGGAGTTCAGCCTGGGCATTGTCATTCACATCATCGGACGAATACTCCGACTTGAGCGCCTTAAGATTTTTTGCGTCCACACTGTTAGCAAGAGGTGACTTCCTCAAATACTTGATATCGTCGAAGTCACACTCTGCCACGATATGAGATGAGTGAGTGCTGATAATCGTTTGAAGATGAATCTCCACTCCATCTTCTCTCATCCTGCTTTCTTTCAACAGGGACTTTATATTCTTTATAAACGTATATTGCATCTGAGGATGTGTATGCGCTTCCGGCTCCTCAATAAAAAGTAAATTAATCGCAGCAGGATTTTCTTTACTAGATCTCCGAAAAGAAGTCATCAGCATTTCTATTTCAAAAATCATGCTGATTAGATTCATATAGCCAAGCCCATTAAAGTGCTCTGGAAGATCATGGGTATCGTGGGTATACATCACAGTTGTATTTCCATCCAACAGTTCTCGATGCTGCAG
>Ga0208635_100110_pt1 | contig 45400 bp, 31 predicted proteins | sample LakWasMe93_HOW11_2_FD_183915 | JGI IMG/M metagenome (GOLD analysis project Ga0208635, IMG submission 183915) | Freshwater sediment methanotrophic microbial communities from Lake Washington under simulated oxygen tension - Sediment Metagenome... | ecosystem: Environmental > Aquatic > Freshwater >...
AGCCACGCCAACGGTGCCAAAAATCCCAAGGCGCACCTGCGCAAAATCATCACTGAAGAGCAGTGCCTGAAGGCGCCGATCATTGCTGAGCCATTGGGCTTGTTTGATTGCTGTGGGGTTTCCGATGGGGCGGCGGCAGTGATCGTCACCCGGCCTGACATTGCCAGGGCCATGGGCAAGACCGACCTGGTCACCTTCAAGGCCCTGCAAGTGGCGGTGTCCAACGGATGGGAAATGCAGGGCAATGGGTGGGACGGGAGCTATGTGCATACCACCCGCATTGCCGCCAGGAAAGCCTACGCCGAAGCAGGCATCACCCGGCCACGCGAGCAGATCAGTCTGACCGAAGTGCACGACTGCTTTTCCATCACCGAACTGGTGACCATGGAGGACCTGTTCCTCTCGGAACCTGGTATGGCGGTGCGCGACGTACTGGATGGCGCCTTCGACGCCGAAGGCCGAGTGCCTTGCCAGATTGACGGCGGTCTCAAGTGCTTCGGCCACCCGGTCGGGGCCAGCGGGATCCGCATGCTCTACGAAATCTACTTGCAGCTAAAGGGGCGCGCCGGTCCGCGGCAGTTGCCAGACCCGCGCACGGGGTTGATTCACAACCTGGGCGGGCAGCCATCACAGAACGTGTGCTCGATTTCCATCATTGGTAGAGAAGAAGACTGATGGCCATCCTGATTGATGATCCCGTACCCGGCGTCCGACGGTTGCTGATTAACCGTCCCGAGAAGCGCAATGCGATAAACCATGACGTACGGCAGTCACTCATCGAAGCGTTGACTGAGGCGCGTGAGCAAGCGGCTTGTCACGCCATTGTCTTGGGCGGTGTTGGAGGGATGTTTTCCGCTGGCGGCGACATCGCGACCATGGCCAATCTGGACGAGTCTGATGCGCGTGCGCGAATGAAGCACATCCATGAGCTCTGTCGTTTGTTGGGGCAATTTCCAAAGCCTGTCATATCGGCGGTAGAAGGCATCTGCGCAGGCGCGGGGGTTGGCCTGGCGTTGCTGGGAGACGTTGTGCTCACCGGCACCAAGACTCAGTTTCTGTTTCCTTTTCTGAGGTTGGGCCTCACTCCCGATTGGGGGTTGTTGCGAACGCTCCCTGCGCGAGTGGGTGTCGCCGAAGCGAAGCGCATGCTGACCCGGGGCCAATACATATCCGCCGAGGAGGCCGTGGCCGCGGGCCTGGCAGATGAGTGTGTTGGCCTGAATGTGATGGACTCGGCAGTCAGCCTGGCGAGAAGGATGAGTCTTTTGCCGCGCAACGCGTTTTCTCGAATGAAAAATCGTCTGGATCATCCGGCGGCGAGCTTGGCTGAAGAGTTGCAGCGCGAGGAGGACGACCAAGCGGTGCTTTTGCTCGGTGCCGATTTTCGCGAAGGCTTTGCCGCCTTTGCCGAAAAGCGCGAGCCGCAGTTCACCTGCACCGTGGACTACCCGGTATGAGCACACCGGTGGTGGTAGAGCGAAATGGCGCGGTGGCCATATTGCGTCTGAACCGTGTTGAAAAGCGCAATGCTCTGGACCTCGGCATGCGTGCCGCCATCGCCAGCGCCATGCAGGAACTTGAGCGTGACAACGGTGTGGCGGTGATCGTGATTACCGGGGGTGACAGCGTGTTTGCCGCTGGTGCCGACCTCAATCTGCTGGTGGACAAAGGCGCACAACAAGTGGCGGAGCTGGACCTTGGCCAGTACTGGGCGCCTGTGGCGAAAAGTCAGAAACCGCTGATTGCGGCGGTCAGCGGTGTTGCCTTGGGAGCGGGCTGCGAGTTGGCGATGATGTGCGACGTCCTGGTCGCCGACAGTTCGGCGCGTTTCGGTCAGCCCGAGGCGCGGGTGGGCATTATGCCTGGCGCTGGTGGTACTCAGCGCTTACTGCGTGCAGTGGGTAAGCCAGTGGCCAGCCTGATGCTGATGACGGGTGAGTTGCTCAACGCCGAGCGCGCTAGTCAATTGGGGTTGGTCAGTGAGTTGGTAACGGAGGGCACAGCCCTGGCACGCGCCATCGTTCTCGCTCAAGCGGCGGCAAAGATGCCGCCCAAGGCCCTTCGAGCCATCAAGCGTGTGCTGACGCTGGGGGCCGACCAATCGCTGGATGTTGCACTGGCCTTGGAGAATCGCGAATTCCTATTGCTGTTCGACACGTCGGACAAAACCGAAGGCATGCGCGCATTCCTCGACAAACGCCCGCCGCGCTACACAGGAAACTAAGCATGAGCATCCACAGCATCGCCGTGATCGGCGCCGGCACCATGGGCCGCGGAATCGTTCAGTTATTCGCCCAGGCCGGTCACCCGGTACGTTGTTATGACGCCGCCGAGGGCGCGGCGCAGAGTGCCATTGAGTTTGTCCGTGACCTGATTGACAGGGCAGTCAGCAAAGAGCGTTACAGCCGTGAGCAAGGCGACACGATTATCGCGCGCATGTCCGCCTGCACGCAGATCGAAGACTTGGCCGGTTGCGACCTGGCCATTGAAGCGGTGGTGGAGGACCTCGGGGTCAAGCGAGAGTTGTTCCATGCATTGGAAACGGTGCTCGGCGATACGGCGATCCTGGCCAGCAATACGTCTTCGCTGATGGTCGCTGATATCGCCGCCGGTTGCCGCCACCCTGAGCGCGTGGCCGGACTGCACTTTTTCAACCCGGTCCCCCTGATGAAAGTCGCCGAAATCATCGCCGCCGTGCGTACTGCGCCCGCCACTGTCGCTGCCTTGCAGTCGGTTGTAGAGGGTGCGGGTCACCGCGCGGTGGTGGCCGAAGACCAGCCGGGATTTCTGGTTAATCATGCCGGTCGCGGGCTATACACCGAAGGCTTGCGCATTCTTGAGGAACAGGTGGCCTCGGTACAGGACATCGACACTTTGATGCGCGAAGCCGGTGGTTTTCGCATGGGGCCATTTGAACTGCTCGATCTCACCGGGCTGGACGTGTCCGGCAAGGTGATGGAGTCGATCTACCAGCAGTTTTACCAAGAGCCGCGCTTTCGTCCATCGCCTCTGGTAGCACCGCGTCTGGGGGCTGGCCTTTATGGACGCAAGACGGGTGAAGGCTGGTATCGCTACTGCGACAACCTCAAAAAGCAGCTGGAACCGCCCCGGGTTGTTCCTGCGCTCAACCACGAAATGCTGGTCTGGGTGGACCCGGCTGCCGATGAGTACGAACGCCTGCAAGGTCTGGTGCTGGAGGTTGGCATGACGCTGCACAACCAGCCCGAAGAGGCGGATTTATTGCTGGTGCAGTTCTGGGGCGATGACGTTTCGCGTTACTGCTCTGTGCACGGTCTGGACCCTACCCGAACGGTGGCCGTGGACCCCCTGCCTGGTCTGGCAAACCACCGCACCCTGATGCTCAGCAGCGTCACTCGCCCAGAGGTACGCGATGCCGCCTGGGCCATGCTGGCCGCGCAGGAATACCCGGTGACGGTGATCAACGACAGCTGCGGTTTCGTTGTCCAGCGAGTGTTGGCAACGATCGTCAATATCGCCGCGGATATTGTTCAAAGGGGTATTGCCAGTGTCGCTGACCTCGAAGATGCGGTGCGCCTTGGTCTGGGTTACCCGCAAGGACCGCTAAGCCTTGGCGATGCCATTGGCGGTAAGCGTGTGATGGACATCCTTACTCGAATGCATGAGCTCAGCGGTGACCCGCGCTATCGCCCCAGCCCCTGGTTGGCCCGGCGAGCTGCATTGGGCCTCTCGTTATTGACAGCAGAGACAGCGCGCCATGGCCGAAATTGATATCGAATACTTGCGTGGCTGGATAGGCCGCGAGCGTGTGCGTGAAGAGCTGTTGACGCCGTTCGGGGTCCAGGCACTGAGCGCTGCGTTGAACCGTGAACAGGTTTCCATGCTTGGCGAGGCGCTGCCTCCGACCTGGCAATGGCTGTACTTCAATGACTGCGCCCGGCATAGCGACTTGGGTGTTGACGGCCATGGCAAGACTGGCGGCTTCCTGCCGCCGGTACCCTTGCCTCGGCGTATGTGGGCGTCGGGTGAATTCATCTGTGAGCAACCATTGCGCATTGGCGAACTGGCCGAACAGCGCTCTGTAGTCACTTCTGTTGAGCTGAAAGAGGGAAAAACCGGGAGTCTGGTGTTTGTTGGCCTGGAGCACCAGATCAGCCAGCAGGGACAACGATGTCTGGTGGAAAAGCAACATCTGGTTTATCGGGAAATGACCGTTGGTCCCAGCTCCTTGCGGTCCGGCGAAGCAGCCCCCGGAGCAGCTGATTGCCAGCAGCCATTCCAGCCTGACCCGGTGCTGCTATTTCGGTACAGCGCGCTGACCTTCAACGGTCACCGCATTCACTACGATCGCGACTACGCCATGCAGCAGGAGCATTACCCGGCGCTGGTGGTACACGGCCCATTATTGGCTACCTTGCTGGCCGAGCAGGTGGCGGTACAAATGCCCGAGGTACGTATAACCAGTTTCGGTTTTCGCGCAGTGCGTCCGGTGTTCGATACGGACCACTTGTTGCTCTGCAGTAAACGAAGTGGCGATAGTGTTGATCTGTGGACGCAAAACCAGGATGGCTTTGTCACCATGATCGCCACCGCCAAGGTGGAGGTGCCGCAATGAGTCGTGTATTCCCAATGTGGCGCTCGCTGCTGTTCGTTCCCGCACATATTGGCAAGTTCACTGAAAAGGCCCACGAACGAGGTGCCGACGCCTGCATCCTCGACCTCGAAGACAGCGTTGCGCCTGGACAAAAAAAACAAGCCCGCGATGCTGCCGGTCGTGCTGCAAAGAACATCTCCAGCCATGGTCTGGAGGTATTGGTGCGCATCAATGCGCCCGATGGCGGTGGTCTATTGGATTTGCAGGCAATCGTCAGCCCCTCCGTTTGCGCCGTGGTGCTGCCCAAAGTGGCCTCTGCCGAGGTGGTACGCCAGGTGGCCTTGCAGCTGGACCGTTTGGAAGCCGAGCGCGGTATGGTCGTGGGGCAAACGCTGATCCTCGCGCAGATCGAAGACGTAGCGGCGTTGCCATTACTGGATGAAATTGCCACGGCCTCCCCGCGGCTGATGGGGATGAGCCTGGGCCCGGAGGACTTTTCCGTGTCCGCGGGAATGGAACCTGTGCCGGAGACTTTACTGTGGCCCAACCAGCAAGTGGCCTTTGCCTGCCGGCGTGCCGGAATTCTGCCCTTTGGTTTTCCAGGCTCGATTGCCGACTTCAGTGACATCCCACGTTTTCGTCAGACTCTCGTACTGGGGCGGCAGCTGGGAATGATCGGCGCCTTCTGCATTCATCCTGAGCAAGTGGCAGTGCTTAACGAAGTGTTTTCCCCCAGTGCAGCAGAGGTCGAGTACACCGTCGCTCTGCTGGCCGAGCATGTCTGTGCCGAAGCCGAAGGCCGGGGGGCCTTTGCCTTCCGCGGGAAGATGATTGACGCGCCGGTCGTAGCCCGTGCCCGAGAACTACTGACCCGCCACATGTCTGCCATCCACTGCCAACGACTACCAGCTAAATAATGTTTGGAGTTCGACTTATGTTGCCTATTACTGCTGCCGACGATGTGCAGGGCCTGTTGTTACAGTTGCGCGGCCTACTGGAGCAGGCCATCAGTGCCTTGGCTTCACGCTGCACCAAGGGTCGGCAACTGGATGCTGAACTGCTGGACCTGATGCAAGTACCGACGTTCGAACTGGCTTGGGCCAGTGCCGAATTGTTGGCCGCCGAGCGTTCATTGCAGGCCATTGATGCCGGCACCAGTTCGGTGGATCGGCGCCTGATTTTAGTGTTTGCTGTTGAGGCGATCACCCTGGTGCACAGCCGCCTGGAGGCTATTTATGCCGAGCTGGACCTGGCCGACGGCACCCTGCATGCCATCGCTGCCGACCAGAAGCTGCGTGCACTGCGTCGTAGTGTTTTATCTAGCACTGCTCTTCATGACAGTGCGCGGCTAATGGTCGAACGCCCCGAGCAGATCGGTCAGGTGGCGATGGGGGACGAACTGTCGATGATTGAGGATCAGTTCCGCCGCTTCGCTGCTGACACAGTGGCACCACTTGCCGAACACATTCATCGCGAGGACCTCATCATCCCCGACAGTTTGTTGGCGGCGTTGCGCGATATGGGCGTCTTCGGGCTGTCCATTCCTGAGCGGTACGGCGGCAGCGCTCCAGACGATCAGGAGGATCCGTTGACCATGATTGTGGTCACCGAAGCGCTGTCTCAGGCCTCACTGGCTGCAGCGGGCAGCCTGATCACTCGCCCGGAAATTCTCTCGCGAGCGCTGCTGAGCGGCGGCACAGAGTCCCAGAAGCAGCACTGGCTTGCGCGACTGGCTGTGGGAGATCCGTTGTGCGCAATTGCAATTACCGAACCTGATTACGGCTCCGATGTGGCCGGCCTGACCCTGCGGGGAACTCCTTGCGAGGGCGGCTGGCGCCTGAATGGAGCGAAAACCTGGTGTACCTTTGCCGGGAAGGCAGGGGTGCTGATGGTGGTCACGCGTACTAATCCCGACAAAAGCCTGGGACACCGCGGACTGAGTTTGTTGCTGGCGGAAAAACCTAGTTACGACGGTCACGAATTTGATTTTCGCCAGCCCGGGGGAGGGAGCCTTACCGGGCGGGCAATTCCCACTATCGGCTATCGGGGAATGCACTCGTTTGATCTGTCGTTCGAGGATTTCTTTGTTCCCGACGGCAATGTGATCGGCGAAGCCCAAGGCCTGGGCAAAGGCTTTTACCACACCATGGCGGGGATGACCGGGGGGCGCATGCAAACCGCCGGACGAGCCAGCGGCGTAATGCGTGCGGCACTGTTGGCAGGGCTGCGATATGCCACAGAGCGCAAGGTATTCGGTTCCCCGCTGTTGGACTATCCACTGACCGGCGCCAAGCTGACAAAAATGGCTGCACGTTACGTAGCTAGCCGCTACCTCACCTATTCGGTGGGTCGCATGTTGGCTCAGGGCGAGGGCCGTATGGAGGCCAGCCTGGTGAAATTGTTCGCCTGCCGTAGCGCAGAACTGGTGACACGCGAATCCCTGCAAATTCACGGCGGCATGGGCTATGCCGAGGAGGTCGCGGTGAGCCGCTACTTTGTTGACGCACGGGTGCTGTCGATTTTTGAGGGCGCCGAAGAAACCCTGGCGTTGAAAGTGATTGGCCGCAGCCTGTTGGAAGCAGCCCTCAAAGCCGAGGCCGCCTAATGGGCGAGGCTATTCTCAAGGGCATGCGCGTGGTCGAGGTATCGGCCTTCGTCGCCGCGCCGTCAGGTGGCATGACCCTGGCGCAGATGGGGGCCGATGTAATCCGCATCGACGGCCTCGACGGTGGCCTGGACTATCGCCGCTGGCCGGTCACCGACGACAATACCAGCCTCTTCTGGGCCGGGTTGAACAAAGGTAAACGCTCGGTGGCCATTGATATAAACAACCCTCAGGGTCGTGAATTGGCCCAGGCGCTGATCACCGCGCCGGGTATAGACGCCGGCATGCTGTTAACCAATTTTCCACCCCGAGGCTGGTTAGACTATGACTCCCTGCGTGCACAGCGTGCGGACCTGATTCAGTTGACCATTCAGGGCGATCGCCATGGCGGCTCGGCGGTTGATTACACGATTAATCCACGCATTGGCTTGCCCTATCTTACCGGCCCGCAGGACGCCAATGGCGCGGTCAACCATGTGCTGCCGGCCTGGGATCTGATCACTGGGCAAATGGCGGCCGTTGGGCTACTTGCCGCTGAGCGTCAGCGCAGCCGGCATGGCATTGGTCAGCAGGTGAAGTTGGCGCTGGAAGATGTGGCGTTGGCCGTAATGGGGCATTTGGGTTTTCTTGCCGAAGCCCAGCGCGGCGTACAGCGGCAACGCCACGGCAATGATTTGTTCGGCGCCTTTGGCCGCGATTTTGTGACCCGTGACGGGCAGCGCATTATGGTGGTTGGCCTGACCCTCAAACAGTGGCGCAGCCTCTGCGAGGTCACGGCTATCACCGAACAGGTGGCGGCCTTGGGTCGACTCCTGCAGGTCGACCTGAATCGCGAAGGTGAGCGCTTTCACGCCCGTGAGGCCTTGGCCGCATTGATCAGCCCCTGGGTGGCGGACCGCACTCTGGCAGAGATAACCGCCCTCTTGGAAAACAGCGGTGTGTGCTGGAGCCACTACCAGAGCATCAGCACCCTGCTTGAAGACGACCCGTCCTGCTCCGAGCAAAACCCGTTGTTCAAACGGTTGGAGCAGCCCGGTATCGGCCAAGTACTCACCCCCGGCATGCCCTTGCGTTTCAACGATCACTATCGCTCGCCGCAGCCGGCACCGCAATTAGGTGCTGATACTGAGGCGGTGTTGATGGATGTGCTGGGGTTGAGCAGTAGCGAGTTCGGCGCGTTGCATGACCAAGGATTGGTGCGCATCGCCCATCCGTAGGTTGAGCAAGGCGAAGTCCGAATTGGCACCTCATCTACCTCAAGGGCGGACTTCCAAGCTGGCGCGAAACAACCTGCGTCCTGAGCTACCCAGATCGTCGCAAACGACGATGTACCCGCACCAGCGACGAGCGAGCATGGCTACTGGAGAAAAAACCCACAGCCATCTCATCGGGTACCGAGCATGTCTTCAGCACGTGAAATTGCCGTTATCGTCGGCGCCGGCCATGCCGGGGCGGAAGTGGTGGCGGCATTGCGCCAGAACGCTTACGCCGGGCGCATTATTTTGATTGGTGATGAGGCAGAGCTGCCGTATCGGCGACCGCCCTTGTCGAAAAACTATCTGTCTGGCGAAGCCAGCCGCGAGTCGTTGTTGATCCGTAGCGCGGCCGCTTACGACAAATTGGAAGTCGAATGCTGGATTGGCACCCAGGTGCTGGCCATCGACCGGGTAAAGAAAAACATTCTGCTCAGTGATGGGCGCATTCAGGCTTATACCAAGCTGGTACTGGCCACGGGTGGCCGTCCACGTAAATTGCCGGACCCCGCGGCGGATAAATCTAATGTGCATTACATTCGCACCCTGGCCGATATCGATCGGCTGCAAAGCGGCTTTGCCAAGGGTAAACACCTGCTGGTGATTGGTGGTGGCTACATCGGTCTGGAAGCGGCTTCGGTGGGGATAAAAAACGGCCTGCAGGTGACGGTGCTAGAAGCCGCTCCCCGGGTGCTGGCACGGGTGGCCGCGCCGGAAATTTCCGCCTTTTACGAGCGAGCCCACCGGACCCGTGGTGTGGATGTTCGTACCGGTATCAGCGTGCAGGCCTTCCACGGTGAACAGCAGGTGGAGGCGGTACAACTCAGCGATGGCAGCGAACTCCAGGTCGACCTGGTGATCGTTGGTATTGGCATTGTGCCAAACGACGAGTTGGCGCGTTCTGCTGGCCTGGAGGTCAATAACGGCATCGTTGTTGACACCTTCGCGCGAACCAGGGACTCCGACATTCTTGCTGTGGGTGACTGCGCCAACCACGTCAACGGCTTCCTGACCCGGTTGATTCGAATCGAGTCGGTTCCCAGCGCCCAAGAGCAGGGGCGCACCGCCGCGCACTCGATCTGCGGCAAGGATATTCCCCACGTTGCTGTGCCCTGGTTCTGGTCCGATCAGTTCGACCTCAAGTTACAGATGGTTGGCCTCTCCCAGGGTTATGACCGGTTGGTACTTCGAGGTGATCTGGCGAGCGAGTCTTTCAGCGCCTTTTATCTGCGCAACGGCATCGTGCTGTCGGTGGATGCGGTTAACCGCCCGCAGGACTTTATGGTTGCCAAGCGCATGGTGGCCGAGCGCGTTCAGGTCGATCCCCAGGCACTGGCGGATGAGAGTATCAGCCTCAAGTCGTTGCTACCGGCGGCTTGAGGCAGCCGGTTGCCTTTCAAAGAAGCAGGAAGTTGAAACATGGCCAAAGTGATTTTTATCGAAAGCTCTAATGCAGAGCACTGCGTTGAGGCCGAACCCGGCCGAACCCTGATGCAAATCGCCGTCGACAATATGGTCCCTGGCATTTATGGCGAATGTGGCGGCGCCTGTAGTTGCGCCACCTGCCATGTGTATGTCGACCCCGAGTGGCAGGCGCGTTTGCCGGCCAGGAGCAGTGATGAAGCCTTCATGCTCGAAGGCGCCCAGGAGCCCAACGAGCACAGTCGCCTGTGCTGCCAAGTGAAAATGTATGAGGAACTGGATGGCCTGGTACTGAGAATTCCGCTTAGCCAGGGCTAAGCAAAAAGAGCTCCGCAACCCATGGCGGGCCTAGTGTCGGTCAGGGACTTCACGGTCGTCGAGATGCCCTCTCGACGGTCGTTTTTTTATGTGGCCGAGCAGGCATTTCAGTCCGGCACCGCCAGTGAGTCAGGGAGTTTCAAAAAGATGGCCAGGACCTCGGCAAACATGCTTGCGGTGCTGTCGCTGGGGCTGCTGCTCAGCGGTTGCGATGATACCCAGGCTGACTACGCAGGGGGCGTGCCTGTCATCTTGCCCCCTTGGGTTAAAACCGCCCGTGTCGAACTCAGCAATGTCAGTGTTTTGGGTTTGTCTGGCGTGGTGCGGGCGCAGGTGGAAGTGCCGCTGTCCTTTCAGGTGGGCGGCCGCATTATCGCGCGCAAGGTAGATGCCGGTCAGCAAGTACTGGCCGGTGAGCTGCTGTTTGAACTGGACAAACGCGATCTGCAACAGAGCGTGAAGATGGCCACGGCGACATTGCAGGCTGCCGATTTGGCATTGGCCAGTGCCATCAATGATCTGCAGCGTCACCAGCAGCTACAGTCGCGCAATTTTATCAGCACCCAGGCGCTGGAAAATTCGCGGCTGTCGGTGCGTGAAGCACAAACCCGTCGCGATGTGGCGCTTGCGCACCTGGGCCAGATGCGTAACGCCCTCAATTATGGCGAGTTGCGCGCGCCTGCCAATGGCGTGCTGATGGAAGTGGCAGCGGAAGTCGGTCAGGTTTTGGGCGTCGGGCAGACCGTAGCGGTTCTGGCTCAGGCAGGGGCACGGGATGTGGAAGTAAGTTTTCCCGAGCAGATAAAGCCCCCCGCACAGGGCGAATTGCTGCTGGCTCAAGGCGCTTCAATCATAACCCGGCGCGAGCAGGCCGGGGCGTTGGAATCCATAGGGCGTACGTTGCGCGTACGCTACAGTCTGCCGAGCACTGCCGATACGTTGTTGCTTGGCAGTGTGGTGCGCACCCGTTTTTCCATCTCGGCTATTACGGGTCGGACCTTCAGCGTGCCGCTGGCAGCGCTCAATGAGCGTGGTAGTGGGCCCTGTGTGTGGCGGTTGCATGAGGGACTCGTCAGCGCTGTGGCGGTCACGGTGCTGACACTGGACAGCGAGAAGGCGCAGATAAGCGGACCATTGAATCCTGGCGACCATATTGTCTCCGTGGGTACCCATCTGCTGGCAGAGCGGATGCGCGTGCGCGAGCTGAATCCATGAGCTTTCCGAATATCTCGGCGCTGGCAGTTCGCGAGCGCGCAGTCACTTTATTCCTGTTGGTCCTGGCGACGGTAGCCGGGATCTACGCCTTCACCCAGTTGGGGCGTGCCGAAGACCCGGCGTTTACTATTCGCGCCATGATCGTCAGCGTGAAATGGCCGGGTGCCTCCCCGCAGGAGTTACAGGCTCAGGTAGTTGATCGCCTGGAAAAGCGCATTCAGGAGGTTGAACACCTGTATCGCATCGACAGTGCCGTGGCTCAGGGCCAAGCCACCATCCAGGTAGAGTTCGAGGACTACACCACCAAGGAGCAAGTACTCGACCTGCAATACCAAGTGCGCAAAGCCATGGCCGAGGAGGCCGCCAGCCTGCCGCCAGGCGTAGTCGGACCGCTGGTCAACGATGACTTCGGCGACGTCTATTTCAGCCTGATGGCCCTGACCGCCAAGGGCATGCCATTGCGGGAGCTGACCCGTGAAGCTGAGCAGATCCGCGACCGCTTGAACAAAGTGCCCGGCGTACGCAAAGCACAGTTGTTAGGCGAGCGCAGCGAGCGGGTATATGTGGAGTTCGACACCGCACGGCTGAATAACCTCGGCCTGTCGGCAGAGGCTATTTTTGCCGCCATCGATGCCAACAACCGCCTGTTGCCGGCTGGCCAACTGGAAACCAGCGGGCCGCGCGTTTACCTGCGTCTGGACACCGATCTGGCCGATCTTGAGGCTCTGGCTGCGGTACCGCTCAGGGTTGGTAGCCGACTGTTGAAGCTATCGGATGTCGCCCGTATTGGCCGTGGGTATGAAGACCCACCCAGCTATCTGGTGCGCTCACGCGGCGAGGATGCCCTTCTACTCGGAGTGGTGATGGAAAGCGGCATGAACGGTCTGGCACTGGGCGCGCGTCTGTCCGGTTTTCTCGATCGTGAACGCGAAGCCTTGCCGCTAGGTATGGAGCTGGAAAGCCTGGTCAACCAGGCCGATGTGATTGCCGCAGCGGTCAGCCTGTTTCAGGTCAAGTTTTTGATTGCATTGATTGTGGTCGTGGCAGTCAGCGTGCTGGCAATTGGTTGGCGTGCCGGGCTGGTAGTGGGCATCGCCGTACCGCTGACCCTGGGTATCACGTTTGTGACGATGCAGGCGATGGGCATCAACCTTGACCGCATCACCCTGGGAGCCTTGATCATCGCCCTCGGTCTGCTGGTGGATGACGCGATTATCGCCGTGGAAATGATGCTGGTGAAAATGCACGCTGGCTATGAGCGTGCCCATGCTGCCGCCTATGCCTGGACCGCCACGGCGGCGCCGATGCTGTTCGGCACATTGATCACGGTAGCGGGCTTCCTGCCGATTGGTTTTGCCCATTCCTCGGTAGGCGAGTACGCCGGTAACCTGTTTTGGGTGCTACTGGTGGCGTTGACAGCATCCTGGTTGGTGGCGGTTACTTTTGTGCCCTATCTGGGAGTCAAGCTGCTGCCGGATGTTACGGGTCGCGAGCACCAGGCCAGCTATCAGAGACCTTTCTATCGGCTATTGCGCCAGGTGGTGCAAGCCTGCGTGGACTATCGCAAAAGTGTGGTGTCGGTAACCTTGGGGCTGCTGTTGGCGGCGGTGGTGGCCATGGTGTTTCTGGTGCAGAAGCAATTCTTCCCCAGCTCTGATCGCCCGGAAGTGCTGATCAGCGTATTTATGCCAGCCGGTAGCAGTGTGCTCGCCACCGACGCGGTCGTTCGTAAAATGGAAGCACTGTTGTCACCGCAGGCCGAGGTAAAAAGCTACGCCAGCTATGTGGGGGCCGGAGCTCCGCGTTTCTTCATTTCCGCCAACCCGGAAATGCCCAACCCGTCGTTTGCCAAGGTGGTGGCGTTGACCCATGACGCCGCTAGTCGTGACAGGGTGATCGCGAAAATTCAGCAGGCGGTGGCCAATGGAGAGTTTGCCGAAGCACGTATCCGCGTGGTCGAACTCGCTTACGGCCCGCCGGTGACCTGGCCGGTGGAGCTTCGCCTGATTGGCCCTGACCCGATTAAACTGCGTGCCATCGCCCATCAAGTGCGCGAAGTCATGGCCGCCAACTCGCAGGTTCGCGACGCGCATCTGGATTGGGATGAACGGGTGCCGCTGCTGCACCTGGCCATGGACACCGAGCGTTTGCGACTGTTGGGTTTGACCCCGCAGGATGTGTCGCGGCAATTGCAGTTCCAGCTCGACGGCGTGGTGGTGACCCGTGCACGCCAGGATATCCGGACCATCGATGTGGTGGCGCGCATGCAGCGCAGTCTGGATCACCTCGATATCGACAGTCTGCACGCCTTGGAAATTACCACCCCCGAGCAGCGCAAGCTGCCGCTAAGCCAGCTTGGCCAGTTGGAAATCCGTTTTGAAGACCCGCTGATTAAACGCTACAAACGTCAGCGTGAGTTGGTGGTGCAGGGCGACGTCGCGGCTGGCGCGCAACCTGCGGATGTCAGTAGCCAGCTGTGGGCCGAATTGGCCGCCATTCGCGAACAATTGCCGGCGGGCTATCAGATGCTCAATGCCGGTAACCTGGAAGCTTCGGGACGCGCCAACAGTTCGATTGAAAAGCTGCAGCCGCTGATGGTGCTCACCATGCTGTTGTTCATCATGCTGCAGATGCGCTCCTTCAGCGGCACACTCATGGTGGTGGCCACGGCACCTTTGGGGCTGATTGGTGCGGTACTGGCATTGCTGGTGTTCCATCAGCCATTTGGTTTTGTCGCGCTGCTGGGCCTGACCGGATTGGCTGGAATCATCATGCGCAACACGCTGATTCTGGCTCAGCAAGTCAGCGACAATCTGGAGGCAGGGATGGCAGCGAATGAGGGGATTGTCGAGGCCGCAGTGCAGCGCGCCAGGCCGGTGATTCTGACTGCGTTGGCGGCGGTGTTGGCGTTTATTCCGCTGACCCACGACACCTACTGGGGCCCACTGGCGTATGTGTTGATTGGTGGAGTGGCGGTAGGGACAGTGATTACGTTGCTATTGGTTCCCGCGCTATATGCAACGTGGATGAGGGTCGGGCGGGTTGAGGCTTTGCCGCAAGCTCTTTAAAGCAAAAGCTCGCGCCACATAAAGCGAAATGCACAGCAAGAACTCGAGGCGCAAACCTCGCGTTCTTGCTCTTGGGTACGGAGTCGGGAGGGGTACTTACAACGCCCGTCCAATGATCTCTTTGAGAATCTCGTTGGAACCGGCATATATCGGTTCAATCCGTGCGTCGACATACATGCGTGCAATCGGGTACTCGAGCATGTAGCCATGGCCGCCGAACAATTGGAGGCATCGACTCACAATTTCGCATTGTTGTTCGCTGATCCACCATTTGCTCATCGAGGCGATCTCGGCGGTGATGGTGCCGTCCAGGTAGCGCTCCACGGCAAAGTCGGAAAATATCCGGGCGATGGTGGCTGCGGTTTTTACTTCTGCCAGTTCAAAGCGTGCGGTTTGCAGGTCGATCAAGCGCTTGTCGAACATGGTGCGGTCGCGTGCGTAGTCGCGGGTGACGCGAAAGGCGTGCTCCATCACTGCGGCGCAGTTCACTCCGGTGAGAGTGCGCTCGTAGGTGAGGTCTTGCATCATCTGGTAAAACCCACGGCCCTCGATACCGCCGAGCAGGGTGGTTTCCGGCACCAGGCAGTCTTCGAAAAACAGCTCGCAGGTGTCGGAGCCATGCAGGCCGATTTTCTTCAGGCGTTTGCCAACGCGAAAACCGGGGTTGTTTGTTTCGAAAATGAACAACGACACGCCTTTGGCTTTTTCCTTGGGATCGGTTTTCACCGCCAGCACCAGGATGTCGGCAGTAGAACCGTTGGTGATGAAGGTTTTTGCGCCATTGATAAGGTAGTGGTCGCCCTGCTTGATGGCGCGGGTACGCATGTTTTGCAGGTCGGTGCCACCATTGGGTTCAGTCATGCCCATGCCGGCGATCAGTTCGCCGCTGGCCAGGCCGGGCAGGTATTTGTGTTTCTGATCTTCAGTGCCGTAGCGCTCGATGTAATGGGCAGCGATCACGTGGATCTGTTTCCCGCAGCGCCAACTGGAGTCGCCGGCCAGGCACAGTTCCTGGGCCAGCACCGCTTCATGGGCAAAGGTGCCGTCAGAACCGCCATATTCGCTGCCAATGTCCGGCAGCAAGATGCCCGCCGCACCGGCTTTTAGCCATACTTCACGGTCAGTGGCGCCTTGCTCGTACCAGCGCTCCTGATGGGGCGTGACCTCTTCTGCGGTAAAACGCCGGGCCAGGTCTTGCAACGCCAGCAGCTCTTCATTCATCCAGCGTGGTTGGTAACTGTCGATCATAGGAATATCCATGCGTTGCGTTTGGGCTGATGCCTTCATGCTAGGCAGGGGAGGATTCTTCAGTGTCGTCGTTTACGACGATTTCCATCATCGACAGGTTGGTGATGATGAGCTCCAGTCAGTCCCTGCAGAGAACTACCTATGTCTGTCGCTCAGCTACCGATCTTCCCTCCAGCGTCCCTGACGCCGCAGTTGGCGGCGGATATCCAGCGGGTTTTTGCCGCGCAGCAGCACACTGCGTTAACCCTGCGCAGCTCCAGTATCGAGCAACGAGTCGCCAAATTGAAAAGCTTGCGCGCGGTGCTTATGGAGCATCGCGATGCAGTGGTAGAGGCGGCGGCCAAGGATTTCAAACGGCCGGCAGTGGAAGTGGATTTTACCGAGCTGATGCCGGTGATCATGGATATTTCCGACTACTGCAAGCGCCTGCACAAATGGCTGAAACCGCGCCGTGTACGGCCGTCAATGATGATGCTCGGCACCCGTGCCTGGGTGCGTTATGAGCCACGCGGACGCTGCCTGATCATTGCGCCCTGGAACTATCCGGTGACCCTGACCCTCGGCCCGCTCATTCCGGCTATCGCCAGCGGCAATACGGTGATGATCAAAACCTCGGAAATCGCCCCGAACTTGTCCGCTGTGCTGGTGAAGATCATTCGTCAGGTATTCGATGAAACCGAGGTGGCGGTATTCGAAGGGGATGCCACGGTGGCGCAAGCGTTGTTAGAGCTGCCCTTCGACCACTGCTTCTTCACCGGCGCGCCATCGATTGGCAAGGTAGTAATGACGGCCGCTGCCAAGCATCTCACCAGCGTTACCCTGGAACTGGGAGGCAAGTCGCCGGTGGTCGTCGACCGTAGTGCCAATATCGAACTGGCGGCAAAAACCATTGCCTGGGGCAAGTTCATCAATGCCGGGCAAACCTGCATCGCCCCTGACCATATCTATGTGCACAGCAGCGTCAAGGACCCATTCGTCCAGCGCGTCAGTGCGTACCTGACCGAGTGGTACGGCGAGGGTATGGCCGCCAAGGGCGCCGAACTGTCACGCGTCATCAATGCACGTCACAGCCAGCGGGTGGCCAGTCTGATTGACGATGCCAAGGAACGCGGTGCGCGGGTGATTTATGGCGGCGCGGTGGATATCGACGCACACTTCGTCTCGCCGACCCTGCTGGATAATATCCCCGATGATGCGCGGATCATGCACGAGGAGATCTTTGGACCGCTGTTGCCGATCATCAGCTTTGAAACCGTCGATGAGGTAATCGGGCGCATCAATGCCGCACCTAAACCCTTGGCCCTGTATATCTGGAGTAATGACAGCGCCAACACCGACAGCATCATCGCCCGTACCAGTGCCGGCGGCACTTGCGTCAATCATATCGCCGCGCATTTCCTCCATCACAACCTGCCCTTTGGCGGGGTGAACAACTCCGGCATTGGCAGCTACCACGGTGAGTGGGGGATTCGCGCCTTTTCCCATGAACGCGCCATTGTCAAAACCCAGGTGCTGACGGCCAGGTTGTTCTTCCCGCCGTACAAACCCCGGGTACGCAAAATTCTCGGCTGGATGCTCAAGCATCTGTAAGCCAGCGAACAACAACCACAAGCGTGTGTAGCTGCACCCACGCAAGCAATACCCACTGTTATGAGGCCGCTGAGATGAGCGACAAACACCCCCTGCTGTACCCTGGCGCACACGCTACGCGTACGCCGGAAAAACCGGCCGTGATCATGGCCGAAAGCGGCGAGACGCTGACCTACGCCGCCCTGGATACCTATGCCAATCGCTTGGGCCGCCTTTACCAATGGCTCGGTTTGAAGCCTGGCGATCATGTTGCGTACTGCCTTGAAAACCGTTTGGAATGTCCAGCGGTGCAATGGGGCGCCCACTATGTGGGGCTGTATTACACCTTTATCAGCACTCGCCTGACTGGCGCGGAAGCGGCGTATATCGTCGCCGACTGCGAAGCGCAGGTGCTGCTGGTCAGCGCCAAGACCGCGCCGGCTATTCTCGATGCCGTGCGCGCCTTGCCGCGCCCGCCACAAATCTACAGCCTGGACCCGGTGCCAGGGGTGAAGCTGTTTGACGACGCCCTGTCGGCCTTTGATGGCAGCCCGATCCGCGATGCGGTGGAGGGCAGCGAAATGCTCTATTCCTCTGGCACTACCGGCCGGCCGAAAGGGGTCAAACCCAACCTCACAGGGTTACCGCTAGGTAGCACGGCGGTAATCGCCGGTCTGATGCAACGGGGGTTTGGCGTGAACGAGGAGTCGCTGTACTACTCACCATCGCCGTACTACCACGCCGCGCCGATGAAGTGGGGGCAGGGTATGACCATCCTTGGCGGCACCCTGGTAATGGCGGAAAAATTCGACGCGGAAAATACGCTAAAGGCCATCGAGCGTTATCGGGTCACCCATAGCCAGTGGGTACCGACCATGTTCCATCGACTGCTCGCATTGCCGCAGGAGGTCAGCCGACGTTATGACCTGTCCAGCCAAAGGGTTGCGGTGCACGCCGGGGCGCCATGCCCGGTACCGACCAAGCAAGCGATGATCGCGTGGTGGGGGCCGATCCTTGCCGAGTTCTACTCCTGCACCGAAAGTATCGGCTCGACCATGGTCGACAGCAAAACAGCACTGGAGCGTCCCGGTACCGTGGGCCGTGCCATTCTGGGCGAGCTGCATATTATCGGTGGCGACGGCGAGGAAGTGCCGGTGGGTGAAGACGGTCTGGTGTATTTCGCCAACGGCCCGAAATTCAGCTATCACAAAGATCCGGAGAAAACTGCGGAAGCATTGAACGACAAGGGCTGGGCGACCGTGGGCGATATCGGTCATCTGGATGCCGACGGTTTCCTGTACCTGACCGACCGCAAGAACAACATGATCATTTCCGGTGGTGTGAACGTGTACCCGCAGGAAACGGAAAATGTGCTGGTAACGCATCCGAAAGTTTTTGATGTTGCAGTAATCGGCACGCCCCACAGCGACTTTGGCGAAGAAGTGCGTGCAGTCGTGCAATTGGAGCCTGGGGTGGAGGTGTGTGCGTCGTTGACTGAGGAGCTGATTGCTTTCTGCCGTGAACAATTGTCACCGATCAAATGCCCACGGGTGATCGACTTTGTCGACACCTTGCCTCGTGAGCCGAACGGAAAGCTGCTCAAACGCTTGCTGCGTGACGAGTACCGAGCGCGGATGTCGTAGCGGTTTAACAGCATGAGAAAAGCCGCCTTCGGGCGGCTTTTTTGCTGATGGCCAATCCAGGCTTCAAGGTGCAGATCAAAAGGTCGTCGCGAGTCGGTACTTTACGTTAGTTGCAAAGCCCCATCTTCCGCGCGATGGCGATGGCCTGGGTGCGGCTGCTGGCGTGAAGTTTGAGATTGATGTTGCGCAGATGGGTGCGCACAGTGGAGTCAGAGACGAAGAGTTTTTCCGCCATTGCAGCGTTGGATAAACCCTGGTCCAGCAAGCTGAGCACTTTCAGCTCTTTTTGTGTCAGCGGATCTACCAATCCACTGCTGCCGATGGGCGCTGCGGGGGGCGAGGCGCTTTTACGCAGCCAGCGATCGAGGTGGTACTCGCTGTTTGTATCACTTTCGTCCAGATCGCGGTGTAGCTCGCCGAGCATGGCCTGAATCACTGCACCTTCTTCCAGAAAGCTACGAATATAGCCTTCGTTCTGGGCAAACTTCAGGGCCCGGTCAAGCGTGCGCAGCGCCATTTTTTCTTGCCCGTCGGTGTACAGGGCCTCGGCCAGCAGGATGCGCAGTTTCAACGCGCGGCGCCCGCGCATCAGGCGTTCGGCTTCGGCCAGCTCGGTGCGCAGCGGGGCGATGGCCTGGTGCGCCGAGTCGGTACGGAGCATCAGCCGGAGACGGGCGATGGTCGGGGTCAGGGTGTCGTTGGCGATAAACCAGTAGTTACTGGCATCGGCCCAGTGGAAGCTTTGTTCGGCCAGCGTCAATTGTTCCCGCGCGCCAACCTGGTCGCCGTGAGCGAGATTTTGCATGGCGCGCTCCAGGCGCGCACTGGCTGCCACCCTGGGCTGCCCCAGGCGGTGGCCGACAGCTTCAAGCTCAGTGAGAAGTTGCAGGGCGCGATCACGGTCACCTTTTTCATCGGCGATACGTGCCAGCAGGGTGTGGGCGGTAATCAGTGCGTCGGATAAACCGAGGTCTTGCACCAGCGGAGCGTAGACCAGCAGCAGGCGCTGGGCTTCTTCGCATTGATCGCTTTCGTACAGCGCTTCGCCCAATTGAATGGCTGCCAGGGCATTGCCATTGCGGTCGCGGCGGCGTTCAGCCTTGAGCATGGTGGTGGCCAAGCGCAAGCGTGCGGTGGTTTGTTTCAGGCGGCCGGCCATCATGTCCAGCAGGGCCTCCGCCGATTCGGCGAGGACAAAACCAAAAGCACCGGACGAGTCGCTTTGTGCGCGGCGTGCTTGGTCGACGAAGTGGTGGGCCTCTTGGTGCAGGCCCAGAATGATGCTTGTCTGGGTCAGTGCCTGATTGAGCATGGCCCAGGCAAATGGGTAGTCCATCGACACCTCGGTTAGCGCTTGCATACCCAGCTCATGGGCCTCAGCGATGCGATCCATCATTACCAGCAGCATCGGTCGCAGCGCTTTCAAGTAGGCGGCGGACTCCCCGGAAAGGGTGTCTGTGGCGATATCGGCGACCCGCATCAGCGCTTCTTTCGGCCCCCAGGTAAACGCTGTGCACCAGGCATGGATCAGGCGCAGCCGTGGGTGGCCTTGCAACTCGGTCTTTGGTAACTGGCCGATGCATTCGGCCAACAGGCGCAGGCGTCCTTGGCTCAGCAGGTTGTCGACGTGGGTGTAGATCAGCTTGATGGCCATGGCAGTATCGCCGGACAGCAAGGCGTGGCGAATCGCTGGAATGGCCCGCTCTTGCGCCAGGTAGGCGGCGCAGGCGGCCAGGTGCAGCCCGCGCAGCTCTTCGCGGTGACGGCGATGCAATTGGTGGCGGAGAAAGTCCAGAAACAGGCTGTGGTAGCGGTACAGGTCGCGCTGTTCGTCGATGGGCACGAGAAACAGTTGATGACGCTCCAGCTCGTGGATCAACTCCAGGCTATCGCTACATCCGCACACGGCGTTGCATAGGTCCGGACTGAGTTCATCGAGCATGCTGCTGCGCAGCAGAAACAAGCGCAGCGGTTCGGGCAGGGCGGCCAGAACGTCCTCGGCCAGGTAGGCGGCGATGGCTGCGTTGGAACCGGAGAACGAGTCAAGGAATTTGTCCGTATCGCCGTGGTTTTCCAGGGCTAGCGAGGCCAGCCACAGGGCAGTCACCCAACCTTCGGTACTGGCTTGCAGGCGTTCAACTTGACGGGTGTTGAGACCCACGCCGCGGCGCTGGGTAAGGAAGTTCTGAGTTTCGTCGGCGCTGAAGCGCAGGCCTGCAGCATCGATTTCGGTCAGGGTGCCCCGGACGCGTAAACGGGCCAGGCCTATGTCCGGCAGAGTGCGGCTGCCAATCACCAGGCAGGCTTTGTTGGGGATGGCCTCAATGCCACGAGCTACCAGTCCCAGTATTACCGGATTGCGGATGGCTTCGAAATCGTCGAAGAAAATCGCCACCGGAGTAGGATTGGCGGCCAAATGTTCAAGAATCCATTCCACCAGGTCGGCATTGCGCAGTTGTACCAATGCCTGTTGCGCTCCGTCGCGCTGCAGCGTGGCAACGGCGCAGGAAAAGCCATTCAGAAAGCGTGATACGTCATTGTCGCCATCGTCCAGGGTCAACCAGATGGTGGCAATGCCTTGCTGGCGATAGCGCGCGAGCAATTGGGTCATAAAAGTGGTTTTGCCAAATCCGGCAGGCGCATGAACCAGCACGGCGCGGCTGGTTTCGGCTTGCCCGGCACGTTCGAGCATGGCCTGACGAGGGACTTCGTAGCGCGAGGTAGCAGGGGCGGTCACCTTTGTTTGCGAAATATAGGGTGACTGGCGTGGACTCGAAGGCATCGGAAATCCTTTGCGGGCTTGTCGGAGTCCGCGTGTTTTTATTGGATTTTTAAACTACGAGCTAGCGGCTTTTGGCGCAAGCGCTATTACCTGTCGTCGAACTACACCGGAAAATCTGCGACAGCGCTGGCCAATCCCGCAACTGACGGTGTACGCGGGCTCGTAATCCGGTGGTCCGCGTGACGGCTGAGTGCATGATCTGACCGCAGCTGCGTTTGGTGATCGTCGCTTCCGACGATGTGGGCTCAGGGTGTTGTTCTTAGGCTGCGGTCATACAACCGTAATCGCCAAGAGGAACCTCCAATGTCACAGGCAGTATTCATTTACGACGCCGTCCGAACGCCGCGTGGTAAGGGCAAAAAGGACGGTTCACTGTTCACCGTCAAACCTGTGCACCTGGCTGCCGGGCTGCTCACCGAGCTGCAACATCGGCATGATCTGGACACTGCACGCGTCGACGATGTGGTGCTGGGTTGCGGCCAGCCCGTGGGGGAGCAGGGCGGTGATGTGGCCAAGTGCACAGTGCAATACGCCGGCTGGGACGAAAGCGTGCCGGGTGTGCAGATCGACCGATTCTGTGCCTCGGGTCTGGAGGCGGTCAACCAGGCGGCCAGCCGTATTGCCAGTGGTTGGGAAGACTTGATCGTGGCCGGTGGCGTCGAGTCGATGTCACGCCTGCCCATGGGAGTTGCCGGTGGCGCCTGGATTCAGGATCCGGAAATCGCCTTCAAGCTGCAATCGGTGCCGCAAGGTATTGGTGCCGATCTGCTGGCCATGCTCGACGGCTACTCCCGGGAAGACGTCGACCGCTTTGCCTTGCAGTCGCAGCAGCGCGCCGCCCATGCCCGCGACAGTGGTTACTTTGATCGCTCGGTGGTGCCAGTGCGTGACGTTAACGGCCTGGTGGTTCTGAAGCGCGATGAGTTCATTAAGCCGGCCACCACCATGGACGCCCTGGGCCAACTGAACCCGTCATTCGCCGCCATGGGCAAGGTGGGCTATGCCGATATCGCTCTGCGCAAATACCCGCAGGTGGCGCGTATCGAACATGTCCATACCGCCGGTAACTCTTCCGGGATTGTCGACGGTGCCAGCGCGACCCTGCTGGGTAGCGAGAAAGTGGGCAAGGAACTGGGCCTGATCCCGCGTGGACGGATAATCGCTACGGCTGTGCTCTCCACTGAACCCACGCTGATGCTCGCCGGTCCTGGTCCTGCGGCTAAAAAAGCCTTGGCCAAAGCAGGGCTGACCGTAGCGGATATCGACCTTTTCGAGATCAACGAGGCTTTTGCCTCGGTGGCCCTGCGCTTTATGCGCGACCTGGGCATTTCCGCCGAGATCACCAACGTCAACGGCGGCGCCATTGCCCTGGGACACCCGATTGGCGCGACCGGCGCGATGCTGGTGGGTACCGTGCTGGATGAGCTGGAGCGGCGCAATCTCAAACGCGGTCTGATCGCCCTGTGTGTCGGCGGCGGGATGGGCATCGCCACCATTATCGAGCGCGTTTAATCCCTTTTTTTCGCGCAGCCCGTACCGGTTGCGCCGGACCTATTGGCACGAGATACCCGACTATGAACGCATTCAATTACGAAAAGGACGTTGACGGCATTGTCACCATTACTATGGACATGCCAGGCCCAGTTAACGCCATGAACCAGTTGTACCGCGACACTATGAACGCCACCTTGCAACGTCTGGAGCAGGAAAGCGGTTTGATCGGCGTGGTGATTGCCTCGGCGAAAAGCACCTTCTTTGCTGGCGGCGATCTTAATGAACTGACCGACTTCAAACCGGGCGATGAGGCGGATTTTCAGGCCAAGATCGAACTGACCAAAAACGACCTGCGCCGCCTGGAACGGTTGCCCGTTCCGGTGGTGGCTGCCATCAATGGCGCGGCGCTGGGCGGCGGTTTTGAGATCGTGCTGGCCTGTAACTACCGTGTACTGCTTAACCAGTCAGGCACGGTGGTGGGCTTGCCGGAAGTGTCGCTCGGCCTATTGCCGGGAGCGGGCGGTATTGTGCGCCTGGTCAACACTTTGGGCCTGGAAAAAGCCCTGCCGTTGTTGCTGGAGGGCAAGCGCCTGAAGCCAGTCGAAGCACTGGGTCTGGGTTTGGTCAACGAACTGGTAGAGCGGGGTGATGCCCTGGTGCCCGCGGCGAAAGCCTGGATAAAGGCTCAGGTCAGCAATGAGCTGGCGTCCGTGCAGCCGTGGGACCGCAAAGGCCACAAGATTCCCGGTGGCACCGTCCAGCAACCGAATGTAGCGCAAATGCTCTCCGGCGCCCTGGCGATGACGGCGAAAAATACCCGGGGACTGCTGCCCGCACCGGAACGCATTCTGGCGGTGGCGGCGGAAAGTACCTTACTGGATTTTGACGCCGCGCTGATCGTCGAAACCCGTGGCCTGACCTTTCTGGCGGGTAGCGTGCAAGCGAAGAACATCATCAATACGATGTTCTTCCAGATGAATGAAGTGAACGGTGGCTCCAGTCGACCGAAGGGTTTTGAAAAGACAACGGTCAACAAGCTCGGGGTGCTGGGCGCTGGCATGATGGGCAATGGCATCGCCCATGTGGCGGCCAAGGTTGGCATTGAAGTGGTGCTGCTGGATGTCAGTATGGAGGCGGCCGAGCGCGGCAAGGCAAATGTGGAAAAACTGCTGAACAAGCTGGTCAGCCAAGGGCGGCTGAGCGAAGGCAAACAAACAGAAATTCTTCGCCTGATCACCCCGACTACCGATTATGCTGACCTGGAGGGTGCAGATTTTATCGTCGAAGCCGTGTTCGAAAGCGTGGAGCTAAAAGCTCAGGTCACCGCCAAGGCCGAAGCCTGCCTGCCAGCAACATCTGTGTTTGGTACCAATACCTCAACCCTGCCTATTTCAATGCTGGCCAAGGCCTCGCAGCGCCCGACTAATTTCATTGGCATTCACTTCTTTTCTCCAGTGGAAAAAATGCCCCTGGTGGAAATTATCTGCGGCGAGCAAACCAGCGATGAAGCGCTGGCCAAGGCTTTCGACTTCGCTCGGCAGATTGGTAAGACTGCCATCGTGGTCAACGATTCCTTGGGCTTTTTCACCTCTCGCACGTTCGGCAGCTACTTCGATGAAGGCTGCAAACTGCTACTTGAAGGGGTGGACCCGATCCTGATCGACAACCTCGGCAAGCAGGTTGGTATGCCGGTAGGCCCGCTGACCGTCCTGGATGAGGTAAGCCTGGAGCTGATGCGTAAGGTCAACGAAACCCAGAAAGCCATGGGCGTATTTGCCACGGTGTTCGATAACAGTCATAGCGACGAAGTCGGCAATATCTTGATCAATGACCACAAGCGTCCAGGCCGGCATTACGGCGGCGGTTTCTACGACTACCCCGAGGGCGGCGAAAAGACCATCTGGCCGGGCCTGTACCAGCTGTTCTACAAGGCGGAAGTGCAGGTGCCAGTTGCCGATATCAAGGAGCGCTTGCTGTTCCGTCAGGTGATCGAAGCGGCCAAATGCCTGGACGAGGGCGTGTTGCGCTCGGTGGCGGACGGCAACGTCGGCTCTATTCTTGGCATCGGTGCGCCGGTATGGACGGGCGGGTTTCTGCAGTTCATCAATGGCTATGGATTACAGCGATTTATTGCCCGTTCCCGTGAGTTGGCCGAGATTTACGGTGAGCGTTTTGCCCCGCCGGCGTTGCTGCTGAGTAAGGCTGAGGCGGGCGAAACGTTGCACTGATAAGCAAGCCCGTCACTCCTGTGGAGCGATCATACTCAGCGTAAAAAAAGCCTCGATGCAGTGATGCACCGGGGCTTTTTGTTGGGCTTAGCGGTTCGGAATGTCGGCCACGGCCATCAGCGTTCCTACAGTCAGGACCGCCAGCGCGACAGTGGCGGCGCTGCACAGGTAGAGCGCCAACGCTGGCAGCTGACTGGTGTCGGTGCCCAGCAGGTTGTACATCGGCCAGCCTGCAGCGGCATGGCCCATAAACGCGCCGGAGGGCATCAGGCCAACCACCAGCAGTTGCCGCCATCCCTGGAGGCGCGGGTACAGCTTGTAGATCAGGATAAAAGGCACCAGCACTGCGCTGGTATTGGCGAACATCCACCAGATGGGCATGTAGCCGATTTTCGGAAGTTGCTCGCCGTAGTACAGCCAGACCCCGAAGTGCAGGGGGATCTGTTCCACCAATGCCGCGCTGAGCACCACGCTGCCGAAAATGCCCCAGACAAACCGCTGGGTCAGATTTCGCTGCTTGAGCATGCTGTAGCAAAGCAGCGGCGCGCCGGCAAAATACCACAGGTAACCAATCAGCACGGCCCAGGGCACAGGGTGGCCATTGGTAGTGATCAGATTGAACTGACCGATTTGAGGGTGCAGTGCATTGCCCAGCAAATCAACCACGGGTTCCAGGTAAAGGGTGAGCGCTGCACCGGCGAGTAACAGCAGTGGCAACAGCGAGCGCTCGCGAAACGCCAGGCGCAAGGCGAGCAACACAAAAAGCAGGGCGCCGACACCATACAGGATCGTGGTCCATAGCTGAGCGGTAGCGGGCATCAGCAGATCGGAGGGCGGGTGAGTGAAGGTGGGATCGAGCATGGCGGTTCAACCTGTTGTTATAGGAGGAGGTCGAGACTAACTACCATTGATAGTGGGTTATTCGTCTGGAGCGACGATTCAGTTTTTTGTCGTCGAGCAGTTGAAAGTGGGCAGGTGGATGTGCTCTTTTATATCGTCGATGTAACGTTCGTTATGGTATGTCGGCTGCGACCCGCTGCGGCCTGAGTTGTTTTCGTCGTTTCCGACGACACCAACGAGTGGAGGGAGGCGTAACGTAAATTCAGCAATCGGTGGTACGGCGCTAAGCGGCTTCTGCCACCTGGTTCCTGCTTGATAGCTGCAGTGGTTGCATGACGGAGAGATTCCGCCTTGCAGATCTCGACGACTATGAGTCTGGCGTTGTAATGGCGGCGCCACCCGATAATAAAACAAGAGAGGGAAGCATGAAGCGTAGCAACTACTTAGTAGGCGCGTGGGCCTTGAGTGCACTGGTCGGCGCCATTCAGACTGCCGCGGCAGACGACGCTGCCAAGTTGGGCGGGCCGGAACTGACTGCCTTCGGCGCGCAGAAAACGGCGAATGCCGACGGCACTATTCCAGCCTATACAGGCGAAGCAATCAAAATTCCCTCCTGCTACGACAAAAGCGCGCCGAATAACTACTGCGACCCTTGGAACGACAAGGTTCTTTACACCGTTACCGCGCAAAACCTCAATCAGTACGCGGCGCATTTGACCGAAGGGCAGAAGGCCCTGTTCAAACAGTACCCCGAGTTCAAAATGCAGGTGTACCCAACACGGCGTACCGCGCGTTTCCCTGAGTACTATCTGGCCAACACTGCCAAGAACGTTGACGCCTGCAAAACCGGTAATGCCGGGATCACCATCGAAGGCTGCTATGGCGGTGTGCCGTTCCCATTCCCTAAGACGGGTAACGAGGTCATCTGGAACCACCAGATGCAGTACAACCCCAATCTGCTCGGCAACCTTCGCTCGTACTTTGTCGATGGCAGTGGCCGGCGCATTCTGGTTAACGCGGAGAAACTCTGGTTCGCCAATGACTTTGTCTCCGAAGCCAAAAGCGGGCCCCGTGACAGCAGCGTGGAATACTTCCGCGTGCGTATCGCGCTGTACGATCCGCCCCGTCGTAACGGTGAACAGACTCTTGTGCGTACCAACCTCGACGGCGAGCAGCGCGCCTGGCAATACTTGCCTGGGCAGCGCCGTGTGAAGATGGCTCCTGACCTGTCTTACGACACGCCGTCGCCAGTAGCGGGCGGGATCACCACCATGGACCAGCAGCGTCTGTTCCTGGGGCGCCAGGATCGCTACGACTTCAAGTACATTGGCGTGGAAGAGAAGTTGATCAACTACAACAACTTCGCCATCTACGATTACAACGCGTGCGGCGAGGACAAGCTGTTTACCAAAAACTTCCCCAATCCGGAGTGCATGCGCTGGGAACTGCACCGTGTGCGGGTAGTGGAGGCCACCCTGAAGCCCGGCTTCCGCCACCTGTTGCCCAAGCGTCGTTTCTATCTGGATGAAGATATCTCCAGCGCTGGCACTGCCGATAGCTACGATGCCGCTGGCAAGCTGATCCGCGTCGACACCATGCCCACCATTCCAAACTATGTGTTTGGTTATGGGATGATCCCGGACCAGACCGTGACCCTCGACCTTGAGCGCGGTGCCTATATGGTTCCGTCCTTCACTGCCTTCAAAGGAGGCGGCTACGGAGAGGTCAAGGAACACCCTGGAACTACCTACTCGTCTGAAGACATGGCGCAAAGCGGTATTCGCTAAGCGTTCAACGTAGTCGGGAATGAGAGCCTGCAAACAGGGCTGCAACCTGTGATGGGTTGCGGCCTTTTTGAGCACCTCAGTTCGGGAAGATACCAATGCAACGGAATATCACCGCGCAATTAATCTGCGTGCATGCCGCCCTGGCGATGGCGGTATTGATGGGCGTCGCCTTGCTGCTGGCTGGTTGGGTGCCGCCACCGTCGCCGGCGATGAGTGCGTTGGAAACGGCGCAGATGTACACCGGAGGCGGCAATAAAATCCGTTTTGCGGCGCTGCTGATGATGCTCGGCGCCACCCTGTTCTGGCCGTTCGCCGTGGCCATTTCAATCCAGATGAAACGCATTGAAGGGCCCGTGTCGCAACCGCTGGCCGGTGTGCAGATGGCTTGTGCCACCGGTACGGTGATGGCGATCATCATCCCCTCGGCGCTGTGGCTGGTGTGTGCATTTCGCCCGGAACGCTCGGCGGAGGTTGTCCAGGCGCTGAATGACCTGAGCTGGATGTTTTTTATCGGTGCGGTACCGCCGGCATTGATCCAGGTATTGGTCGTAGGCTTGTGTGCCCTGTATCGCCAAGGCGCGGAGGAGGTGTTTCCACGCTGGTATGGGTTCTTCTGTTTGTGGACCGCCACCGGGTTTGTCGGCGGCGAAACCGTTGGTTTTTTTCACACCGGCCCATTTGCCTGGAACGGCATTTTCGCGTTCTGGATGGCAGCGGTGTTTTTCTTTGGCTGGATTCTGGTGACCTGGTGGGTGGTGATGCACGCCATCCGCAGTCCGGCAGCTGAAACCTCTGGAGCCGTGAGCCTATGAATATGCACGCAACTGATGCTGAGGCCATAGCCGCACGCGGTACTGCGGCGCCCCGTGTGCCCGGTGAAAACAGCCTGTGGCTGCTGATTCTCGGCGACATGGTGATCTACGCCATCATGTTTCTGGTGTTTGCCTACAGCTATCAGCAACAGCCCGATACCTTCGCGGCCGGGCAGGCGCTGCTGAACAAAAGCTTTGGCTTTATCAACACGCTATTACTGCTGACCAGCTCCTGGTTTGTCGCCAAGGGTGTGCGCAGTATTCGCCGCCAACCCCGCCTGGATGCCTCACACTGGTTGCTGCTGGCGCTGGTGTGCGGTGGTGCGTTTGTGGTCAGCAAAGTGGTGGAGTACAGCCTGAAGATCAATGCCGGAATGGTGCTGACCAGCAATGACTTCTTTATGTATTACTACATGATCACCGCCTTTCACTTGATCCATGTGCTGATCGGCATGACCGTGTTGGTGTTCATGTGGCGCACCGCGCGACAGCCGCAAGTGTCCGCCGATGACGTGCGCTTTCTTGAAAGTGGGGCGACGTTCTGGCACCTGGTTGACCTGTTGTGGATCATGATTTTTCCGCTTATCTACCTGCTGGGGAGAACCTAGAATGCAGACGCCTGCTCGTGATTCGGTCACCTGGGTGTGGCTGTTGCTGATGCTGATTACCGCGGGTAGTTGGGCGGTGGGTTCCCATGTGTTGCTGGCGGCAAACCATCTGCTGGCAGTAGGCGCCATCTTGCTGTTCACCTGTATCAAGATGCACTTGGTCATCCGTCACTTTATGGAAGTGAACCACGCCCCTGGCTGGCTCAAGCTGTTTTGCAGCGGCTGGTTGGCGGTGCTGTTTTTTAGCCTGTTGGGGTTGTACCGCTAAGCCTGTTCACACTAATAAGGACGTCTTCATGTCAGCGTTAAGGCCCGCTGTTTCATTGGCCAGCCCGGTTCTGCTGTGGGCGGTTTTTGGTGCGCTGTTCAGTTGTTTTTCCATCACTGTGTTCGGTGCCTGGCTGTTTTCGGCCGAGGCTTTTGTCGCCGTGCCCATCTCAGTTACGGACACGATGCCCGGCCACACGCTGCTGCTGTTACGTGGCCTGGAAGGGCTTAGCATGATGGTGGCAGCGCTGGGTTTGTATGCTTACTTGATCAAGCCCTGGCTGCGCACCGGCCATGTGCCACTGGCCGGGTTGTTACTGGTGGGCGCGCTGATCACCTATGTGCTCGACACCACGGTGAACTTCAGTGACTACCACATGGCCTGGAACAAACATTCATTCAATCGCGGTACCTGGGCGAGTTTCTTTCCGGGGCATACCGGCCCGACTCAATACGCTGAAGCGTGGTTGTGGGGGCCGCCGATGTATATGTATTTCGGCGTGGTGTTGGCTGCGATTCAGCTCAAGGTGTTTGACTGGGTCAGACCACGGTTGGGATTGTTCGCCGGGCTGCTGTTGGCGTTTGTGGCGGCCTTTGCATTCGATTTTATCGCCGAGTCGGCCATCATCCGATACTCGCATGCCTATGCCTGGCCTTACACCGTTGGTGCGTGGTCTGTCTGGGCAGGCACGCAGTTTCAGTTTCCTCTGTATGAGTCGCTGCTGGTGGCAGTCTACGCCTCGTTGTACAGCGTGCTATTGCACTCGGAGCGAGGGCAGAAAATGGCCTGGATTGAACGGGGCAGCGAGGTGTTTTCCGGGCCCTGGAAGGGGGTTGTTCGTCTGTTCGCCGCCACCGGTTTTGCGGCCTTGTGCACAGCGATTTACTTCGGCGGTTTTTACCTGTTTTCGCAGTTCGCCGACAGCCAGGTGACGATGCCTGCGTACCTGCAATTCGTTGACCCGGCATGGTCTGAAACGCCCGTACGGTGAGGCTTTGTTGTTTTTGTCGAACCCCTGCCAAACATCCGGGGACTCGGGTATTGGCAGGGGTTTCTGTTATCTGCGAGTGGTTTTTCTGTGGTCATGACGGCCGCAGAACTCGCATTGGGTTCGATGGTGATATGCACCGATTATCCCCACTTCAGGGATTCGTCGTTTCCGACGACGGGAAGCCGCTTTTGACAGCGTAACGTTGGCTGGAAATCTGATGTCTTATGGGCGGTTCCGGCAGCCTGGGCTCCAGGCCAGGATTCTCCCGTTGCGATGTCGATCTGTGCGAGTGCGCTAATAATAAAAAGGATCCGTACACATGAAGATGACAAGCCGATACCGGGTGGCAAGCAGCGGCTTGCTGGCTGCACCAGTGATAATGCTCTGCGCAATGGAGCCAGCAACTGCGGTTAGTTTCGACCTCAGCAACCCCGATATGTCATTGCGTTGGGACAATACCGTGCGCTACAACCTCGGCTTTCGCGCCGAGGATTGCGACAAGAATATTTGTGGTAATAATGCCGGCAAGGGCGATGTCACTGCCTACCAGTCAGACCGCAAGTTCGCCCACGCCGGTGATGTGGTCACCAACCGCATCGACATCCTCACCGAGATGGATTTCGTTTATAAAGGCCGCCATGGTGCGCGTCTCAGCGCCAACGGTTGGTATGACGCCGCCTACAGCGGTGACCTCAAAGGCGATCGTGCCCTCGATGCTTCCGGTGTGGGCCAAGGTGCTGGTCGAAGCGGTGGCGGCTACAGCAACTATACCGACCGCTGGAACAACGGGCCGTCCGGCGAGTTTGCTGACGCCTTCGTGTTTACCGGTTTCGACATTGGCGATATGCCGGTGGACTTCAAAGCCGGTCAACACAATATCTACTGGGGGGAGTCGCTGTTCTCGGCGGTCAACGGGGTTTCCTATAACCAGGGGCCCATCGATATTCGTAAAGCGACGGCGACGCCGGGGACCGAAGCGAAGGAACTGTTCAAGCCACTGAGTCAAGTTTCCATGAATGCCCAGGTAACGAGTGATCTGGCTGTGGCGGCTCAGTACATGCTGGATTGGAAGCCTTCGGTTCTGCCAGATGGAGGCACCTATTTCGGCGCAGCAGACGGCGTTAGCCTGGGTAGTGGCGGCACCGTATTCGGTGCTCCATTCAACTCCGATAGTGAGCCGGACAAGAAACGGGGTGACTGGGGAGTGTCGGCACGTTGGTCGCCAGCCTGGCTGGACGGCACCATGGGTTTCTACTATCGCGAATACACCAACAAATTCCCGCAGCTGGTGCTGAACGATATCGCGATCATTCCGGGGGCGGGTGTTGTGCCTGCCGGTTTTGGTCTCGAGTATTCGGCAGACAAACGCGAGAAAATGTATGGCTTCAGCCTGTCTCAGCAACTGTTCGGTGTGGCGGTGGGTACAGACCTGACCTATCGGCCTGACGCCGTGCTGTCTGCTACCCCGTTCTCCACTTACGTGCCAATTGGCACCGATCCCGATGACTGGGTGCCACGTGGCAATCTCTGGTCGGGGGTGGTCAACGCCATTGCCTACTTCAGCAAATCACCGCTGTGGGATTCGGCGGTGCTGACCACCGAACTCAATTACTCCTACCTGGATAAAGTCACCGAAAACGAACAGAACTTTAACGGCAAGGGTTACAACTGCGCTGACGACAGCCGTGCAACCAAAATCGCTTGCCAGACCCGTGGTGCATTAGGTGGTTCGATTCTGTTCGCGCCCACTTGGTACCAGGTAATGCCAGGTGTCGAGCTGTCCATGCCGATGTTCCTCGACGTTGGGCTGCACGGTAACTCACCCGTCATGTTCGGTGCCAACGAAGGGCAGGGTACCTGGAGTGTCGGCCTGGCTGCAGACATCTTTTCTCAGTACAACGTGGCCGTGAAGTACAACGGCTTTATCGCGAGACATTCGGATGATGAGCTGGGTGCCGGCGGCAGCAGCAACGCATCGCTGGGCAAGTACTGGGACCGCGATTGGGTGTCACTAACCTTTAAAACATCGTTCTGATGAAAGCCTGGCCATGGCCTTCCAAAGCCATGGCCAGTACGAATGTGAATGCTGAGGTAGCCCGTGAAACAGATCGTCCGATTTTTTCCAAATGCGCTAAAACGAACCTACTGCGGACTCTGTGTGGCGCTGCTCAGTGCCAGCCCTGCAAGCATGCTCCTGGCCCATGCATTTGAGGCTCCACTAAATGTAGCGGCCGAACACAGCCCACGCATGCTCACCAGCCCGATGCTGGCGGTCGCCAGCACCGGTTCCCGGCTAGTGGCAGTGGGCTTGCGCGGCAGCATTATTGTCTCTAACGACCAAGGCAAAACCTGGGTCCAGGCACAGGTGCCGGTAAGTATCGATCTGGTCGCGGTGACCTTCGCCTCGGCGCAATCGTGGTGGGCCGTTGGCCACGGGGGCATTGTGCTGCACAGCAGTGACGGTGGCATGACGTGGGAGAAACAACTGGATGGTTTGCAGGCGTCTAAATTGGCCATCGATTTCTACACCCGCAACCCCGAGCAGATCGCCGATGCTGATGCTTTCCTGACAAATGAAAACAAACTCGCTGTGGAAGAGGAAACCCAACCCTTTCTCGATGTGTATTTCGCCGATGAACAACACGGCTACGTGGTCGGCACCTTTAACCGGATTTTTTCCACTCGCGATGGTGGCAAAACCTGGGCACCGCTGATGCACCGCAGCGGCAACCCACAGGAATGGCATTTCTATTCCGTGTCGGGCAACAACGGGCAGGTTTATCTCACGGGTGAACAGGGCCGGGTATGGCGCCTGGATCAAACCAGCCAGGAGTTTGTGGCTATTAACACCCCCTACAACGGCACCTTGTTTGGCATCACCGCACAAACCAACGGCCAGTTGTATGCCTATGGCATGCGCGGCAGCTTTTTCCACAGCAGCGACCAAGGGCAAAACTGGCAACGTAGCACGCTGCCCTTTACCAGTAATGTCATGCGCGTAATCGCCTCAGGCAACAAACGCCTGCTGGTTGTCGCTCAAAGCGGCGAAATTGTGCAAAGCCAGGATGATGGGCAGACCTTCAGTCCCGTGCCATTGGCCAACTCCATGCCGTATTTCGGTGCGGCCTTGCTGGATACCGGCCACCTGGCATTGGCAGGTGCTTCAGGGGTTCGCATCGAAGCCCTTTAAGTGTTTGAGTCTGGATGCGGAAACTAAAAATAATGAGAGCAGAGTGATGAATGTCGATAGCAAGCATGAAGTCAAAGGCCTGATGAACGTCATTCGTGACCCCGCACTATTCAACAAGCTGTCCGGCAATTTTTTCGAGCGTTTGATCTTCAACAATCGCTTGATGATTATTGCCATGTGCCTGATCGTCACCCTGTTTTCACTGTTTCAGATGCGCAACCTGACGGTGACCACCAGCTTCGACAAGATGCTGCCCCACAGCCACCCTTACATTAAGGCTTTCCTGGAAAACCGCGAGCAACTGCGCGGCTTGGGGGACTCGGTGCGTTTTGTGGTGGAGAACCGAAAGGGTGATATTTTTCAGCCCGACTACCTCAAGCAGCTCTCGGTCATCAGCGACGAGATTTTCCGCATCAATGGCGTGGACCGTTCATGGATGAAGTCGATCTGGACGCCCGTGGTGCGCTGGACAGAAGTGACCGAAGAGGGCTTTGTCGGCGGCCCGGTGATGCCCAGCGACTTCGATGGTTCACCCGCATCCATCGATAAGTTGCGCCTGAACATTGCCCGTGCCGGCGTAGTTGGCAGCCTGGTGTCCAACGACATGCGTTCGAGCATGATCGAGATTCCGCTGATTCTGCACGGTGGCGATGGCAAGGCCTTGAACTACGAGGAACTGTCCACGGCACTGGAGCAGGTGCGTAGCAAATACGAGAACGAAAACATCGGCATTTACATCACCGGCTTTGCGAAGATTTCCGGTGACATGATCGATGGCCTGTTTAAGGTGATGTTGTTTTTCATCGTCGCTGCCGTGGTGGCGGCGCTGATCATTTACCTTTACTCACGCTGTGTACGCAGCACCTGTCTGGTGCTTGTCTGTTCCCTGGCAGCAGTGATTTGGCAGCAAGGTCTGGTGATCGCCATGGGCGGTGTGCTGGATGCGTTCACCATCCTGATTCCCTTCCTCATCTTTGCCATCGGCGTGTCCCATGGCTGCCAAAAGATGAATGGGATTTCCCAGGATATCGCCCGTGGCACTCACCCCTGGGTGGCCGCGCGCTACACCTTCCGCCGCCTGTTTATGCCTGGTCTGATCGCCTTGATCGCCGACGGAGTGGGTTTTGCCGTTCTGGTGTTGGTGGACATTCCGATCATCCGCGAACTGGCCCTTTCCGCCAGCCTCGGTTTCGCCATGCTGGTGGTCACCAACTTGATCTTGCTGCCGGTGTTATTGTCCTTTACCGGCATCAGCCAGGAGTCGGCGCGCCGGCACCTGATCGAACAAAACCATGCCATCGAAAAACTCGGCATCGGCCGCCTGTGGGGTGCCCTCGACCGCTTCACCGAGAAACGCTGGGCCATTAGCGCGGTTGTCGTGGCCATCGTTCTCACGGGTCTGGCCCTCCATGAGCGCGAGAAACTGCAAGTGGGCGACCTGCACGCCGGCAGCCCGGAACTGCGCCCAGACTCACGCTACAACCAGGACAACGCCTTCATCACCTCCAAGTTCGGCGTTTCCAGCGATGTATTTGCGGTGATGATCAAGACTGCTCCCGATCAATGTGGCGCCTACCAGACGCTGGTGGAAGCCGATCGTCTGGCCTGGGAACTGTCCCAAGTCGAAGGCGTGCAGCGCACCACCTCCCTGGCCGATACCGTGCGCGCATACACCGCTGGTGGTTTCGAGGGCAGCCCCAAATGGCTGACAATCAGCGACAACAAGGGCGTGGTTTGGCCTCAAGTCAACAATGCGCTGGCGTGGAATTCGGAGCTGCTCAATAGCGAGTGCTCCCTGATTCCCGTACTGGCCTATCTCTCTGATCACAAGGCCGCCACCCTGCAGCGTGTCGTCGCAGTGGCCAGCGCGTTTGCCGAGAAAAATAGCACCCCGGATCGGCAAATCATTCTTGCCGCCGGCAGCGCCGGTATCGAAGCCGCCACCAATATCGTGGTGAAAAGCGTGCAGATGGAGATGTTGTTGGCGGTATACGCCGCCGTAGCGCTGCTTTGTCTGATCACTTTCCGTAGCTGGCGCGCAACGGTGGTAGCGATTCTACCGCTGGTGCTCACCTCACTGCTGGCCGAAGCGCTCATGGTACAGCTGAATATGGGGCTGAAAGTCGCCACCTTGCCCGTGGTGGCACTTGGGGTTGGGGTGGGGGTGGATTACGCTCTGTATCTCCTCAGCGTACAGTTGGAAGGCCAACGCATGGGCATGACCCTTCAACACGCCTACCGCCGCGCCATTCAATTCACCGGCAAGATGGTCGCTCTGGTGGGGGTAACGCTGGCTGTGGGGGTAGTGACCTGGATGTGGTCGCCGATCAAATTCCAGGCGGATATGGGCATCCTGCTGGCCTTTATGTTCATCTGGAACATGCTGGCGGCGTTGGTGCTGATTCCTGCTTTGTCCTACTTCCTGTTGAACAGCGAAGGTGCAAAAGCGCGTAAAAGTGCGGAGGTAGTGGGCATCAGCAAATGTGCGAAAAAAGGCGATGATACGAGAGCATCGTGTACTGGGATTGCAGCGCAGGGAGGGGAGTGAACGATATATCACCGGCCGTTGAAGTCGGACACTGCATCACTCAACGCATTGACGTAAGTGAATTCGTTGGTGTCACTGCGCTAGTCTGAGGCGACGTTGAGTTTCTGTAGTACGGGCTCATTCAAGACGTCGTCTTTCATCTTCAGCCCATTCACGATCTCTTGCTCATCGCGAATTTAAGGTCCCAACATGGGTTGTCGCGGATCTTAAGTTCCGGAGAATTCTGGGTGCAACAACCCTATGAGGGTGTCCGCGTCTCTGGCGCCACGTACCCTGGAAAAGATAGCATCGACTCGTTCGGCGTGTGCTCGTAGGTCGAGGACAGCACGGCACTGAGTCGCTCGCCCAACAGGTTCCAGGCACACTTCTTCTCTTCGGCATAGTCGTGATGCCGGTAATGGCGCCTGACCCGGGAGCCGGCCAGTACATGGTTTTGGCAGCGGTCGATGACGTCCAGGCTGACCCCCAACGCCGGCATCATGGTCGCGCCCGTGCGGCGCAGGTCATACGGCGTCCAGTCGCCGCTTTGGCCGTTGGCCAGGACCAGCGTATCGTCATGTCGCCGTCTGGAGAGAGCCTTGCTGTTTTTGAAGCGGGCCTGGCGATCGCCGACCTGTTTACTCACCACCTTTACGTCCACATGCCCATCATCCTGCTTGTTGGGAAAAAACCACTGGGAGTCTCCGGTCAGGGTCTTGAGTTCCTGGAAGAAATGCAGGGCGAAGGGCGAGAGGAAGACATGGTGGTCCTGTTTCTTGCCGCGGGTGCCGTTGACGTTTTCGCAGGGGAGGAACCAGGTTTGCTGGTCCAGATCGACATTTTTCCATTCGGCCTGGAGCAACTCGCCAATCCGGCACAGCGTGCCCAGGCTGATCCAGAGCGCGAGCTGCGTTTCCTTTTTTAGCGGTCGAATGCCGTCGTATTTTTGGCCGGCGGGGAGGGCGTTGTAATCGGCGGTCATTTGCTGGAAGCGGTTGTGCAGTTCCAACAGCTCCGCCGGTGAAAGGATGCGACTTCGTTCCGCTTCGTACTCGGCAGGGATCAAGGGGGAGATGTCGACCAGTTCCGTCGGATCACCCTCAACCAGTAACGCCCGCCAAGGTTGGCGCTTTCTCGCCCAACTGAACATCTGGGTGAGGTCGGAAAAGAAGCTGATGGCTTGCCGGTGAGCGCCGCGGTTGACCACGGTGCGGATCAGCGCCCGAGCATCGTGTTCGGAAACATTGTTCACCGCTGTCCTGCCGAGTGCTGGCAACAGGTCCTTGTTAAAACGTCGTTGCAACTCGGCATTGCCATCTTTGCGTGCGACGCCATTCAGCAGCCAGGCCTTGGCCAGATCCTGGACGGTCAGCGTTTGCACCTTCGACGTTTTTACTTGTTCGGCCTCTACGTTAGCCGCGGTATAGGCCTGTGCCTTGGCGGTTTTTTTGTGTTCGTTGGGATTGACCTGCTCATCGATAAGCGCACGGGCCTGGTTACGAGCCTTGCGGATGTCGGTCAGGGATTTGCGCGGTCAGGTGCCGCAGGCGTACTCTTTGTTCTGCTCGCCCCACCGATAGCGATAGAAAAAGCTGAGCGACACGCCGTCCTTACGCACGGAGATTCGGCCGGCGAGATTGCCATCTTCCCGGAGGATGCGGCCGGCATCTTCAGCGGTCAGCGACTCGAGTTCTTTGATGGTGATTTTGGCCATGAAATGGGCTCCCCCTACTTTTACCCCCACAAAAACGTCGGCTCTTGATGGACGTTACTGGACTCGTGTAGAGCAGAGCATCGCTGGAACTCAAGTAAATACTGGCTTAGAAAAATCCAGAGTGAAATTTTGGAAGCTTTCAAGAAGTATGAAAAAGGAGATGGGGTGCTAGGGGTCGAGTGTTCGAATCACTCCGTCCCGACCATATAAATCAAGGGGTTGCGAGATTTTATCTCGCGACCCTTTTTTATTTCTGATCGTTTTTACCCCTACAAAACTACTGGCTTTGGGTGGAATCCTCACCTCTTGCGGAGGATATGGGCGCAAGATTTGTGGGTGCCAATGTCCCCCCGCAGTAATTTCGGCTATGGAGGGCAGGGATGGACCTAGTTGACGGCTCGTCAGGCAGTCTTCAGTTTTTGCTGTGGGGGTAGCTGAAGGCGACTACTTGCCTCGCTCGCTCTGAAAGGCCTCCAGAGCGTTGCAATGCAATTGATTTGTCGATTTTTTTCTCAAGTTCCGGATAAAAATCCATTACGAGGAGCCGTAACCGATCTAGAAGTTTAGGATCATTTTTAAGCTGGTCTCGTAAGTGGACTGCGTAACCGTAGTTGGATGTTAAGGCATCGTCGGGCGCAAATGCCCGCATCCACTTCAGCATGATATCTGCGTCCCCTCCGAAATTTATCAGCAGGTCGATGTAGCGAATCAGCTGGGCCGAAGTGTTATAAAGTGTATATCTGTTGATGTCTAAGGTGGACGTTTGATGTTCGACGGCGATCTTCTTGATGTCCTTCCATCCCTCACTGAGCTGGAAGGATCCTTTCATACTTACAGAGATTGTTTTTGCGGTGGGTTTACTCGGGGTCAAATGATCCTGTTCGACAGGTAGCGCCCGAATGACCCTGGTAGTGACATTTACGTCGATCAGTAGCACGGGAATTAACGAAACAGACAAATAACGCGCGGTCGTGGACTTCAGGCGGATTTTATCTCTATCCGTCCCGGTTCCTTTGATCTGCAATCGTATAAGCGCGCCGGTAACTGAACCTCGTTTCTTGACGATCTCGATTTCCGCGTCCAGACCGTAGTCTTTTGGTAAGTCTCTATAAATCCAGCCTTTTTTTGCAACGGCCTTTTTTACTAAAGCGGTTGCTTGATCGTCAACTATATGGGGCTTCGTTCTCATAGGAAGATTTTTTGTCATTAATTCCATCTAACTCACTCTCTTGCGCTTGTTGGAGGGGGGACATTCAATGCCGTTTTATTTTTGATCACTGAATAAACTGACGCATGTTTATTAGATCACTACAAATGATCTCTAAAGGCCGGTGGTTATCCGTCGTCGGTGCTGAATTCATATGCCCCCGCAACCAAACCACACCCTTACCACTTGCACAAAAACGGCACCGGAGTACGCTTCAATCGGATCCAAAGGAGGGATTGCGGTGCCGAATTTTTTTGTTGAGCAAGCGGGGACGCTGAATCTGTTTCAACAGCAGCGTACTCCCAATCATGGATTCAGACCTGGACAGTTGGGTGCGTTGCACGCTGTTTTGGCGCATTTTTCCGTGCAGGACGACCCAGCCATCGTCTGTTTGCCCACTGGCTATGGAAAGACCTCCTTGATGATGGCACTTCCCATGCTGCTGGGGCCGGCGCGTGTATTGATAGTGGAGCCTTCAAGCGCCTTGAGAAAACAGGTGCATTCACATATTTCGGTCATGTCCACGCTCCGCCGGATTGGTGCGCTGGCTGATGATTGTCCGCTTCCCGACGTGCACCTGCATATCGGCCGTCCTCAATCCCTTGAAGAATGGCAATTGCTTCAAACCTACGACGTCGTCGTTTCTACACCTTCAAGCTCATCACCCGACCTAGCCCCTGGTGTGCCGTCGGATCTCTTCGATCTTGTGATCTTCGATGAAGCCCATCATGCCCCGGCCGATTCCTGGATGGCCTACGTAGAACACTTCACAAAAGCTCGGTTCTTGTTTCTCACGGCAACGCCCTTTCGACGAGATGGGCGCGTCATTCCAGGGAAGCTCGTTTATCGATATCCCGTAATGCGGGCTGTCGATGAGGGGGCCTTTGAGCCAATTAACTTCTGTGCGGCACCGATCGAGGACGAACTCGATGATGAACACGTTGATCAAGCCATAGCTCGGGCGGCTGTTCAGCAGCTTAACGAGGACAGGGCAAACGGGTTCGATCATAGGCTGTTTGTGCGCGCAGGGACTATCAAGGCCGCACAGGATCTAGTGCCGCTCTATCAAGGCCTGGGCATAGCGGTCGAGGCCATTAGCAGCAAACTTACGAAACGTCAGCAGGAGGCGATTGAGGAAAGGCTAATCACCGGTGCGCTGGAAGCGATCGTTTGCGTGGATATGTTCGGGGAGGGTTATGACTTTCCGAAACTCAAGGTGGCGGCGCTCCATGCTCCCCACCAGTCTCTGGTGCCCACAATTCAATTCATTGGACGCTTCGCCCGTGTGGACGAAACCACAGGCCCGCCAACGCTGATTGCACCAACTTTCCGTATCAAGGAGGCAACAGCGTCTCTTCTTAAGGAAGGCGTAAATCTTGCGCAGATGATTGATGAGGCTGCGATCGCTCAACTCGCGGGGTCTCTGGAGGAGCAGGAGTTTATGGAAAGGCTCCCCGTGAGGAAGATTGCCGAATCTGACTACGAATCTGTCTCGCCGCTGTCTTTTAATTTATATGCCCATGTACGTGTTTTCGAGTGTGACGAGCCACCGAATTTTGGGCTCCTTGACTCCACGATTGGGCGGCATTTGCGGATTGTGAAGCAGTGGGGAACGCAAGACGGGACAATCTCGTTGGTTTTGACGGCAGACGAGACGTCTCCTAATTGGGCCATCTCTGATGCTCTGATCGATGTGCGTCACGACGTGTTTCTCTTGATGTTTTTCGAGGCGGCAAAACTCTGCTACATAGGGTCGACTCGTCGAACAGAGAAGCTTTACCTCAGCATCATGGACACGATTTCTCCCGGTGGCTGCAGACCGCTTAGCTACCAACAGACCAGCAGGGCGCGCGCAGGCTTGGAGGAGGTCAAGTTTTACAACGTTGGGCTGAAGAACACGACGTTCAACTCGCAGGGAGAGACTTATCGAACCCTCACTGGCCCCCAGGCAGAGAGGGCGGTGACAGCTGGCGACAGTCGAGTCTTCTCTCAAGGACACTTCTTCGGCAGCGGTATGAATGGACAGGTCAAGGAAACGATTGGCGCAAGCAGCAGTTCCCGGATATGGAGCAATCAGCGCCTCTCGATCCTTGATTTCGTTGAGTGGGTGCAAACCCTGAACGGACGCCTCTCCGGTAATGCGCCTTTTAGCGCAACCCAGTTAGACATCGTGCGCTCTAGCAAGCCTTTGAGTCGGTTACCAGATGCGGTCATAGCGGCGAACTGGCCTAAAAGCGGATTCAAAAACAACCCGAAAGTCCGCTTTCGGGCTGCCACCCAGCAGCGCGTTCAATATTCGAGATTGGTTGAGTGGGACATCCAGAACTTTCAGTGCGACCTACAGGCGGGGCAATTAGCCTTTTCGCTGGTTAGCGCCTTCGGCGTGGTGCCAATGCGATTTCACTTGGCAAACGCACGGATGGTGACGTGTCTGGATCCTGACGTCTCCATCGAAATCGAATCTGCCCACGATTCCTGGGTTGCAATGGCGGACTGGCTCTGCGAGCACAGTCCAGTGTTCTATGCCGCCGACAAATCATCCTTTGAGGGGATGAATTTGATGGCTGCACCGTTGCTGCAAACCGAACGTTTGGCTCCTGGCGATGCAGAGATCATCGATTGGAGGGGCTGTGGCATACACATCGAATTTCTACCTCAGGATCAATCCCCCGAGACGTTGCGAAAGCGAGCCCTGCTCGCGGGAAACCTGACCGTGCAGGAGCACCTGGAGCGACACTTGGTCAACCTGCCGGATGTTCAAGGACTCTTCTACGACCACAGGGCGGGGGAGGCCGCGGATTATATCTGCGTCACCAAGAATGCTGAGGATGAGGTCAACGTCAGCTTCTACCACTGCAAAGGTGCGGGTGGGCCACCAAGTGGAGGCCGTGTGGGTGATGTCTACGAGGTGGCAGGACAGTTGGTCAAGTCGGTCTATTACTGCAACGTGCCGACGATTGTTCAGCACATGGAAGATAGGATGCTTCCAAGGCACACATCACCCTCCTACTTTGTTCGCGGCAACAGAGCCGACGTTACTCAGCTGTTGAAAACTACACCGGCCACCAAGCTCACGTTTTCCGTGATCGGCGTTCAGCCTGGCATTCGCCGCTCGGCTATCAATGCTCACCTGAGTGATCTTATGGCGTTCTGTATCAGTTACGCGAGGCAGGGAGGGGCAGCGAAGGCTTACTGGCTGGTCAACGAACCAGAGAATTGATTCCACAAAGCGGCTGAGGAGTACGCCTGGCCGCTTCGTGTGTTTCGCCATCGTGGATGACCTAGATTTACCTAGCGTTTAGCTCCACGGGCGGACTTTCGGTTCTTCGCATTTCCAGATTGCAGTCTTTACGGACAGTCTTTAACCAACGGTTTGCCGTGCTCCCAGCATGTAGATCAATGCGGGATTTTGACTAGGCCGATCACAACGCTTTTCGCTCCACCAGCCGAAATACGAGAAGGATTCAGCGAAGTCAGCCGGCAACAATGACGCTATGTGCTTGGCGCATAAAGCGCATTGCGTGCTCCGAGTACGGTTGGCAAGATGCTGCATTCGCCTTCCCTTTGGATGCTCATGGACCGTTTTATTGAGAGCAACACGCTTGCTGAGCTCTACAGTATCCTCAGTGAGGATAGACGCTCGCTATCCTGCAGCCACTCGATGACACGCTTTGAGCGTCAGCTCATGGTCAATCGAGTCACGGCTTTTGTAGAGTTTGGCGACTATCTGATCTTGACTGAGCGCCGCCGCTACAGCGCGATCGAACGGCTATTCAAGGCATTGATTGATCCGCTTTCGATTCCCAGGCAGACCGTCTACTACAAGCCGGAATACCCTGAAGATGAAGTGAGTGGGTATGAGGGGCTAACGGCAGTGGATACGGTAGGGCTGCTGATCGATATGGAGCATCTCGGCCTGCAGGTAGACCCGAGCAGGTTGGTCGCCGCCCTGACCCCGGAAATCGACGAGAAGAAGCTGCTGACGAACAGTGAACTTTCGGTCCTGATGTACCGACACTACCGTGGAAAGCAGTGCTTTGTGCTCAAAGCTGATCCAAACGCTGGGGAAGGGGATATCTCTGTAACCCACCACAAGGACGCTTCGGGATATAAGTTCGCAATGACCTGGAGGGGAAAAGCTGCGATTCGGCTTGAAGTGCGTGGGCCTAACTACAGCGAACCTAAACCACAGGAGTTCGTCATTTGCGACTACTGCAAGTATCGCTACCTTACCAACAGCTCTGTAGACGAACGCATCCACCACGCAGAGCATGAGTGGACTCGCCAGCTCTACGAGCCCTTGCCGAACTCTCTGTTCGCGCAGCGGCTTGCTGTCGTCCCTAGGGGGGAGCTCGTTGATCCGTCAAGCCCGCTTTGGATGCATGAGGAAGTCTTGCAGCGAGCCAGGGCGTTCAGGCGCGAGTTTGGCTACGACCGAGTTCAGTGGGATGGTTCTGCGACTAGTCCAGCCTCAGAGGGTTGGCACGGTTATCTTTTCGCTGGAGACGCTGAAGGCACGATCGCTGGCGCTTGTGGATTTTTACCTGAATCGTCGGGCCCGCACAAAGGTCAGTGGGCGCTGCACTGGATATGGTTCGCGCCGAAGTATCGGCGGAGGGGTTTGTTGTTGGCTCGCTGGGCCGATTTCCTTGAGCGCTACGGAGACTTTCATATTGAGCGACCAGTCTCGGATGCAATGCAGTCATTTCTCCGTAAACATGGCACTGCTGATCAGAGGGCCTGGCTACCATCGCCATAGCTCAAAGCTCTGGTCGTCCGTTCAAGGCTTTAAACTGTGCTCTGAAGGTCGGCACTGACACTTAGCAGAAGGTCGGTGCGCGTGGCCTGCCCCGGGATACTCAATGAGAAGCGATTGGTGGCTGGCCTTCTTGGCGAGATTGCCATCTATAAACGATTACTGGATCTGGGCATTCGAGCCGAGCTGGAAGCGGGCGCGGGCGATTGGCATGCTTACATCTTGGTTGGCAATTCAAAGTTTGGCTCACGGTTGGCGAGCCAACTCCAACAGAATAATTTGCGCATGCGCTCACCGGGCAATTGCTATTCACGCATGACAGTGAAACGGACACCCTGCTGATGACTTTCCCGGAATAGCCGACTTGCACCTAGGGAATATGGATTGGGCAGCTCATAAACTGCGACGTTAGGACCTCGTACGTTCGCGACATAGAGAATACGCCAGCGGTTGGTTCCATCATGGCGCATCGTTACTGCCGCAGTTACTTGAGAGCGCTCTAGGTCGATGTGTCCTGGATCCGCGACATGCGCCTTGACCTCGTAATGAATGAAGCCTTTCGCGTCCGATACTTTGAAGTCGAATCCTTGATCACTTTCTGGCGGAAGCCCTAGATACCTGCGGCCCATCGAAGATACCCAGTATTCGGGCCGCATATTTCGATGTTTATTGCGTAAATATTGATAGGCGGCGAGCTCCCCGGCGAAACCGATGAGGTCGCGTTGTTCTTGACTCAAATACTGTGGATCATCACCTCGATTGCTTGTGCCGCGCTTAGTCGGTCTAGGGGCAGTTCGAGGGCCAAAGACTTGTAATGCCGCAGGACCGGACCGCGTTTTGAATCCTCCACTCGCAAGAGTCTCTTGCATGGCTTGCGCAACTGCATCATACCAACCCTGAGTACCACCATCGATTTCTAATTCCCCAAACTGCAGACTACGACGTTCTTTCTGTCTGCGCGTTTCTCGTTCACGCTCCTCTAATGCTTCGAATGCCAGATCACTATCGGAAAGACCGAGCGCAACAGTGTCCAGGCTTTCCGGCATTTGATTTGGCCAGAGGCTCGCTCGGTGAAGTGCGGAGGGGACGGATCTCTCGTTGAGGGACTCGAAGTCAAGCGTACCGGATGACAGGGCAGCTCGAATCAGGCGTTCAGGTCCTTGCAACCAAAGTTCATCAAGTGGCGTCGAATTGCACTTCGCCCAAGCTCTGACCAAACGTTGCAAATGTTCCGCAATCCGCGTGAGTAGTTGGCGGTTGTGCTGGCGGACGCCGTCGATGG
>Ga0208635_100115_pt1 | contig 43129 bp, 50 predicted proteins | sample LakWasMe93_HOW11_2_FD_183915 | JGI IMG/M metagenome (GOLD analysis project Ga0208635, IMG submission 183915) | Freshwater sediment methanotrophic microbial communities from Lake Washington under simulated oxygen tension - Sediment Metagenome... | ecosystem: Environmental > Aquatic > Freshwater >...
GGGTTTGGCAAACGCCGAGCTCATTTCTTTGTTTATTCTGCGTGAGCTTCGCGTTAAATCATTTCTAATTAATTATCGCTACTTGATGGCGAGCGGTATTCACCAAAATTTTTTTGATTCTGAATGCGCTGACTAGCCAGGAAAACCTGGCTTTTAAAATCTGGGCCCTGAAAACGCTGGGATTGGATGTCAGTGATGACGATAGCCTGCATATATATATGACCGCTATCGCCTGAAAGAGCGATGATTCAGAATCTCGACAGTATATCTATAAGTCCTGATAAAGCAAAGCACGACCTGCAACTATGAGCTCACAATTTCGACCCTCGTCATTACCGTCTGCGGAAACGGCTTCCAGCCTTGGTTCTGAGGCTGGACCCGCCAGTGATCGTGTCACTTACTTGCTGGTGGATGAAGCCTCGGAAACACAGCGCGTGGATAACTTTTTAGCCAAAGTGCTCAAAGGTGTGCCCAAGAGTCATATCTATCGGATTTTGCGTAGTGGTGAAGTACGCGTGAATAAAAAACGTGTCGATGCCGAACATCGATTGCAACTAGGTGATGAAGTCAGGGTGCCGCCTATCCGCACGGCTGAAGCAGCCGCAAAACCAGATGTACCTGCGATTAAAGCCAAACTGGCTGAGCAAGTGATTTATGAAGATGATGCCATGCTGGCGCTGAATAAACCGTCTGGCATGGCCGTACATGGTGGTAGCGGCATCAGCCTGGGCGTGATTGAGCAATTGCGTTTGGAGCGGCCACAAGCCAAGTTCCTGGAACTGGTGCACAGGCTGGACCGTGAAACCTCAGGCGTATTGATGATTGCAAAAAAACGCTCGGCGTTGACTGCACTGCATGAAGCCATGCGTCATCACCACATGGATAAACGTTACCTGATCTTGGTGCAGGGACGATGGCAAGAGGCTAAAAAGAAAGTCACGCTGGATTTGCAAAAATATGTGACAGAAAGTGGCGAGCGTCGCGTACAGGTGGTTGATGAGCCCTTGCTCAATGCAGAACCCGGCGGCAGAAAATCACTCAAAGCAAGTGGCCTGGTTGCCAAGCGGCATGCTGCCAAAGGCAAGTTTGAAGTGGAAACGCAGACCTCTGAAACCTGGTTTTACCTGCAGGAGGTACTGGGGCAATGCAGTTTTTTGCAAGCCAAGTTAATCACTGGCCGCACCCATCAGCTGCGTGTGCAATTATCACATTTGGGATTTCCGATTTTGGGTGATGACAAATATGGTGATTTTGCCTTGAACAAGTTGTTAAGCAAGCAGGGCTTAAAAAGGATGTTTTTGCATTCCAGTGAAACACGTATTGCCCATCCGTTAACCGGCGAGCCTCTGCACCTGGTCGCACCATTGCCAGCAGAACTGGAACATTTTCTGCAACAACAACGTCAACTTAAGTCAGTAAAGTAATCGTTAGTGATAGGCGACAAAGTGGCCAGTGTTGCCTATAAAGTATATTAGGAAAATAACGCAGTGAAACAGTTTGATTTAGTGGTTTGGGATTGGGACGGCACCATTGCCGACTCGACTGGCATGATTACGCAGGCATTGATCAAAGCGGCTGATGAGGCCGGGTTGCCCGCACTGAGCGAAGAGCGCGCCCGTAGCATCATTGGCCTCGGTTTACGGGAGTCGATCGAGGTGCTGTATGGCGATATCCCCGAGTTCCAGGCGCAGGCGTTAGCAAACAACTACCAGCGTCTTTATTACGCCAACGAAAACAATATTTTATTGTTTGCTGGTATTGCAGACACGATTGCCACCTTAGACCGTAAAGGTTGCAAGCAAGCGGTGGCGACCGGTAAAGGGCGGCGTGGATTAAACACCGCGTTGCACCAGTCAGGGTTGTCCAAATTTTTTAATGCGACCAAAACTGTCGATGAATGCTTTTCAAAGCCACATCCGCAAATGCTGGATGAACTCATGGACGATCTGGTGGTGATGCCTGAGCGTACGCTGATGATAGGCGACTCGCAATATGATATGCAAATGGGTAAGAATGCTGGCGTCATCACAGCGGCAGTCAGTTATGGTTCGCAAACAGCCAGCCATTTACAGCAGTATTCGCCAGATCACCTGTTTCACGATGTGGCAACATTAAGCGCCTGGTTGCTGGAACAAGCATGAGTGAGACCGCCTTAACGTTTAACAGCGATACCTTGCAGGAAAAAGGCGATGGCTTGCGTTTTGCCATGCCTGTACTCGGGCCGCATGCGACCGGTTTTCTGGTGCGTTTTGAAGGCAAGGCCTATGCCTATGTCAATCGCTGTGCCCATGTGCCGGTCGAACTGGACTGGGAACATGGCAAGTTTTTTAATATGACGCAGGAGTGGATTATTTGTGCCACGCATGGCGCGATGTATGCGCCACAAACCGGGCACTGTGTGGTCGGTCCTTGCCAGGGCAAGCGTTTATCTGCCATACCAGTGACAGAAGAAGCGGGTGTGATTAAGGTGCACCTGGATCAATTCTAGGGTGTGGGATGAATTCTAATGTGTGGGATCAATTCTAGTGGGTTGTTTCGGGATTAAAAATAGAATCCGGGCAAACCGCTAAAAGTTGTTAGAATAGCTAAAATTTATTGACGAAAGTTGAGTTATGCAAGAAGAAAATCAGCAGTCATCTGACCCGAAACAAGTGAATCAATCGCCGGACTGGGCCATTCGTACGGTGGAGAAAATTGCGCTGGCCGGGCTGCAAGAGCAAAAATCCGCCAGACGCTGGTCGGTATTATTCAAATCACTGACCTTTATCTACCTGTTTTTCCTGCTCATGACGTTTCTGGGCTGGGTGGGCCAAAACAAAAATGCCTCTACTGCGCATACAGCCTTGATTGACCTTTCCGGGGTGATCGAGGCAGGTGGTCAGGTCAATGCTGATGCGGTGATCAGCAGCCTGAATGATGCCTATGATAACAAAGGCACCAAAGGCATTATTTTGCGTATCAATAGCCCGGGTGGCAGTCCGGTACAGGCCGGCATTATTAATGACGAAATTCACCGTCAACGTAAATTACACCCGGAAATTCCGGTGTATGCGGTGGTGGAAGACATTTGTGCATCTGGTGGTTACTACATTGCCGTCGCTGCTGACAAAATTTTTGTCGATAAAGCCAGTATCGTCGGATCTATCGGCGTGCTCATGGATGGCTATGGGTTTACCGAAGTCATGAAAAAAGTCGGTGTGGAGCGCCGCCTGATGACGGCTGGTGCTAATAAAGGCATGCTGGATCCGTTTTCCCCCGTGAATCCTAAGCAACAGGCTTTTGCACAAAGCATGCTGGATCAGATTCACCAACAGTTTATTACGGTGGTGCGTGAAGGTCGTGGCAGTCGCCTGAAAGAAAATGAAGAAACCTTTAGTGGTTTGTTCTGGAACGGCGAAGAAAGTATCAAATTAGGCTTGGCAGATGCGCAGGGCAGCGCTGAGTATGTCGCGCGTGAGGTGATTAAAGAGTCTGATATTGTTGATTTTACTTATCAGGAAACCGTGGTGGACCGTTTTGCCAAGAAGCTGGGTGCCAGCATTGCGCAGGAGCTGGGTGTGAGCGCCAAGAACCTGTTACCGACACTGCGATAACCTGAGCAATATATTTAAAAGGGACCTCGTGGTCCCTTTTTTATTGCCCATATCTTTAATTATTACCAGGCGAAAATAGATATGCTTAAACAACCACTCGTGACGGTTAGGCCGATTACGTTAGATGACTATGCGGGCTGGTGCCTGTTATATGCCGCTTATGCAGAATTTTATGCCGTCAGACAAACCTCCGCCATGCGCGACCAGATCTGGCAATGGCTGCAACAATCTCCGCCCGTGATCTATGCTTTGGTCGCAGAGAATGTAGAGGGGCAGGTATTAGGTTTTTTGCATTACCGCGTATTTGCGCGGCCATTAGCGGCGTCACTGGGGGCTTATGTGGATGATTTGTTTGTTGTGCCGGAAGCCAGAGGGCAAGGTGTTGCGCAGCAATTGATTCAGGCAGTTGCCCAGATTGGACGGGAAAATAAATGGTCAGTGATTCGCTGGATGACCGCAGAAAATAATCTGCGTGCAAGAGCCTGTTATGACAAGCTGGCTGAACACACGCATTGGCAGACTTATGAAATTAAATTGCCGATATTAAACTGATGCCAAGATGAGTGAGCAGGGCGACTGCTCACCACATCAGTATTATTTTTTAGTTTTATTTTGCTCGTTACGTTGTTTCAGCTTGGCGCGCATCTCGTTTTTGCGACGACGCATGGTCACCAGGCCTTCACCTTTTTTGCGCTCTTCTTCCTTGTCAAACGGGTTTTCACCCTGGTTGTATTGCACGCGTAAAGGGGTGCCTACCAGTTGGAAAGCCTTGCGGAAAATACCTTCAAGATAGCGCGTATAACTGGCTTTAATGCCATCAATATGGTTGCCATGTATCACCACGATAGGTGGGTTTGAGCCGCCCTGGTGCGCATAACGTAACTTGGGGCGAATGCCGCGGCTAATTGGCGGTTGATGTTGCGTTGTTGCTTCGCCTAATACACGCGTTAACTGCGGCGTGGCCAGATCGATCATCGCGGCCTTAAAGGCCACGTCTACTGAAGCCAGTAACTCATTGAGGCCTTTTTTGCGTAACGCTGAAATATAGTGAAACTTGGCAAAGTCGAGGAACTGTAATTTCCGGTCAATTTCGCGCTTGATCCACTCGCGCTCATCATCTTGCAGGCCATCCCATTTGTTAATGGCAACTACTAGTGCGCGTCCGGCATCAACAATATAAGCGGCCACGTGCGCATCTTGTTCGGTAATGCCATCCTTGGCATCCACCACCAGAATAGCCACATTGGCGTCTTCAATTGCCTGCATGGTTTTAATGACAGAGAATTTTTCAACGGCCTCAAACACTTTGCCGCGTTTGCGTACACCGGCAGTATCAATAATGGTGTATTGCTTGCCATTCTTCTCGAGCGCGATTTCGATGGAATCACGCGTGGTGCCCGGCTGGTCAAACGCAATCACGCGATCCTCACCTAACAGGGCATTGACCAGTGTGGATTTGCCGACGTTAGGACGGCCAACAATCGCAATTCTTGGCGTGTCATGATTGACTGGCTCTGCGGCTTCGGGTTCTTTTTCGCTGATGGTTTCCAGTGCCAGTTCGATCAGGTCGCGCACACCTTCGCCGTGGGCAGATGAAATGGATAAGGGATCGCCCATGCCCAGTTCATGAAAGTCTGCACTGACGATGGCTTTGCGCATGCCTTCGGTTTTGTTGACGGCAAGCAGGATAGGGCGCTGCGCTTTGCGCAAGGTTTGCGCAATGGTGAATTCCTGTGGCGTCAGGCCAGCACGCGCATCCACCAAAAAGATAATGACATCGGCTTCGTCGATCGCCAGCAGGGTTTGCTTGGCCATTTCCTTCAGAATGCCAGTGTCTGCGGTTGGCTCAAAGCCACCGGTATCAATCACCAGGTAAGGTTGGCTGGCACCCAGGCCGCGGCCATAGTGACGATCACGTGTCAGGCCAGGTAAATCGGCAACCAGCGCATCACGCGACCTGGTTAAACGATTAAATAAGGTGGATTTGCCGACGTTAGGCCGGCCAACAAGTACGATGGTAGGTAGCATTATTTGTATGTGACTGCGTAAAGGTGGCCGTCACGCGACTGCGCAAAGAACTGATTGGCATTGCTGCCTGCAATCAGCGACATCAGGGGTTTGGAACCCAATTGTAGTCGACCAACGAAACTGCCATCATCCTGGCTGAGTAAGTGGATATAACCTTCGAGATCGCCGACAGCGACCACATTGCTCAAAGGCAGCGGCACTGTCAAATGGCGATAGCCCAGGTTGCCCTGGCGCCAGAAGGTTTTACCATTGGTGCTGTCCAGTGAATAGACTGAACCCATGGTATGGCTTAGGTAGATTTTGTTATTTTCTGAGGTCAGGCCGACGTAGCTGGAAATATCACGGTTCCACACCACCTGGCCACGCTGGCGGTCAACGGCGGCCACTTTGCCCTGGTAGGCGACAACATAGACCAATGGCCCATCGACAAACGGCAGGCTGGTGATGTCGGCAATACGCTCAATTTCTGTCACGCCTTTAGGTTGGGCAACGGTTGCTTCCCATACCAGTTTGCCATTGTCAGCACGAATCGCGACCAGTTTCCCGCCAGGGAAACCTGCATAGACTGCGCCGCTATCAACCACAATACCCGCTTGCGTTTTGAGTGAGAGTGAAGGGGTGGCGCGCTCGTACGACCATTTGCGACGGCCATCTGCGGCGTCAATGCCGTAAATATGGTGGTCGCTGGTGCGCACAATTACCGTGCCATCGTAATAACGGGGTTGTCCTTGTACTTCGCTGCTGAGTACGGCACTCCAAAGCTTTTTACCATTGACGTTTAAAGCAAATAAGTGTCCCTTGCTGGTGCCGACCAATACCAGTCCGCCCCCCAGGCCTGCGCCACTGCTGATGGGCTCGCCGAGTTCGGTTTCCCAGATTGTTTTGCCGGTTTCAGCCGACAATTGCATCACGCTGCCTTCAGCGTTGACGGTGTAAATCAGGTTGTCTGCCAGCACTGGCGTATAAGTGAAACGCCCAGGTGAACCTACATCCACTGACCACTGAATGCGTGTTTCATAAGAGGACTTGATTTCTTCCAGCTCGACAGGAGGATTAGCCGGTTCTGCGCCAAAAATGCTTTCACTGATATTGGTTTTAACATCATTGAATGCCGTGCATGCAGACAGCCCGCTACCGAGTAAAAACAAGGCGGCGAGCGTGGCATGTTTAAGTGAGTGCTGCTGGTTGCGCAGAGCAGGTAAGAGAGACCTCATTGGCAATTATCCCAAGGCATCCAGCTTTTGCTGGGTCAGGTAAAACAGTTTGCCTTCTGGGTCCAAGCCTTGCAGGGCTTTGTTATAAGCTTCTTTGGCTTCTTTCTCTTGCTTGTTAGCAATGTAAATATCACCAAGCAAGGCGTTTTTGATGCCATCAAAGCCTTTGTCGTCAATCGCGGACAAGGTTTTTTTGGCGTCATCCAGCGCGTTACGTTCAATTTGCAAACCGGCAATTTCAACCGCGGCCATCTGTTTGATGGCTGGCTCTTTAGCTTCGGCTAAGGCCCAGCGCAGTTGCTTTTCTGCAGCGTCTGACTGTTTGGCTTCATGCAATGCACGGGCAGCAAACAGCGCAGCACGGCCTGCGTATGGCGTCATGCTGTAGTCTGCTTCAATGGCTTGCGCATCTTTACTGATTTGCTCGGCTTTTTTGCTGTCAACATCCAGCAGCGATGTGCTGACCAGGGTTTGGTAAGCGGTGGATGCAGCGGTAGCCTTGCTGTTCATCCAGGATTGGTAGCCTTGCCAGCCACCATATGCCACTGCGGCGGCAATCACCAGGCGAGTGGCCAGTTTTCCATGTTTGTTCCACCAGGCTCTAAACTCGTCCAGTTGTTCCTGTTCTTCCAAATCGTATGCCATTGCAATGTTCCTGCGTGTTCTTATTGAATGAAGGTGAGATTAAGCGGTTATTGCACGTAACCCATGGCCGGGAATCGCGCTAAGTAACTGTTGTGTATATTTTTGCTGGGGAGCATTATAAATGGTTTCTACGCTTCCTTGCTCAATTACTTTGCCTTTTTGCATCACCAGTACGTCGTCTGCAATATGCCTGACCACGCGTAAATCATGGGTGATAAACAAATAACTGAGCCCCATTTCCTGCTGTAATTGCTTGAGTAGCAGCAATATCTGCGCTTGTACCGACACATCCAGTGCGGATACTGGCTCGTCACAAATCAATAATTTTGGTTGCAATATCAGGGCACGGGCAATGCCGATACGCTGGCGTTGGCCGCCAGAGAACTGATGCGGATACTTGCTTGCATCGTCAGCTTGCAATCCGACTTTTTCCAGCATCTGCACGACGCTATCCTGTTGTTGCTGGGTATTGCCGATGCCATGGATAACCAGGCCTTCTGCAATAATTTCGCCGACCCGCATTCTGGGGTTGAGTGAAGCAAACGGGTCCTGAAACACCATTTGAATATGGCGGCGCGCGGTGCGTAATGCCGATTTATCCAGGGCCAGGAAGTCCTGGCCGTCGAAAATGACTTCACCGCTATCCAACGGTAATAAACGCAAGATGCCGCGTGCCAGGGTGGATTTGCCACTGCCGGATTCACCAACCACTGCCAGGGTAGAGCCTTGTTTTAGTTGCAGGCTGACATCGTCTAGCGCGTGTATGGTATGCGCGTTAAGGCCCAAGGTGCCGGTGCGCTGGCGATAGGTTTTATGCAGATGGCGTACTTGCAGCAAAATATCAGTCATGGTGGTTCCATCAGGCTGGCGTCAGCCAGTCATAGGTCATGGGCTGCAACACTTTTTTGCCTTCGGCATCTGGTATGCAGGCAAGCAGGGCGCGTGTATAAGGGTGTTGTGGCGATTGCAGCACTTGCGTCACGCTGCCGGATTCGACAATTTCACCGCGGAACATGACGATGACTTCGTCGGCAATATCGGCGACCACACCGAAATCATGTGTGATGAACAACATGGCCATCTGCAGACGGTTTTTCAAATCGTCCAGCAAGCGTAATACTTGCGCCTGTACTGTGACATCCAGGGCCGTGGTGGGCTCATCCGCAATCAGTAATACAGGTTCGCAGGCAATGCTCATGGCAATCATCACCCGTTGGCGCTGGCCGCCGGAAAGCTCATCCGGATAGCTGTCTGCCCGTGCGGGATCTATACCAACTTGCTCCAGCAATGCGGCTACTTTTTGTTTGAGCGCCTGACCTTTGAGGCCCAAGTGTGTTTGCAACGGTTCGCCGATTTGAAAACCAATGGTCAGCACCGGATTCAGCGAAGTCATCGGCTCCTGAAAAATCATGCCCATTTGTCTGCCGCGCAGGTGCTGCATGGCGGTTTCATTGAGCTGGCTGATATCCTGGCCCTGAAAAAACACTTGCCCTTGCATGCGCAATTGCGGTGAAAGTAATTTCATGACACTCAGTGCAGTCAGACTTTTACCGCTACCAGACTCACCGACGATGCAGGTGGTTTTGCCACGTGCCAGGGTCAATGATACCTGGTTGACCAGCTTGCGCTCAGGTGATTGCGCTGGGCTAATGCTGAGTTGATGGATGCGCAGGATTTCTGTCATTCGATGTTGTAGACCACAGTCACGACCACGCGCGCAATTTTATCTACAGTGGATTTATCGTAAATGCCACCATAGCTGTTGTCGCTGTCTTCACCGCCGGTGGCAGGCAAAATATAAAACGCGCCCTGGCTGGCGGACTTCATGACGCCTACCTTGACGCCATCCTGTTTGACAAACTCGGTCGCCCGCGTGCGTGCATTTTTGGTTGCATCGGCAATCAGTGACATTTTGACGGTTTCCAGATTGCTGACCAGGAATTCTGGCGGTTGTGAGGTGACAGGGTGATTGTCTGCACGCAAACTTAAAATAGCCTGGTTGGCGGCCGCGATTTTTTTGAGGTCTTTGGTACTGATATGCACACTTTGGTAGCCCTCAAAGCCACGTTGTACCTGGCGCGGGCTGTCGTGTACATATTCTTCTTCGTAATGCGGCCCCAGCGTTTGTACATCCACGGTACGCATACTGGAGTCCAGGCCTTGCAGGTCTAAAAAGTTTGCCAGTACGGCACGCTCGCGATCAATCGCCTGCAGGGTTTCTGCCTGGGTAGGCGCTACCACGCCGATATTAATCGTCCATTGCGCGCGGTCGGCTTTGACTGGTTTTTCTGCCAGGCCTTTGACGGTGATGGATTGCTGGCTGGAGACGGCATGTTTTGCCTGCACGCCAAGAATAAATGCTGCGGACGCCATGCCCACTGCCAGAAGCAGGCCTAATGCCGTCATGGCATTAAAAAAGTGTTTTTGCTCTGACATCCGGCCTCCTATGGCATGAAACAATTAACTGGATTGTACGATGTTCAATACCTGATCAAGACTCACACGTGCTTGTTCGCCTTGTCCCAGCATGGGTTTCAGGCTGAGCTCATTGGCTGCCGCTTCGTCATCGCCTAAAATGGCCGCAAATCTGGCACCACTGCGATCCGCTTTTTTCATCTGCGATTTGAAGCTGCCACCACCGGCATGCAGTACGACATTCAAGCCCATGCTACGCAGACTTTCGGCGACGGTAAAGGCTTTCTGCTCGGCCAGTGCACCGACATTGACCAGATAGATATCTGCCTGGTTGCTTGCAGTGACGCCGTATTCTTGCATGAGCAGGAAAACACGCTCCAGGCCGATGCCAAAACCACAGGCAGGCGTTGCGCTCCCGCCGATGCGTTCTACCAGGGTATCGTAGCGGCCTCCACCGGCAATCGTGCCCTGGGCGCCCAGTTTGGTGGTGACCCACTCGAACACGGTGCGGTTGTAGTAATCGAGCCCGCGCACCAGCCTATGATTAATGGTATAAGCAATGCCAGCTTGGTCGAGCAGGGCGCACAGACGTGCAAAGTGCAGTTTGGAGGTGTCGCCCAGGCAATCCATCAATTTAGGAGCTGCTTCACACATGGCTTGCATGCGTGGGTTTTTGGTATCCAGGATACGCAAAGGATTGCTTTGCAGGCGGCGCTTGGCATCTTCATCCAGCAGGTCTGCGTGCTGCTCAAAATAAGCAATCAGTGTTTGGCGATATTGCGCGCGCTCATCTGCATCACCGATACTATTTAACTGTAATTCAACGTCGGCAATGCCTAGTGCTTGCCATAGCCGTGCTAACAATACAATTTGCTCGGCATCGACATCCGGGCCTTCAAAGCCAAATGCTTCAACACCAATCTGGTGAAATTGGCGCTGGCGGCCTTTTTGCACGTTTTCATGGCGGAACATCGGGCCCATATACCACAGGCGCTGTGGGCCATTGTAGGTGAGGTTGTGTTCTACCACCGCGCGTACACAGCCAGCAGTGCCTTCCGGACGCAGGGTCAGTTTGTCGCCGTTGAGTTTGTCTTCCCAGGCATACATTTCTTTTTCAACAATATCGGTGTGCTCACCAACGCTGCGCACAAACAACTCGGTGGGTTCGACCAGCGGCATGCGGATGTTGTTGTAACCATACTGGCCCAGGATACGGCGTGCGGTATCTTCCAGTTTGAACCAGAGTGGTGTGGCCTCCGGCAGAATGTCGTAAAAGCCTTTAATCGATTGAAATTTTTGTGTCATGAGATACTAAAGTGCGATTATTCTAGAGTGCGACGATGGGAATGATGCTGGATTTGGCAGCGCGCAGCTTGCCGCCATCGGCGTAATGTGTACGGACGTATTCGTCCACAATCTGTTGAAACTCTTCGGCGATATGCTCACCTTTGAGGGTGACGGTTTTTTCACCATCGACAAACACTGGCGCGACAGGGACTTCGCCCGTGCCAGGTAAGCTGATGCCGATATTGGCTAGCTTGGATTCACCGGGGCCGTTGACCACGCAGCCCATGACGGCCACATTCAGGGTTTCCACCCCAGGGTATTGGGCGCGCCAGACCGGCATCTGATTACGTAACCAGGTCTGGATTTGTAATGCCAGCTCCTGGAAATAAGTACTGGTGGTGCGGCCACAGCCAGGGCAGGCCGTGACCAATGGTGTGAATGAGCGTATACCCATAGTTTGCAGAATTTCCTGCGCAACCACCACCTCTTTGGTACGGGATTCGGTCGGTTCAGGCGTTAATGACACGCGTATGGTGTCGCCTATGCCTTGCTGTAACAAAATGGCTAACGCTGCGGTAGATGCAACAATGCCTTTAGAGCCCATGCCCGCTTCAGTCAGGCCTAAATGCAAAGGGTAATCACAACGTTTGCCCAGCTCCTGGTATACCAGCACCAGGTCTTGCACATTGCTCACTTTGCAAGAAATAATGATTTGATTCGGGCTTAAGCCTAGGTCGACCGCTTGTTGCGCGCTTTCCAGTGCAGATTGAATCAGTGCTTCACGCATGAGGGCATCGGCGGATAAAGGATTAGCCGCTTTGCCATTATCATCCATCATCTGCGCCATTTTGGCCTGGTCCAGGCTGCCCCAGTTCACACCAATACGTACTGCTTTTTTATAGTGGATGGCGGCTTCAATCATGGCGGCAAACTGTTCGTCGCGCTTGCTGCCTTTGCCGACATTGCCTGGATTGATGCGGTATTTGGCCAGTGCTTCGGCGCAGTCCGGATAGGCTTGCAACAGTTTGTGGCCGTTAAAGTGAAAGTCGCCTACCAGCGGCACATTGCAGCCAAGTGCATCCAGGCCCTTACGAATGGTTGCCACTTGTGCCGCCGCTTCGGCGCTGTTGACGGTAATACGGACTACTTCTGAGCCGGCTTGCCATAATTCATAAACCTGGGCGATCGTGCCTGCGGCATCTGCCGTGTCAGTGTTGGTCATGCTTTGCACCACCACGGATGCGGTGGGCGAGCCTTGCAGGCCACCGCCAACCGCAACGTGTCCAACCATGACCTGAAGGCTGTTTCTACGGGATATCATGGTTATTTCAATTGAATGCGTGCAACGCGGCCACGGGTAGCCTGCGTTAAATCATAAGGCTGGTTATCAATCGTCAGCTGGGTGCCGCTGGCATGACCAACCGTGATGTTGACCGGTTTTTCGGTTGTGACCTGACGCTCAGAACCCGCAGGCATTACTTCGCTAAATACTTTCTTGCCTTGCATATCCTCAATACGAACCCAGGAATCTTCATTGACTTTAAACACCAGGCTGGCTTTTTGCGGCTCGCTGGCTTGCAGGGTGGTACTTTCTGCGGCCTGCGTGGTGGCTGGCGTAGGCGTGCTCACAATGGTGTTATTGGCAATGGCATTATTCGCAGATAGTGTATTGGCTGCATTGCTTGTTGCGTCATTGCCAGTCACTGTTGCTGCCGGCACTGCATTGTCGGCAGTCGTTGTCGTGCTGGCATCTACATTTTCTGTGACTGGAGCAACGGGTATTGTTGTGGCTGGCGCGGGCGCCGCTTCAGGTGCCGGGATGGCAATTTCCTGGCCGGTGGTTTCACCGATTTCATCCACATCAAGTGCCAAGGCGGCATCTTTCAAAGCTTGTGGCTTGATATGGTTGATATAAAAATAGGCCGCAATGGCTGCCAGAATGAGGAAGATCAGGAATGTTAACAGCCGTTGCGGGCGAAACACAGGTACCGGCTTGTCGATCACTGATCGGCTGGCATTAGAGCGTACGCTGAGTGGCAACGGTGCTTTGTTGGGCACGATGCGCTGATAGGCTTCAAGAATTGGGTTGACGTCGATATTGAGCAAGCGCGCATAATTGCGAATAAAACCACGCACAATGCTTGGCTGTGGCAATTTCTCAAAGTCATCCTGCTCAATCGCCTGAATCTGTTTGATGCCCAGTCTCAGTTGGCTGCATACCTCATGTATGCTCAGGCCTTGTGCTTCACGCGCCGCTTTCAGCACGTTGCCGCAACCTGAACCATAGGCCAGGGTGGCACTTGCTGGTTGTGGGGCGCTCTCTAATGCCATCGCAGCACCATATTCTTCAGGGGCATCAGATGCCGTCGCGTGTTCGGCAGGGGTTGTCGTCTGGATAAATTCATCACTGGCTTGTCCCTGCTGACTCTCCATAGCCACCTGGTAGGCCTGGCCAGATACCTGGTCGGTCTCTGCCTTGCGTTTACGACCGCGTTTAGGCTTGTCTGTTGCCTCTGCCGGTACAGGATTGACGTTGGTTTTGTCTTCTGACGTCACGTGCATTTACTCCATTTTCAGCAATTGTTTGGTTTCGTTGGCATTGGGGAACAATTTATGCAATTGAACGCTGTAGTAGCTGGCATCATCCGGCATTTGCAATGCCCGGCAAATGCGCACTGCCAAAAATAATGACTCTGGTGTGGGGGCAACGTTCACACTATTTTGCAAGGTATTCAACGCCAGTGCTGGTTCGCCACGTGAAAATTGCAGATTGGCCAGTTGATAAGCACTGGCATGCGCCAATGGATCGACTTGCAAGGCGTGAAAGAAATAGTTCTCTGCCTGGGTTTTCTGTTGTGCACGCAAGGCACAGACGCCCGCATTGTAAAGCGCAATTTGTGGTGTTTTATACAGCGGGTTTTTCACCGCCTGCATAAACTCTTTTTGTGAGGCGTCATATTTGCCCTGATCGCACAAAAAACGACCATAGTTATTATGCGATTCAGAGTTTGCTGGTTGTAGCTGGATCGCGCGTTTAAATGCTTCTTCAGCGCGGCCTTGTTCGCCAAGGGCGGCGTATACCAGGCCCAGGCCATTGTAAGCAAGTGCATAGTTGGGGCTACGCTCAACGGCCGTGTTGAACTCTTCCAGGGCGACTTCATAACGTCTGAGGCGAAAATATTCTGCGCCTAATTCTGTGTGCACGCGTGCAGATTCCACATCGCCGGTTTCGCGGCCTATGGGTTGCTGTTCATACGGTGAGTTATTGCTATTCGACGATGGGTTTTGTGCACAACCTGTCAGCCACAGCGCAGAGGCCAGGGTAAGCATGACCGCGGATGGCGTGAAGAAGGTTGTTTTCATGGCTTACTGTTCCGGATGAATCGCAATGGTTTTTTCTGTACGTCGGGTTTTATCCAGCACCTTGCCAGCAAGTTGTCCGCAGGCAGCATCAATATCATCGCCGCGTGTCTTGCGCACAGTCACGACAAATCCAGCCTGCATTAACATATCACGAAACGCGCGCACCTGCATTGGTTTGGACGTGCCGTAACCACTGTTAGGGAACGGGTTAAAAGGAATCAGGTTAAATTTGCACGGCACATTGCGCACAATATTAATCAGTTGCTTGGCATGTTCCAGCGTGTCATTCACGCCATCCAGCATCACATATTCAAACGTCACAAAGTCACGTGGTGCTTTGACCAGGTAACGCTCACAGGCAGCCATCAGGTCTTTGATCGGATATTTCTTATTGATGGGCACAATCTCGTCGCGCAAGGCGTCGTTAGGCGCATGCAGTGAAACAGCCAAAGCGACCGGGCAGTCTTCTTTCAAGCGGTCCATCGCTGGTACCATGCCGCTGGTCGATAAGGTCACGCGACGGCGGCTGAGGCCATAGGCGCTGTCATCCAGCATGATCTGCATGGCGGTGACCACGTTGTCATAGTTGGCTAACGGCTCACCCATGCCCATCATCACCACGTTGGAAATGATGCGCTCGCCTGGAGGCAATAAGTCGTAGCCTGGCGCCTGGCGCAAGGCATGGTTGGCAATCCACAACTGGCCGATGATTTCGGACACATTCAGGTTGCGGTTAAAGCCCTGACGACCGGTGCTGCAGAATGTGCATTCCAACGCACAGCCCACCTGGCTGGAAATACACAGCGTGCCACGGTCATCTTCCGGGATAAAAACGGTTTCTACACTATTGCTGGTGCCGTCTTTAAGGTTGTTGGTGCCGACCAGCCATTTGCGTGTGCCATCATCAGACACTTGCTCCAGCTGGATATCCGGCAGTTTGAATTCGGTTTCCTGGCGCAGTTTTTCGCGCAGGGTTTTGGCAATATCGGTCATCTGTTCGAGATCAAGAATCCCGAAATGATGCATCCAGCGCATCAATTGCTTGGCGCGAAAAGGCTTCTCGCCGAGGCTTGCAAAGTACTCGGCGAGTTGCGGTTGGTTAAAGTTGAGTAAGTTAACCGGGTTCATTTCTTATACTAAAATCAATTAAGCTTCTAAATGAGACAAGGCGCGCGTAAAAAATGATGACGCCGCATACATGTGAGTATGCAAGGCAATCATTTTTTGCAAGCAACGCCGTATCATGACGAAGATTAATTGATTATCCGAAGAAGTATTTGATTTCGATGGCTGCATTTTCCAATGAATCGGAACCGTGCACAGCGTTAGCATCAATGCTTTCAGCGAAGTCAGCACGGATAGTGCCTGGCGCTGCATCTTTAGGGTTAGTTGCACCCATCAGTTCGCGGTGTTTCAATACTGCGTTTTCGCCTTCCAGCGCTTGAATCATCACTGGACCGGAAATCATGAATTTCACCAGGTCGTTGAAGAAAGGACGCTCTTTGTGCACAGCGTAAAAGCCTTCAGCTTCTGCTTGTGTCAATTGTGCGAATTTAGCAGCCACGATTTTCAAACCGGCATTTTCAAAACGGGTGTAGATTTGACCAATCACGTTTTTTGCAACTGCGTCTGGTTTGATAATGCTGAGTGTGCGCTCTAAAGCCATGAGAACTCCAAATAATTAATTAACAAGAAAAACAAACGACTATTCTACTATTTTTAACGTGATTGATAAACCGCATTCATGCACCTAAGTCGTATTCACACACCTAAGTGATGACTTGTATCCGTTTATTGCTTTAAATAGCAGGCATTCATTGCTTTATTTTTTTTATCTATCCCAGTGAGTTGTTTTATGATGTGATGGTTTCTAACGATCACGTGCATATTCGCCATTGAGATGGACGATCAAAACGAGAGACCTATAAGCCATGACAAATCAACAAGACATCATGCATGCATGCCCGGCCTGTGGCTTGCTATGTGACGATATTTCGGGGGATGCCATTGCCAGACAGCAGTTTTCGTGTGGCAAGGCAGCAAAATTCTATGCGCGGGTGAGCGCAGGTGCAGCGCCCGCTGTGGGTGGCAGCACCGCATCGCTGGCAGAAGCGGTGAAAGCGGCAGCGGCTTTGCTCAAGCAGGCAAGCGCTCCACTGGTGGCGGGCAGCAGTACTGATGTCCATGGGGCACGCGCACTGGTCAGCCTGTCTCATGCGACCGGTGCGGCCATGACGCATATCAACGCCAGCAGCACTTTGCGCAATATGAAGGTGTTGCAACATCGCGGCTGGCAGACGACGACGCTGACAGAAGTACGCAACCGCGCTGATGTGATCTTGATGATAGGCACGGATGTCGTCAGCCATAACACCCGTTTCTTTGAACGTGTGGTGTGGGTGGATGAAGCCATGTTTACCGAACCAGCTGCGCGCAAGATTATTTACCTGGGCGGCGATAAGCTGAATACCAAGCCTGGCGTTGCCCCGGATGGTCGTGCACCTGAGGTGATTGCCTGTGCTTCTGAGTCTTTGCCAGAAGTCGTCGCCACTTTGCGCGCGCTGGTGATGGGTAAGCCCGTGACGGCTGAAACCGTCGCCGGTGTGGCGGTGAGCAGTTTGAAATCACTGGCGGACACTTTGAAAACCGCCAAATATGCGACGCTGGTGTGGGTATCCAAAGACCTGCATTACGCGCACGCTGAACTCACGATTGAAAATATTACTGAAACTGTGGTTGCGCTAAACCAGAAGAGCCGCGCTATGGGCTTATCCATGGGCGGTAGTGATGGTGACACCAGTGTGAATTATGCGCATACCTGGCTCAACGGCGTCATTATTGATGCGCCGGAATGGGAAAGTCATGATGCAGTCGTGTGGGTGAATAGCTACAGCCCCAATGCCATGCCGCCTGCAGGCACAGCCCCAGTGATTGTACTGGGCGCGCCTGACAGCACATTTGACACGACACCTGCCGTGTTTATCCCGGTGGCGACGCCAGGCCTGGATTGTCACGGCCAACAATTTCGTGTCGACGGTTCGGTGACTTTGCCACTGACTGCAGCCAAGCCTTCTGACTTGCCAACTTTGTCGCAAGTAGTGGCCCTGATAGAAGCCCAATTAAAAGGAGATTTGGCATGATTACGCTACTCAAAAATGCCAAAGTGATTGATCCTGCCCACCACAAAGATGGCGTGGTACAGGATATTTATATCCGCGATGGCCGCATTATCGCCAAACCGGCCGACAGTGAAAAAATCGGCCAGGTGCACGACCTCAATGGCAAGATTGTCATGGCCGGTGCCATTGATATGCATAGCCATATTGGCGGCGGTAAGGTCAATATCGCACGTATGCTGCTGCCGGAATATCAGGCCATGCGCAAACTGGACGAACCTGAAGCACATATTTGTGGTGCCAACTGTAGCCATCACGCGACGCCGAATACCACTGATACCGGCATGCGTTATATCGAGATGGGCTACACCGCGGCGTTTGAACCGGCAATTCTGGCGGTGAATGCACGTCAGGCGCACATGGAGATGGGTGATACGCCCATGATCGATAAAGGCGGTTACGCCATGCTGGGCAACGATGATTATTTGTTGCGCCTGCTGAGCCAGAACGCCGACCAGAAAACCATTAACGACTACGTGGCGTGGACCTTGCACGCGACGCAAACCATCGGTATTAAAGTGGTCAACCCGGGCGGTATTTCTGCCTTCAAATTCAATGAGCGCCGTCAGGACCTGGACCAGCAACATAGCTATTACCACATTACGCCGCGCCGTATTCTGCAGGCCTTGAGCCGTGCCGTAAACGAGATTGGCATTGCCAAGCCCTTGCATGTGCACTGTAACAATCTGGGCGTGGCCGGTAACTTCCAGACTACGCTGGATACCATGGGGGCTAGCGATGGCTTGCCCATGCATTTGACGCATATCCAGTTTCACAGCTATGGCACCGAGGGCGATAAAAAGTTTTCTTCTGCTGCGGCCAATATTGCAGAGGCGATCAATAGCAATAAACATATCACCGCCGATGTCGGCCAGATCCTGTTCGGGCAAACGGTCACCGCCTCTGGTGACAATATGATGCAGCATTTAAACGCCAAAGTTGCCAATCCGAAAAAATCGGTGATTATGGACATTGAGTGCGATGCTGGCTGTGGTGTCGTGCCATTTAAATACCGCGATGAAAACTACGTCAATGCCTTGCAATGGGCGATTGGCCTCGAAGTGTTCTTGAGTGTCGATGACCCTTGGCGCGTGTTCCTGACTACCGATCACCCGAATGGCGCACCGTTTACCAGCTATCCGCACCTGATTCGTTTACTGATGGATAAAACCTTCCGTAATGATGCTTTTGATAAGCTCAACCTGGATGCGCAGGCCATGAGTAATCTGAAATCATTGGATCGCGAATACAGCTTGTATGAAATCGCGACCATGACACGTTCAGCACCAGCCAAATTGATTGGCCTGCAAGACCGCGGTCATCTGGGTGTAGGCGCGGCGGCGGATATTACGGTGTACACAGACCAGGCCGATAAAGAAGCCATGTTTGCCAAACCTGACCTGGTGTTTAAAGACGGCGAACTGGTGGTAAAAGACGGCAAGGTGGTGAAAGTAGTGTGGGGCGCAACGCATACCGCCAAGCCTTCGTTTGATCTGGGTGTAGAAAAAGACATCAAGCAGTATTTTGACCGCTACCACACCATGCAAATGAATAATTTTAAAATTTCCAATGACCAGATTGCGGAAGATGGCCGCAACCATGTCATTAACCATACGCAGGGGTCATGATGGTTATTAACGGAGTAGAGATTGACGATACCTTTGCCGAAGCATTCAATATGCGCGGTACGCGTATCCTGATTACCGCGCAAAATCTGCGCTGGGCGTATAACGCCGCCAATGCCATGACTGGTTTTGCCACCAGCGTGATTGGCTGCGGCGTAGAGGCGGGCATCGAGCGTGAATTGACTGCAGATGAAACGCCGGATGGTCGCCCAGGCCTCAGTGTGCTGATGTTCGCCATGGGCAGCAAGGTGCTGATGCAGCAACTGGAAACGCGCATGGGACAATGTATTTTGACTTGTCCGACAGCGGCTGCGTTTGCCGGCATTGAGTCTGAAGACATGATCAGCCTGGGCAAGCATTTACGCTTTTTTGGCGATGGCCACCAGGTGTCCAAACAAATCCCGGATGCCTCGGGCAAACTCAAGCGCTACTGGCGTATCCCGGTCATGGATGGTGAGTTTTTAACCGAAGAAACCACCGGTATGGTGCGTGCCATTGGCGGCGGCAATTTCCTGGTGTTGGGCGCCAGCCAGGCACAGGTACTCACTGCCTGCGAAGCGGCGATCGATGCCATGCGTAAACTGCCTAACGTGATTATGCCGTTCCCAGGCGGCGTGGTGCGCTCTGGCTCCAAGGTGGGTAGTAAATACCCGAAAATGTTCGCCAGTACCAATGATGCATTCTGCCCGACGCTCAAAGGCGTCGTGAAAAGCGAGCTCGATCCGCGCGTCGAAAGCGTGATGGAAATTGTGGTCAACGGCTTGACGTTTGAAGATATTGCGCTTTCCATGAAAGCAGGCATTGAAGCGGCTTGCCGCTTGGGCAAGGAAAACGGCATTTTTCGTGTTTCTGCCGGTAATTACGGCGGCAAATTAGGTCAACATCACTTTAAACTGCGGCCAATTTTAAGCGGGGAGGTCACCGCATGAGTCACATCACTTTAACGGCGAAAGCTGTCTCTCGCAGTGTCGATTGCCGCACTTTGTTGCCACAAGCCTTACAAGGTAAAACCGTGGCCGAGATTACAGCCATGAAACTGGCTGCAAACTTAAGCGTGGCGGATGTGTTTGAAGTCAGTGTCGACACGGCTTCAGAAGCCCCGGCCGTGACATTTAAAAACACCACTCCTGCCCATCAATATATCGGCTTTGGCATGACCAGCGGACAAATTAATGTGACAGGGGATGCCGGAGATTTTTTAGGCGCCCAACTGCAAAACGGCGTGCTGATTTGCAAAGGTAACGTCGGCGCCCGTGCGGGCGACCGTATGCGTCGTGGCATGTTGCTGATTGAAGGCAACGCCGGTGATTATTGTGCTTCTGACATGATGGCTGGTACGCTGGGTGTACTGGGTACAACGGGCGCATACCTGGGTTATGGCATGAAGCGTGGTACCTTGTTATTGGCGAGCACACCGGCCGCGCAAGCGACCTGGATAGACTGTGGTTTTCACACACTGCCTTTCCTCAATATTTTGTATAAGTCTTTCAAGCGGTTGGATAGCCGCTTTGCACAGGTCAGCAGCCAACGCGTGCAGCGCTGGATGGGCGATATGGGTGGCCTGGGCAAAGCTGAAATCCTGGTGATCCAGCCCTGATAAGCTGCTTTTGCGATGATTGATGAACGGGCCTTGCGCCCGTTTTTCTTTTTGCATCATAGAGTTACAGTGGTAAAATCGCGTTTTTGCAATGAACCGTATTCTCACATGAGCCAATTTCTCACTGCCGCCCTCTACAAATTCGTCACCCTGAATGACTACAAAGACCTGCAACAACCAATTTTAGAGGCTTGCCAGAAGCTGCATATTAAAGGCACCTTGCTGCTGGCAAATGAAGGCATTAACGGCACTATTGCCGGTGCGCCTGAGGATATCCGCGCCATTCTGGCGCATTTACGCCAGGATCCACGGTTGGTGGATTTGGAGCATAAAGAGTCATGGGCGGACGGTCATCCGTTTTACCGCATGAAGGTCAAGCTGAAAAAAGAAATCGTCACCATGGGTGTGCAGGGCGTAGATCCGAATGACGTGGTGGGCACGTATGTGAAGCCTGAGGACTGGAACGCCATTATTTCCGACCCGGACGTGATTGTGCTGGATACGCGTAATGATTACGAAGTGCATATCGGTACCTTCAAGGGCGCCATCGATCCGAAGACAACGACCTTCCGCGAGTTTCCACAATATGTGGCCGACAACCTGGATAAAAACAAACACAAAAAAGTGGCCATGTTCTGCACTGGCGGTATCCGCTGTGAAAAAGCGTCTTCTTTTATGAAGCAGCAGGGCTTTGAAGAGGTGTATCACCTGCAAGGCGGCATCCTCAAATACCTGGAAACCATTCCTCAAGAGCAAAGCCTGTGGGAAGGGGATTGTTTTGTGTTTGACCAGCGCGTGGCCGTTAAACATGGCCTGGAAGTGGGCGACCATGACCAATGCTATGCCTGCCGCATGCCATTGACCCAGGAAGAAATGCAAAGCGAACAATATGAAGCAGGTATCTCTTGCCCTTATTGTTTTGATAAATTATCCGCAGACAAAAAAGAGTCGCTGCGTGAGCGCCAGAAGCAAGTCAAACTGGCCAGATTGCGCGGCCAGAGCCACATTGGGGATGTGCAGAAGCATCACGACTAATATCACGCTGAGGCATCCGCTGCGGCTTTTTTTGTAGGGCATCATTTAATATAATTATATTTATGCTAAATTAAACCACTACATTAGACCACCAATACATCCGTAGATCACCAAGACATCAGTCAAAAGCTCTCAAATAAGGAGATTGTGATGAAGTGCCCTGTAATACTGGCCAATGAGCAATCAAGGTTGCAAGCCTTGTATGACCATGGTTTGAATAATGAAGGTTTAGTGAAAAGCCTGGACCCTGTGGTTCAAATTGCTGCCCGTATGTTTGACATGCCAGTGGCTGCTGTCAATATGATAGGCAGTGACCATGTTTTTTTTGCCGCGGTCACCGGCGTCGGTGAAGTCGATATGCGTCGCGACGTGTCTTTTTGCGCGCATGCTATCAATCAGATGGAAGTAATGGTGGTGCCCGATGCCACGCAGGATGAGCGCTTCCATGATAATCCGCTGGTGACTGGCGAGGCGCAATTACGCTTTTATGCCGGTGTGCGCTTGCTTTCACCTGATGGCCTGGCATTGGGGGCCTTATGTGTGGTGGATAACCAGCCACATTTTGATTTTTCTCCTGATGATCAACGCCGTTTACAGGAACTGGCACAGATGGTCTCTGACCGTCTGGAGCTTAAGCGCATCGAAACGCATACCAATCGCTCCCGGCCTGATTTTGCCTCTTATGCGGGGCACTCTTCTACGCCAGTGGTCTGGTTTAATGACCACGGGCAAATCACCGCCTGGAACACGGCTGCCGCACAATCTCATGGCTACAGTCTGGCAGAAGGTATCGGCCAGCCGGTTGAAATGCTGCTGGTCGAGCGTGACCGCGCGACTTTCCGCGACATGGTTGCGCGCGCCGTGGCTGCCGGATCCCTTGATGACCTTGATATGTCTTTTGAAGCGCGCGGTTTACGTAAAGGCGGCAGCGAGTTTCAACTTGGCTTCTCGCTGTTTGGCTGGAAAGCCGAAGGTGAAATGCGTTTTGAAGTCATCCTGAAAGACATTACGGCCCAGCGACTGACAGCGCCTGTGACTGATCAGCAAAATACGCTGGATCCGCTCACTGGTTTGGCTAACCGTGCCAGGTATTACCGAGTCGTCGAAGACGCGATTATTGCCAATATCCCGATTGCGGTACTCATGATTGATTTTGATAGCTTTAAAGATATCAATGACACCCTGGGGCACGCCTGTGGGGATAGTATTCTTAAGGAAATGGCTCACCGCCTGAGCCAGATGGTGGGTGCAGCAGGCGTGGTGGCACGCATAGGTGGTGACGAGTTTGCGATAGTGCTGCTTGATGTAGCCAGCCCGGAGTACGCGTTGGCGCTCGCGGAGCAGGCCATTAATTTAATTGCCCAGCCGATGGTGATACGTGAAGATGAAGTGCGTGTCATTGCAAGCTGCGGTGTGGCGCTGGCACCTATTCATGCCCACGAAACACTGGAACTGGTCAGCGATGCTGATTTGGCCCTGTTTAAAGCCAAAGCCATGGGGCGTGGGCGCGCCTGTGTGTTCAGCCCGGTATTGCGCCTGGAGGCTGTCGCCAGGCGCCTGTATGCCATGGAGTTGTACCGCGCAGTCAATGAAGGCGAGTTCTTGCTCTATTACCAGCCGCAGGTTAACCTGACCACTGGCACCGTGACCGGGGCTGAGGCACTGATACGCTGGCGCCATCCCAAACGCGGCATTCTGGCCCCGATTTCGTTTTTACCTGCCCTCGAAAATGGCACGCTGGCTGCCACCGTCGGTGCCTGGGTGCTGGATGAGGCCTGTGCGCAAGTGGCTTATTGGCGCAGGCATACAGGCGCTGATTTGCGTATCGGCGTCAACCTGTTTGGCGCGCAGTTCCAGGCGGGGGATTTATATGCAGAGGTAGTTTCCACGCTGGCGAGGCATGGTCTGCCGCCTTCTGCCCTGGAGTTGGAGGTCACAGAAAATATTGCGCTCGATGGCGATGAAGTGGTGCTGAATATTTTGCACAGGCTGAAAGCCTATGGCGTTGGTATTGCGTTTGATGATTTTGGCACCGGATACGCATCGCTCAGTCAGCTCAAAACCTATCCACTGACGCGTATTAAAATTGACCGCAGCTTTGTGCAAGGCATGCTGGAGCAGAAGAAGGATGATTCTGTAGTCAGTGCGACGCTGGATATCGCGCATGCTTTCGATTTGCAAGCCATTGCAGAAGGCATAGAGACCCAGCAGCAATACGAGTATCTACGCGCCAAACGCTGTGAAGAGGGGCAGGGCGAGTTGTTTGGTAAGCCTATGCCTGCAAGTCAGTTTGCGCAACTGATCGGACTTAACCAGTATTCATCGGCGGCTTAACCTATCCTTGCCGGGCAGGCTCTCTTTCTGGCAACATTGCGGACGAATGGTCCACTACAACATCTCAGGGAGAGAGACATGAAATTGTTAGATAAACTTGCCGGTGAGCACGCGGCATTACCGCCAAAGTTCACTGGCAAAGCCATCCTCATGGCTGGGTTAGGTGGCATGATTGCCATCAGTATTGCCGCGCTGATGAGTGCGCGGCTAGATCAGTTGCTGGTGCTGGGTTCATTTGGCGCGTCATGTGTCATTTTGTTTGCTTACCCCGATGCACCGTTTGCTCAGCCACGCAATGTGATTGGTGGCCACTTTCTAAGTTCGTTGATCGGTCTGCTGGTCGTGTCTCAACTGGGCGTTGGTTGGTGGGCGTTAGGGATTGCGGTAGGCCTTGCGATTGCGGCCATGATGTTCAGCCGGACCGTGCATCCTCCTGCAGGTTCTAATCCAGTCATCGTCTGGTTGATTGCCAGCCAGGGTGCAATAAGCTGGCAGTTTCTGTGGTTTCCCACCCTGTTTGGCGCCATTGTCATCACCGTTGTCGCGCTGGTATATAACAACCTCACGCGTGAGGGAAGCTACCCCAAATACTGGTTCTAAATCACATCTGGTTTTAAGTCACATCTAGCGGGCTACTCACGGCCCGCCCACCCTTGTTAATTACATGCGTGTAAATCATGGTAGTTGAGACATCTGCATGTCCAAGTAGCGCTTGCACTGTGCGAATATCATAGCCGCCCTCCAGCAAATGCGTCGCAAAACTATGGCGCAAGGTGTTGGGCGACACCTCCTTCTTAATGCCAGCCTGCGTAGCCGCTTTTTTCACCGCACGCTGTATCGGCTTTTCATCGGCGTGATGGCGATATACCACGCCGGACTGTTGCTCGACCGACAACCTGCTTGATGGAAACACATACTGCCACGCCCAATCCTTGCCTGCGTCCGGATACTTTTTTGCCAAGTCTGCTGGCATCCACACCTCACCAAAGCCTTTGGCGACATCGGCTATATACAACGCCTCGACAGACTGTAGATGCGCCTTTAAAGGATTCACCAAACTAGCGGGCAAGAGCGTGATACGGTTTTTGTGGCCTTGTGCATCGCGTACAAAAAATTCCTGTTTGGCAAAGTCAATATCCGCCACCCGTAAACGCAAACACTCCATCACCCGCAAGCCACTGCCATAGAGCAAACTCACCAATAGCCACATATTGCCATCCAGCCGCGAAAGTATCGCCTGTACTTCTTGTGTGCTTAGCACCACCGGAAATTGCTTTTTTGCCACCACTTTGGTGACGTTTTCAAGCGGCGGCAATCTCTGCCCCAGTACCTCGTCATACAAAAACAGCAAGGCACTTTTCGCCTGGCTTTGCGTACTGGCCGCAACCTTCTTCTCGGTTGCCAAATGGCTTAAAAAAGCTGTCACTTCCATGGTACCCATATCACGCGGGTGTCGCTTGTCATGGAACAGGATATAGCGTTTAATCCAAGCTATATAAGTCGCCTCGGTGCGCTGGCTGTAATGATCCACCCGCAAACGCTCGACGATTAAAGGAAATAACTTAAGCGCCGGTTTTACCTCAGGTGTGTTATCCATAGCATTATCCTTACAACAGGGTGTAATAAAAAATACTAGATATTGATTTTATTATGATAATTTACTTTATCAATATTATAGCCCTCAGTCTAAATAAAAAAATAGGTTCGTTTTGGGATCTAAGTAACGTTATACCCACTAGGGAAAGTGCCGTATGAAAATTCTCGCATCGTGCATGGAATGCCAAAAGGAACTAGGGCACCCGTCATTTGAGCCGATAATTGCAGATTACTACGAAGGAGCCGTGGCTTACATAGAGTGCGCCAAAGGGCATAAATCCGCAGTTCTACTACAAAGTCAGAAATTCGAAATTCTACTTGAATCAGCGGCAAACGCACTTCTTGAGGGCTACACGATTGAAGCAGCATCAAGTCTCTCGGCGGCCTATGAAAGATTCTTTGAGTTCTCTATTAATGTCTTCTGTAAAAAGAACTCAATCACTAAACAAGCCCTTGAAGAAACATTCAAGCAAGTTTCCAAACAGTCAGAGCGCCAAGTGGGAGGTTTCCTTTTCCTCCATCTCATAACTTTTGGCAGCAGCTATGCGCTTAGCCAAAAAATCCCAGAATTGAGAAACAGAGTAATCCATCAAGGCTATATACCCACGCCAGAAGAAGTAATCGATTTTGGAGAGCTAATTTATCAAGAAATTTACTCAATAACTCAGCTATTAAAAATCAGTATGCATAGTGAAATGCAGCAGGTCATCATGGACGACTTGCAATCAAAGAGCGAAAAAATCCCAGCAGAAACACCCCGCGCCACTTCTACTGGCGCAATGTTCTTTTCCTTATCCATGGCGGAGCAGAAGAAAGACTTCCATGAGGCTCTTGCTTCGTACAAGGAAGGTAAGGAAGTGATTTTTGGCGCAGTTCCATACATGAAACTACTCAATAAAGCCGTCTCGTTATATGCAAAATTGCGTGGCGGAGTATGACTACTGGTTCAAATTGCTCGCTTCGCTCATTGGGACCGACTAAAGCCGCCCCCTTAACTAAACGTATCCCTTATGAATAAATCACACATTGAGTTAGTTCGCGAAGCAATACCACTTTGGTATGCCCAAATGGCATGGGCCAAAGAGCTTCTCGTTCGAGCGTTCAACTTGGAGCGAGCAGAGGATATTCTTAATAAAGAAAATAGGGGTATTCGCCAAGTACCAGCTACTTCTTGGTTCATCCGAACTCATGGCATTGGTGTTGATATTTTTAAAGCCCCTAATGTTGGTGGCATTGACTTTGATTTTGACAAACCAAATCCAGATGCTTGGCGGCTAGTCATTTTTATTGAGCGTCAGGTCAACGATGGGCAACTAAAATATGAGCTCTATCGCGAGCTAATTGACGATGAAGAACTTATGAAAAAAGTTGTCAGCGAGGCATTAAATGCGGTATAACCCATCAGCCAAAATGCCAACCCCAACCCCTTATTCAAACATTAGAGAGATCTTCTTAGATGCTAAAACTGGTCTTATTGCTGCTCGTTTGGTTTCTTCCGCTAGCGTTGTTTGTCTGGTATGTCTGGTGGGAACACAAAACAAAAAGTAGTCGTGCTCGACAGCCTCACCCAAGTGAGGAGCGCATCTACGCACAGTATCGAGAGTTCTTAAATGATCGTGTTGGTTTTTTCTCTTTTACGTTTGCTTTGGCCGCACTTGGCACTGACTCTCCGCAGTTCTACGCTCTTCTTTCACTTGGCTTTGTTCTCATTATTTGGGCTATCCGTGCCTATGACTTTCGCCGAGTCGTTAAGCTCTGGAGTGAAGAAAAGTCTTGGCGTCTTAGCATCTGGTCCATTGTTCGCCAATTTCCTGTATTCATGTTTGGTTACCTTTCACTGCTCGCAATCCTATTTGGGTGGCTTGAGAAAGGAACTTTTAAAAGTGAAATTTCCAGTGCTGTCACGAAAATATTGGGCTTTCTCTAATTTTGCGCTCAACACTGATGCCCTACATGTCGCTTCGCATCATTTCGGGAGCCTGTTAGCTCTACGTTATGAATCAAGAAAGTCAGGGAGGTTTTTTGTTAGCTGAATCATTTGCAACAATTGTTGGACTACTTGGACAATACCGTTCAGAAAAAGGCTCACAAGCTCAGCTTGAATTCAACGATTTCATGGAGTGGCTTGCTAAAGCCAATCACACTGAAATTAAAGACCTTCTTGAGTTAAACACTCAAGCCACAATTCATATAAAAGCATTGTTAAATCAAGATCATAGGATATTTAAAGAAAAACTAGATAAGATTGATGCTGCCATTACCGCTTTTGCAAGCACTATCGAAGGTTTTGATGTGTTGGCTCGCGAAATCCATCCTGACGCAAGCCTTTCGGCTCAAGCGATAAATATACTTGAGCAATTTCAGGCATCTGGTGCAACCAAAGTGCTTGAAATTAAAATGATGGGCGGTACGATTTATCAGTTTCTTGAAGTAAGCGGCGGCCTAGAAATATCAGAGCAAAGATTTGTAGATGATGACCTTAATACTCTTGTTGAATATGGACTCCTACGCCATGACTACAACTCGAAAGGTGACAACATTTACATATTTACGCGGGCTGCATCTCGCTTAGTTGGGGATAAAAATTCATGACCCATCATTCAACAGGGACGCGCTAAAGCGCGCCCGTTAATTCAAACGTTAGGTAATTAAGGAATAGCCAGTGATCCCTCATGACCTCAATGACAAGCACTACCAACAAGCTGCGGCATACATTGATCGAGAGGGCATTCCTACTGAGCGAAGATCCGTACATTACGATTTAGTGCTTAACGGAAAGCGCTATCCACCAAAGTACATAATTTCTCTTTCTTCTTACTTTGCAACAGGCGAAGAATATCCCGCCTCAAACTTCAATGCAGTAGAGGCAAAAAATTACTTCATCAGCCGCGAATACGAAATTATTGACCGACGCTTGGAAGCAGAGCAATTTGTACTAGAAGAAGACGACGAGTCCAGTTTCCCCGAAGGGAAAGAGCGATTTCGCCAGCATCGCCATTTGGAGCGCGATGGTAAAATCCCCAAAAAAGCCAAAGCAAAACGCTTAGCCGAAACAGGGAAACTTGAGTGCGATGTTTGCGGCGTAGATTTTGCCCTGATTTATGGTGTACTAGGCAAAGGCTTTATCGAGGCACATCACACAATCCCTGTATCTAGTCTGGACGGCAAAGAAAAGACAAAAATCAGTGATCTTGCTCTAGTTTGCTCAAATTGCCACAGGATGCTCCACAGAGGGAAAAATCTCTTATCTGTAGTTTCCCTTAAAAAAATAATCCAAGCCCAGCGTGTAATCACCTAACAATGCGCTCAACTATCGCTCACTTCGTTCGCTGGACAGTCAAAAGCTGCGCTTTTACCTGCCCGTTAGCTTAATCGATAAGCTTCACGAGGTTTGATAAATTCGGAGAGATCAAATGCCTGTTGAAGAAAGCGTCATTTTTACTTCCAGGGTTTTGCCATTCTCCCCATCAGCTATTTACGCTGCCTTTTCATTTCCGGAGTTGCTTGCTCAATGGTGGGGACCGGAAGGGTTCACTAATGTATTTGAGGTGTTCGAGTTTAAAGTGGGTGGGCAGTGGAAGTTTGTGATGCATGGTCCGGATGGTAAGCGTTATCCGAATGAAAGCGTGTTTGCTGCGCTTGAGCCGAATAGCCAGATCGTGATTGAGCATGTTTGTGCGCCATTATTTACACTGACTGTGAAGCTGATTGCCGTCGCCAATGGCACTGAGCTGAGTTGGGCGCAAGTGTTTGCGGATGTTGAGACTGCTGAAGCGGTAAGGCATGTTGTCGAGCCAGCCAATGAACAAAATCTGGATAGATTGACGCGCGTGCTGAGCAAGCTCGCATAAGTGCACTTCGCCTATGCAGTTTGAGGTGATATGCTTCGTATGGCGTGGGGACGACCTCACTGCTTTCTTCAATTGGGGACGGCCCTATCTCATTGTGAGGTGTTTATGAACTGGGTCATTCTTGTGGTTGCTGGGTTATTTGAAATTGGTTGGGCGGTCGGCTTAAAGTACACAGAAGGGTTTACACGACTTTGGCCTACGGTTGGCACCGTGCTTTCTATGGTGATTAGCCTGGGTTTGCTGGGGGTGGCGATGAAGTCGTTGCCCATGGGCACGGCTTATGCAATTTGGGTAGGCGTGGGGGCTGTTGGCACGGTGATCCTCGGCATTGTGCTGCTAGGCGAGTCGGCGCATCCTTTACGGCTGGTCAGCCTGGCGTTGATTGTGGCCGGTATTATTGGCTTAAAATTTGCAACGCCTGTGTAAGCTTTATTGAAGGGGGCGAGATACGCTCCCTGTGATTCAAAAATAACCAGCGCACATGCGCTGGTGTCGTTTGGGAGAGCCACTTGCAGTTTGTTGCTTGTAAGCATGAGGCGCATGCGCAGCAAATCCTTGATATTTTCAATGATGCGATTCTGCATTCGACAGCGCTGTATGATTACAAACCTCGTGTGTTGGATGCCATGGTGCCGTGGTTTGAGGCTAAAGCCTTGCATGGTTTTCCGGTGATTGGCGCGGTGAATCATGAGGGTGTGCTGCTGGGATTTGCCAGCTACGGCACCTTCCGTGCCTGGCCTGCGTATAAATATACGGTAGAACATTCAGTCTATGTACATCCGGCGCATCGAGGCAAAGGCGTGGGGCTGGCATTGATGCAGCAGTTGATGGCAGCGGCCAGGGATCAACAAGTACATGTGATGGTGGGTGGCATAGATGTAGAAAATGCAGGTAGTATTGCGCTCCACAAGCGGCTTGGTTTCACCCATGCCGGTACCATCAGGCAAGCTGGCTTCAAGTTTGGCCGCTGGCTGGATTTGGGGTTTTATCAATATATCCTCGACACACCGGAGCACCCTGTTGATGGCTAAAACTTTAAGCGTTTATTCACTCGCTTTGTTATGTTTTTGCGGTGCAGCAACTGCAGGCAATGCATTACCCAAAGACGTCACGCTGTTTGTTGAACAACGCGAGGCTTGTGACCATTGGCGCGGAGAATATGGCTACGATGAAGAACGGCAAGCCGATATTGATCATGCGGTGTGCCAGTCTTGCGTGGGGACGGACGACAGGCTTGCCAAACTCAAGCGCAAATACCGTGGCAGAAAAGAGATTCTGAATAAATTGGATGCGTTTGAAGCGGATATCGAGCCTGAAGATACATCGAAAACCGCTGCATTTTGCCAACAGGTGAGCCGCCAGCATGCGCGCAAGCACTAGGCCATGGCAATGAAGCCGCATATTAGCGTGATTACGCTGGGCGTAGAGGACCTTGAGCGGTCATTACGGTTCTATCGAGAGGGACTGGGCTTTAAAACCGAAGGCATTATTGGTCAGGAGTATGAATATGGTGCCGTGGTGTTTATTCAGCTTGCCGCGGGTTTAAAGCTGGCGCTGTGGCCACGCAAGAGCATTAGCCATGATACCGGTCTGGCTTTGACGCCTGCCAGCGCGACTGCGTTTACGCTGGGGCATAATGTGGCTTCCGCACAAGAGGTCGATCATGTCATGGCGCAAGCATTATCGGCTGGTGCCAGAGTGATCAAACCCGCACACGAGACGTTCTGGGGCGGCTATGCGGGCTACTTTCAGGACCCGGACGGGCATGTCTGGGAAGTGGTCTGGAACCCGGCCTGGGTTGTTGAGGTGGCATAATTTTTTTAAAATAGAATTCGTTCAAACTAGCGGGCTAATCAGCAAAAAATCCGGGAAATCTAATCATGTCTAATCTCACCGTCACAGAAATCAAAGCCTTTGTTCCGTCCAAGAACTTCGAGCTTTCCAAGCAATTTTATAAGGACATGGGCTTTACCATGGCGTCAGAAGGCGGCGGCGTGGCTTATTTTCATTATGCGCATGTGAGCTTTCTGTTGCAGGATTTCTGTGCGGATAACCTGGCCGAGAATTTTATGATGCATTTACTCGTGCATGATGTCGACGCCTGGTGGGACAAAATACAAGAGAGCGGCATTATTCAGACCTATGGTGTCAAAGTATGGCCGATTCAGTTGCAAAGCTGGGGCATGCGCGATTTTTGTATTGCCGATCCATCCGGCGTGCTGTGGCGCATTGGGCAAAATGTGGATTGATCATTAACCATATGATGGTTAAGGGGATTTTGAAGGGTCGGCAGTTGCCGGCCTTTTTTATTTTGAGCGTGTGAGATGCCTGGCATGTGATATTGGGATAGTGCTATTTAATATTTTTTAACAGATCGCATCTGCAGGGGCGATAGTTTGCTATATTGAGCGCACAACGTGCTGTGAGTGGGCACCGGGTGTCGAGTCAGCACACGGGCATGTTGAGTAAACCATCGGCTATTTAAAAAAGGAGAGGGCGCAATGAAAAAATATGTCGCAGAGTTTTTTGGCACATTCTGGTTGGTGATAGGGGGCTGTGGTAGTGCCGTATTGGCAGCGGCTTTTCCTGATGTAGGGATCGGCTTGCTGGGGGTATCGCTGGCATTTGGTTTGACCGTGCTGACCATGGCATTTGCCATTGGGCATATTTCTGGCTGTCACTTGAATCCAGCCGTGTCTATCGGGTTGTGGGCTGGTGGCCGTTTTCAGGCCAAAGAATTGCTGCCGTATATTGTTTCGCAGGTATTGGGCGCGATTGTGGCCGGTGGCGTATTGTATGTGATCGCCAGCGGCAAAGCGGGCTTCGATGTGACCGCAGGCTTTGCCTCTAATGGCTATGATGCGCATTCTCCTGGCGGCTACAGCCTGCTGGCGGCGTTTGTCACTGAGGTGGTCATGACCATGATGTTTCTGGTGGTGATTATGGGTGCCACCGATAAGCGTGCACCACAAGGCTTTGCGCCGATTGCGATTGGCTTGTGTTTAACCTTGATCCACCTGATTTCTATCCCGGTCACCAATACCTCGGTAAACCCTGCGCGCAGCACGGGTGTCGCGGTGTTTGTCGATGGCTGGGCAATTTCGCAACTCTGGCTGTTCTGGCTGGCACCTATTGTGGGGGCAGTGTTAGGTGCGGTGATTTACCGCTTTATCGGTAGCGACGACAAATAATTGCCTTAAATAAAAAAAGACTGGCTGCGGCCGGTCTTTTTTATTTCTACGTAAGCGTCATTTCTTTAACGCGATTGGGCGCGCTTGTTATACTGAGATCTCACACGATTGGGAGTTGTGTTTATGGTGAGTCAATGGTTGTTCTGGGCGCTGCTGTCAGCCTGCTTTGCTGCACTGACGGCCATTTTTGCCAAGATTGGTATTCAGGGCGTAGATTCTGATTTTGCGACCTTGATTCGCACGGTGCTGATTACGCTGGTGCTGGCCCCGTTCGTCTGGCTGGCGGGTAAATGGAGCAATCCATTCACGCTACCCAGCCGTTCACTGGTTTTTCTCAGCTTATCCGCTTTGGCCACTGGAGGCTCGTGGATTTGCTATTTTCGTGCGCTGCAACTGGGCGAAGCCTCCAAGGTCGCGCCGGTGGATAAGCTGAGCCTGGTGCTGGTTGCGGTGTTTGCCTGCCTGTTTTTGGGCGAGCGCTTAAATGCACGTGAGTGGCTGGGCTTAGCGCTGGTGGCTGTCGGTGTGCTGGTGCTGGCAATCAAACGTTAGCGACACATTCACACAGGCATAGCTCAAACTGGCTATTGCAAAGCTGGCGGAATCATTTATAAACAGGTTTGGCTATTTCAAACCATGTGGCCCCGGCAGGGGCTTTTTTTATGATATCAATCACTTTGAATGAGTGATCTGTTTTCGCAGACCAGAAAGAGTAAGAATGACGAATCAGCGTCGATTAAAGGATTATCTGCTTGTTGTCGGTGTGCCTCTGCTGGTCGCTGCTTGCTGTGGTACGGTGCCCAGTACCATTACCCAGGCGCCTGTTGTGAAGCCCAAATCCGCCTCACAAGCGGCTTTGCATGTGATCGGCGTTTACCAGGGGCAGCTGCCGGAAACCGCGGATAAAAGACCATGGTGGGCGCAGTGCCAGGCGATGAACGAGGCCGCAGTTAAATCAGAACCTTCCATTATGAATACGTGCCAGGCATTGTTAAATCCTGGACGAGATCAGCGCACGATTACCGTGAATGTCAGTGATGAGACGACGCCGATTATTTTAGGCCTGATGGCCTATGAGGGGGTCACCTGGCAGATTAAAGCCACGCCTGGCGTGGTGATAGAGAAAGTGATTCTTGCCGGTTATCACCAACAGCGCATTCAAGGGGTCGGCGATGCACAGGTTGACGTGTATAGTTACGACAATAGTCCTTGTGATCGTTGCGTGCAAAAAGGGCGCTATTTTTATTCTTATGAGCGCGTGCCGTTCGAAATGGAAGTGGCTGCCGGCGTCAGGGCCAGTTCATTTCAAGGTAATTATACGGGTGGCACTTACCAGATATTTAAAGGCATGCAGTAGATCACTGTTGCCCAGAGGCATATTAGAGGCATATCGTCTTAAGGATAAAGCGTTTTAAATTTTTGTGGTTGGAGTCTGAGTTGTTACGTGGTTTGATTTATGGTTTGAGTATTTTGCATCTGGGGCCTGGCTTCGCTTTTGCGGTGGTTGCCTTTGGCTGTGAGGATGCATTTTCTTTCTTGCAAGCGGTTTGTCAGCAGGATGCATTTGCGGCATTTATTAAGTTGACATTGGCTGCCTGGGGCGTGATGATTTTGGCCTTGCTGTTGAAAATAATTGTTACAAATTACATTAATAAAAATAAATAAATTATTGATTTATATTTAAATTAAATCCTAAATGATAAGGTTGTATAAACTTTTTTGGGATGGGGGACTCGAAAAGAAGCTAGCTAACGGAGAGTCTTGTTTTGCATTATTCTAATCAGCGATGTTCAATCGCGAACGCTGCCCTTGGGGCATTCAGTGTCATTGTTGCTTTGTGTCTAAGTTGTGTATTGCCAGTCACGGCGTTGGCCGGTGAAGATGTGGTACCCAGGTTGTTGCTATCTGGAAGCGAGGCGGCTGAGGCTGACAAAGAAGCCAACAAAGCCCCCGAGCCACCCAGGATCAGTTCAGTGTTTGGCACGCAAACCCTCAAGGAATACAAACTACCCTTTGAAGATCAGTATCCGTCCGGTCCTTTTGAACGGCTGGATAAAAAACTATTCCTGTTTATCAGCAAGTGTGGCGAAGTGTTTTTCGTGCGCCAGAACGACAGCATGGAGTTGGTGAAGCCAGGCAAACCCTTGGCTAAGTTTATCCCTGGTGGCGAAACCTCGGCTGACGAAAGCAGCAGCAAGCAGTTGGTCTATTGCCGAGAGCTGTCTGGCGTGAAAGACTCTTTGCTGGTGGGGAAAACCCTCTATGTGGCTTATACCGCCTGGGATGAGGCAAGTAATGGTGTGCGGCTGGCCGTAAGTGAGTTTGAGGTCGACGTCGAGAATAGTGAAGTCAGCTTTGACCGTGAGATTTATATCAGCCGCCCAGCCATTAAAGAACCAATTTTAGGCCATCAGGTAGGCGGCAAGTTGGCGCTGGGTGAGAATGAGCGTACTTTATACCTTAGCCTCGGCGATTTTTCCAAGCCAGACCGTGTTCAGGACAAAACGACCTCCTTAGGCAAAGTCGTGCGTATTGATTTGCAGCGCCTGAATGCTGAAGTCTATGCTTCCGGTTTCCGCTCGCCTTCAGGCGGCTTGTATTTTGACCGTGAAAGCAATGAGCTATGGCTCACCGATCATGGCCCCCGTGGCGGTGATGAAATTAACCTGATCAAACGCGGCAAAAACTATGGCTGGCCGATTGTCAGTTATGGCACGATCTATGAGCGCGATGGCATGAGCGGCTATTATGGTAATAAGTTTAATAGCCATGAAGGCTACGAAAAACCCGCGATGACGTTTGTGCCTTCGATCGGTATTGGTCCCTTGGTGAAATATCCTTCTACCGGCCGCAATGACTTCTGGGATAACGACCTGTTTGTTGCAGGCATGGGTAATACCACCTTGTACCGTGTGCGCAAAGAGGGGACTTCGCTGGTCTATGCCGAGCCGGTATTGAGCGGCTATCGTATACGTGCGATCCAGATTGACCAGAACGGTACTTTTTACCTCAAAACAGACCATAACCAATTGCTGATTTCAGAGCAGGAATAATTCGGCTTGCGCCGCTGCTTGCAAAACTGTCCCTTGCCCGTGCATGCAATCTGTCATACATTGTGAGGCAGTTAAGTTCACACGTCTTTTGCGACAAAGGGGAGGGTGGTATGGCAAAGTTTATCCCAGGGCAGGAAATCAGAACCAACACGGCCAGCATTGAAGTCACGGTAGATGCGACGAATCCTTTGCCACCGGGACGGCATCGCTTCCGCCTGGTGGTTGAAGACGACGCAGGTAACCAGTCCGAGCCAAGCGAAGTGGAGGTTCTCGTGGTGGATAAAACCCGGCCAACTGCAGTGCTGGATGCGCCTGCTTCTGTTTCTTTTGGCGCCTCATTTACTCTGTCTGGTGCGCGCTCATTTGATTTGCCCCCAGGCAAAATCAGCAACTACCGATGGCTGCAAATTTCTTAAACGTGAGATGAAACCTACACAAAAACTATCGCTGGTGGCCTTGGCTGGCGCCATATTGGCGGTTTGCTTCGAGATTATTGCCGCCAGCAGTTTACGTTTTTTAAGCCAGCGCTCAGGGTTACTCATCACTTTGTGGACGGTGATGCCTTATGTCATTCTTTTTGCAGGCAGGTATTTCTTTCATCGCTGTGATATCCAGAAACAATGGTTGAGGTTTGCCGTGTTCGAAGTGCTGGTCGTTGCATGGATATATGGCCAGACTTTGCTCATGTATCCTGATGCACAGGAAGGGCTGATTTTTCTGTTTTTACCCTTATTGCAGGCGGTCTTTAATCTTGCGGTTGGCGTATTACTTTATTGGCTGCAATACAGGCGCTTTGCAAAGGGCATACCCGATGCGGCAGGGTGTGCATAAAAACAGCGTTGCTGCCCCATTCAGGCGAGTAAATAGCTCGCCTATCCTCTGGAATTGAATTCTTTTGCTGAAAACACTATTTCTATTTGCACTGACCGCTGTGGCTGAAATTGTTGGCTGTTATTTGCCTTATTTGTGGTTAAGGGCTGGTAAAAGTGCCTGGCTATTAGTACCCGCTGCACTCAGCCTGGCATTGTTCGCCTGGTTGCTGACGCTGCACCCAACGGCGGCTGGCCGTGTCTATGCCGCTTACGGCGGTGTGTATATTGGCGTTGCGATTATCTGGTTGTGGCTGGTGGATGGTATCAAACCTTCCGGCTGGGATATGCTGGGGGTGGTAGTCGCCATGTTGGGTATGGCTATTATTATGTTTGCGCCGAGGCCAGTATGAGTTTGGTGATGATTTTTCTGCGCAGTGCATGTGTTGCCTCGGTACTTGCGGGGTGTGCTGCCAAGGCGCCGGTAGTGAGCTCTGAGGCAGTGGTGTTTGATTGCCAGAATGGCGAAGTATTGCGTGTGCGCTTTGTGGCTGAACCGGCCAGCGCGGTGCTCATGCGTGAGCAAAGTGAAATTAGCCTGCCGCAGCAGCCTAGTGGCTCTGGATTTATCTACAGCAACGGGCCGAATACCATCCGTGGTAAAGGCAATGCATTGACGGTGGAAATCGGCCGCATGCTACCCATCCAGTGCCAGGCGAGATGATGTAAAGGCCTGCTAGGCAGGCCTTTGTGTGGCATTAAAAGTCTATCGTTGCTGAAAGTAGCGCGGTGCGTGGTGCGCCCATGGTGATAAAACTGCGTGATACCGAGTTCCAGTAGTTTTTATCAGCCAGGTTCATCACATTGGCACGCAGGGTGACTTTGTTGCCAGAGATATGTGTGACATAACGTGCCCCGGCATCAAACGTAGTCCAGCCTGGGATGCTTTGTGTATTATCCGCATTTGCCTGTGCTTCGCTAAAGCCAGAAATGCGGCCAGTCAGCGAGAGACCAGGCACGGCAAAAATATCATATTCACCGTTAATCACCACATTGACTTTCGGCACGCCAATCGCATCTTTGCCGTTGTTGATACCGTCTTGTGTCTTTGTTTGTTCGGCATCAATGAAAGTGACGCCGCCAAGCAGGCGTAATCCACTCAAGGGCTGGCCAAACGTTGAAAGCTCCAGGCCGCGGTTGCGTTGCTCGCCGTCATCGACCAAACGGTTGGATGTGGTATATGTATTAGGCTGTGTAATTTGAAAAACGGCAGCGGTGACACCAAAGGTGCCTGCATTGTATTTGACGCCAATCTCATGTTGCTTGGCAACAAAAGGCGGCAATTGTTCGTCATGATTGGCCGCTGTGCTGGGTGCAATAGCGCCTTGAGATAAACCCTCGCTGTAATTACCGTATAAATAGTAATTGCCGAGTTTAACCAGTAGGGCAGTCGTTGGTGTGACTTTGCTTTCATCATAAGCGTCTTTTTTCACACCGTTGTTAAAAATCCCGCTGTAAAGTGTTTGCTGACGTGCACCCAAGGTGAGTAACACATTGTCTTGCACAAAACCGAAGGTGTTGATGAGGCCAATGCTGTTTAGTTGCAAGTCGCCGTTTTGTGGAATCACGCCAAAATTGACCGTGGGTTTAGGCAGATTAGGGCTTTGATAGATATTGCCGGTGTATGGCGCCGTGGCATGTGCGACGGCACCCCCAGCGGTACGGTTAAAGTCGTTGTAGACAAGCGCATAATTGTTGCTGATACTGCCCAGTTGCTTAAAGCCACGCAAGCCGACCTCGTAGGTGTCAACCTCATACCAGCCTCGATAACCACCGACACGTGCGGTGAAGTCGCCCGCACTGTTGATGATGCGGCGTCCTTGTGAGCCCGCATAAAAATATTCTTCATTGCCTTTGGCTTGCCCGTAGTTAATGTAAGCAGTCAGGGCGGGCGTGAATTCGTATTCGACTTTCGTCATCCAGTAATGTGAGTCGCCTTTAAAGAACTCCCAGTCGTTGACAAAGTTTTTATCATTTTGCGGGGCACGCGGTAACGCAAAACCCGTGTCATAAGTAATATTGGCTGAATAGCCACGGGTTAAACGATCCTGGCTTGCCAGGTCGAAGCTGGCGGTGAGTTTTTCACCGCGATAATCCACCGCCAAAGAGCCAATATGCATGCGGTCTGATTGGCGGCTGATCGGCGTGTCGCCATCACGTGCCAGCACATTCAGGCGTACGCCCCAGGCATTGTCTTCACCAAATCGGCGACCCAGATCAAGGTGTCCGCCAAACTGGCTGTCTGAAATATAACTAGCGGTAAAGCGATTAAGCGGTGTGTCGCCAGCGCGTTTTGAGACCAGGTTGATATTGCCACCCGTGACGCCAAATGGGCTGCTGCCATTGAGCATGGAAGCCGGGCCTTTTAATACATCGACCCGTTCATAAAAGTCAGGCGCAATACGGCGCAGGTCGGTCATGCCATATAAACCATTGATGCCCACCTGGTTGGTAAATAAAGGGAACCCGCGAATATGATAGGTTTCACTGTCGCCATATTCCGCCATGGCGCTGCGGGTAGAAGGATCTGCAGCAATAATATCAGCCAGGCGTCTTGCTTGTTGGTCAAGCACGAATTCTTCAGTGTAGCTTTGTGTGCTAAACGGTGTTTCGAAAATATCGACATTGCCAAGAATACCCATGCGGCTGGCTTTTGCCACTTGGCCACCTGCAAAGGGCTGAGACAGGGTGTTAGTGGCGCGTGAACGGCTTGCGCTGACATTGACTTCGGGTAAGGTGTCGGTGTGTGCAGCGACTGGCCTTGGCACAATAATGATGGCGCCATTCGTGGCTTTGGCTTCTAAAGCGGTATCTTTCAGCAATTGTTGCAGGGCTTGCTCGCGCGTTAACAATTTTTTGATGGCAGGCACCGTTTTGCCTTTGACCTGGTTTGCATCAAAGGTCAAGGTAATTGCTGATTGTTTTGCTAAGGCATTGAGAGCATCTTCAAGCTTGCCTGCCGGTAATTTGAAGTCAAACACCTGGTTCTCTTCGGCATAGGCCGCGTTGGAATAAGTGGCGGTGAAACCAGCACTCACACTTGCAATCAATGCTGCATGCAAGGCGGTTGAAATATGTTTGCGGAAAAATGGTTTTTGTTGATGTGATTGCCCGGGCATTGCCTTAAACCTCTGTGTAAATGAGAGAAATAACCTTATGCCGAATAACTGGGCAAAAACCCGCAGATTTATTGGAATTATTTTTTTCTGATAAGCAATTGCCCGTGCTGCCGGGTGATGCGGATAGGCAAGGTGTGACCCAATGTTTGTAAGGCATGTTCAGCCGGATCATCGCGATTGAGCTGAAATACGCCAGATACAACCAGGTTGCCGGTATTGTCTTCATAGCTGAGTGGTAGTGCCTGATAACGTGAGAGCTCGGTCATCAAGTGCTCCAAGCGCATTTGTTTGGCGATAATGACGCCATCTACCCAAGCCATTGGATCAGAATGCGGTGTCTCAGCTTTAATTGGTAAAGCGCTTGCCCCTTGCATGCGGTAGGTGTCATTGGCGTATGCTCTGACTTCTGGCTGCTGCGCGACATGCATGGCCACAATCCCCTCGGCCACATGCAGTTGAGTGGTATTTGCTTGCTGATATACCGAAAAGCGGGTGCCTATGGCTTCAAATTTTGCCTGCGCCGTATTGACCCAGAAGTGGCGACGTCCAAACAACGCGTCAGTATCGTGGCCGGTGATGAGATAGACTTCACCGTGGTTGAGCACAATTTCACGTTTCAACAGGGTGTAGCGCACATCTACACTGGAATTGGTATTCAGCATGAGTTGCGTGCCATCTGCCAGTTGGAACGTCGCGCGCTGACCAATGTGGGTGGCATAGTGTATTGGCTGTTGCCATGGCGAAACTTGATTGATCAGTAAGGCGGCTGCAAGCAGTGTGACCGTCGTCATCGCCAACGCTTTGAGTTTAGGCTTGCGCTGCCTTGCCGTGATAGTTTGTGCATCAGCACGCACAATGGTGTTCGCGACAAGCTGCCTGGCGTGTGCTGGAATAGCTGTGAAATTTTGCTCCATGGCATGCAGTGTTTGCCAGGCGTGTTCATGCATGGGATCAAAAGCCCGCCATTCCTGAAAGCGCTGCTGGTCAACATCGCTTGCGGTGCCTGAATTTAACTTGACTGACCAGGCGATCAATTCATCCATAATGTCAGGGGGGATGCTGGCAGATGTACTGATTGGGCGAACGTTGAGTGTAGACATGGGCGTAGTTTGCTTGGGATGTATTAAGCGCGCGGCACGGTTAATAGGTGGCGTAGTGCCTCGGCCATGTAAGTTTCAACCGTACGCAAGGAAATACCGAGTCGCATTGCAATTTCAGGATAGGTCAGCCCTTCCAGTTTCGACAGTAGAAAAGCATTGCGCACATTCGGTTTTAGTCCACGGAATAAGAGATCTATCTGTAGCAGGATTTCAAGCATGGCAAGATGCTCTTCTGGGGAGGGCGCAAAGGATACTGGTAAATGCCTGATCGCGTCCAGATAGGCTTGTTCTAATGCGCTTTTGCGAAATTGATCCACCATCAGCCCATGCGCCACGGTGCTCAAAAAAGCCCGTGGCTCCTGAATGTGCGTCAATGTGGATGGTTTGGCAACCAGCTTCAGGAACGTATCATGTGCAAGATCATTCGCATGATGAACGCAGCCAAGACGTCGTTTTAACCAATTGACCAGCCAAGTGTGGTGCGCATGATAAAAAGTGCGTAGCGCTTGTTGAGGAGGGGCATCCGCTGCGGGCATGAGGGTTTGCTGATGTAATGATAACTATTCTCATATGATATGCATGGAGCATACGACTGTCAACCAAGCACGGGTGACAGGCATTCTGTATGATTGGCATCTATGATGATACGCATGCTTGTTTTTCTGTGGACATTACCAACGACCTTGATAGGCCTGGCTGCTGGTCTGCTGTGGATATTATTGGGGGCGAAGGTACGCATCAGCCATGGCGTGGTTGAGGTGCATGGTGGTCGTATGGCAACGTATATGTTGCACCTGGGTGGGTTCGCTGCCATGGCCTTGGGGCATGTGATTATCGGCTGTTCGCCTGGCGTCTTGGATCAGTTGCGCACGCACGAACATGTGCATGTGAAGCAAGCTGAGCGCTGGGGGATATTGTTTATACCGGCTTATTTGCTGGCAGGGTTGTGGCAGCTATCGCGTGGCCGACATGCTTACTATGATCATCCGTTTGAGAGAGAAGCTTTTGCGGCAGAGCGCGCGGAAGGTTTTGCTTGTGATCAAAAAGGGGTTGAGTAGTGTTGTTTGACGGAATAAAAAACGCCAGCTTGACTGGCGTTTTTTGGGTGCTAAATAAGCAACTAAATAAACAGCTTTAGTACAAACTCTCCCAGAATTTCCACCAGACTTTTTCATCTTCATTAATTTTGCCGGTGATCATCGGATTTTCAGGGTAATTGGTTTTCAAAATACGCAGTGTGTCGCCTTTCAGGTCAGCCATATCCATCGCATCGTAGGCGCTAATCATGGTCACCAGGGCATCCTCCACCGAACTGGAGTTCGGGTAGGTTTCCAAGACATATCTGGAGCGGTTGAGTGCTGCGACATAGGCTTTGCGTTGCATGTAGTAACGTGCCACGTGCATTTCATGCATGGCCAGTGTATTGACCAGATATACCATGCGCTGCGTTGAGTCTTTGGCATAACGGCTGGTAGGAAAACGCTCAACCAGTTCCTTGAATGCGTTAAATGACACGCGCAAGGTTTTCGGGTCGCGGTCGTTGATTTCCTGCTTGGTGTATTTCTCCATAATGCCGCGCTCGTTAAATGTCGCCAGACCTTTGAGGTAAAAGGCGTAATCGAGGTTAGGGTGGTTAGGATGCAGCTTGATAAAACGGTCAACGGCAGATAAACACAGCACTGGCTCGGATTTTTTGTAATAAGCGTATGCCACTTCCAGTTGCGCTTGTGTCGCGTATGCGCCGTGCGGATAGCGTGCTTCCAGTTTCTGGAAATACTCAATGGCTTTGTCGTAGTTTTTGTCAGCCATTTTCTCCTGACCTGCAGCGTAGAGGCGTTGTTCTGCCCAGCCCTTGGTCTCATCTGGCGGATTCGGATTGCCGAAAATGGCACAAGCACTCAAAGCCAGCGCGGTGATCAAAATAAAAGCACGCGTGAACAGGGTGTTAAGCGGTAAAATGCGAAGCATGTTGTTTAATGTTGTTTTATCAAAGGAAACTCAGGGCATTATAACTGATGCTGTTTGAAAATATGAAAGA
>Ga0208635_100120_pt1 | contig 40379 bp, 33 predicted proteins | sample LakWasMe93_HOW11_2_FD_183915 | JGI IMG/M metagenome (GOLD analysis project Ga0208635, IMG submission 183915) | Freshwater sediment methanotrophic microbial communities from Lake Washington under simulated oxygen tension - Sediment Metagenome... | ecosystem: Environmental > Aquatic > Freshwater >...
TTGATCATGTAGAAACCAACATGAGCGCGGTCAAGCAGGATCTCGGTGTTGCTCCACGACTCTCGTCCTGCCACACAGCAATGATCAATGGAAAGTTTGTTGAAGGTCACGTGCCCGCCGAGCAAATCATTGCGATGAGCAAACGTGACGACCTTCTCGGGATCGCCGTTCCTGGCATGCCGGCTGGATCTCCAGGCATGGAAGTCAACGGAAAACATGATGCTTACCAGGTAATCGGCTTGTCCAAAGCAGGCGCAGACCAGGTCATTGCTGAATACCCCGGAAACTGATCTGGCCCCTCAATCCTGCCCCTGCATGGTTAGCATCATAGCCATGCAGCGGGACACATACTGTCCATTCCTCGCTCAGCAACACGCCAAGACAATGAGCCACTGCTGGCCGTCTCTCCTGCTGTTCCCCTCAGCCCCACTCTATAACGCCCTCAACTAAACGATGCGCACGCAGTCGAAGTGAACATCGACGATGACTCTGCACCGTCAGTCTCAGTTATGAATGGAGATTGCCTGTCAACGGATCAAAAGATCCTAGATAGCAGGTTTACCAAGCGGGGTGAACACAGGTACTGACAACAGAACGTCCCGCCCTTATGTCAATCCACATAAAAAAAGGCGCCACTAGGGCGCCTAAGCCGCCTCCCAAACCAAAGGAGAAACAAGGGGACGGGGTGTACCTGGTTAGTCGAACAATTGGTGCCGCAGGTTAGCGCTCGTTAAAGCAGTTGCAGTGGGTACTCGACAATCAGTCGGACCTCATCCAAATCAGATTCGAAATCGGTAGCACGCGTGGTTGCTTGGCGAACACGCAGAGACATGTCCTTCAGAGAGCCTGACTGGATGATGTACTTAGCCTCAATGTCTCGCTCCCAACGCTTTTGGTCTTGCAATGGCGCTCCATCTGCCCCGCGACGCATGTACACGCTATTCGCGTTGGAATAATCAGCGTCCCACCCCTTTGCGTAGCGAGTCATGAAGCTTAGGCCCGGAATGCCGAAAGCTTGCATATCAAGGTCGTATCGTAGCTGCAAGGATTGCTCTTTCGGTGAGTTGAAGTCGCTGTACTGGATGGAGTTATCCAGAAAAATCGAGTCCGATTGGCGCAGGTAATCGAAATCGTCATTGCCGTTGCTGCGTTGATAGCCAACGGTCACCGTATGGACGCCCAATTTGACCCCGGCTTTTCCGCTCCAGATATTGTTATCAAAGCTGTCTAGGAGTTTTTTACCCTCGTCGACCGCGCGGTAGTAATTAAATCCACCGATCAACGCGACGTTGTCTGAGAGCGGGTAACTAAGGGAAGTGCCAGCGTAATACTGATTCCAAACGTCCTTGAATTGGCTGGCGTAAAGACTCACACCAACGAACTCATTGACGGTGTAATCCCCCCCTAGGTAAGCAATCCACGGAGCATCAACAGCACCGGCATAGAAAGTCGAAAAGCCGTCACGCATGCTGCTGGAGTTGGGTTGGCTCATCGCATGCAGCCGGCCCCCCTGAATGGTCAGGTCTTTAATGCTGGTATTGGTGAACGTTGCCCCCTTAAAGCTCTCTGGCAGTAGTCGAGAATCGCCATACGCCACGACAGGCGTGGATGGAAATACGTCTCCTATTTTGACCACCGTGTCCATAAAGCGAGCCTTCGCGGCTCCGCCTACTTTTGAGTAAGAGTCTTCAGGTTGGCCTTTGCTGTTATAGGGCATGACATCCACTGAGCTTCGAGCCCCCGAGCGCCCATCACCCGAATCAAGCTTGAGTCCTACCATTGCAAATGCATCAATGCCGAACCCGACGGTGCCTTGGGTGAAGCCAGACTCAAAGCGCCCGATAATCCCATGAGCCCATTCTTCAGCGTAGCCATTGCCTGTGGGACTTGACTGGCCCTTTCGATAGTCACGATTGAAGTAGAGATTACGATTGAGAAGACTAAGGGTGCTCCCTTCAATGAACCCCTCAGGTTTTTGCTCAACGGCCACTGCAACTTGCCCCATGCTCATGCCAAGGGCAATGAGAGAAAAACCATAAAAGCTTTTATTGTTCATTTAACACTCCAGGCTTTAGCTTGGCAGAGTTTCTTTATGAAATATTTTTATCATTATAAAAAGCCACCGGCACGTAGGTATTCCTCCTACGTGCCGGCAGACATAATTTCATATAAAAGATAACTCCAGCGTGACCTGAAAATTACTTCTATGTCAGCAAACAGAAAGCAGATTTAAATCTATGCCGAAAAATCAGATGCAGATAGACTCCATTGACCTAGCTTCCATGCGGGCAGTTGGTACCCATAACCTTGTACTCCACGGTATTGAGCTTGCCAGTCGAGTCTTCATAAGTCATGCGAGAAGGTACAACACTACAGGTTTTGTTGGCTTGCGTGACACTGACGACTTTCTGAATATCGAGGTTCATACCATATTCATAATGAACAATTTCAGGGATGGACTTACCATTTTTTAAGGCGAATTGCTCCATCGCCTGTTGGTTCTCTTGCATCATCCGACCATAAACGCGATCACCGCCTCCCTCAGCCATGGCCAATGACGACAAGGCCAAAATAGTGACAGCAAAAATTGCTTTGAATGTTTTCATGATTATCTCCTGATTCTCACTAACTTCTGACTAGAGAATAACCAATGATACCTTTCAGGAAGCTGCCACCAAGATTACTAACTCGTAAGGTGCTCCACTGTAAGTGAGCACGATTAGGACAATAAGCATCGGCACGATAGCCATCAGATGGCTCACCAGGTCACTCTTAGCGGCAAAATTGTTACATCATCCGGACAATCGAGTACCGGAATGACATGGAAAATGGATGATTGGGCTTACGCATAAGCCACGACAAAAACTGAAATCTATTTAGGTAGGTGTTGATTCTTTTTAATCGGCGCCACTACTTAGAAGTACGGAGAACAAAACAGATGAAACAGTTAAGACGCATGTGAACCGGTTCATGACTTGCTTCCACACTTGCCTGCCTTGCCTGCCTTGCCTCAATGCCTGGCTGCCGGTAGCGATTGGATCAAAGCCACTTTCAGAGCGGCTTCACATCGCTTCGGCATGCCTGGGTAACCCGATAGAAATCAGTGCTGCGAGCAGCACGAAGGCGCTCGATATCCATAGGCACGCACCCAGCCCAGATACCTGATAAACCCAGCCGGAGAGCACCGTGCCGATCAGTCGCCCCATGGCGTTCGACATGTAATAAAAACCCACATCCAGCGACACGCCGTCTTCCTTGGCGTAAGAGACAATCAGGTAGCTGTGCAGCGACGAATTCACTGCGAACAACGCGCCAAAAACCATCAGTCCGCCGAGCAATACCACCTGCTGCGACACCCCAGTGTTCAGCCCGAGCGCAATGGCCGCCGGCAGACCCGCCAGAGCCAATGCCCACAGAAACGCCGCACGACCATCCGGTACGTGCCCACGTTTCTTGCCGGTGAGGTTGGGCGCAAAGGACTGCACGATGCCGTAGCCAATCACCCAGGCCGCCAGGAAGCCGCCAACCTCCCAGAAGTCCCAACCGAAGACACTGCTCAGGTACACCGGCAAGGCCACCACAAACCAAACGTCGCGGGCGCCGAACAGAAACATCCGGGCCGCCGAAAGAATATTGATCGCCCGGCTCTTGGACAGGATGTCGCGAAACTTAGGCTTGGCTTTCGCTTTGCCCAGGTCCTTCTTCAACAGGATCAAGCTGCTGATCCAGATCAGCGCCAGGACACCCGCCATGGCCAGCAAGGCACCTTTGAAGCCGATCAGTGCCAACAAGGCCCCGCCAAGAAAGAAGCCGACACCCTTGAGTGCGTTCTTCGAGCCAGTGAGAATCGCCACCCACTTGTAGAGTTTGCCCTGCTGCCCATCAGGAACCAGAAGCTTGATGGAGCTTTTGGCGCTCATTTTGTTCAGGTCTTTGGCAATCCCCGACAGCGCCTGAGCGCCCATCACCCATGGGATGGTTAGCCAGGCGACAGGAACCGTCAGCATCAGCAGCGCCGCGACCTGAAGGCCCAGCCCGATGTTCATGGTTCGGTTCAGCCCCAGCCGGGCGCCGAGGTAGCCACCCACCAGGTTGGTGATCACGCCAAAGAGTTCGTAGAACAGAAACAATGCCGCGATTTGCAGTGGGCTGTAGCCCAACGCGTGAAAGTGCAGCACCACCAACATGCGCAAGGCGCCGTCGGTAAGGGTGAAGGCCCAGTAGTTGCCCGTGACGAGCAGGTACTGCCGCACTTCCGGAGCGAGGACTGACAACGCTTTCATACCCGCTCCTTAGACTGCCAGACCGACCATTTTGGCCAGTTCGACAGTGCGGTTGGCATAGCCCCATTCGTTGTCGTACCAGGCATAGAGTTTGACCTGGGTGCCGTTGATAACCATGGTCGACAGCGCATCAATGATCGAGGAACGCGGGTCGGTACGGTAGTCAATGGACACCAATGGACGCTCCTCGAAACCGAGAATGTCTTTCAGCTCATTCTCGGAGGCGTCCTTGAGGAACTGGTTCACTTCTTCGACGGTCGTGGCACGCTCGACTTCAAAGACACAGTCAGTCAGCGAAGCGTTGGCCAGCGGCACGCGTACCGCGTGACCATTCAGGCGCCCACGCAGCTCCGGAAAGATTTCGGCGATGGCGGTGGCCGAACCTGTACTGGTTGGGATCAGGCTCATGCCTGAGGCCCGCGCACGGCGCAGATCCTTGTGCGGTTGATCGAGGATACTTTGGGTGTTGGTCAGATCATGAATGGTGGTGATCGAGCCGTGGCGAATGCCCAGCTTTTCATGGATCACTTTCACCACTGGCGCCAGACAGTTGGTGGTGCATGATGCAGCGGTGACGATGCGATGTTCCGCCGCATTGAACAGCTGATGATTGACGCCCATGACGACGTTCAGCGCGCCTTTTTCCTTCACCGGAGCGCAGACCACCACACGCTTCACGCCCTGGTCCAGGTAGGCCTGCAACACCGCCACGGTTTTCATCTTGCCGCTGGCCTCAATCACCAGATCGCAACCCGACCAATCGGTATCGGCAATCGTCTTGTTGGCCGTAACTTTGATCCGTTTACCTTCGATAATGACGCTGTCGCCTTCGGCGCTGGCTTCGTTGTGCCAACGACCATGCACCGAGTCGAAGTTGATGAGGTGAGCATGGGTGACTGCATCGCCCGCCGGATCGTTGATCTGCACGAATTCAAACTCTGGCCAGCTCCAGGCTGCTCGCAATGCGAGGCGACCGATCCGACCAAAACCATTGATACCAACTTTGATAGTCATGTTGTTGTGCTCTGTATCTGTAGTCAGTGGGAGTTCGACGGGGTGTCGAACTGACCGATGTATTCGACATGGGCAGGATGCTGAATGGCGCGTGGACGCAGCGACTGAACATCCCGGATGGCATCGCTGAAGGGCACACCACTCTCGATTAACAATTGAGCCGCGATCAAACCGGTACGGCCCGAGCCGCCCTTGCAATGGATGGCAATGGTTTTCCCTTCGATCAGCAGCTGCTTAAGTCGTGGATGGTGCTGTTCCCAGGCGGCTTTGAATGCTTCGCCAGGCGCTTGATCGTCTTCAACAGGCAGGTGAAACCACTCGATGCCAAGCAGCTGGCATTCTTCGGGCAGCAGATCGATCTCGTTCTGAAGCAACTCTTCTGTCGGCATCAGCGTCAGCAACGCCGAGGCCCCTGCGTCCTTGAGGGTTTGTAACGCCTCGAAGGGCTTGGTGCCCTTCGTGCCTGGGCACGGGGTGAAGATCAATTGGCCATTGAACTGTGCCAGAGGCAGTACGGAATATGGGTGTTGTGACAAAGTGAAAAATCCTCAGATGGAGCGCTGATTGACACGTTTCATGAGTTCTTCCGCCGACTCTTTGCGCTCGGAATAACGATCAACCAGATAGTCCTGACGGTCGCGAAGCAGCAGCGTGAATTTCACCAACTCCTCCATCACATCCACGACACGGTCGTAGAACGGAGAAGGCTTCATCCGACTGTTGTCGTCGAATTCCATATAGGCCTTCGGCACGGAGGATTGGTTGGGGATAGTGAACATGCGCATCCAACGTCCCAGCACTCGCAGCTGATTGACCACGTTGAACGACTGCGAGCCACCGCACACCTGCATGACGGCGAGGGTTTTGCCCTGGGTCGGGCGTACCGCGCCCATCGCGAGTGGCACCCAGTCAATCTGCGCTTTGAACACTGCGCTCACCCATTTCATCAAGGCGTTTGGCGTCTGGGCTCAACCAGTGCTTGTTGCTTTCGAGCACAGTGGTCAGCACCTGATGGACCCAATCGGGGAGATTTGGGTGCAGTCGGTAATACACCCATTGGCCTTGCCGACGGTCCGACAACAGGCCGCAAGTACGCAGTTGCGCCAGGTGCCTGGAGATTTTTGGCTGACTCTCGTTCAACGCGCAGGTCAGCTCGCAAACACAAAGCTCTCCTTCACGGGTGATGAGCATCATCGTGCGGACCCGAGTGTCGTCAGCCAGGCATTTGAAAACAGTGGTCGGTGTCAGATGGTCAGCCATATCGTTTCTCAGTGTTTGTTTTTGACCAAGACGAACATCTTGATGCGCTCATGAATTTCGTGAAGGGTGTGACGGAAGGCATCGTGTTTGGTGCTGGTGACCGGGTCCTCAAAACTCCAGGCCAATGCCTCACCGGCTCCAGGTAAAGACAGGCATTCCGCTGCGGCTTTATCACACAAGGTGATGACGTAATCGAAACGCTCGCCACGGAACTCGTCTATCGACTTGCTACGTAATCCTTCAGCACTCACACCGATGTGGGAAAGTGCCTCAAAGGTGCGCGGATCTACCTGAGTCGGAGTTGTGCCGGCGCTGAACGCCTCGAAATGCTCCGAATCGGTATGCCTCAGCAACGCTTGGGCCAACTGAGATCGCGCAGCGTTGGCGGTACAGACGAACAGGACACGGGCTTTGCTGGTCATTGTGAAGTCTCAGCTTATATGCGGTTTAACGAATATATGAATATTCGCATAGAAGGTAAAGCTTTTGCTACAGAATGATGCCGCGATAGCCAAACTTATGCCGAGCATAACCGACTAAGGGCCCATTATTTCTGGGTTAGCAGGCGATTCGCTCGGCAGAACGCATTAGAGATATTCGGAAAATTATATATATGAGTTATGTGATGCGTATGGCATTCACGCAGAAATAGTCTCACTCCTGTGCGCGAAACCAGGAGACAGACGAATGAAAAAATTCACGATCACACCGCTTTGCTGCGGGGCTGATGAGATTTGATGCCTTGCACAGCTCGTCCTTTAATGGCGGAGTTCAGGACAGCTAATACGTCACGCCCCAAACAATGGCGATCCATATAGAACTCAACACTAAAAGGAGGCCGATAAAGCACTTCTCGCTCATGGGGAATGCGTGCGAGTCATTCTGCTGGATCAGTGGTTTTATATAGCGGATGGTCAGGCCGAAGCACGGTAGCCACCGCGATAACAAGGTCATCCAGTGACCATGACCTATGCAAATAGATCGTAGAAACCGGCACTTGGATAGGATCGATCAGATAGTCGGAAGTGAGAATGGAACGGATGATGGGCCATTTACTATGGACCATTTCAATATACTCGATGCCTTGAATCTGTCCCGGCAGGCTCTGATCCACAATCACGAGCGAGCATTGAACACGGCTTTCTAGTAGGTGCGTCAGCGCGTCGTCTGCGGTTTCGAATGCAAGAGTCTTCGCGCCAACCTCACTCAATATGTCCGTCATTAATGAACGAAGGGTGGGGACATCCTCAACGACGATCACCGTCCCGTCGGTTGGCAACATTCCATCCCAATTCAAATTCAATTGTCTATCCCTTACTCGGCAGATTTTTCACCGTATGGAAAGGACAGCCTAGGCCGAATTCAGTTCAGGGGGAGGTTTTGGTAAGAGGGCGATACAAGTGGACTGCCGCTTCAAGTTCGTGCGAGTGGATTCGCGCGTCCCGATGAGTTTGTTCTGACACCCAAACTCACCGGGATTATCGATCACGCACAAGTGCAGTAGCCTCCGAGCCCCAAACTACCGCCAATGTCTGCCTTTTGCCGATTCCTGCTTTTTATCCACGGCAGCAACCTGGCGACTTAAGAGGTGCATCATTGGAGGTCGCCCCTCCGGTATCCGCGCAATACCGGCACTCGTCCGGCGGAAAAAATCGCAGGCGGTGTCAGTGATCACAGGTTTGCGACTCAACTCAAGATGGACCAACTCCGCGCTGATCACAATTTACTTAACCACGCACAAGCAATTCAGATTGGTTTGACCGATATTACGTCGAAATACCGAAATTTCTTTTTTTTAGCTTCATTTTTGGCGTCTTGTTCGGCAACAAGCGTGCTCAAGGTATTCGCATCGTAGATAAACACTTCTACATCGCCTTCAAACTCCCTCGTAACGTGTAGGGTAACCCGAAGCTTCGGAGAGAGAGATTTAGCAAAGGATCTCGGCTTTGGGCTAGGCTCAGCTTTTGAGGCGACCTCCGGTTCAGGCTTTTCCGTAGAAAGCTGTGGATCCGATTGGTTTGATGAGCCAAACAGGGCCAGGCGCATTTCTTCCTCACTCAGTTCTGCCATCATCTGGAATTCTCTCGTTGCTTAAGAATGGGACATTCTACACAAGGCTTCGCGATTTCAGTCCGATCGACCAGGAACGAACGCCTCCTTTGGCATGGTGATCAAACATAATCGTCTGCGGTACGACGATACTGCTTTGGAGTCCCAGAGGGGCGACCTGACTTGCCAATATGTATCGATGATCGCACGTCCGATATCGTTGATAACGGCTGCCGGCTCGAGTTAATGATGCATGGAGGTAAAGAAAAAAATTACAACCAAAAGAATGAGACAAACTGAGGCGGCCAAAACAATGACTCTTTCATCCATGGGGGAACTCCTAAAATATTTCTGAAAATCTGACCCCGCACGCAAAAATGTCTCACGGATCTTCAGACTTGAGCGGCTTCGTGACTAGCCACGCCACCCAAATTTAGCACCCCCCGGCGAGGTGGGGATGATTTGTGATCTTGCCGGGACTCCGTCCCCGACAGAGTTCGCATCTGCGCCTCCTATTCCAAGGCAATGGATGTTAGGTAACACCATCTGCGCCAACAATCCTTATTCCAGCTTGCTCGCTCATTCAAATTAAATACCTACGATCCTGGGGATCGACACGCTCCATTGAGGCTGCACATCAAGAACATTCTGGCAGTAGCGTTTGTGCAACATGCTGCGTGTGAATGCGATGTTTTGCGCTGCGGGTCATGAAGCGCTCATGGAAACGAACGTAGCAAACAAGAGCTACGCATTGGCTGGCGGATCGCACGCAAGCCAATTTTATAAAGAGAGCAGATAAACATTACAAAATTGTAATTTTACAATCATGTCCCCGTTATCTCCAGATTGCAACGATACAGCTCGGCGACGATACGGGAGGCGCAACCTGCTTCCCGTAAACAATAATTCCAGCCGAAGAGCTTTCTAGTTCTGCCGAACCTAAGGAGTGATGGATGAATAACAACACAAAATTTTCGATGGCCGCGTTGGCAATCGTTGTCAGTTCTGGCCCTTCCGTGGTATTTGCGGAGGAGAAGGCCGAAGGGTTTATAGAAGGCAGCAGCCTTACGGTTCTTAACAGAAACTACTACTTCAATCGTGATCACCGCAACGGTCAGTCGAGCGCGACAGGCAACGGGTATTCCGAAGCGTGGGCACACGCAATCATCAGTAAATTCGAGTCCGGTTTTACTCAGGGCACCGTGGGTGTCGGTGTTGACGCGTTCGCCATGATCGGATTGAAACTCGACACGGGTGACGGCCGTAATGGTGGCCGTAGTTCGTTCGACGTACTCCCTGTCAATAGCGACGGAGAGGCACGGGACGAATACACCAAAGTAGGTGGTGCGGCTAAAGTGCGTGCTTTTGACACCGTAGTGAAAGTCGGTGATGTATTTCCGGCCAACCCTGTTGTCGCTGCTGGTGATTCGAGACTTCTGCCGGAAAGCTTCCGTGGTGTGACGGCGACCAATACTAGCATTGAAGGTTTGACAGTTCAGGCGGGGCGCCTTCACTCTATGAGTCAGCCGACTTCCAGTAATATGCGCGACAACTTCGCGACCTTCTATGCAGGGCCAGTCAACTCGCCGTGGGTCGGCTACTTTGGCGGTGACTATAACCTAAACAAGAACGTAATCGTCAGCCTCTATTCCAGCCGCCTCAAAGACGCTTGGAATCAATACTATGCTGGCACGGGGTTAAATTACGCATTGACGGATGAGCTTTCCGTATTCGGTGGGGTGAACTACTACAAGGCCGTCGACGAAGGAAAAAAACTTTTAGGTGAGTTCGATAACAATATCTGGAGTGCTAAAGTCGGCGTGAAGTATGGCGCCCACTCGGTTGCACTGTCTCACCAACGAAATAATGGTAATGACGACTTCGACTATCTGCGTCAATCTGATTCAATTTTTCTTGATAACTCAATCCAGTACAGCGACTTCAACTCGCCGAAAGAGCGCTCATGGATGGCTCGCTATGACCTCGACATGACCACGTATGGCGTGCCAGGGTTATCGTTTATGACACGTTACGGCCGTGGCACCGACGCCGATTACTCGAACGCTAACGCGACGTACATGCGACGCGATGCCGACGGAAATCCGCTGACTGATCAGAAACGCTGGGAACGCGACATCGAGGCAAAATACGTCGTTCAGACAGGTACTTTGAAAGACATGTCTTTCCGTCTGCGGCAGGCGACCATTCGCTCAACCGCATTTGAGTCGGATCTGGATGAAGTACGTGTGATTGTTGAGTATCCACTGGCTATTCTGTGACATTGAGCGGGATGACTCGCTCTCGGAGCATCCCGCTATTTGAAAGTTACAAAAATGTCATTTTTCAATCATCTTCACGTTAGGTTACGTTTTTTATACTTATCGTGAGTTAATAGAATTTTAGCTAGCGCATCTAGCTTGAATTCTATAGATGAGTAACTAGTCTGCGAAAGTCTGAACTCAATGCTGTTCAGTTGTGATATCGGCTCACCTTTGGAAGCTCCTTTGCTCCTTTGGAAAAGGTGAGTTTTTAAGACGTCCTCCGGGACGTCTTTTTTTGGCCTGTCAAAACTTGAGCAAATAAAAAACGCCCGACACCTTTGAATAACGAGGTGGATCGCGCGTTAATGATTCATCCGATAGCAACGCAGCTATTAGCCACCTCGTTTACGGCAGTCTCCAGCGACCGTGTAAGTGATCGTATTTAGCTGTCCTTCGGAATCTTCATAGGTCATTGCAGCAGGCACCACTGCGCAGACTTTCGCAGGCCTCACTACACTTATCACCTTTACAACATCCACCTTCATCCCGTACTCGTATTCTTTCGCCACCGGAGCGCTCTTTCCCTGGCTAATGGCATACTGTTCCATCGCTTTGGCATTAGCCGTCATCATTTTTTCAAAGGCCTTGTCTCCTCCCCCTTCCGCCAATACGAGAGAGGAAAACGCTAGTGCTCCAGCGAAAGTAATAATGTTCATGAACTTCATATCTTGCACCTCATATATTAACTGTTTCAAGGATATCAATTCGAACATTGCGACGGCGTGGCGCCTAAATTACGAATATGTAATAAAGTCGGCCAAAAAAAACCGCCACCGGAAACCGGAAGCGGTTGTTTATACGCAGTACTACTACATTTCACTTGACTCATCTTTAGCATCACTTGACACCACGGGGTCACTCTTTCCTTCTTTAGCTACGTATTTCTCCATTGCCACGTCTCTTGCGGCCATCATTTTTTCGAAGGTTCTGTCCCCACCGCCTTCGGCCAAAACAACTGAAGAAAGGATTAACCCGCCTGCAAGAGCGCAGATTTGAGCAATTTTCATACTGATACCTCATATAGTTAACGCTATTAGGATATCAATTCGAACCTATCAACACGGTGGCGCCAAGATTACAGATTCGTTATGTAACTTTCGTAAAAAAACCCACTATCGAATCTCGATAGTGGGCTTGAAAACCAAAGAACTATACGGCTGCTAATTTGTCGTCTTCGGCTTCATCCTCATCTCGACGGTGCGCCCAGTGATAAAGCGCAGGCAATATCAGCAGGGTCAATGCAGTTGAGGATAGGATGCCCCCGATCACTACGGTAGCCAGTGGTCTCTGGACCTCTGCCCCCGTTCCGGTGGCCAGCGCCATCGGGATAAAGCCAAGGGAGGCCACCAAAGCGGTCATCAACACTGGGCGCAACCGTGTCAAAGCCCCTTCATTGATCGCAGAGCTCAACGAATGTCCTTCCTCCCGAAGATTGCGGATGAACGCAATCATCACCAGACCATTCAGCACCGCCACGCCTGACAACGCGATGAAACCAACACCTGCCGAGATCGACAGCGGGATGTCTCGGAGCCATAAAGCCATGACCCCCCCCGTCAGAGCGAATGGAATACCGGTGAACACCAATAGGCCATCCTTGAGGTTGTTGAACATCATGAACAAGAGTGCGAACACCATGAGCAGGGCCACCGGGACGACAATCTGTAGTCGCTTGGCAGCGGATTGGAGCTGCTCGAATTGCCCACCCCAGGTCGTCCAATAACCGACCGGGATCTGCACCTCTTTATCAATGGCCTTACTGGCCTCCTGTACAAATGAGCCGATATCCCGTCCACGCACGTTGGCGCTGACGATCACCAGACGCTTGCCGTTTTCACGGCTGACCTGGTTTGGTCCCAGCACCAGATCGAGGCTCGCCACTTCTGAAAGAGCAATAAACCCGATCTGATCGGCATTGCTGTTAAGCAGCGCCGGCACCGGGATTAGCAGTGTGGACAATCCCTCGAGATCCTTACGCATGGCATCGGATAAACGCACCACCATGTCGAAGCGGCGGTCTCCTTCATACATCGTACCGGCTTGACGGCCACCGACCGCCACCCCAATGGTGTCTTGTACGTCGCCTACGTTCAGACCGTAACGGGCGGCTTTATCACGGTCGATGTTGATGGTCAGTACCGGCAGCCCCGACGTTTGCTCGACCTTGACCTCGGAGGCGCCATTGATTTTCTGCATGGACGCGGCAATCTTTGCAGCGGTGCTGTTAAGCACCGCCATGTCATCACCGAAGACCTTCACTGCCACATCACTGCGCACGCCTGAAATCAGCTCGTTAAAACGCAGTTGAATAGGCTGAGAAAGCTCATAGTTGCTTCCAGGCATCGCGGCTGTAGCTTTTTGGATATCGGCTATCAACGCCTCCCTAGACTTATTCGGATCAGGCCATTGATTCTTCGGCTTGAGCATCACATAGCTGTCAGAGATGTTTGGTGGCATTGGATCGGAGGCAATTTCTGCTGTACCAGTACGAGCAAACATCCGCTTGACCTCAGGTACCTTTGCCAACACAAGGTTCTCAAGACGTTGCTGCATTTCTACCGATTGCGTCAGGCTGGTACCTGGTACACGCAATGCTTGCAACGCAAAATCCCCTTCACTGAGACTCGGCACAAACTCGCTGCCCATTCGACTGGCGACCACACCGCACACCGCGATAATGCCTAGCGCTATGGCGAATGCCAGTGATCGATGGCCCATGACCCATTCTAGCGCGGGGGCATACACCCGACGGGCGCCACGCATGATGATGTTCTCTTCTTCCTTGACCTTGCCGGTGACGAACATCGCAATCGCCGCCGGGACAAAGGTCACCGACAACAGCATCGCGCCGAGCAAGGCGATCACTACGGTAAACGCCATAGGGTGAAACATTTTTCCTTCGACGCCGGTGAGGGCAAAAATCGGCAGGTACACGACCATGATGATCAACTGGCCGAAAATCAACGGTCGGCGTGCTTCCTTGGCCGCCGCGAACACTTCGTGAAAGCGTTCGGAGCGGGTGAGGATGCGTCCGTGGTGTTGCTGCGCATGGGCTAGACGTCGGATGGCGTTTTCGACAATCACCACCGCGCCATCAACGATGATGCCGAAGTCCAGAGCTCCGAGGCTCATCAGGTTCGCGCTGACCTTGTTGGTGAACATGCCGGTGAATGTGAATAGCATCGCGAGCGGGATCACCATGGCAGTTATCAGCGCTGCGCGAATGTTGCCAAGGAACAGGAACAGAATTGCGATTACCAGGATCGCACCTTCAATCAAGTTCTTCTTAACGGTGGCGATCGCCTTGTCCACCAAATTGGTACGGTCATAGACGGTGACTGCCACCACCCCTTTTGGCAGTGAGCGGTTGATTTGTTCAAGCTTGCTGGCAACTGCCTGGGCTACGGTGCGGCTGTTCTCACCGATCAGCATGAACACTGTGCCGAGCACCACTTCACGACCGTTTTCGGTCGCGGCCCCCGTGCGCAACTCACGGCCGATGTCCACGGTTGCGACGTTCTTGACGCGGATGGGCGTGCCGTCGACGTTGGCCATGACAATATTGGCGATATCGTCGGTGGTAGCTACTTGGCCGGGTGCGCGAATTAGTAACTGTTCGCCACTGTGTTCGATGTAACCGGCACCTACGTTGGCATTGTTGCGCTCCAGCGCTGTAACAAGGTCAGTCAGCGTAAGCTTGTAAGCCGCCAAGCGTTTTGGATCGGGCGCAATCTGGTACTCCTTGGCGAACCCGCCAATTGTATTGATTTCGGCGACCCCGGGAACATTGCGCAACTGAGGTTTGATGATCCAGTCTTGGATCACCCTCAGGTCGGTCGGCGTATAGGGACTGCCGTCCTCCTTGACTGCACCTTCTTCAGCCTCGACCGTCCACAGGAAAATTTCACCCAGGCCGGTTGAGATCGGCCCCATGACGGCTTCCACGCCCTCGGGCAGTTGCTCCTTGGCGACCTGCAACCGTTCGTTGACCAATTGCCGGGCGAAGAACAGGTCAGTGCCTTCCTTGAAGATCACTGTGACTTGCGACAAACCCGAGCGTGACAGCGAGCGAGTTTGTTCTAGAGCCGGCAAACCAGCCATTGCAGTTTCGATGGGAAACGTGATGCGCTGCTCGGTCTCCAGTGGTGAAAAACCTGCGGCACCCGTGTTGATTTGCACCTGGACGTTGGTGATATCGGGAACAGCATCGATCGGCAGCTTCTGGTAGCTGGCTATACCGAGGCCGGCCATGAGGAGAACCGCGAGCAGCACGATGATGCGCTGCTCGATGGCAAATTGGATCAGGCGTTCGAACATGAGAACCTTCTCGTGGAAGTGGCGGATCAGTGGGCGTGTTCAGCCGAGGCTTTACCCAGTTCTGATTTCAGAATGAAACTGCCGGCAGCGGCGACTTGAACACCGGGTTCCAGGCCCTCCGTGATCTCGACCAGACCCGCCGAACGGCCGCCTGTCTCCACTGGCTGAGCCTTAAACCCGTCGTCCGTTCGAACGAAAACAGTTTGCTTGTCCTCGACGGTCTGGATAGCCGCTTCGGGTACAGCGACTTTTGTTTGCCGAGTATCAGTGTCAACCTGCACGGTCACGAATAGCCCGGGACGCCATGCACCTTGTGGATTGGCCAAGGTCACGCGGACCGTGGCAGTACGGGTTTGCTCGCCCAACAAACTGCCGACATAGGCCACGGTTCCAGTGACTTCGGCATTCAGTTCGGGCGCACTGACTGTGACCGATTTGCCCACCAGTACCTTGTTCAAATCCTTTGGCGAGACACCAAAGGTCACCCACACACGCGACAAGTCGGAAAGGGTGAAGGCATTAGTGGTTTCGCTGACAACCTCACCGAGGCCCAAGTGTTTCTCAACCACTACGCCGTCGAACGGCGCACGCAATTCATATCGGTTACCCCCGCTGGCCACCGAGCTGCCACTGAGTACGCTGATTTTTTGTCGAGCATTGATGAGGGCGATTTCGGCTTCTTGCAAAGCCTGGCGGGCTTGAAGGAAATCCTGTTCGGCAGAGATTTTGTCCTGCCATAACTGTCGCTCACGCTCGTAGGTAGTACGGGCCAACTCAAGACGACGTTGCGCCGCGGCTTGTTCACTACGTTGATCAGAAATTTGTTGGCTGGCGATCACGGCCAGCAACTGGCCTTTTTTCACCGGCTGACCAAGATTGACATGGACCGACTCAACGACACCGGGTACGCGGGGCACCACATGCGCAGTGCGGTCTTCATCAAAACGGATTTCTCCAGGAAAGGGCAATGAAAGGCTAATGCTCTGCGCCTTGGCTTCGACCAACTGGATGCCGGCTGAGCTGATCTGCTCTTCGCTCAGTGTCAAGTGACCCTCTTCCGCTTCGCCTTCCGCGTGTTCGCTCTCAGACGACTTTCCGCCCGTAGTTTCATCGCTGTGATCGTCATGGCCGTTGCCCTCCTGAGCCTGAGCTTCGGCTGAGGGCACCGATGGGCTGCTCATCCACAACGAGCCGATGCCTATACCCACCGTCAAGGTCAGTACAGTGACGAGGATTAGTTTTTTATCCATGGAGACTCCCTGCGCAGCCCAGTCGGCAGTCACGGATTACCGTGGTATTGCGATGCTGAGCAGCGGTAAAAAAAGCGTTATATGAAATTCACGGGGTTCGAGTGAGAAGGGCGACATCACCGAAAATTCGCTCGATGCGCACCCAGGCGTCTGTCGCCTCGGCGATGGCCTGAATGTATTGCGTGCGTGCGCCGATCAAGGTGCGCTGAGCATCGAGCACGTCGAGGAAGTTAAACTTGCCCATTTCGAAACCTCGGGTAGCGGTGTCGACGGCACTTTGCGCGGCAGGCAGGATGGTTTGATTGAACGACGCGACTTCAGTGTTAGCTGTCATCCACTGATCCAGGGTGGTCTGGATTTCCGTGCGCAGGCGTAACTCACTGGAGTTGCGAAGGTCGCGGGCTTGATCGGTACGGCGGGCGGCGGCCAGTACGTTGCCCTGGTTACGGTCAAACAATGGGATGGGCATAGACAGCCCCACGACATTCACCCGCTCGCGCTCGCGCTCGTCGTATTGACTCCCAACACTCACCGTCAGGTCCGGAATTCGCCGAGCCTTCTCCAGGCCAAGGGACGCTTCCCGCTGATCTATTTGCAGTTTTGCCAATCGTAGCTCCGCGGTTTCACCTATGCGATTAAGCAGCAGTGACGAATCCGGCACCGTTGGCATCGACCGGCTTGGATCACCCACAGACACGAATGCAGGCAAAGGCGCGCCCATGACCTGAGCGAGTCGCTGGTAGGCACTGGCCTCATCCCGCTCAGCCCGCCTCAGTTCCAGGCGCACTTCTGATAGCTGAACCTCTGCGCGTGTACCTTCAACGGGTGAGGATTTACCACTCTTGATGCGACCTTGAGCTACACGCAAACCGCGCTCGGCGAGCTCAAGTGATTGACGTGATAACTGCAGCCTTTGCTGAGCCGTCGAGGAGCTGTAAAACGCCTGAATGACATCGGCACGCAGAACATTGCGTTTGCGTTCCAATTCAATCCCGGCCGCATCCTGAGCTCGACTTGCCACCTCAATCCTAGCCCCGCGCTTACCGCCAAGCTCGATCGGCTGATTGATCATAACCGTCGTAGTGCGCGAGTTTCGCCGAGTATCTTCAGCCTCCCAGGAAACCTCAGGGTTAGGGATCAACCCTGCCTGCTGTCGCTCTCCCTGAGCAATACCGGTCTCCCATTGAGCGGCCGCCAGATCAGGGTTATTGGCGAAAGCAGTTTCAAGCGCCTGATCCATTGTGAGCATTTGAGCGGTCGCCGCAAACAAAGGACTAGTCAAAAGTGCGAGGATCGAAATTAGACCTGCTCTTAGCATGGTTTTATGCGTGATTGGGTGAGCAATAAACTTTCTACACCGAAGTAATTCCATCATTCCTTAAAACCTTTAAAACAAAAAGAATTTCCCATGAGGCAAATGTAATTCTCCGCACCTATCAACAAGGTGACTGAAAAATTACAAATACGTTATCCAGCGGAAAAACTTCAATTAATGCATTAGGATGAAGTCAATAGGTGCTCGCGCCAAGCAACAACCCGAAACAAAAAAAGGGAGCTGGACCTAGTACTTTAGGGGGGCAAGGAAACATGACGGACCTTGCAAAGCTTTAGAAGACCATATTGCCAAGCAAATTAAAGATATAGTCAGAGTCGAAACGTTTATACAGATTAACAAAACCCTTGAACCAAGTTTTACGAACATTCAACCATTCCGATACATTTACCAGAGGGTGAAATTCTATGCGAATCCTTGTGATAGAGGACGAGCTAAAAACTGCTGAGTACTTACATCAAGGCCTGACCGAAAGTGGTTATATTGTAGACTGCGCATCGACCGGGGCTGATGGACTTCATCTAGCACGTCAGCAAGCTTATGATCTGGTAATACTAGACGTAAATCTCCCTGAGATTGATGGATGGGACGTTCTTGAAAATATTCGGCAGACTAGTAGTACTCGGGTAATGATGCTGACTGCACGAGGGCGTCTGGCAGACAAAATCAAAGGATTGGATCTGGGAGCCGATGATTATCTGGTCAAGCCATTTGAATTCCCTGAGTTGCTTGCAAGAGTACGGACGTTAATGCGCCGCAGCGAACATATTCCAGTTCCCGAGGTGTTAAAAGTCGCTGATCTTGAACTTGATCAAGGCAGACATCGAGCATTCCGCGGAAAACAACGCATAGATTTGACGACAAAGGAGTTCGCGCTGCTCCATTTGTTGATGCGTCAATCAGGAGAGGTGTTATCCCGCACTCAAATAATTTCTTTAGTTTGGGATATGAACTTTGACTGCGACACCAATGTTGTAGAAGTTTCGATACGAAGATTGAGGGCTAAAATAGATGATCCATTTGAAACAAAATTAATCCATACCCTCCGCGGCGTAGGCTATGTACTGGAGGCGCGAAAATGAAACCGGTCAGCCTATCGATGCGACTGGGGTTGACAGTTAGCATAATGGGAGCAGTACTAGTAGTGCTTTTAGCGATACTAGCTTTTTTAGCGCTTACTCACGAGCTTGATTCACGTGCAAAAAACAGCTTAGAAAAGAAAATGAGTCAGATTGAGCACAGTCTGCTGATGGATATCAGTACCCGTGACATGCGTTTAAAACCACACGTTCTATTAGATCAAGTACTGGGGCATGACAACCTTAACCTGACTATCTTTGATGATGACAATGTGAGTGAACCTCTCCTGAGTTTTGGCGCGGATATACCTGAAGTATCTACAAATCAAGCCGGAACAGCCGCCAGTAATAAGCTATCGTACTATTCCCCAGCCGAAGAGTCCGGTATCCACATCCTCACCGCCTCTAAACTCATGAAATTAAAGGATGGCGAGTTCGTATCGGTCTTACTGTCTGTTGATCGCTCGAATGATGAAACGCTATTGAGCGCCTACCTGAGTTCGACCATCGTAGCGGTTCCACTGCTGCTAATTCTGATTGGTATCAGCGCCTGGGCAATTGTGCAGCGCGGCTTATCCCCCCTCCGGGAATTCCGTAAAGTGGCGGCCATGGTGTCGGCCCAGGATTTAAGTCATCGACTCTCCGTTGTCAATATGCCCCAAGAGCTCAGTGAGCTTGCTCACGGTATAAACTTCATGCTGCACCGTCTTGACGGCGGAATTCAACAACTATCGCAATTTTCTGATGATTTGGCGCATGAGTTGCGGTCACCGATTACGAACCTTATGGGGAAAGCTCAGGTAACTCTTTCTCGAGAACGCCCGGCAAAAGAGTACAAGGCTGTTCTAGAATCATGCACCGAGGAACTAGGACGAGTTACCAGAATTGTTTCAGACATGCTTTTCTTGGCCCAAGTTAGTCATCCGGCCGCACTCGTACCGTTTGAAAGTATTTTACTAGAGGACGAGGCGCTAAAAGTCATCGATCTTTTTTCTCTATCGGCTGAGGAAAAGAGCGTTGGTATAACTGTCAGCGGTTGGGGCAAAGTTCTAGGTGACCGACTCATGATTCAGCGGGCAATTTCCAATCTTTTATCAAATGCTATTCGTCACTGCCCTGCAGGGCAGTCCATTGCTATAGTGATTGAAACGCAAACTGAAAAAGTCTCCCTATCAATAAGTAATCCAGGGGTAGGAATTGATCACCAGCACTTGCTCCATATTTTCGATCGTTTCTATCGTGTGGATAACAGTCGCTCACGAGCGGAAGGTGGTACTGGATTAGGGTTGGCCATTGTCCGATCCATCATGAGCCTCCATCAGGGAACGGCAGATGTCCAGAGTATGCCGGGCCATCCGACAGCCTTTCGACTTACATTTCCAAAATATAATGCACAAAGCAACCTAAAAGCCAAAATTTCAGGGGAGTGATTTTAGTAAAGCCGTAACTAAAACCACGACAAACAATACTCTAATACCGCGAGTCCGAAAATCCATAGAGCATAGATAGCGCGGGTACTTACAAATCGCAAAGCGAGATCATCTACTCTTGGTACATCCTGCCAGTCTCCCCAAAAAATGCGTGCAGCATTAAATTGACTATCTGCGCCGTAACACTTCGAAACGATTCCCCATAGATATCAGCCGAGCGGAGCTTGGCTTCAGGCTGAAATAAATGTACGAGGGTCGCGAATTAACATGCCTGCGACATATAGTCGCAAATACTTTGTCGTAAAATGTCCTCCTCTTGTTGACCCTGTAGCAGCTTCAGGCTTGATACTGACCACTTGAGCAATGCGCGGTTTTGAGATTTTTATGATCGAATAGTTCTACATCATTTCTTAGTCGAGCACTTAAATAAACTTCGAAATTTTATTATTCAATTCATATTACATAGGGCACCACTACCATGCGAATGCTTGTAGTTGAGGATGAGCTTAAAACTGCCGAATACCTGCATCAGGGTTTGACTGAAAGCGGCTATATAGTAGACCGGGCGGCGAATGGTACGGATGGTCTTCACCTTGCGCGCCAACAAACCTACGACTTGGTAATACTTGACGTCGATCTTCCACAACTTGATGGCTGGGGTGTACTTGAGCGCCTGCGCCAAAGCAGTAACACCCGGGTCATGATGCTGACCGCTCGCGGGCGCCTGGCAGACAAGATCCGCGGCCTTGACCTGGGTGCCGATGACTATCTGGTCAAGCCATTCGAATTTCCGGAACTGCTAGCCCGAGTACGAACTTTAATGCGTCGCGGCGAACACGTTCCTGTCCCGACGGTTTTGAAAGTCGCCGATCTGGAACTCGATCAGGGCCGCCATCGGGCCTTCCGGGGCGAGCAGCGCATCGACCTGACGACCAAGGAGTTTGCCTTGCTGCACCTTTTGATGCGCCAGTCGGGTGAGGTGCTTTCCCGCACCCAGATCATTTCTTTGGTCTGGGACATGAACTTCGACTGCGACACCAATGTGGTCGAGGTTTCAATACGCCGCCTGAGGGCCAAGATTGATGATCCTTTTGACAACAAGCTAATCCATACCCTGCGCGGCGTTGGCTATGTGCTGGAGGCCCGGGAATGAAGTCGGCAAGCCTGTCGATGCGGTTGGGTTTGGCGGTGAGTATCCTGGGCGCATTGTTGGTGTTATTTCTGGCGGTTCTTGCGTTCATCGCGCTAACGCATAAGTTAGATAAACTGTCAAAAGACAGCCTTAGCGAGAAAATGCGGCAAATCGAGCACAGTCTTTCACTGTATGAAAAACCTGTCGACATCAACATCGAACCGCACGTATTGCTGGATCAGGTGATGGGGCATAACAACCTGAACCTTACCATTTATGACCTGAAAAATATGAGGACGCCGCTATTAAAGTCCGGCTCTGGCTTGACTGACTCCAGGGTGGAGTTGAAGGCGGCAGGATCTGCCACCGACAATGTGTCGTACTCCCGAAGCAGCGATGATCAGGGCCGGCACTTCCTGACTGCGTCCAGACTTATCCGCTTGCCGAATGGTACGAATGTCGCCGTATTGCTATCACTTGATTGCGCCAACGATGAAGCGCTGCTCAGCGCATATCTAAGCTCGACGATCATGGCCTTGCCGTTGCTGCTGCTACTTATCGGCCTCAGTGCCTGGGCAGTGGTAAAACGAGGGCTCGCGCCGCTGCGGGAGTTTCGTAAGGTGGCCGCCATGATCTCTGCTCAGGACCTAAGTCATCGACTCTCGGTGGTCAAGATGCCGCAGGAGCTCAGCGAACTGGCCCATGGCATCAACTTTATGCTGCACCGACTCGACAGCGATGTTCAGCAGTTGTCGCAGTTCTCCGATGATTTGGCCCACGAACTACGATCACCCATTTCCAACCTGATGGGCAAGGCCCAGGTGACGCTGTCCCGGGAGCGGCCGACCGAGGAGTACAAAGCGGTGTTGGAATCCTCCACCGAAGAGCTTGGGCGCGTAACCCGGATTGTCTCGGACATGCTTTTCCTGGCACAGGTCAGTCATCCCGCTGCGCTGGTCCCGTTTGAGACCATTGCGCTGGAGGATGAAGCCTTGAAGGTCATCAATCTGTTTTCACTGTCGGCGGAAGATAAACAGATCAGCGTGAGCGTTACTGGCAGTGGATCGACCATTGGTGATCGGTTGATGATTCAGCGGGCAATTTCCAACCTGATGTCCAACGCAATCCGCCATTGCCCAGCAGGCCAAGCCATCTCAATCTCCATCGAAGTCCATGCCACAGAAGTCTCGTTACTTGTAGCCAACCCAGGCGCAGGTATTGATCCTCAACACCTACCGCATTTATTCGATCGCTTCTATCGAGTCGACACTCATCATTCGCGCGCTGAAGGTAGTACCGGGCTTGGTTTGGCCATTGTGAAATCGATCATGAGTCTGCATCAGGGAGTCGCAGAGGTTAAAAGCTCCCCGGGTAATATCACGACCTTCAAGCTGGGTTTTCCAAACATCCATGGACAAACCAGCTGGTGACACCAACCATAGAAATAGCAGCCCTATCACATCAGCCGTTCATTCGCGCGTGTTACGACACACACCCATAATCAAGGCGCAGGGCATAGAAACTCTACGCCAATAACTGCGGTGTGATGTGGTGCAGCAATGCCGTGAACTGCATGCCCTTGTTCCTTCGGGCTGCTTCACCTACACCGTCAAGTCCCATCGACGCGCAGCTGATCCGGCTCATTGTCCGGGGCGCGGGAGGCCTGTTGGTGTTTCCCTTGGCTACGTCCCTTTCCTCCACTATGTCCGCAGGGCCAGGCCCTTTGTTCGATGGCTTCTCAGGTACTACGGACGTATCCGACATCTCAGCGACGTGAACAGCAGGGTTACGGCTTTTGGCCTTTCCTGCTCCGCCCGGTGCTTGCGCACTGGGCGCAGCTGAGATCTCCCAGTTTCTGTGCAGAGGACTTCCCGACGTGCACAGGGTCTCCGACCGCGCGTGATCAGAGCATGACTGGCGTATAATGCCATGCTCCGTGTTGCCTTCAGCTTCGCTTAACAGCATTGGCATCCCGAATTCCTGATTACGCGGCTCAATGGCTGGCCCATCGGTTTCCCCTGTCAACGCTTCACCCTGCACCTCACGGTGCAACATGCATGACTCGGGGCCCGGTAGATTCGCCATTTCTTACCAGTATCGAACTTTCATCGACTATCCTCCGCCAGCTTTAACTGACGCTCTAAGCGTTTTGGGGATCCCACCTTGCGTGATTAGCCGACTGTCATTAACGCGGGTAACTCTGCACTCACGCGTAGCATAGGCACCCACCAGGCCGATCTGACCATTATCAGAAGCTTGAGCATTCCTTCGAGCGTCAAGGATCGCGAGCTAGCGAGCAGGCAAGGTGTTAGGTCGCAAATCAGATTGCTCATCCAGGACATGTAAAAGCTCCCTATCTCAACTTTGATGATGCATAGTTATAAATGCAAAAAATGGGCGAAGTAGCTATTAAAAATAGCTAAGGGGATGTGTCGCCATTTCATCAGGTGTTAGGGAGCGTCATGCAGCAAGAGTGGCTAGAAGAGCCTATCGCTAAAATAAAGGACCCCGAATCTCGAAGAGTTGAAAAGCTCGAGGCCAGATTCAAGGTTCGATCCGCAATCTTTTTTCTGGGGGTGGTGTGTCTGTCCTTGGTAGTTGTGGTGATGTGGGAGGGCTGGAACTCTCGCCAGTATCGTTTGCATGACCAAGAAATCGCGATGTCGAACCTTGCGCAGACCCTGTCATCGCAAGCGCAGGCGTCGATCAAGCAAGCCGACACCGTCTTGTTCAGTCTGGTAGACCGCCTCGAAATCGATGGCATGGGCCACGACCAGTTACCCCGATTACAGCGTTTGCTCATTGCTCAGCGCAACGAGTTGGCTCAGTTGCATGGCCTGTTCATCCATGACGAAAAAGGTGAATGGGTAGCGAGTTCAAGCATGGTCACCCCATCAACCACCAACAACTCCGACCGCGAATATTTTATCTTTCATCGCGAGCATCCTGATCGCAGTCCGCATATCGGCCCTTCGATAAAAAGTCGTACTACAGGCGAGTGGGTCATCCCGGTGTCGCGCAGGATCAATCATCCCGATGGCAGTTTTGCTGGCGTGGTGGTGGCGACTCTCTACCTCGATCATTTTCTTCGGCTGTACAACAGCATTGATATCGGCGGTGACGGCGTTATCAACCTGATATCGGCCGACGCCAAAATCGTCGTTCGCCGCCCCTTCAGCGAAGCTAAAGTCGGCACCAGCGTTGCCAATGGCCCGCTCTTCACACAACTCCTGCCCAAGGGGAGTTCTGGCACCGCAACCGTTAAATCCTATGTGGATGGTGTGGAACGCGTGGTGGGGTTTCGGCGAGTCGATGAGTATCCGCTCATCATATTTGCAGCGCTCAACAAGGATGAAGTCCTGGCGAGCTGGCGACAGGAGTCGTGGCTAAGCGCGGCAATAGTTTCATTGCTGCTGGGCATTCTAGGCCTGCTTGGCTATCGGCTTATCTGGCTGATGAGGCAGCAGAATCATATTCAAAACGAATTGTTGGGCGCTCAAGACAACTTGATCGAGGCCAATCGAACGCTCGAGTTGCTGGCACTGGAGGATGCGCTGACAGGGCTGGCGAATCGGCGTCAGTTCGACCTTTTCATTCAGGCGGAAATGGGGCGTGCCAAGCGCAGCCAAGGGAACCTTGCCTTACTGATGATCGATGTCGATCACTTCAAGCGCTTCAATGATCAATACGGTCATTTGGCCGGGGACGAGTGTTTACGCACCATCGGCGCGATCATAAGAGAGAACATCAAACGCCCTGGGGATCTCGCTGCGCGCTATGGCGGCGAGGAGTTTGCCGTGGTGTTGCCGGGCACTGACTATGTAGGGGCATTTCTGGTTGCAGAGAAAATCCGCCGTGCCGTTCAGCAAGCAGGAATCGAGCATAACAAAAGCACTGAAGGCACCGTCACGGTCAGCCTTGGCGTTAGCGCCTGCAATCCTACATCCCAGGAATCACCCGACGACTTGATTGACGCCTCGGATAAGGCACTCTATGTCGCCAAAACCAGCGGAAGAAATATGAGCGTTATCGCTAACTGACTGACCAAGTGAGATTAGGAACGGCGATCCCACCGGTGGTAATCGGCGTAATTACGTAAGGTGGGATCGCCAGCCGTTTACGTACAATCACCCTGCACGTATAGATAAAAGGTAGGATGTTAGTTCTAATTACAGTTGGGTTCGTCAGTGAAGGTGCGCGAGACATCGACCGCCCCCAACGCCCCCAAAGTTCGGCGACCAAGCAAGACGGGATAATTCATGTCGCCTCGATCCTTCAGTGAAAACTCTTCCTCATAAATTTTATCACCTATGCACATCGTCATCATGACTACTGGACGACGTTCAGCGCCGCCGGCGCCTCTAACCTTTACATTTCTTTCGACGCGTCGCTCGAAGAGTGCGTTACTCACCTTCTTAGTTTTGGTATCTTTGACTTTAACGTTGAAACGAACCCATTCCTCTCCATTTTTTCGGAATCGTTCCAAGTCTTTCGCATCCATCGAAGAGGTAAGAGCCCCTGTATCTAATTTTACTTTCACAGCAATATTTTCCGGTAAAAGTATTCCTTCTTCAATCCACCCGAATACCTTTTCTGGATTAGCAGGTGTTGAAAAAGCCGGCTGTGCTACAAAAGCCAAAAGCATTGCCAGCCCAGAACAACTTAAAATATTTCTGATCATTTTAATCAACCCTATTGATCGGTATCCGCGATGTAAAAACTTGCGTCCGGTTAAAATAAATGCAACTCAGTTAGTGGACCATACCCTCATGGTCGTCAGCTAGTTTGCTATGAAAGTCCGAACCTTCCATTTGGACAGTCGTATGACTGATCTGAAACTCTTCACTCATAAGCGAAGTTACTTCGGACAAAATATCTTGCTCGCTACGAGAGGTGGAGTCAGCGATAAGATGGACGCTCATTACACTTTTTCCACTGGTCAAAGCCCAAACATGCAAGTCGTGCACATTTTTGACGCCATCGATCCCATAAAGCTTCGCCTCCACCTTCTGTATATCGATGCCATCTGGAACTCCTTGAAGCAATATGTTCAAGCTTTCCTTAAGTAAGGACCACGTTCTAGGCAGCACCCAGAACCCAATACCGGCAGCGACAAGGGAATCTACCCAGTTCCAACCAGTGAAGCGGATCAACAGGGCTGCGATGATGACGCCTATAGACCCCACCATGTCGCTCCAAACCTCTAAATAGGCACCTTTAACATTGAGGCTTTCACCACTGGCAGCACTTAGCAGACGCATTGAAATGAGGTTGACGATGAGCCCAATCACCGCGATAACCAACATGCCCGTTGACTGAATTTCTGCAGGGGCCTTAAGTCGCAGATAGGCTTCATACACGATATATATTGCGACTAAAAATAACAAAACCGCATTGAATGTGGCTGCAAGTATTTCGAATCTTGCGTAACCAAAGGTCCGTTTTTTATCCGCAGAGCGCTTGGCTATATGAATAGCAACCAAGGATATCGCTAAAGCGGCCACATCCGTCAACATGTGAGCCGCGTCGGATAGTAAGGCCAGACTGCCGGTGACAAAGGCCCCGATGACCTCCGCCACCATAAAGCTCGTCGTTAGGGCGAGAGCGATCCACAACATCTTCTCATGGCCTGCGCGCACCTGGCCGTGACTGTGTCCAGATCCCATAATCTTATTCCCCTAATAGTGACTCGAGAAAACCCCACCCACCCTGGTATTACGTTGCTACAGTCGGTTGCAGAACATAAGGACCTGTGACTACCCAAACCGTTCCCTAAAGCGATATCCCACTTCAGGATTGATAGTGGTTTGAGGTAAATCTCAATCAAAAGCGCGAAATCGCAGCCTTAATCGAACATCTCCTGCAAAAACGATTTTTTGCGATACGGCTGTTGCCCCTGATGCCCACCCTGACTTTGATGGCCACTCTGATGACCGCTTTGATGGCCACCGTCTCTCCAACCGCCACCGTGACTTCCTCGTTGATCTCCATGACCATGGCCATTCTCATGTTGGTTGTAACCAGGCTGTTCTGCTGGAGGAGAACTTTGCACAGGTGAAGTTAAGTTCTGTGGAAGAAACCTGACGGCCTCCTGCTGTTGGCTGCGCTCGATGATCTTGTCGAGTTCACCTCGGTCGAGCCAAACACCACGGCATTGAGGACAATAATCAATTTCGATGCTTTGGCGCTCAGTCATGACGAGGGTAGTATCTTTGCAGATCGGACATTGCATGATTTGATTTCCTTGTGTGGACATGTAATTGAAGAAGAGGTCGCAGCTTTCGTATCACCGACGCAATAACCGCAGGCCGTTAAATACGACGAGCAAGCTCGCCCCCATATCGGCGAAAACAGCCATCCACAACGTAGCGTGGCCAGACAATGCAAGCGTCAAAAAAACAACTTTGATGCCCAGCGCCAGTCCGATGTTTTGCTTCAAAACAGTGGCACATCGACGACTCAGGCTAATAAAATCAGCAATTTTGCGCGGGTCGTCATCCATGATGGCTACATCAGCCGTTTCAAGCGCTGTGGCAGTCCCTGCGGCCCCCATTGCAAAACCAATATCGGCTTGTGCCAATGCTGGAGCATCATTTACGCCGTCACCCACCATGCCAACAGAACCAAAACGGCGTTTGAGTTCAGCGACGGCGGCTTGTTTATCCTCCGGCATCAGGTTTCCGCGCGCATCCTGAATACCGAGCTGCGCGGCAATGGATTTGGCTGTTGCAGGGTTGTCACCCGTGAGCATCACCGGTACGACATTCAACGCTTTCAGAGCAGTTACGGCTGCAATACTTTCAGGTCTTATTGTGTCCGCCACAGCAAAAATCGCCACTGGGCCGCTGGTGGCGCAGAGCACGATTACTGTTTTTCCTGCGTTTTCCAGCAACGACAATCGGGCCTCAAGCGCTGGCGAACATACACCCAGCTCCTCTACCAAGCGGTGGTTACCCAAGTGCCATGATTGACCGTCAATAGTGCCTTTGACGCCACGCCCGTTGAGTACACCAAAGTCCTCGACCGGCAGAGTCGAGGCGTCTGGCTGCTGTAGTTTCCATCCGCTGACCAGGGCCTTTGCCACTGGGTGTGTGCTGTGGTCATCGAGACTCGCAGCAATCTTCAAGGCCATCCCGATGGGCAGATCACCAAACGGCTCGGTATCAGTCAGTATTGGTTTGCCTTGGGTCAAGGTGCCGGTCTTATCGAGTGCGACAACCTTCAGAAGTCGGCCACTTTCAAGGTATGCGCCGCCTTTAATCAAGATGCCATGTTTGGCAGCCGCAGCCAGACCACTGACGACGGTAATTGGCGTTGAAACCACCAAGGCACAAGGGCAAGCAATGACTAATAAGACCAGCGCCTGATAGAGCCAATTGCCCCAGGTCCCACCGATCAGAACAGGGCCCAATACAGCAACCAAGAGGGCAAGTACCACTACAGCCGGGGTGTAATAGCGTGCAAACTGATCCACAAAGCGCTGAGTAGGTGCTCGTTGAGATTGCGCGTCTTGTATCGCCGACGCGATACGAGCAAGAGTGCTTTCTCCTGCTACGGCCGTCACAGTCGCTTCAACCACACCATCAGTAACGATACTGCCTGCGTAAAGAGGATCACCGACCTGCTTATCAACCGGCAGGCTTTCGCCCGTAATTGGAGCCTGATCAAGGGCCGCACGACCAGACTCGACGCTAGCATCCAAGGGTACTCGTGAACCTGTGCGAACCCGAATACGACTACCGAGTAACACACTTGCCACCGGCTGGTCTTTCCAACCGCCATCAATCATGACTTCAGCGGTTTCTGGCGCTAACGCAGTTAGCGACTTGATCGCGTTACGCGCGCGCTCCAGAGAAAGTGCTTCGATAGCTTCAGCAATAGCAAAGAGAAAAACCACCATCGCAGCTTCAGGCCATTTACCTATGACGAGAGCACCGACGACAGCCAGCGACATCAGAAAATAGATGTTCAGCGTGAAGTTCTTAATCGCAATCCAACCCTTTTTGAGGGTAGGCAGGCCAGCGCTAAGAATGGAAAGAGCGGCAAGCACCATCACCGGCCAAGAGCCTTCCTGCCCAGTTGTCCACGCGATGACCTCAGCGGCGATAGCAGCCAGGCCGCTAATGGCCAGTAATCCTTTCAATTTTGCGCTCAGGGCAGGGGGAACCGCCGATGGCGCGGCACCGGCCTCAAGCAAGCTCGGCCCCATGTCCAACGCGACTAATGCGGTGACGATTGACTGCGGATCATCCAAGCGGTGATGCACGGTCAACTCACGATTCAAGAGATTGAAGTCGAGTCGGACAATTCCGGACATGGGTTCCAGCCGGTTACGGATCAGGCGCTCCTCTGTGGGGCAATCCATTTTGTCGATGCGGTATCGAACCCTGTTGGTCCCTTCCGGAGCGGGACTACTCTTGATAATCGCAACACCTTCGGTAGCTTGCGTGCCATGAGCACAACACGCATCGGCATGATCGTGGGCATGCTCATGCTCATGCTCATGCTCATGCTTGTGGTCGTGGTCGTGGTCGTGGTCGTGACCATGTTCTTTATGATGTCTAGGTTCAGCAGCCTCAACAGACCCATGCTGATGGTCAGATCCGCAACACTCTTCTTTCTTCTGTACGTGAAGACGGAGGACCGGCTTGAGCTTGTTTTCCTGGTTCATGGTGTTTCTACCGCAGAGGATAATTCCACCATTCAACAGCCTGTACCTACTACAGGGTCAAGCACGGAATGAAGTCTGCCGTTTCTTGTCGTGGCATGGTATGCCCCACACAGTGATTTCTATCAATCGATTGAGCGGTTGATATCCCCCTCTGCGATTCACTACGACCAAGCCATCCCATTGGAATTGTGGGACTGCTAGTGAACATCGCCTAGCCTGGTTGCTCAAGGATGGTTAATCCCGCACACAACATGACCACGATCTTGGGCAAGGGCAAACCTACGTGCTGCCTACATGCATGTACTGTTCGACACGGTTGCTGTCCAGCGCTATGTCTTCGTAAACACCGGAAAAATAAGGGATGGCTGAGACGGACGAAACTTACACCGCGGAACGTCGATGACATTGCGCACCAGTGAATCTTCAGTACAGGCTCTGCGCGACGTCCAGGTCTGTTCGTACCCTTCGACCGGGTCCCATCAACACATAAACGGTGTTTTTAGTCTCGAACAGGCAATCATGGGTGAAGGAAACACCCAATGAGGTTCTTACCCAATGACCGCGAGGGAAACGTCCTTTGCTATCGTGGATAACACATAAAGCGTTGACCAAAGTAGGAGTGACTCCTCTTCTAGCAACGGCCTTTAACTGACGGGGGGAGACCGCTATATCAACCACTGTCCAGTCAGCGACCAGGCAATAGGCGCGTCCAGGAAAGTAAAGTCCGACCAGAGCCAAGGCGTCTGAATGAGCTAGCTCACATCCAGGTAGTTTTTCGCCACCGGAAAGCAGTTCGGCTAGGCCCTCAAGATTCATTCGTCCCTCCGACCCTCTTCAACAATCGAGTCGAATAATCAATCACACCAGTCAGCATAGCTGCCCGTAAAGCGCCTGATCTTAACGCCGATGAACAGCGCGCAAAACTTGACTCCTATCCTCACAAGCTGATGCTTGCCCCGTCGCTATGGTCTGATTCACCCCGCGATACCTCTGATCGCGGGCTCACGTTCTCAAGACCTACAGCTCTACGTATCCCTCACCTCACTGAACACCACAATTTCGATCGGTGGTGTCGCCACCTGGAGTGGCTTGCGCCAGTAACTGACGTCATGCCATCGCCCTGCTTGAATCCCAATTCGGGATAGGTGCCAATGGAAGTGAAGCCGGGGCGTCATGAATACCGATGTCTGCGGCATTGAGGGGGGCGATATCGGCGTACGCGGCATAGAACCCTTGTCTGCTGAAGCCGCTGATAGAGTGCACGTCCAATCCCACGTCGCTGTGCCGCTGGGTCAGTATAAATAGTGACATCCACCGCCCAGCAATAAGCCTCAGCCGTTCATTGGATCAAGAGCATTGTGTGCCATTCCATAAAATATTTACTAGAGCTTTGAATTGGACGCAATCATCTCCATGTATGCATTTCCACCCATGGGAATATCATAACCTGGTGGCCCTTCCCATTGCCGCGAGACGCCGGCATTTCTAAGCATCATTTCACCATCAATAACTTCCTTAACCATATTGTCCAAATCCCACTCAAAGTGATTTATGAGAGCCTGGCAGGCCATATGAGGCACTGTCGTCAACAATTTGAAGGTGGAACTGTTTGGTGGCAACTTAAGCCTCGCAATTTCCGAAATCATCCATATCATTCTCCGTAACCGAAAATGCCAAAGAGATTCTAGATGAAGCTCAAGTTGTTCTGACACCAACGGAAACGACTTACGAGTCGCACGTTCCCTACTTACTTTTCGCGGTAAAAGTGCAAGCATGTTACTAATATTTACTCGAACCTGTTTTTGTGTGATTCGGTACAGGCTTTCTACGCCTTCCTTAAGGATGTTTGCGTATTTTTCATCATCATCGCTCACCACCGACTCGACACTATTCTTCTGCTTTACGTCCCTTGTAATTTCACTCAATAACCAGTCTCTATCATTCTCGTTGAGCCAACGTGTTACTTGATAAGCATTGACCCAAAGATAATCAATACCGATACCTGGCTTGACTTCAAGTAGTATTGAGATTTTTTCTCGATAAGCCTTTTTTTTACTTACTGGCAAAGCTCTCTCTTTAAGTCGGGTGGTCGGGTTTACCGAACTAGTAAGTAGAGACTCTTCAGCCAAACATTTCTCAAATTTTTCCGCACTCCCAAAAAGATGGAGAGATATTAGAAGGTGCCGTGCCAACGGCATGTCGATTTGACCTCTTGTTGTTGATAGTCTAATCCATTGACGTCGGATGCCAGCTGCGTATGCTAGGTCAATTTTCGAAATAGTTTCATCGCCGAACTTATCACGAATACTGCTAAATAATTTAGCAGTGCCAATCAGATTTCCATGAACAAACCCACGCTTCTTTGCTTGACGCCGATAACAGGCAGCCAAAATCTTATAATCCACCGATGGCAGATTGCGTTGCAGAATATCACTTACAAAAACCGCATACTCTCGTTCTTCAGATGAGGCTAGTAAACGGTTCGCAGGTTTAATAGCGCTCCACCCACAAACACAATCTTCGGTTAAACTAGGTAATAACTTGTTTCTACGAAAGAAAGGGTGAGAACAATTCGGGCAAGATTGAAGAAGTTCCTCGCCGTGCCGCCAGCAGGCCGTAACGCCCGGTACATGATGAGCTCGGTGCCAATATGCATAACCTGACTCTATGAGGTCGGCCTGCACACAGGCTAAGCAAATCTTGGCTCTGCTATTTTTAGTGCCCTCCCACCTAGGCACTCGAGCAACATCTGACAAAACTCTGTCCAGTTCGTTAGATGGGTCTTTTGATAACCCTATAAAAGGCTTGTATGCAGGAAACGTAGTATTAATTGCAAGCAATTCAGCCAAGTTGTTTTCTTTAACTCCCGGTAATCGAGACGCAAGGTTTTCTAATTGCTTGGGTATAATCGAAAGTTGAAATGGTGCAACGCCAAAAAGATCACGAAAAGTTTCTGCCTCGGTTTTGTTTCCGGACAAAAAATGGTACCTCGTGATACGAGACAACAGTGTCTCGTCTGGCATCGATATTGGAAAAAAAAGAATGCTGGACATGAGTAGCCGACTTTCTAGCGTGGGTTCTGGTAGGACGCGAATCCTGTGGAGGCAGTACTTTTATCACATATCACCCTGTACCCAGGCAAGGATTTTTATGAACGCAACACAGTAGCGAACAGCCACCAACCACTACTTTAAAAAATCAGCCGTTTTTTATTCGGTGTCACAATATAATACCGAACACATATAAATACCCTTCGTGTATTGCTTCGCCAAAAATTCACACAGCGAATCTACGCGCTGCTCATTGACGGGGCTTCTGGCGACGGCGTTACAGAGCAATATCCATACGAGAATCAGAATGCAGTCCCCCCTGTGCGCGGTTTTCTGATACACGCTGTTCGATATATCGATGATTGAGTAATTGGTTTGCCGTCCAGTTTAAGCTTACGCTTGGCCCAGCTCAAACGCTTCCTATGGAATGCATCCAGGGTTTCGCATTCGGCTGCCAGTGCAGCCGCACAGTGCGGCAGCTTGTTGAGCTGCTTTTCAAACCTAGATAATGCATGAAGCTCTCTGCCTATTTTTGTCCGTGAGATAAAGACAGGTTTACCTGGAAGCGTTCGTAACATTTCAGCGCATTGAACAACTTCGTTGGCAAGGTTAAGGTCGAGATCTTTGAATCTTTCTGTCTGCTGACCGCACGGTCTGTGGGCTTTACCTGGCTCTTGTGTACGCTCGGACAGCCATTGCCGATCGTTTCGATGAAGCCACAGATAATCTCGACACTCATGAGCTAGGCGAGCCCTGTAATCACCCTCAAATCGATTCCTCCTATCACCCAGCTGTTTCGAAAGCCTGGCCTCTTTCCATCGGCTAGGTCCATCCGAAATCGCGCGTATCATTCGGTAAACGCACGTAACCGAGTTCCCCGTTTCTGACGCTATGGTCTTCGCGTCAGCCCCCGAGAGCGCCCGCGTCCAGATCGCTTCAGATGCCCGACTCATATACTCATTAGCGCTTGACCGATGGGTTTGAGGTCCGTTGGCGGCGCGTTCACTAGGCGTTTCGGTATTGCCTGTTCGATTAAGCGACCCGGTAATAGGCCCGTTCTGCCGCAGTATCCTTTCCATGTCGACCTTCAGCGCGCAGGCCAGCAGGATAAATTTCAGCGGATGATGGGTGCCCCTCGGCTTACGCAAAAGCTTCACAACCCAGGCTGCCGGCATATCCGCAGACGATTTGCTCAGTATCGAGTACTCCCCTGAGGAGGGAAGAGCCTCAAAGAACGCAGACATGTGCCGCGCCAATCTGCCTAAATGTAGCCGACCAGAGCCGGAAGCCAGTTCCAAGGCGAAAGCCTTATCCAGAAAAACTGAGCGAATCGCATCTGGTCCTAGTGGAGGAACATCTGTCTGAAGCACCTGCATCGAACGCTGCGCTATTTCGCGCAGTGCACTTTGTAGATTTTGAGGGATGTCTAACGAAATGGAGTGAGACTGAACGCCTTCGTCGTCCGGTAAGTGCATACGTCGAGAGTTTCGGCTCAACCAGCGGTAATCAAGGAACCTCAGCAGGGTTCCATGGTGGGGACAGATCAAAACGCCTGGAAGCTGATGCACACGGTGCCAGTACGCAACTCCCACACAGGCCATGTCCTGGTCGATACAGTCGAAGCAAAATCGCACTCTCGAAGCGAACTCGAGTCGACTCGCAATCAACCCCAACCTTAGCATCAACCCCTCGCCGTTTCCCGCCATCAAGGTATTGGCGTCGTCCACCTGTTGCTGGGTCAAAAAAGGTTCGTAGTAGGGCAGCAGCGTATGGCGCTTTATCACTTCCGCTAGCGATAGGCCCGTGCCACTCGGCAGCGCCTCGGCAAGCTCAGCTAGTCGACATGGAAAAGCCACGTTCTGCGAGAAGAAGTTTGCGGACTGCGCTCCATCGAAAACTGCTCCGCAGCTACGTAGGCCACAGAGCCGGGCATATCTTGAAAGGACGCTGTGAAGCGTCTCATCGGGAAACACGGCCGGAAAGAAATGGAATTTGAGCCCCATTTCGTCACCTTTTATTCACCCCTTCCGATACAACGGAGAGAATTCAAACAGATCGCTGTTTATCCAACCGGCGCTCTTTAACGCCTCAATGGAGTTTTCACTTTCACTAAACGCCTGTGCCTCTGACGTCTCAACCGCCACCGCCGCAGGCGCCTGCGATTTGACTGCGTTAACGGGCGCCGCATTCGGCTTTGGGGCACTATTATCGCTGCGACTGATGACACTGCGCAGCAATGCCAGTCGCTCCGGCCGAGCCAAACCATCGAACGCCATCATGTCGCTTAGTTGGTCTTCAATCGGAAGCAAATCGTCGAACTGCCGCATCCGTTTAGGATCTCGGCTTCGCAGGGCGGACAAAGCTGGCTTCAATATCTGCATCTTGGTGTTGCTCACCAACGCGATTGTCTCGGCGGTAACGCATTCCGAACCACTCTGGATCGCATACCTCTGACTGAGCACCAAAAGCTTCACCAAAAAGTCGGTGACGCCTTGTGTATGCTCATACAGCGCATCAAACACTTCTTCGGTCAGTTCGACCGGCTGCTGGTACCACTGATAGCTCCAGAGGTTTTCAACGAGCATTCGCCATTCGTCATCGTCCTTCTCAAAGCGTTTAAATTCTAGAACCCCGACGCCGCAGCAACGTCGTGCGTTACGCATGACGTCCGAAAATAGGCTGATCATGGAATTTGTCCCGATAAACACCACGGGAATGCCGATGTTGTTCACAAGATGGAGGAAGAAATTCAGCATGTTGTCCTTGCCTCCAGTTTTCGCCAGGTGCAGGTTCTGAAGTTCGTCGATCAGCAGAGCTCCGATGAAAAATGTACTCGCAACCTGCTCCATTTGTTGCAACGAGTCATTGATGTTCCGAGCCCGATACCGCTTGTAGTAATCCTCATCACCTAACGCTCGCCCAACCGCATAGAAGAATTGCTGACAGAAGCCTGCCAGCGACCCATCTCGGGGGCAGTCAAGCTTGAGCCAGGTGATCTGGGTATGAACGAACTGCTTTCCTTCATAACGCTCATGTCGGATCGTTTGAGGGTAGAGACTCAAAATGGCTTCGAGGGCGGTGGACTTCCCAATGCCACTAAGGCCAACCAGACTGAACGTTTCGGCAGTGGACTTGAATCCATCGTGGTAGCGCTGCGCACCCGAAAGCGAGTGTAGATGTCTGACAGTGTCTGGAGAAGTCGGGTTGCGTCCGACGTACCCTCGTCGGATCAGCAAGGAAAATACGGACTCCAGATCCATGTGGACCATCAGAGGCTGAACCACCGTCCTCAACCGGTCGATACAGTGGATCCGAGTCGAACGGTCAAGGGTGAGCTCCTCTGAATCAACAGGACGGGGAAAATTCGAAATCAGTTGGACTGCTACCTCTTCTGAGAAGATAGGTGGCAGCGCTTCGATGAGCGGATTGCCCGCGTAATCCACGATCGCCTGCTTGGTGTAGCTTGCGAAAACTTGGGCGCCTTTCATTAGTTTTGTCCTGGGCGGAGTCGTTTGAGCATATCGATGACCTGAGCGCTGCGAGGGCCGGCAAAGTTCTCGGAGCGCTCTGGGGCGGTCTCTGCCTTCTGCGTAGGTGGGTCAATCCTCACACCCTCTGGCACATGGGCGGTCTCCCGTTCCTTGAGGCGTTCAATAGCGCGGTTCTCACGAATATTTCCAATCATCTCGGCCTTGGTCGCAGGGGCAGGCTCTTCCTTTCGCTCAGCCATCGCACCACTGACGATTTGATTAACCTCCTCTAGAAGCGAAATCCGACTCTCCAACTCAGCGCGTTTATGAGCTGGTGGAGCCTGGCGGTAAGCTTCGAGCAGGTCGAAAATTTCATCGGATCGATAATCAGCATACTTGCTGTCAGACTTACGCAAATCGCAACGGATGAACTGTTTGTTGTCTCCCCGGATCCAAATATGTGCTGAGGAATTTGGGTCATACCAACACTCTATAGACCAAACCCCACGGCTACGGGCTTTCGCAAACCAGTTGTTCTCGATCGCTGCATCACAGACATAGTGCATCCCTCGGAATAACACACCACCCTTTTGCACCGTTGCTTGCTCGCGCGGAAGCAAATGGAGATAGACCAGTTCGTCGGGATGATTATTTGGTTCGACGTGGCCATTTTCCATCGCCCAAGTCCAAATACCTACCGGCGTCGGATCGACACCGTCGCTCATCATCTCTTGAGTGAGCCTGTCGGGCTGCCGGTTGAAGCGGTTATAGTGAAGGACGCACTGGATGATGATCTTAGTGAACTCTTTCATGCTCAGCGTCGCGTCGAGTCGGTAATCTCGCTCGCCACGCTCCTTCTCCCTGGCCGCTACGCCACCTGGAAGCCACCTGATGCCCGTCAGATCGTTCAGGATACCGAACCGGCTCTCCACCATCGACTTCCAGTCCGGCCGGTAAGGCGGAGCGATTCCCAGCTCGATATTCAGACCAGTGGCAAGACCTTCAGCTGCTTTCCCCAACATCTCGCCTCGATCGGCGTAGATGTGATGTGGGAGGTGATGACAGGCCCATTCCTCGGGATCGATTGTGACCCCGTTGGTAGCGCAGAACTGAACCTTCGAAGTGAAAGCGTTGAACAGCGCTTGCCTGGCTCCGTTCCAGCTCGGCCCCTCCAACCCGATGTAGAGACCGACGATCATGCCGGAAAAGCTATCGATGACGACGTACACCACCGGCCGTCCAATGAGCATCCGTCTGGAGTAGCCGTTCACGAGATAAATGTCAGCAATGGTGGCATCGATCTCAAACTGATGGCAGGGACCGCGAAGCCAGTCACGCACGGTTCCAGACAGGGGGCGGCAATCTTTTAGCCACTTTCGCATTCCCTTACGACCGCGTTCAGTTTCAACTTCGTCGAAATATTGCTTTCCCCAATAATCAAACTGCCTGAAGGAAGGAATTTCCGAATCGGGTAGGAGGCGACCACCCGATTCTGGATTTTTCGACAGGTCTTTCGCTGTGTAGAACCTCCTGAGCATCTCGACATAGGCGCTGGTTATCGTAGAAGTCTTATCCCCGACGAATAACGAGTAACCGACACGGATACAGCGCTTATCCACGGCATCAATTAGCTTGGTCGGCGAAACAGCGATGCCTTGGTATCGTGGTTTCCTGCCCGGTGGTTTTGCGGGATCATACTTGCGCACAGGAACTCCGACGCCCGCGTAGTTTTTCAAGAGCGCATTTCGAACCTGGCCATTGATCCAGTAACGGTACAGAAGTCGATAGATACTCTTGCGCTGCATGCCAAGCTCAACAGCTCTAGCTCCCACCATTCGCCCCATCTCACCGGGAGCAAATATCTGACCTGGGTAATCTGAGTCGATCAGGGGCGCGATGATGTTCCACTTTTCATCCCTTTCCCGCTTCTTTTTCTCATCCAGCTCATCCTCTAGCACTAAGAGAAACTCAGGCGTAACAATCTTGGCAGGCTTCGTATCGCCTGATATGACGGAGCCGCGAAGCTCTTCCAATCCCAAACCAATCGGTTGGCGGGGCGGGTCCGTTAATTGAATCAAAACCACCGCATCGTATCGCTCATTAAGATACAAGACCCTAACAATGCCCGGCACGACGGAAAATTCAGTGACCGGTTCGAAAAAATCATTGACTTGGACTTTCATGATAAGCCCTCCGCCACCAGTGAAATTTTTACGGGGTTTTCGATGATTTCAAAGGTTGGTAGTGGTGCAGTCATTTGAATGGGAGTATCAACCAAATCTACCTTGATCGACTTGGCCCATATCAGGTGATGATATAAAGCCCGAGAATCTTGATAGGAAATAAATAAACGTGCGGAAATCTTTCGCAGACTTTCAGCAGTACTCCATGGGTACGGACGGCAGCTAGCTAAATGCTCCAGAAAATCTGAATGTAATGAGGGCTCTGCCAAGGCGCGCGGCAGCTGAGCAAACTTCCTGAGCAATCCTAAATTCTTGATCAAATCGGGACTGAACATTTCTTCAGTGACAATGGCCCAATCAACGTGTTGACCCGTCCAGAAACGCTTTTCGACCTCAAGTTTTTCCAGCGTTCTCCTGGCTTGTTTGCCTTCGAGGTCGCTGCGGTATTTGATTGTGCGGGCTACGGATTTAAAGCTGCCATCGGACTTTTTGATTGTTAATAAAAAATCCGTGGTCATAACGTAAGGAAGTACTGTCTTCGGATACCTGGGGTATCTCACTCCGATAGAGCTAGCGATTGCTTGAGCACTTTCACGCGGCAACAATGGATACTGCTCGCGTATATCCACAACATCTTCCGAAAATTCACATACCAAAAAATAGGCGCGTTCTAGGTCAGAAAAGAGGTGATGGAGGCGATCGATCTTCACACCTTGGATCTTGTGGGAGCGTCCTCTCGAAGGCACATCTTGAACGCGCAGCCACGGCAGATAACTGGCACCAGCTCCGCTACCGAATCCATTCGTAATGTGCCGCTGAATGTCTAACTCTGACGAAAACCTACGACCGCGCAATGCTACCTCCTTCGTCCGCCGGGACCGCCTCTTCCTCGCCCTGAAAAAATAGTTATAGGAAAAAATCGTTCACCATTTGCCGATGGCATAGCGCTTTTTTAGCCTACTCCCGGAGCGAAACGAAGCGAAGAATCTAGACCGATGGCTTAGCCCAAAAATGGAAACCCCCGTAAATACGGGGGTTTAGGCTTTGTGTCAATCTATGTTGTGTCGTGTCAACCTTTATTGTTTTGTGTCAATCTTTATTGTTAGAAGCCAGCGGCAGCTTCATTGCACTCGGTTGCGAACTGTGCGATGGCTTTTCCTATAACAAAGGGGGGATGAGCGGTTTGTTCCGGGTTGAGAGGTAAGTGTGAGCCGGGCGCAGTCAAGGCGGGCGCACCCGATCGGGTCAGCCTTCGCCCAATTGAGATGCTTTTACCCGCCCGTTGTGGCGAACGGTAGCGCCCAGTCGTTTGCACCAGCACTACCGTTTTTTCGTGTTGCAGTGCATCCCGTTGATTTCCCTCGATTTGTAATTTTCCGAGAAATGGCCCCACAACCTGTGGCACACTTTCTGCTGTCTATTCCGTTGTTACATACTTGGTTCCGGTATAGCGGAATACACATCATCCTGGAGTGCTTGCCATGCATCGCCGACCTTCCTTGTTTAAAGCGTGTGTTTTTCTTTTTGCAGCTTCGGC